>Ga0308163_10003438_pt1 | contig 13283 bp, 27 predicted proteins | sample PhyTR1_FD_201037 | JGI IMG/M metagenome (GOLD analysis project Ga0308163, IMG submission 201037) | Phyllosphere microbial communities from UC Gill Tract Community Farm, Albany, California, United States - DLSLT.R1 | ecosystem: Host-associated > Plants > Phyllosphere > Unclassified | place: USA... | reverse complement strand
ATGAGCGGCTTCGTGGAACGCGCACGTCGACCATCAGGAGAGATGGATGAGTGGTTTAAGTCGCACGCCTGGAAAGCGTGTGTAGGTTCATAGCCTACCGGGGGTTCGAATCCCCCTCTCTCCGCCAGAACACAAGTCCTTGATTTAGTGAATAAAATCCTCCTGATTCGGAGGATTTTTTTTGCCCGTTTTACTATAGATTCGGGCTGTACTATTCAAATGGTCACCTCAGTGGTTTGACCATGTCCGGACGACGCCGATAAACGCGATCCGTGATCTTGCTGTCAGCGTGCGCGAGCAGGCTGCGGGCGTGCTCCAGGGTGCTCGCATCGCTGGCGCACTTGGCGCGCAGGTCGTGCTCGGTGAAGTGTTCGGTCACCTTCGTTTCCTCCATCACCCTGGCCATGAAGTTGCGCCAGAGCGATTCCCAACTTCCGGCCCGACCGTTATCCTTGAAGTAACATTCGCCGGCGAGCGTGCAAAACAGGTACGGCGACAGCGGCACCGGCCGCGCGGCCTTCGCCGTGGCCACCGCCTCACGCAGCTCGTCCGACCAGGTGATCACCATTCGCTTGCCGGTCGACCCTGACGTCTTGCCGGGCTCGACATAGATGCCGTCCTCCTGCAGGTCCGACATCGTCAGGCGCAGCATGTCGCCGCGCCGCATGCCCGTCAGCAGCTTCAAGCGAATATAGGCCTGGGCCGCCAGCACGCTGCCCGACTTCCGGCGCGCCTCCAGCGACAGGCACTCGACGATCTCCCAGTCCTCGACATAGCGCGTGCGCGGCTTCTCTCCTTCCAGCCTGACCTCGCCCTTGAACGGGTGGCGGTCCAGGTATCCCCACTCCACGGCCTTTGTTAGCGCGTGCGACAGCAATTCCATTTCCCGGCGCGCTGCCGTTTTCTTTTCCCGTCGATCGACGTACTGATACACGTGCCGCGGCTTGATGTCGGCCAAGGCCATCGGGCCGAACGTCGCGCGTACCGGCTTGATCGCCGACGCGTTCTGCGTTTGGGTCGTCACGCTCTTGAGCGGGATCACCTCGAGCGCGTACCGATCGAGTAGGGCGGCGACAGTCTTCGCCCGGTCAACCACCTGCAGCCGCTCGGCCCACACCTTATAGGCCTCCGGCAGATTGGCGCCGAGTCGGAATGTCTGCTTCCCGTCCCACGCGGCCTCTTGGCCGGGCGGGACCTGGTAGTAGTAGCAGCCATGGGTATGGCGCCAGCGCTTTGGCAAGCCCTGGTTCTCGGGCTTACGCGCGCGCGGCATTCATCGCTCCCCAGTTCGGTTCGGTAGGCGTCTTCTTCCGTGCCGAAGCCGGCGCCGAGGCTACTCCGAACAGCTGCTCGACGTGCGAGCGCAGCACGGCCAAGCTGCCGTCGGCGCGCTGGCGGAATTCGATTCCCATCGCGCGCAACATCTTCGCCTGCGCGCGGCGCTGCACTCGATCGGTCATGCTGTGGATCTCGTCGGAGCTCAAGAACATTTCGGACATCATAAAACCCTTTCCAACTTCTATTTTCGCCCAGCGCTGGCGACCAGGCCGGCGTAGCACTTGCCGTGAAACGCCTTCTTGGCCTGCGCGCCACCCGGCGACTGCGCGCGCACGTACCGCTCGTTCTTCTGCACGGTCATGCCGCAGAAGGCGCACAGGTGATCGCGGCGCGCCGTGTGTGTGATGCTGTTCAGGGCGGCCATCAGGTGCTGTCCTTGTTGGTGGCGTGTGACGGCTCGTCTTTAAACTCGCCGCACACGTGTTCACGTGGTGTCATCACATGGCCGGCGCCGGGTGCGAGGCTGCTGCTCTCGATGCCGAGCATTTCGAAGCGCTCAGCCCCGGCAACCGGTACGCTCTTGATGCACTCGCCGACCAGTGAGTTGTGCCACCGCCACCAGTCGCAGCCGGCGCAGCATGGGCCATTGGCGGCATGGAACGCGTCGACGTTCGCCTGGGTGCGATCGTGCCTGCTCATCACGCTGCGCTCCTTTCCTGAGCATGCAGCGCCGCCTGTACCGCGCCGACGATCTTGTGCAGGTACTTCTCGTCTGATTTCTTCGAATCCTTTCGCAAGCCATGCAATCCGCAGACAAGGTTGCTGATGATGTAATCGCAATCCGCCTTGACAAAGAATTGCTCGATCGTCGCGGTGCTCATTGCGAACCATGCGCAGGTCCATGCCCGATCCCAGCAGCGAATGGTCATCCGGCCCTTGCCGGGTGCATAGTTGACAATAAATACGTCGATCGGGTCGAGGCCCGGCGCGTCGATGATGGCCAGCATGGTGGCCTGGCCGCGTTCAATTTTCATGTCGCGCTCCCTTCCTGGCCGCCGTCGAGCTGGGCGGCGCTCTCCGTGTATTCACCCAGCACGTACAGCCCGAACTCCGTCGCCATGTAATACGCGCCGCTCTTGCGCTGCACGAGGCCCATTTCCGCCAGGCGCTGCATCATCGACTTATCAACGTCATAGCCCTCGCCATCGGTCGCACATTCCCAGAACCGGCGCAGCGCGGCAATCTCGTCATCGCTGATCGGGAATGCCGGCTTCGGCGCTTCCGGTGTGCCGGAGGCGCTGGGTGCAGCCTGTTCGACTGCGCAGTAAAGCAGTGTGCCAACGTCGCAGCGCTCCGGGCGCAGCCATGCGATGCGCAGGTCGTCACCGGCACGAGATACAACCGACGCAACGGCCTGGCGCATCAACTCAGGCTTCGCCAAGCCGGCTGCTGCGGCTTGCTGTGCGGCGAGGGCTGCTACGCCTTCCTTGTAGAACTTCTCGGCTGGACTCGTTGCATTGCCGATGAAGCGCCGCCCATCGTAGCCCCGCTGCCAGTTCTCGGCCGGCAGTCCGCCGGAGTATGGGTTCGGCGAGGAATACAGGCCAATATCCTGCACTCGCGTTGGGCCAGCACTCTCTTTTCCGCTCTCTGCATGCTGGGCGCCACAAAGAGGCAACAAAGTGGCGGCAGCGGTCTTGCAGAGAGGGCTGGGATCATCGCTACCGCAGGTGCCAGTGCGCGGCTCGGCGCTACCGCAGATGACGCAGCACACTTCGCCCTCTGGCTGCATGCCCAATGGCCGCAAGCCTTCGCCCGCCAGGTGTAACCCGCCCGGCACATCGCCGCCGGTAGCGTATGGCTGGGCGCGGCGAGCAAGGGCGATCAGGGCCAGCACGGCGGCAGGGTTGGCGCCGGCGATGAAGTCGAGATTGCTGATGTCTTGGGGTCCGTACCCGAGATCAGCACGAACGATGGCATTGCCGCGGCAACCGTCCTCCATTCGGTCGTACACCGTTCGTTCGCCGAACAGGCGCATCCAGCGCCCCGGCGTTGCCGCGCGCGCCTTCTCTTCCAGCTTGTCCAGGTCCGGCAGTTCAGGGGATGCTATAGGGGCGGTGGTCATGATGCTGCTCCGAAAACGATGGTGAAGGGTGCATTGACGAATGCGTACCAGAGGATCAGGCCGCCGACGCCGCCGAAGACCAGCACCGGTGGCCATTCAACCTTGCCAGCGAAGGCGACCGTGGCAAACGCAGCGCCGATCGCCCAGACCACGAGCATGCCGCCGACCAGCAGAAGCACGATGAATCCGAGGATCGCCATCACGCGCCGCCTTCCTGGCGCTCGCCTGATGTAGATGCCTGCATGGCAGCGTCGAGCTGGCGCACTGCCTCGGCAGCGTCATCGATCAGCTGGTCATCATCCTCGTCCTTGTCACTGATCCGGATGCTCGCCACCGCAATCAGGTTGGTCAGCACGGCCTTGATGCCGCGCCAAGCTGGCAGAGGAACCGCTACCTGACCGGCTTGTGCCGCGACAGGGGCGGCGCTGGCGCAGCGCGCTTCGACCTGGTGCGCGAGGAAGTAGGCGCCGTCCGGACGCTCGAGGAACTCGTCGTCATTGATGTCGCAAAAGCCGAAGCGCATCAGGTCGGAGAGGTCAACGCCTGGCGCTGGCGGCGACCCGGCGGCAACGATCTCGACGACTTGCACGCGCTCGTGCTTATCCGGTGCGTGGGTGAACTTGCAGCCGGCCGGGCCGACGGTGCCGTGGTTCTCGCTGGTCATGCACAGCGACCAGGTGCGCGGGGTGCCGGCGGTGCGGCAGGGGAGTGCATGTTCCATCAGTTTTCCTCTCGGTCTCGGTTGACGCGGCGCGGTGCGAGCGGCGCCAGTTTCTTTTCGGCTTTGTTGCGGTGGGCGCTGGCGATGGCCAGCAGCGCTTCGGTTCGCGCCAGGTCTTTGCGGGTCTGATCGAGTTCTTCGTACAGGTGCCGCGCGAGGCGCTCCGGACATTGGTGCTCGAGGCGCAATTTCTCGAAGCTCACAGCGGCCACCCGTGAGCGATCCCCGAAGCGTTTGACCATCCGTGGGTGATGACCCAGGCGCACGCGGCGCAATACAGCACGACGATCGTGCACTTCCACTTGATGACTCGCAGGCGGTGCTCGTTCATGGCATGCCCTCCAGTGCAGCCAGCGCGCGGCGCAACTGGCCGCCGATGACATCGCGGTCGCGGCGCGCCTGGGTGATGGTGGCCACGGCTGCGCTTACGGTTGCAGCCGGTGCGCGCAGCAGGTCCTCGATCGGCACGAGGGACAGCGCGCGCAGCTTGTAGACTTCCGGAAACCCTTTGACCAGGGCAAGGTGCTCATGGCTCGGAATGTCCATCCAGGTATCATCGGGCCACGACAGCGCGCGGTATTGGTAGATGACGCCGGCCGGCGCGAGCGGCGCCGATTCTTGCGTGGTGTCGGTCATGGTCATTTGGTAGATTCCTGTGGCCGCGCTGCGGCGTGAGCTTTTTCGATCGCCACCTCGCGCTGGTAGCGGCTGGACTGCGTATTGATGCGCGCCTGTCGGATGGCCGCGCGGTCGGCCGGCGTCAGGCTCAGTTCGTCGGCGGTCAGCGCGCGGGTGCGCTTCTTCGTGGCCATGGTCATTCCTTCGTGTTGGCTGGATGCTTCGTTTCGCCTCGCATCCATCCGATAACACTGGCATCGCGCTGGCAATTCTTGCCGCAACCCTCGCGCCAGGTAGTGGTCCCGGCGCAGTTGGTGAAATAGCGCATGCCGCTGTCGTAGAACCGATACACCGTGCAATCGTCGTGGGTGAACAGTGTCTCGACGACAAACGCCGGGCTCGCCTTACTTGATTTTTCCGCCTCGCCAAAGCAGCCGGCGAGCAGTGCAGCGGCGAGTGCGACAGGCAGCAGACCAAGTGCGCGCGTCATGCGACCACCACGGTGACGCCCAGGGCGCCGTCGTCATACGCTGCATCGATCAGCGCATCACGGTCGCCGATGGCGGTGTAGGTGGTGCTGCCGGCGCTGGTGCGGGCGGTGATGCGGAAGGTCATGGCGCTCTCCAGGTTGCGGCGTTAAACAGGCAGATCGGCCAGGGCGAACACGATGCCGCGGCAGTACGGCTCGCCGTCTTCGACGATCTCGAACGTCTCGTGCGGCACGTCGGTGCTGATGATCCAGCTGTAGCCTGGCTCGCCCTCCCACGTGGCGCGGATGACTGCGCCGCCGTTCTCGCGCTTGAAGTAATCGCGCAAGGCGTCCTTGTCGTCGCGGTCGATGTCTTCGAAGTCCGGAATTACACCCTTGCGATCGACGATCGCTGTGCCGCCGTCGTAGCAGCCGATCTCGTCTTCAATCGCGCCGCGGAACTCGAGCAGGTCATCGCTGGCGCCGAAGGCGACGACAAACCCAGCTTGCTTCGCGTCGCGCGCCTCGGGTTTGGTGATCTCTTTGCTGTACTCGCGGCCATTCAGCATCTCAGCCAGTTGTTTTGCATCCATGTCAGGTCTCCTGTGTTGGTACTGGTTTGCGCCGGCACACTGGCCGACGGCTCGGCGTCGAGCGGGTAGGGTTGAGCGCGGCAGCTTCGTCGCGCTTCTCGGTCAGCATCTGGATTGCAGCTCGGGTGATCGCCGCCATCGTGGCCGCACCGACGTCCGGGTGCATGCCGTAGTACTCGGTCACGGCGCGCCGGCTGCTGCCGTACGACGCCGATACGCAATGCTCGTCGTGGTCGTGCTTCACGTTCAGGCCACGCTTCACGCATAGCTCGCCGGCGTCGCGCGGGTTGCGGCGATAGCGGGGCAGGTCGGCGCTGTGCAGGCCGCCATACATGCCCAGCGGCGCGCCACGTGGAGCGACCTGGTGCACTGGCACGTCGCGCCAGATGTTCGCTGGCTTCTTGCCGCGCTGGTTCCGGTCGAGCTTGGCCAGCACGATCTCTTCGTCGATCGCCTGGCTCAGGTACTCGGTGTCGTACTGCTGGGTCATGCCCGTTTCCTTTCGTGTTCGCCGGCGCGGGCCGGGCTATGGGGTGTGGCGGCTGCCAGGCCTCGTAAATCTAGAAGCGACGCAGAACGCTTGATTCCTGCCAGCTACCACACAGCGCGACTCGGTCCCTTGAATTACTGATGGTTGGTCGAGTACTTCCCACGCCGCGCTGTGTGGTCACCCCTTACGAGGGTGATGCGGATGTCACGGCTACTTGCGACGGGTCGGGTTGTACGGCTTGCGGACAAACGTGCCCCAGAGGATTGGAGCGTTGGCGATCACGAGAAACAGGTAGATCACCGCCATCTGGCCGGCAGTACTCAGCGTACGAAACTCAGTGATGTAGTGATCTCCCAGCGCAGGGCCGCCGATGAACATTAGTGGGCACCAGAAGGCAAAAAGGAATATGGCGAAGCGGTTGGACACGGTGATCTCCAGGCGGTGACCTTGCAGGTGCAGGGTCGGTTGCGATGGATTCATCTTAAGTCAACTTAAGATAAATGGCAAGCTAGCTTAAGAAAATATTTCAAGTTTGCTTAAGTTGGCGTGCTTAGGTAGGCGTCGATGGAGCCTTCTGCTCAGCGCGACAAAGCTGGAGACAAAAAAATACCCGCGCTGGGCGGGTGAGGGCGGGGGCGAGATTCCCGTCAGCGCGGGAATCGATCAGGGAGCCTGACGGGAAGTCGAACGGCCGGCATAAAAAAGCCCGCGCGCAGAGGGCTCAAAAGAAAGTGGGTGGCGAACTCAAGGGCCGAAAACCTTGGCGGCGGCAAACCCAAGGCCCGCGACGGTTAAAACGACGCCCAAGAACCAGCGGAGAGTCCGCGTCTCTGCCTCGGAAACCAGGGTCTTGACGCTCTGTAGGTCAACATTGGTTGCAGAGTTTCGGACAATATTTTCGATATTCGACAGCGCCGTACGAATGTCGGCAATATCTGTTTTGGTCGCAACTGTCTTGTCTATGCCAGAGATTAACGTCTCAATTTTTGCCAAGCGAACATCAATAGTCCGCAGCTCGCTGCGAGACTCATCGGCAAATTTTTCAAGCTTAGCTACGCGAGCATCCATGTGGCCATCATACGGCGGGCCGCCGCCACCGTCAAAGCCTACCTTCTGCTCAGCAATCTTTTCTTGGGCCAGCTGGAACTCGAGGTCAACTATCTGTAGATGGTCGCGATTGCTCATGGGGCCTCCGAATTCTCAGGACTTTCATCGGGCAAAATTTCTTCGGCGTTTTCGACATCATCTTTCCCAGACCAAGCATCAGCCAAGCGTCGAATTTGCTTTTCTATTCCTTCCAACTCTGGCGTTTGCAATTTTGTCAGTTGAAGCAAGCTCTCGAGTTTAACAATAACCTCGCTATTTCCTAAGCCACGTATAGTTTTGGCTACCTCTATAAAAGTAGAAACCGTCGCCATGTTGATGTTATTTTGCTTGACCATTGTCCCAAAAAGGTTAGTGCAGACCAGCAGTAATTCTGCCTCTTTCGTGCCAGTTACTCTCGCTGCATTTTCTTTTATAATTTTTTTCATAACATAATTGATAGCTGCGTTTGTGGGGAGAGGGTATCGACTTGCGCTTGATCGAACAGCATCGAGCATCCAGGCGTGCCGTAGCACCTAATTATTCTTAAACATGTTGATCATGAAAATAACAAATGCGAAGAATGCAGCTATCGAAACCCATGTCGCGATATTGCTTGCATCCTGCGCCTTCTGAAGATGGACTTGAGTAACTTGTGCATTCAGTGCTGCCGTCTGGTCATTTATGGCATTCGCTGCCGCCTGCATTTCCTCCCCATAAAGGGTCCAGAATAGATTGGCATCCGGCTCACTTAGGGTAGCGGCATACTGTGTCACTTTGTCCTGCTGGTCTAAGCCCCACTGGTGAATGTTCTCGCCTCTTGTGCCTGCCTCCTGCGCCGCCGAGGTATATTCCTCGACAAGTCGTCGCACTGCAGGCCGGTCAATCTGATTTAAATGCAGCGGCTGTGATTTATCTAATTGTATCGAGCTCATTTACCCTCCATCCAGCATATGGGAGTGCCCTAGCGCCTACGTAGGAGCTTCCAGCTTGGAATGGCAGTGCTTGCACTTCACCGCCTCTTTTCGCACCGGCTCGGCGCATTGCGGACACCTCTTGTATTCGCCGTACTGGCCGTCACGCACAGCTATTTGCATCGAGTTTGGGCTGAAGATGGCCATGCCCAGCACCACGACGCCTCCAGCAAGAATCACCAGCGTCACTCCAAGCCGCCGGTATTCCAGATCGGTAAACGCGAGCAGCATGAAAACTTCGAAGGCCAGCGCTGCTCCATTCATCTTTAGAAACAACTTCCAACCGCTGCGGCCCTTCATATTCGCGATGAAAGCCGCCAGGGCTGAGATGAAAAAAAACAAGATGACGCAGATCAGCGGCATGTTAGATGGCCTGGTAGAGATTGGAGGTGGCGCAGCCAGTTGACCTCGGCAGCTCAGAAGGGCAGTTCGGTATCGTCATAGGCTGGCAGGTCAAGGTCTATCGTCTCCAGGTCCAGCGATGCGAGGTCGAGCTGCGCGAGGATAGCCACTGCGGCCGCCTGGAAATGTGCGTAGACGGGCACTGCTCCAGGCTCATCCGTCACCAGCATGATGGGTAGCGCAGGGTAGTGTGGCTGTAATCGCTTTATCAGATCATCACCCACGCCCGGTCGAACATAGCTGGAATCTGGCAGTGCTACAACGAGCCGCGACCCCTTGAACTCAATGATCGCGCACTCAATGTTCACAGGCGCCCCCGTAGGCGCCGGCCTGGCTGATAGACCACTTGGCCAATGATGCTGATCTGACCGCTCCGAGCATTCACATCACCGAACTCATCGTTGAGAGAATGCAGATACCAGTCGCCGTTGCGCTTGATCAGCTGCTTCACGCAGCAGTCGCCATCGAAGTTGAGCGCATACAGCTCGCGATTCGTAGGCGACTTCTGGCTGGTGTCCACGACGATCACATCATCTTCGAACATAAGCGGCTCCATGCTGCGACCGCGCACCCGGATGGCAAGCAGCTCGTGCGGCACAAGTCCGTCCTGCTCGATCACCTCGGCCGGGATATGCAGCACGCCTCCGTCATCAAGATCGGGCTCAGTCTCAAAGCGCGTTACGCCGGCATGCAATCGCAATTTAACCATCCGGATAGGGACCGTTTCCGGCTCATCGCCGATCCGAATGTGCGCAGCCGGAGTGATGAACGGATCGTCAGGCATGGGCGCTGAAGGCGCAGTCGCCGCCGGCTCAGCTGGAGTTGGCGCAGGCTGCCCGGCACCAGTCTCCAGCCACAGAGCGTCAACATGCAAATAATCGCCCAGCAGTCGCGCCTTCGTGGCGCCGATTCCGTTCGTATCCGTCAGCCAATAGTTGACCGAGGTCGCGGAGCTATTCGCCGCGCGCGCAATATCAGCCGGACGAATCTCACGCCCTTGGCGCGCCGACTCTTCCGACATTGCCCACTTGAGGCGTTCCGACAGTAGTTTCATAAAGCTAGCTTAACAAATATTTTCTTAAGTTGGCTTGCGTATAGTCTTAAGTTGACTTAAGATACGACTCAAGTCACCTTAAGAAAGCGAGAAGAGATGAACGATTCACAACTGATCGACGCCCTCGGCGGAACAGCCAAGGTCGCGGCGCTGTGCAAAGTTTCGATGGCGGCAGTGTCGCAATGGCGCGATGACGGGATCCCGAGCGCACGTCGAATGTTCCTCGAGCTTGCTCGGCCCGACATCTTCCCGTCGGTGGGGAAGGCCAAGCGTCGCAAGAGCGAAAAAGCGGTGCAGTGAAGTTTCCATAACTGCATTCTCGCGCCTCAAAACTTTCCACGCACCATTTGTTTGCAGGAACATCACATGAACTACAAAGACGCCTTTTACAAGACCGTGCACGACACCCCTGGCGGCTGTGAGGCGCTGGCCGTGCGCATGGGTTACACGGCTGGCCTGCTGCGCAACAAGGCCAACCCGAACAGCACCACCAACGTGCTGACGATGGACGACGCATCGCGGGTGATGGAGCTGACGGAGGATTATGCGGTGCTGCACGCGCTGGCGCGCCGCCACGGCTTCGTGTGCACGAAGATCGAGTCGCAGCCGGCGAGCGACATGGCGGTACTGGAATCGGTCACGGACATCTGGCGCAGCCTGGGCCAGGTCGGCACGCAAGTGCACACCGCGCTGGCCGACGGCCGCATCGACAGCGACGAAGTGCGCCACATCGAGAAGGCGATCTTCGTGTCGATCCGCCCGATGATGGAGCTGCTGGCGCGCCTGAACGGGATGGCCGAAAAATGATCACCTTCATCCCGAAACGCGGCAGTGTGGAACTGCGCAACGCCATCCTGGACTGCATCGGCGCTGGCCTGCATCGCACCGCCGAGATTGCAAAGCACCTGAACGTGAAGTCGGATCAAGTCTCGACGCGCCTGGACTACTTGCGCACCCTGGGCCTGATCCACGCCTCCCGCATTGATGATGGCAAGCGCGGCGGCTTCGTCAACAACTGGCAGTTGGGCCCAGGGCCAGGAGATCAAGCCTCGTACGGCGCGAAGGACCTGCCGCGACGCCGCGCCACCGATGAGCGCCGCGTCATCTTGAGTTCCGCTTATCCGGCCATCGACCGCCGCGACCCGCTGGTGTCCGCGCTGTTCGGCGCACCGGTGGCCGAGCGCCGCGCGCCGCAGCAGAGCGCACCGTGCTGCACCCGCTGCCACATGGAGCAGGGCGCCGGGCACCAGGCCGGCTGCATCGTTGCGATGGTGGCTGCATGACGACCAACATCCTCAGCGACAAGTGGGAAGGCGACCTGGCCGCGCCGCTGGATCCGGACAACATGCGCTTCAAGCCGGCGAAGGCTGCTGTCTACGCCGATTGCGAGGGTTGCTTGTTCCTCGGCCAAGCGACGGCAGTGTGCTTCCGCGCATCCGAGCTGTCTGTCGAGCGCGGCGGTGCTGACTGCGACGATCCGTGGCCTGCTGGCGGCTCGATTGTCTACGTCAAGGACAAGAGCGACCCGCGCCAGCTTCCGTTGATCAAGGAGGGCATCTAATGGCCGGCGAATGGATCAAGGTGCGCACCAACCTGTGGGACGACCCACGCATCGGTCAGCTGGTCGAGTTGACGGGGCAGGGCGAAGCCGCTGTCATCGGCGGCCTGTACTGGCTCTGGGCCACCGCTGACGAACACTCGTCGGATGGCCAGCTGCACGGCATGACCACACGCACGATTGACCGCAAGACCGGCGTGGCCGGACTCGGTCAAGCACTGGTAACGGTCGGCTGGCTAAGTGATAACGCTGATGGCGTTACCGTCGTTCGGTTCGATGAGCACAACGGTGAATCAGCGAAAACGCGTGCTCAGACAGCAAAACGAGTGGCGAAACACAAAAGTAACGCCAAGGTAACGCAAGGTGCGTTACCGAAAACGGATCAGACCGTTACCGGTGCGTTACCTAGAGAAGATAAGAGAAGAGAAGAAGAACCTACTTCGACACACAGCGCTTCTGATCAACCGGAGTTGGGCTCCGACGACCAGCACCCCGCGCTGGCTTCCCCCGGCGTACCGCTCGCTGACCTGCCGACCGCCGTGCAGCTGAGCATCGCCATGCGCAAGCAAGGCGTCGAGACGAACCCTGCTGACCCCCGCTTGATCACGCTGGCCGCCCAGGGTGTGACGCCTGAGACCGTGGCTGCTGCCTGCGAAGAAGCGAAACGCAGCCGCCCGAACGAACGCATCGGCCTGGGTTACGTGACCGGAATCCTTACCCGCTGGGCTGGTGACGCCGCGAAGCTGCAGGCCACTGGCGCTGCGCCACGCCAAGCCGGCAACGCGCCGGGCCTGAGCGACAAATTCGTGTTCTCGCACCTGGACCGCTCTGGCGACCAGCGCGCGATGGACGAGAGCATGCAACGCCACGGCATCACCGTGCCTGGCCCTGACGAGGAAATCGAGATATGACCCAAGGACTGATCCACATTGCCGGCGCGCTGGGCAGCTTCGGCGCGCACATGGAGCTGGTCAACGGCTCGTGCGATGCGCACGGTGCGGCCGAGGTGCTGGTGCGCAAGGGCCTGGCCTGGCACTGCCCGAAGTGCCTCGACGCGGTGCTGGCCAACGAGGCCCACATGAAGATGATGGCCCAGCGCGTGGCCGACCTGATGCAGGCGGCCTCGATCCCGGCGAAGTACGTCGACCAGAAGTTCGTGGCCAGCAGCGACGAGCAGCGCGCGGTGCGGCGCACGGTGCAGCTGTACCGCGACTTCATCCTCAACAACCGCGCTTGGGCCGCGCTGGTCCTGGTGGGCAAGACCGGTACCGGCAAGACGCTGCTGGCGTGCGAGCTGGCGCAGTCGCTCATGAACCGCGCCGCGCGCTCGGTCCACTACATCACGGCCAAGGGAATGATCAGCGAGATCCAGGCGAACTACGGCCAGCCGGGCAAGAGCGAAGAAGCCGACATCGCGCGCTTCGCCAAGTACGACGTGCTGGTGCTGGACGAGATCGACGCCATCCCGGTCAAGGACAACGCTTCGCTGCTGCTGACCGAGATCGTGAACCGCCGGTACAACGAGAACAAGCCGGTGATCGCGATCAGCAACCAGCCATTCGACCACCTGGCGCGCTTCGTCGGCGAGCGCGTGCACAGCCGCCTGCACGAGAACTCGTTTTCCTGCGCCTTGAACTGGGGCGATGCGCGGCGCGTGCGCCAGCCGGTGGGCGCTGAGGTGGCGGCATGACCGCCTACTACAACGAAATCGAACCCTATGCAGCCGAGTGGCTGCGCAACCTGATCGCGGCCGGCCACATCGCCCCCGGCGTGGTCGACACCAGGAGCATTGAGGATGTACACCCCGCCGACCTGCAGGACTTCACCCAGTGCCACTTCTTCGCCGGCATCGGCGTTTGGTCCCTGGCACTTCGCCGCGCCGGCTGGCCAGATGACCGACCTGTTTGGACTGGTTCCT
>Ga0308163_10003433_pt1 | contig 13293 bp, 14 predicted proteins | sample PhyTR1_FD_201037 | JGI IMG/M metagenome (GOLD analysis project Ga0308163, IMG submission 201037) | Phyllosphere microbial communities from UC Gill Tract Community Farm, Albany, California, United States - DLSLT.R1 | ecosystem: Host-associated > Plants > Phyllosphere > Unclassified | place: USA... | reverse complement strand
ATCCGGCAGATCCGCGCGCTCCTTTACGATCAGGGGTTCACCATCGGCGGCGCGCGCCTGCGTTTGTCCGGCGATGAAGCCAAAGACGACACCACCCAATACAAGCAAATGATCCGCCAGATGATCGCTGAGCTTGAAGATGTACTGGTGGTTCTCAAGAAATAAAAAGCGGCTTTTAAATACTTCCAGTTTTCAAAAGCTTGCGATATATTCTTGAGCGCTCTTCGAGATGAAGAGCAAGGTTCCAAACCAGTCGGGGCGTAGCGCAGTCCGGTAGCGCACTAGCATGGGGTGCTAGGGGTCGAGTGTTCGAATCACTCCGTCCCGACCATATTTTTCAATGACTTAGGCCAATGTTCGCAGCATTGGCCTTTTTCATGCGCGTGACATTTGCGTGACTTCTCCATTTCTCACGCCTGCTTCCTCTTCAAGATTGTCAGCACCGGCCCACGCGAATCGGTTGCTGATACCATGTTCGCAGCCTCAATCAGCGCCAACAAGCAGGGCACCGCTGGAGCTCAGGTGAATGCTGGCTTGGAAAAATCCAGAGTAAAATTCTGGAGAATAGAGACGCGGCCTGTATAACCGCTTTTCTATAGAGAGTTCAGGAAAAGCAAAATAGTTAAGCCTATATCAGCGAAGTTAAGTTTGTTCATGGAAACGATTTTGCCTCTAACCGAAAGACGATATTCGATAAGGTCAACGATTGACAGATTGGCTCGCCGTGTTAAGCGAATGCCCAGGGTTGCAGTATCTGTGGGAAATTCACAATATTTAGAACTCATGTTGCAGGTTTTCGGGAGCATGTTGAGTGCCGTCGATGAGGAAGCAGAAATCGTCAAAGAGAAATCGCTTCTGTTCTGATGTCGTATGCGCTTGATCGCAATCAAAAGCCCACTGAGTTAGTTGGCTATCTTGGCTCAGGTCCTGCTTCTAGAAGAGCTCGACGCGGACCATCTCATCGGTATATGGCAAGCGTCAAAAATTTTCCGAAAGATATCGTGGTCTGGAATACGGAAACTACTCGTGCTTTCCATACGAGCCTGACGAGTTACTTTGCCTCTAACTATATTTCAACAGAGTTTATAGACCCGTCCTTGTCAGCGGGGATGTCCTGAATGGAGTAGTGCATGGAGATATACAGAATAGTCATTTCTCGAATGGCTCGTTAGTCTTCATGATTTTTGGGGATGTTTTCGAGCATATCCCTTTCCCGGATAAGGCAATTTGTGAATTATACAGAATTCTTAAACTGAGTGGATGCCACATGTTTTCTGCCCAGTTTTACCATCACCGTTTCACAAATGAGTGCAGGGCGTAGTTTGCGCGATGATGGTGCTGTAGAACGCCACATGAAGCCTTGGTGTCATGAAGATCCTATGAGGCCTGAAGGGGCGATTATTTTCAAAGTCTTCGCCCCGGAACTACTTTGTATGAGGGGGGGACGAGGTTTTTAAGTTTACCTGCTTAAGCTGCATAGTCCGCTGTATGGCATGTATAGGCAAAATACGGTAGTTCTAGTCGCTAGAAAAACGACGCCCTCTGCCTCGCAACGAGATGCGGTATTTATGGATTAGAGATTATTTAAAGTATCAAAATTCTTTGAATATTAATCCCCGCCAAACGCGGAGATTTTTTTGCCTGGAGAAATGCGATGAATGTTACCGAGAAAGATCGCGACATCCTCGCGCAGACGCTGTGGGGTGATGCTCGCGGCGAAGGAACCGCCGGCCAGATCGCCGTGGCCTGGGCGATCCGCAACCGCGTGAATGACAGCAAGACCCATTCGTGGCGGGGCGAGGACTATGCAGGCGTGTGCCAGAAGCTGTACCCGTTCAGTTGCTGGAACAAGACCGACCCGAACTATCAGTTCCTGATCGGCGTGAAGGAGATCCCGTTCCACGAGCTGGCGCAATGTCGGATCGCTGCTGACCAGGTGATCGACGGCAAGGTGCCTGATCCAACTGGCGGCGCTATGCATTACTACGCCACCAGCATCAAAGCACCGGCCTGGACGGCGAAGGCGAAGCAGGCGCTGAAGTTGGGCGATCACGACCGCCCGGCGCATCGAGCAAGATAAGCGTCTGGCGCTTGAGGCGCGGCTGGCGGCCAGCGAGCAAACCCACTTCCAGAAAATGACCGATGCTCAAAAGAACCGGGATCTCGTGCCACTTCTGATCTGCAGCTGTCAGTCCTCGACGCAACCGATGCAGCCAAAGGCTATGCGGTGCCAGCCAACGCCGGCACCGGCGGCATCGATCATGCTGCCGTACGCGCCCGACTTGCCCCGGCGCATGCTTAACGAATTTATCAGCATCACCGATACCGGCGACCGCGGATTGATCGCGCTTCAGGGTTACCAGGCTTGCGTTCAGGAGGTGGTGGCTCCAGGGCCATGAGTAACAGCGAGCATTATCACGGCACTGAGACTGTATTCTACTGCTCAAACTTTCTAAAATTTAGTTCTGAGATAGCCGCTCGAGATTTTCTCGGCGGCTACCTGATCCACTAAGGCCAGCTCCGTTAGATTATTTTCTTTCTGCCCTGAAGGTCACAGTCGCGTTATTGTCGTCTCCGCCACTATATGAAACTTTAACGTTATCGCTATCGGTCGTGATGTCATACGAGTTGGCCCCCACGTATGGATCGTCCCAGTGAATATTTATGTTGCAAATTTCATCAGTGGCAGCATCATAAAAAGCGTAGGAGCAAAGTGCCTCCGTGCCCGTAGCGAAGCCGTCCGACTCTGTTTTCCAATAGCCTTTACCGGGAGTATTATCGGTTATCTTCAATATTTTCTGTGGAGGATAGGTGTCCCATTCCCCATGATCTAACTTCAGAGAGTTCTGAGTCAAGTTCAAGCTGGTACCGAGGAAGTTCTCAAAATAAACATCAACGCTTCTTTTAGCCATCGGAATAATTCCCTTTATTGAGTTAGTAGTGCGTCTGCGATATTTCGTTCAAGTCTAGATCGGGTCGTTTTTATCTCTGTTTGTATGCGGCTACTCCTTTTGGGTGGGTTTTGTCGGTTTTTGTTGACGCCTGTCTGTGATGGATTTAAATATTCGTCAGTAAGTGTGTCGATCTCATTAGTGTTGGCTATGATAGGTTGTCACGGAGGAGTTTGGTGCCCGGTTCCGAGTTGAAGTGCTCATTATTAAATTTCTGATTGTATTGATTTAAAATGTATTTGTGCATGATCAATTGAACGCGCGCACTAAGAAGTCCATCGGGTGTTTTCGATGAATAGACTGTTAAATTTTGGGCGTGGGTGCGCAATTTGATGGGCTCCTTATTCCATTAGGAGTGACAAGCGAATCCAATCCTTTGAAGCTAAACTCACCACTTGCTATAGTTTGGTTTAGCCTTAACGGAGGCTAGGACGGCGATCGTTAAAAGTCAAGGAACGCGCACGTTGTTCGGCGCAAACATCCAACCATGGGTGCCGCTGGAGGATTTAAAGCGTCCTCCTTGATAACGGCGAGCAGTTCACTCTGGTGTCACTATAGAAGACTTAACAAATACTGGGGGGGCATCCCATTTTCAAGCTTGGGGTGCTAGGGGTCGAGTGTTCGAATCACTCCGTCCCGACCATATTTCCTGAATAAAATCAGACAGTTAAGTCGATCATCTAGATCGGCTTTTTTGTGCCTGTGCAAAACCCGCGCAAAACTTCCCGGTGATTTCGCTGATACTGAGGTCCGGAATGACTTCCGACCAGACGATTTCGGCGTGGTCCGGCATTGGCTGGTCACGACCTGGAGTTCTTCGGTCACTTCGCGGGCCTACGCGTCGGATGACGTTAGTAGACATCTTTACCGACCAGTTGGCGCCTCTTACACACCGCCATATTGGTACACAGTCGCACTCCAATACTGGCTGCCGTTACGTTTTTGGCGTGCCCACCCATCGGCCATCAGTTGTTTGGCGATCATTCGATTCATCAAGCCATGACCGAGCAGCAAAACCGGTCCATCGCTGGCAATGGACTGCAATCGCTTGGCTGCCGTACTGGCGCGCCTCCTCGCAACGCCGGCGGATTCGACGTTGCGTGAGTAACCGCATAACCATAAGACGCGAAGGATAATTGCCCAGGTGAACGGCGATAGCCGTGGCCGTTTCCAATGACCATAAGGTAGTTGTGCTTCGCAGAAAAGCGCGTCGACCAGTGCAGGCTTCAAGCCGAGCGCCTGGACGGAGCTCAGCGCACGCGGCGCGTTGCTTGAAACAATCACCGTGGCGGTTGCGGCGAGTTGCACACTGGCCTGTGGGACCGGGTGGTGGGTAATTTCGGATCGGTCGTATTGTTCGATCCAGTCTTTCATCTCGCGCACTGAAATTTTATCCGTTGCGGCCAGTTTTGGCTGGCCGTGACGCATCAGGATGATTTCCCTTTTCACCGTTTTACGTCCTTGTTTTTTCCCAACGTCAGATGTCGATCATGACGGATGAGCTTTTATTCTTCGAGGCACTGTGGTTTTCAAACCAGCCATGATCACGGTACCACGCCACGGTGTCAGTGATTGTCAGCTCTAGCGACCTGAAGCTCAGGCCAAGCTCCTGCTCACTCTTGTGATGGTTGAAACAGCTGCGGTCATTCTCTCGTCTCAACAGACGCAACGTGGCCATGCTCAGCAGAATGGGCTTGCCGGTAAGGCGCGCATAGATCTCCTGCACAGCCGCCAAAGTGTATAGAAGGGGGAACGGTAGTTGTCGAACGGGTGTCTTGACGCCCGCGATACGTCCTAGAACAGGGACCAACTGACGCATCGTCATATGCCGACCCGCCGCGAGATAGCGTTCACCGCGTCGGCCATGTTTGGCGGCAGCAATCAGCGCGAATGCCACATCACGTGCATCGACGACGGAGAAACTGCCTGGGATCAGTCCGGGCAACTTGCCCTGCACGACATCGTTGACCAACTGTCCCGAGGAGGTCGGGCCAATGTCGGCAGGGCCCCACATCCAACCGGGCAGGACCATGCAGGCATGCATCTCGGGATGTGCTTGCAGGAACGACAAGACGACCCGGTCGGCGAGGATCTTGCTGCGGTAGTAGTCATCCGCGTCGGCGTCCGCTCGCAGGCATGTCTCATCAATGAGCGAGCCAGGTGCGCCGTCGAGCACGGCTATGGAGGACGTATGGATGAACCGTCGTATACCGGCGCGGTAGGCCTGGTGAATCAGGTCACGCGTACCGGCGACATTGATCTTTTCGAGTTCCTTCCAGTGGTTGCCGCCCTTGTAGTTGTCGCGAAAGAACGCCGCGGTGTGAAACACCGTATCGCAACCTTGCAGTGACGCTGCGAATGCGTCGACATCGGCCATGTCCCCGACGACCAGTTCCACAGTCGGCAAATTGTCGAACTGCTGTTCTCCTTTGGCTTTTGAACGGACCAGGGCTTTGACCGCGTAACCACGAGCGACCAGTTCACGTACCAGGTTGTTACCCAACAAACCGGTCGAGCCAGTAACGAATACACTATGCATGGCTCAACCCTCAGCCGGATGGCTTAACGGCAGCAGCACTGCACTGTCGAAGAAGGCCTCTTCACGAATGACCAGCCCGTCTTTGAACGTGAAGTGTGCGGCGTAGTACGCGGTGATATGGCGTCCATGAGGTGGAATCACCCGGTCCGGCAGTACCAAGGGTGCGACGAATGTGCCGGTCAGGAAGGCAGTCAGCGCCAAGCGATCGTGACTGGCGGCGAATGGGCTGAAGATCACATGGGCATCGGGGAGCGCTTCGAGCAATGCGTTCTCTCGTTTGCGCATGGCTTCGCGACCGGTTTGTATTCCCATGCTGTCGAGGTAGATGAAGTCTTTGCAAAACAGCGCAAGCATCGCCTCCACATCATGGCGATTGAAGGCGCTGGCGGCGCGTTCCGCAAAGTCGTTGGGGCCAGTAGCCATATCGTCCATTCCATTCGTTTTCGAGGGCCTGCAGATATACCTTTGAGGCCTCTCCCGAAAAACAGCGACTACTGCATAATGGCTTTGCACATATGCAGACCAGGGAGGACAGGACGCATGGCGTTGCAAGCAAATTGGGACGATCTTCGTCTGCTGTTGGCAGTTTCTCGGCGTGGCAGCTTCCTTCAAGCTGGCCAGTTTCTGGGGATCGCGGCGTCTACCGTGTCCCGCCGCCTGACCCAACTGGAGGTCGCACTGGGCGAGCCACTCGTCGAGCGGGGTGTTGAAGGATGCTGGTTGACCTCGCGGGGCCAATCCCTCGTGGAAGTGGCGCTGGCGGCGGAAGCGGGTTTGAGGCGTCAAGCCGCTGCGGGCATATCCGAGCTGAACACAGAGCTGTCTGGCAGTGTCCTGGTCAGTGCCGGAGAGGGGTTCTCGTCGTGCGTGCTGGAGGCCGCGAGTCGTTTCACGTCTCTGCACCCACGTTGCTCGGTGGAGTTGATGGTAACCACCGACTTTCACAAGATCGTCCGCGGTGTGGCGGACATTGCTGTACGCACTGCCCACCTGGGCGAACCGTCGCTGATTTATCGACCCATAGGCAGGCTCGCTTATGGTGTCTTCGCCGATGCCGGTTATCTGAAACGGTATCCGGGGGTGACTCCGGCCACTGCGGTCACCATTGCCTTGCTTCCTCCGCTGGATATGTTGCCGCAAATGCGGACGGCAAAGGCCGCGGGCCTGGAACGCGCGCAGATCAGCGTGAACTCGTTCGCTGCGCAACTCGAATCGGTGAGGCGAGGTATGGGGGTGGCTGTATTGCCCCGGATACTGGCGAAGGATCTGATCGAGCTGTTCCCGGATATCCACCTTCCTGATATGGAGGTCTATCTGGTGACCCGGCCTCAGGCCTTGAAACAGGCCCACATCAAATGTTTTTTTGCCATCCTGGAGCAGGTGATGCTCGAAGCCCTGTCCATGGAAAATGGCGAGGGCTACCGCTTGGGGGGCGGCCTGTGAGTATCGGAAGAATACCGATCTCTGCCGCATACGGGGTATCTATGGCAGTTCGAAGGAAGACCCGATTTCACCGGGTGAAACCCATGTTGGAGCATCATAGGTTTTGATTGTCGAGGCGTCGTTTAAAAGCGTCGAGCGCAGTACCGATCATTGGTCCCATCACCGGGTCGGCGGCAATGCTTTCGGCGCTCAATCGGCTGGACAGGAGGTTAACAGTCATTGACGCTTCCTCGATGATGCGCGCTGACATCGTATCCAGTACCAGACGCAATGCAGCTTGCGCGTGACTGGCTCTGGGCGAAGCGTTGAAAAGCGCGACAGGCTTGCCCGGAAACTCTTCACTGCTCACGAGCCAATCGAGCATGTTTTTAAATGAGCCGGGAATACCTCGAGCGTATTCGGGGCATGAGAACAACAGCCCATCCGCTTGCCCGATAATTGACCATAACGCTATGACTGCCTCGGGGGGATCCTCAAGCAGATCCGGGTTGAAGTGAGGCAATTCACCTATACCTTCGTAATGCCTGACCAATACCCCGTCGGGGCATAGATGCTCAGCTGCTCGTAGCAAAATCGAGTTGGAGGAGGTCTGGCGCAGACTTCCAGAGACAGCAAGCAGGCACACCATTTCAACAACGTCCGTGATTCGCAAGTCGGTGAAGTTTCGCACGAGCCTGAACTCATGCACAGATTTTACCGGCGCAGTTGTTTTGGGGACGCGTTCAACAGGCGGCGCATCAGTCGCCGTAAGGCCGTGGCATCCTGGTATCCCACCTGCTCGGCGATGGATTCAACGGAGTATCTGCTGGTTTCCAGTAGCACGCGGGCTCTGTTCAGTTGCACACGCTGGATCAGATATTGGGTTGAGAGGCCGGTTGCTTTTCGAAGGTGCCGCGACAGCGTTCGCTCAGACATGCCGGCATACGCCGCAAGGCTAGGGACACTGGGGGGATGGGGCAGGCGTGCTTCTATGTAGGCAGTGAGGTTGGCGACCAGCGTATTGCCCTGAGCCATGATTGCCGGATTGATGAATGGGGATTGCAATTGGCGGCTGTCGAGGAGAAGAGCCTTGCCCACATAGTCGGCGAGCTCCGGCGACAGGCGTCTGCGCAGCAGGTGCAGCATCAGGTCAGTTTGCGCGAAGGCTGCGCCAGCAGTCGTCAAGGGTGGGTCGCAGAGCACCATGACGTTGGGGTCGACAATGCAGTCAGGCGCAATGCTCGACAGCCAGGGAGCGAGCCACCAGGAGGTGGTTACCTGTCGACCACTCAGTAGTCCTGCGGCATGCAGGAGAAAGACCGCCGAGCACGAGGCTGCAATCTCATTTCCCTTATTCACATGTACCCTCAGCGCGGGCAGCGTCTGAAGTACCCAGTCCTCCTCAAGACGCTGCAGCAGCGCGTCGAAGTCGCTGATGCCAAGGCCCGGAATGATCCAGCAGGAGTGGTCCTCGACGTCTGTCGTCAGTTCGTCGACCAACAGTTGCATGCCTTGCCCTAGCGTTATCAGCCCGGACTGAGGTCCACACACTCGCCAGCGTGGCACGGCGAGGCCTCGCCGCTGCGCAAGTGTTGCGGCGGTGCCGAGGATGTCCAGGGTGACGGCTACGCTTGAGCTGAACGACCCGGGGAAGACCAGAACAGTGAAATCATACATTGTCCGATTATGCCCGAAAGAAGACGAATCGGTCACTTATCGAGTCGGGAGATAACTGGCCCAATGGCGCCTTCAGTCAACCACGAGTCACAACGAGGTTTCGCCATGCCAAACATCCTGATCAAGGTGCCTACCGGCGCTTTCAATCCGCTACAGCGCCAGCAATTGCTTAGAAGCGTGAGTGACGCGGCAATGATTAATGAACACATGGGCGATGCCCCTCAGCAGCGCGCCTTGTGCTGGGTGCTCATCGAGGAGGTACAGGCTGATGAATGGCTGTGCGGTGGTGTTGCTCCTCATGCCCGGGTTGTCCCATGCATGGTCATCGTCAAGGTGCCTGCCGGCGTTCTTGATGCGCCGATGCGCCAGCGCTACGTGCGCGACCTGCATTGCGCGATGCAATCGAGCCTGGCAGCGGGGGATCAGCGCCAGTTGCTGAGCTCAATACAAATCGAGGATGTTGTTGACGGAACCTGGGGGGCGAACGGTGATATCTGGCATTTGGCCGACTTCACCCGTGCTGCCGGATACAGACATCTTGCGCTCTAGGATAGATGCCAATGGCTCGATGCATGCCTGTCGCTGGTGATGAACTGACATTGGTCTTTTTCATGCGCGTGAGCTTTGCGCGAAGGCTCCGAGATCGCTGCGCGCAGACCGGGCTCAATGCAGAACCCGGCGGCTCTCACCAATCCTGATCCGGTCCAGCGCCCGGTTCAGCGCATCCAGTGCATCCAGCAGCGCCTTTGCCTCCGCTTCTCGGCCGTCGCCCCAAAGGCGCTCGGCCATTTTGTTAAGCGCCTGAATCGAGCGTTCGATGTCAGCTGCGGTGGTCGTCGGGGCTGGGAGTTGCGGTGGCTTTTTCGGCATTCGGTCATTCATCTGCAGGTCATTGACGATCTGCCGCATGATCGGCGTTCGCTGTCATTCAATCCAGTGGTTACTGTTTCGGCGTGTTCTGAATATCTTCCGAGTCGCTGGAGGTGGCCGCGTCTTTCTCGGTTTCTTTCGATTCTGCACCGGAGTTTGAGCCAGAGGCTTCTTCACCTTTTTTGTTGGCTTTTTCTTCGTTGGATTCGGACTTGTTGCTGGACTGGTTCACGCCGGGAATGGCGGTGGGCGGTGCGGCAGATCCTGCCGCTTCGGATGCCAGTGTGAAGCCCGAGCCCATCAGCATCAGACTTGCCAGTGCCAGGGTTGCCATTTTCTTGTTCATTTTCAGGTCTTCCGTACGAGGGGTGTACCGCATTGGAAGCATGGGCAGGGCCAAGGTGCAGGTCGCTGGACGAGCGGTAGGTCCTGACACAAGGCGGCAAATTGCTGGCCCCCAGGTTTTATCATCCCGGGCAAACTCGCCTTTTTTCAAAAGGTTAGGTTGGCTATATGCGGACGATTGTCATAACCGTTGCAACGCTTTCCCTGGCTGCGTTTGCCTCGGGAGTTCAGGCGAAAGAGTTGAGCAAAAGTCATCGGTTTGCCTGTATATGGGGTTCGGATATCGCCGCCGGTGCCCAGCAGTCGAAACTGTCGGGAATTTCCCTGTATGGCGCGCGCAAGCAACTGCAGGTGCGCAAGTTCCAGCAACCGTGGATGCGCATGACGGCGATGGGGATTACCGAGCAGACCTACAACAGCACGTCGAAGCTCAAGCCGGCGGCGGTCAAGCAGACCTATTACGAGCAATGCGTGCGGCATGAGCTGGCCCAGCGTTAATCAAAGAAGCCCAACCTGAAGAGGTTGGGCTTTTTCATGCCTGAAGAGGCGTCAGCCTCACTTGTCGCTCTCGCAATTGACCATCCACGACACGCCAAAGCGATCCACCAGCATGCCGAAACGGGCGGCCCAGAACGTCGCTTCCAGCGGCATGTCGACGCGACCGTCCCTGGCCAGCGCATTAAATACCCGCTCGGATTCGGCAATGCTGTCGACGTTGAGGGAGATCGAGCAACCGCTCATGCCCCCGGTTGGCCGGTCAGGCGTGGTGTCGGAGGCCATGATCATCTGGTCACCGACCTTCAGGCAGGTGTGGATGACCAGGTTGTGGTGCTCTTTCGGTACGTGTTCGGCGGCGGGTGTTTCGCCGAAGGTCATCATCGCTTCGAGTTTTCCCTGCAGGGCTTGCTCGTAGAAGGTGAAGGCCTCACGGCAGTTGCCGTTGAAGATCAGGTAGGGATTGATTCGCATGGTGGCGTTCCTGGCAGTAGGCGCGGAATGCGGCGATGTTCGTCAGGTTCCGCGAGGGGCGGTTAAAACATAGCAGAGCATTGGACGCCGGAAAGGGCAGAGTTTTTCCAGATGTTTTTCTCATGAAAAAGCGCGGCTTCAGCACGGATCAAACCTGCGGAGTACCATGGCAGGCTCTATCTGTCGTCGAGCTCACCGTTCCATGCCTTTGATTTCCCGCTTCCACGCTCTGTTGGATCAGGCCCGGCGCGCCTTGCTTCTGGTCTGGGCGACCTCACGCGGACTGTTTCTGGGCCTGGTGCTGGCGACCTTGATTGCCGGTGTACTGCCAGCGCTGGCCGCGTGGCTGGGCCAGCGCATTGTCGACGCGGTGGTGACGGCGATGCAGTTGCACGCACAGCAGGGCGATGCGCCGCTGTGGCCGGTGTTGCGTTATGTGCTGATGGAGGCGGGGGTGTTGGCGCTGTTGTCCGGCACGCAACGGGCGTTGTCGGTCCAGCAGTCGCTGCTGCGGGTGCAATTGGGGCAGAAGGTCAACACGCTGATTCTGGAAAAGGCGCAGACCCTGTCGCTGGTGCAGTTCGAGAACTCCGAGTTTTACGACAAGCTGGTCCGCGTGCGCCGCGAAGCCTCGACCCGGCCGCTGGCGCTGGTGATGAAGTCGCTGGGATTGATCCAGAACCTGATCATGCTGATCAGCTTCGGCGTGCTGCTGGTGCATTTCTCGCCGTGGGCGCTGGTGTTGCTGGTGGTGGGTGCGTTGCCGGTGTTCTTCGCCGAAGCGCATTTTTCCGGTGACGCTTTCCGCTTGTTCACCCGTCGTGCCCCAGAAAGTCGGCAACAAAATTACATCGAAACCCTGCTGTCCCATGAGGCCTACATCAAAGAGGTCAAACTGTTCGGCTTCGCGCCGCTGCTGTTGCAACGTTACCGGGACACCTTTGCCAGGCTCTATGCCGAGGACCGGCGTCTGACGCTGCGTCGCGATGGCTGGGGCTTCGGTCTCGGACTGCTCGGCACTGGAGCGTTCTATCTTGCCTATGCCTGGGTGGTGATCGACGCGGTGCATGGCAATATCAGTCTGGGCCAGATGACCATGTACCTGGTGTTGTTCAAGCAGGGACAGGGCGCGGTCAGCAGCAGCCTGAGCGCGATCAGCGGCTTGTACGAGGACGGTTTGTACCTGTCCAACCTCTACGAATACCTGGCCGAACCGGTGCTGGCTGATTCCGGTCATCTCACGGTCGGCGCGCAACCGGGCGATGGTCTGCGCTTTGAAAACGTCGGTTTCCGTTATCCGGGGGCCAACCGTACGGCGCTGGAGGGCATCGACCTGCATCTGGTACCGGGCAAGAGCATGGCGCTGGTGGGTGAGAACGGCTCAGGCAAGACCACGCTGATCAAGCTGCTGACCCGCCTGTACAGGCCCGATCAAGGCCGGATTCTGCTCGATGGCAGCGACTTGCAGGATTGGGATGAGACAACGTTGCGCCGGCGTATCGGCGTGATTTTCCAGGACTACATCCGCTACCAGTTCACCGTGGGTGAGAACATCGGCGTCGGTGATACCGCGGCGTTCAATGAAGAGCAGCGCTGGAAGGCAGCGGCTACCGAAGGCATGGCCGCCCCCTTCATTGAGGGGCTCGACCGTGGCTACGCCACGCAGCTGGGTCGATGGTTTGCCGGTGGTCAGGAGTTGTCCGGTGGGCAGTGGCAGAAGATTGCCCTGTCCCGGGCGTACATGCGCCGCGATGCCGATATCCTGATCCTCGACGAACCGACCTCGGCCCTGGATCCGGCTGCGGAAGCGGCGGTGTTCGAGCATTTCAGCCAACACACCGAAGGTCGCATGACCTTATTGATCTCCCACCGCTTTTCCAGTGTGCGCAACGCCGATCAGATCATCGTGCTGGAGGCCGGACGGATACTGGAGCAGGGCGATCACCCGCAACTGATCGCGGCCAACGGACATTACGCCAGACTGTTCGACCTGCAGGCCCGAGGCTATCGCTAGGAATCCTGGGCGCTGCGTGCCAGCGCCGGCCCGGCCACGCGGGGGGCTGGTCTGGACTGCATCAGTGCATCGATCGCCTTGCGGTAATTCTGCCCGCCCAGCGCCATGCTGTTGTTGTGGGTGGCACCCGGTACCAGCAGCAGTCGCTTGGGTTGTCGAGCGGCATTGAACAGTTGTTCACTGAAGCGCGGCGGCACGAATGCGTCGGCCATGCCGTGCACCACCAGTAGCGGCATGTGAATCTCGGCGATCTTGTCGATGGAGTCGAACTTCTGCGACAGCAGCCAGCGCACCGGCAACGAGGTGTTGGCCACAGCAGCCGCGACGTCGGCGAGGGAGGTGAACGTCGACTCGATCACCAGGCCTTTGACCGGCAGCGGTGTATGGTCCCGGGCGGCGTCCTGGCCGAGTTCTGCCGCCAGATCAATGGCCACGGCGCCACCCAGCGAGTGGCCGTAGATCAGGCGCTTGCCCGGGTCGGGCTGCAGCAGTTTGAAGCGCTCCCA
>Ga0308163_10003431_pt1 | contig 13294 bp, 11 predicted proteins | sample PhyTR1_FD_201037 | JGI IMG/M metagenome (GOLD analysis project Ga0308163, IMG submission 201037) | Phyllosphere microbial communities from UC Gill Tract Community Farm, Albany, California, United States - DLSLT.R1 | ecosystem: Host-associated > Plants > Phyllosphere > Unclassified | place: USA... | reverse complement strand
GCCGCAAATCAACCTGCCGATCTTCGACGCTGGCGTCAACCGCGCCAACCTGAATATCGCCAAGGCGGACCGCGACATTTCGGTGGCGCAGTACGAGAAGTCGGTACAGATCGCGTTCCGCGAAGTGGCTGATGCACTGGCCACGCGCGGCACGCTGGATGAGCGCCTGTCGTCGCAAACCACGTTGGTCGAAGCGGCGCAGAAGAGCTACACCATCAATGAGGCGCGCTATCGCCAGGGTGCGGATACCTACCTGAACGCGCTGGTGTCGCAACGCGCGCTGTACGCTGCGCAGCAAGGCCTGATCAGCACACGCCTTGCAAAAACCAGCAACGCCGTCACCTTGTACAAGGTACTGGGCGGCGGCTGGCAGCCGGAGCTGCCACAGCAACAGCCGCAAGGCTGATCCGGCGCGGCGGGCGCGATTTGCGTCCGCCGCTTTGCAGTCATGATAAATTGACCCCTCAGGCAAATACTCTACCCAAGGATTGCTTCATGAAATTCGACATCAAACGGCGCAGCGACCCGGAGCGGACGCAAAGTCGCCGCAACCAGGTCTTGCAGGCTGCTGCCGTATGCTTTGCGCGCAGCGGCTTCCACGGCGCCAGCATGGCGGCGATTTCCAAGGAAGCGGGCATGAGCGCGGGCCACATCTACAACTACTTCGACGGCAAGGAGGCCATCATCATGGCCTTCGTCGACCTGGAGTCGGAGCATGTGGCGGCGCAGTTGCGTGAGCTGAGCAGCAAGCAGGACCCGCTGCAGTCGATGATCGACGAAGCGCCTCGGCATATCGACGAGAACCTGGACCCGGAATATTTCCAGCTGCCGATGGAGATGTTTGCCGAAGCGGCACGCAATCCCAAGATCGCCGAAGCGATGCGCGCGTCCGACGTCGCGGCAATGGCCGAGTTCCGGCCGATTATCAAGCGTGAGCGCGAGCGCCGCGGTTTGCCGGCTGACGACGCGCTGCTGGATGGCCGCATCAACACCATGGTGTCGCTGTTCCACGGCCTGCCGATCCGCGCGCTGCACCGACCCAATATGGACCGCAACTCCCTTGTGGAAGGGTACAGGGTCGCCATGAAGGCGCTGCTGTTAAGCTGATTTGTCTCCTAATGTATCCGGCCGCTGCACGCTGCCGGCTGCTGTTGTACCATGCATGATGTCTTTATCCTGCCATTAGGAGCATCATGACTTCCTACGTCATCCCAGCCCATGACATCGTCGGCCTGCCGGTCGCCGGTACCGCCGATCTGTTCCCTGTGCGCCGCGTGTATTGTGTGGGCCGCAATTATGCCGGCCATGCGCGCGAGATGGGTTCCGACCCTGACCGCGAACCGCCGTTCTTCTTCTCCAAGCCGGGCGACGCGCAAGCGGTCGTGCCAGCCGCGCCGAACCGCGTGCTGGAGCTGCCATACCCGCCGCTGACCAATAACCTGCACTATGAATGTGAACTGGTAGTCGCCATCGGCAAGGGCGGCGCCAACATCGCGATAGAAGACGCGGCAGCGCACATCTTCGGCTATGCGGTCGGCTTCGACATGACGCGGCGCGACCTGCAATTCAAAATGCGCGACGCCGGCCGCCCATGGGAAATCGGCAAGGCGTTCGACTTTTCGGCGCCGGTTGGCCTGATCCACCGCGCCGCTGAAGCGGGCGATATCAACAACGCGGCAATCCAGCTGGATGTGGATGGCGTGACCAAACAGTCCTCGTCGATCTCGCACCTGATCTGGTCCATCAACGAAACCATCGCCAACCTGTCGACATACTTCACGCTGGCGCCGGGTGATCTGATTTTCAGCGGCACGCCGGAAGGCGTCGGCGCTGTCGTGCGTGGCAATGTCCTCGAAGGTAAGGTCGCGGGCCTGTCGCCGATCACGGTGAAATTGGTATAAACCGTTTATAGCAAAGTGTCCATTGCGGCGGATGTGCCAGCGAATCCGTCGCGCGCGCAAGCAAACATGACAAATACTTAAACCCGCTGCTATAATAAGCCGTTCGTCGGGGCGTAGCGCAGCCTGGTAGCGTACGTGCATGGGGTGCACGGGGTCGGAGGTTCGAATCCTCTCGCCCCGACCAAGAAAATTCCTTACAGAACAGAGGCTTACGTATTCTTCGGATCGTAAGCCTTTTTTCTTTCCTGGGTTCGTGCTCTACGCCTGCCCTAGATTTTCTTCCTGCCCTACTGGTGCCCTACCACTCGGATACCGGACCGGGATGCTTTTCCGCCCATGCGCGAAGCTGGGCAATCTGCTTCCGAATCCCCTTAATCCGGTAGCGGTGATGAAGCGTGTCAGTGATCCGGAATTCGTCCGCTTCCAGCACGTCGTCGTTCTCGAAGCAGACGCCTAGCTCTGGTGCTGACAGCCATTTCCTGTGCTTCTGACGTTCAGTCAGCGCAATCCCTCCATCGCTGTTAAGGTGTGCCCCAAAGCTCTCCACGACGGTTTGCCCTCCCAGCTTATTGCGGCCAAGCTTCACGTACACAAGCGATTCGAGAATGATCGGGCGTCGGCCTTTGTTCACTACGTCGATGCTGATACCGGCATCGGATTGCGGCCCGCCTTCGAAGTAGGTGGACGTCACCCGTAGGTTGGCGCGGTCGCGCCGATAGTTCAGGACGGACACCGTGAAAGCAGCAATCGACAGGATGATTGCAATCCAAGGAGCTATGTCCTTGATCGTCGCCAGTAGGGCGAGAAGGGTGTCTAACGTCATGGCATCGGCAGGTGGTGGAGACGATCCATGCTACCACTGCGCGGGGTGTCCAAAACATTTTGGAGGCTGGTGATGGGTTGGTTCCTAAAAATTCAGGAGCCATTCTGTTGATTTGCAGCGAAATCTGACCCACTCTGCCGCATAATTTGCAAACGAATCTGACTCACGTATAGGACACTGGGGCAACCGTCCAGCAAACGAACACGTAGTGAGACGAGCGAGACTGTCAGCGTTTTTGCCGGGATAGCTGCAGTTTCAAGCTTTTACGAGGCTGCGATTCCCTTCGCGCGCGCCAAGCACGTTCGGCCTCATTCCGACATAATTAGTCTCCACCTATCAAAGGAGAAGGCTATGCCGTTTTACAGAGTTTGGTATCGCAACAATACAGAGCCGCTTGAGTTCAGTACCGCCGGGATCACGCGGGACAAAGCCATACTTGATCGAGTGTTTCAGCACGAGAACATCACTCCGCCTGTCACGCCGCCAGTCAACCAGGGTGAGCCAGCGACAAAGGATCCCTCGCTGCAGGAGCTGATCGACAACAACAAGCTAGGCCCGGTTCGCTATACAGTCGATGAGAGCGAGCCAGTAACAATCGGCTAGCATATTAATTTCGACAGGCAGGCCGTCGCGGGACGGCCTTTTTTATCGTTCTGCGCCAGCAAGGGATGGACGGGATGGGGCAGGTTCCCGAACAGACTGCCGCAATGTCGTTCTGGCAGTGTCATTGCCCTCCGCTAGCGATTCATTAGTTGACCAGCATCTTCACCAACGCTGGCTTTACGGACATAACGCGCTGCCCGGCTGATAGCCGAGCGATTCGGCTTTGGTCATGGTCGGCGACTGTGGCAGCGTGAGGTTTATGCCGGTCAGCGGAAATACGGGCTGGTAGGCGACATCGCCGCATTCGTCCGTGTCGGGCGCGCAGATGCGGACCCGGACGAAGCGGATGCAGCTGTTGCCGAACGGGTTGGCGATGCAGTTGATGCGCGCTTGCGTCGGGCAGGCTGGCAGGTTCCCGGCCGGGATCTGCGTCGGTGTCAGGCTGCCGTCGCCATTGCGCGTCAGCGACAGGTAGTCGATGCGGATGTGGGCGTCGGTGACGGGCGCGCCCAGCAGCAGCGGGCCGGCGCTGTCGCGCATGACTGCTGATTGCCGCACGCCGTTCATCACGGCCGCATTGCTGAAGTCGCTGACGGCCGCCGCATAGGCCGCGCGGCGCGTGACTTCCTGCAGCGTGTTCCATAGGTAGAGCGCGCGCGCAATTTCCATCACGAAGAACATCACGCCCAGGAAGATCACCACGCAGAGCGCGAACTCGGCCACGGTGGCGCCGTACGCCGCGCGGCCTGGCCGGCGCGACAGGCGTGGACCGCATGCCCGGCATGGCTGGCGCTGGCGGTCATTGGCCCACATAGCGCATGCTGTGAACGGCCCGCACCTGCAGCCGGGTGAGGGCGGCGGCATAGCCCTGGAAGCCGTTTTGCACATCGATCATCACGGTGGTCGTCACCGTGGTCGGGACATTCCCTTGCAACATGGTGCAGGGCACGCCGTCACAGCTGAGCATGGCCACTACACTTCCCGGCGCGGGCGCGAGCGCGCTCAGTTGCGACTGGATCATGGCGTTCGCCAGATTCACTTCATGCGCGGCCAGCGCCGGATTCCGGAGACTCATCGCGGGTACGCTGGAGAGATAGCGCGCGCTGTCGCGCGCGGCCTTTTGCGCGACTTCGTAGTTGTACAGCACGCGGCCGTAGAACAGCAGGTAGGCCAGCATGGTCAGCAGCACCGGCAGCGAGAGCGCCAGTTCCAGCGCCACCGCGCCGCGCTGCGAGTGGCATGACGTCTTCATCGCTGCAGCTCCACGGCGCCGCTGAGCGACGCCGCCGTTGCGATGCCGGCGAACTCCGCGCTCAGGCTGGCGCCGGTGGCGGGCACCGTCATGAAAAAGCGGCCGACGCCGAGCAGGTTGGCGCTGACGATCGCGCCGGCCGGCACCGGGCAGGCTAGCAGCGCGACGTTGAGCATGCGCCGCTTGGCGACGCCAGGCTGGTGCGCCAGCGACGGTGGCAGGAAGTGCGTGCCGCCGGGCTGGTTGTATGGGGTGAAGGTGGACTGGCTGGATGGGTATCCGGTGGCGCCCGGCGGGGCCGGCGTGTACAGGTTGGCCCAGGCTGTCGGCGCATAGCCGGCGTAGCCGATGGCCGGTTCAACTGGTTGCGCGACATGGGTGGCGTAGGCCACGGCGCGGGCGCCAGCCCACAGCGGACCGTACAGCGCGGCGGTGTTGCTGGCGTCGCCAGGCAGCGGATCGGCGCGGGTGCCGAGCCGCACGCCGCCGCTGGTCCAGACGCCGACAGTTTGCGCGGCGGGCGCGGTGGTCATCCAGCTGAGCGCGGTGTAGGGGTAGGGCTTGACGTTGCTGTCCGGCGGCGCCGCGTCCGGCGAGCAGGCATTGCCGGCGTAATTGTCGAAGCGCGAGTTCAGGTGCTGATGCAGTGTGGCCAGCGGAAAACCGCGTTGCACAGTTAGCGTGCCGCCCGTCACGCTGGCCATCGGCATCTGGCCGGCGCAGACGAAAGGGCCGACCACGGCGGTGGCAAAGTCGCCGGCGGCGCCCGGCATCCCCGGCGGCGCCAGCGGATCGATCAGGAAATGCTCGGCGGTCGGGCCGTGCGGGTTCAGGTGCATCAGCTCGTAGGCCACGCCGCGACGAAAGCCAAATTCCACCAGCTCGTTGTACGTGCTGTTGCTGCTGACATTGGCGCGCGACGCGGTCGGCGTGCTGGATTGCGCGCAGATCGCCAGCGGCATGACCAGCGTGGAGACGCGTCCGGCAACCGCCCGCGCTGCCGTGCTGATGGTGCTGGCTGCGCCGGGCGTACCCTGGCCACTGCTGCCGAAGTGCGTGAAGACGGCGGTGATGAGGCCTGGATCGACAGCCAGTTGCCGCGTATCGACCTTGACATACATCATGCTGGCGGGCGCGGCCTGGGCGCCGCTGGCGTCGCTCCAGTCCGCATCGGGCGTGCCGGGCGCGGCGGCAAAGCGCAGCGCTGCGCTGGACCAGCTGACGGCGACCTGGTTGTATTTGTAGGGTAGTCTGCTGGCGGCCGTCGCCGCTGCGGCCAGCGCGGCGTTGATGCCGGCCTCGGTTCCGTTCAGTTCGCGTGCGGCGGCCAGCGCGACGGCGTCGGCCAGCACTTGCAGTTCGGCCTTGCGGTTATACAGCAGCGTCAGGTCCAGTGCCAGACCCAGCACGCCCAGCATACCCAGCATCGCGGCGCAGCACAGGATGGCGATCACGCCCCGCTGGCGGCGCGGTGATGGTGCTCTGGGCAAGAGCAAAGGCGAGGGCAAGGACAGGTGGCGGGACACGGGCATCTCCTGACGATGGGTACGCCTTGATTCTATCCACCAGGAAATATGTACCGTTGACGCGACGCAAGACTCCTGACGGAAACTGTCGCAGCCGTGCTTGCGCCTGGTAACGAGCAAAAGACGGCTCGCGGTGGCTTTTTACGGCCTTTTCCGTTGACACTCAAAATCATTGAATGCTATATTTATCGGCATATTGGGAACGTTTCCAATTGTGCTTGACGCTCACCCTCGTCTCTTCGCCCCGCGAAGTTGCCGGCGCCTTCGGCGGCGCCGGTTTTTTTGCTGGCCGGAAGACGGTAGTATCTGCTTAATATAAAAAAACTGACGGAGACTGGATGCTTAACCACACCATGCGCGCCATGCACGGCAAAGGCGCGACTGCGCGGTCGCCATTGGCCTGGACCTTGCGCTCTGCGGTGGCCGCGCTGGCGCTAGCGTTGGGCGTTGCGGCACAGGCAGCCGCCGCGGCCGCAGCCACTGCGCCGAAAGCGGAGGTGATGCACTGGTGGACCTCCAGCAGCGAGTCGGCGGCCGTGCGCAAGTTTGCCGATGCCTACCGCGCCGCCGGCGGCGCGTGGGGCGATACCGCGATTGCCGGCGCCGACCAGGCCAAGTCCGTGGCGATCAACCGCATCGTTGGCGGCAATCCGCCGACTGCCGCGCAGTTCAATACCACCAAACAGTTCCGCGACCTGATCGACCAGGGCTCGCTCAACAACGTCGACGATATCGCCATCCGCGATCGCTGGGATCAACTGATGCCGCAACCGATTCTGGATGTCATCAAGGTCAAGGGCCACTATTACGCGGCGCCGGTGGATATCCACATGTCGACCTGGATCTGGTATTCCAAGGCCGCCTTCAAAAAAGCCGGCATCGCGAAAGAGCCGGCCACGCCGGACGAGCTGTTCGCCGCGCTGGACAAGCTGAAGGCCGCCGGCCTGATCGGCCTGGCGCACGGTGGCCAGCCCTGGCAGGAGAACATCCTGTTCCAGGCCATGCTGGCCAATATCGGCGGCAAGGACCTGTACCTGCAAGTGCTGCGCGACCGTAATCCGAAAGCGATCAATTCGGAAGCGTTCAGGAAAGTGCTGCTGGCCTTCAAGCGCCTGCAGGGCTATGTCGACACCGGTTCGCCCAACCGCAACTGGAACGACGCCACCGCGATGCTCATCAGCGGCAAGGCCGGCGTACAGATCATGGGCGACTGGGCTAAGGGCGAATTCGCCGCTGCCAAGCAGACCGCCGGCAAGGATTTCGGCTGCATCGCCGGGCTGGGCGCCAACGTACCGTACCTGATCCAGGGTGATGCCTTCGTGTTCCCGAAGAACCGCAATCCGGACGCCGTGCGCGCGCAAAAGCTGCTGGCTACTACCATGCTGGCGCCCGCTGCGCAGCTGGAGTTCAACAAGATCAAGGGTTCGCTGCCGATCCTGAGCAATGTCGATGCGTCGACGATGGATGTGTGCGCGCAAGCCGGCATGGCGATCCTGAAGGAAAAATCGCGTGCAGTCGGCATGATCGAGGTACACCTGACGCCGGACCAGAACGGCGCGCTGCAGGATGTGCTGACGACCTATTGGAATACCCGCATGCCGGTGGAGAAAGCGCAGAAGAGCATTGTCTCGGCCTTGCAGGATTGACGGGACGGCTGCTTGTCACGAGGGAGGGCGTGGGGTATCCTTGCCGCCGCATAGACAGAACGGATAAGGGAACTCGTGGCAACCATCAAAGACGTAGCCCGGCTGGCGGGCGTGGGCTTGGGAACCGCCTCGCGCGTCATCAGCGGCAAGGGATCGGTATCGCAATCCGCGCAGGACAAGGTGCGCAAGGCGATCCAGGAGCTGGAGTTCCGCCCGTCGCACGCGGCGCGCTCGCTGCTATCCGGCTCGTCGCAGATGATAGGCGTGTACATCCCTTACCTGAGCGGCACGTTCTATACGCCGATCCTGCAGGCGATTTACACGGCGCTGCGTGAGGCGGGACTGAATATGGTGGTGGCGTTCGGCGTCGGCGACGGCGATGCGCGCAACCAGGCAATCGATGGCCTGAATTTCCTGATCGAGCGCGGCAGCGACGGCCTGATTGTGATGAGCAATGCGATGGAAGACGAGGACTTTGTGGCGCTGGGCCCGTTCCAGTCGAAGGTGGTGGTGATTAACCAGGACTTCCCGAGCATACGCCAGCAGTGCTTTACGGTGGACCACGATGCTGGCGGCCGGCTGGCGGCGCGCACCTTGCTGGATGCGGGCCACCGCAAGATCGCCGTGATTGCCGGTCGCGCGGCGGCGCCCGACAACCAGCAGCGTATCGCCGGTTTCAAGGCGGAGCTGGAAGCGGCGGGCGTCAACACCGGCAGGATGTGGATGGCGGATGGCGAATTCACGCCGGAGGGCGGTCTGGCCTGCGCGGAGCAGTTGCTGCAGTCGGGCGAGGAATTTACCGCAGTATTTTGCGCCAATGATGAAATGGCGGTAGGCGCGCTGTCGATGTTCCAGCGGGCAGGCGTGCAGGTGCCGCAGCAGGTGTCGGTGCTTGGCTACGACGATACGCACAGCGCGGAATTCACCGCGCCGCAGCTGACCAGCGTGCATATCCCGTGGAGCGAAATGACGATGAATGGGTTGAATTATTTGCTGAATCAATGCTACGACCTGCAGCGACCGGTGACGCGGGAGTACCAGCTGCACGTGGCGGAGCGGGCTTCGCTGGCCGCGATCAAGCGTAAAAAGAAGTAAAAAAACCGAGCAAGCGCTGGCCGCATGCTCTTTTTTTGCGGTATATTGGAAACGATTCCAAATAACGGAGACAGCATGCTGATAAAACGGATGGTTGGTATGGCCGCATTGCTGCTGGCCGGGGCGGTGCAGGCGCAAGGCGCTTTGCCGATGCTGCACACCGAAGGCACCAGATGGCTGACCGCCGACGGCAGGCAGCCGGCGCTGCGCGGCGTTAACCTGGGCAATTACCTGATCCAGGAATTCTGGATGATGGGGCAGGAGAGCAAGGCGGTCGACGACCAGTGCAAGCTGGAGGCGGTGCTGGACAAACGCTTCGGCTACGAGGAACGGCAGCGGTTGTACACGCTGTTCCGGGATAACTGGATCAAGGAGCGCGACTGGGACATGCTGCCGCGCTTGAACCTGAACCTGGTGCGGCTGCCATTCATCTACAGCGTGGTGGAAGACGAAAAGAATCCGCGCCAGTTGCGCGCCGACGCCTGGAAGTACCTGGACAACGTTATCGAGCAGGCCGAGAAGCGCGGCATCTATGTGATCCTCGACCTGCACGGCGCTGTCGGCAGCCAGGGTTGGGAGCATCACAGCGGCTGCGCAGGAAAGAACAAATACTGGGACACGCCGGAGTACCAGGCGCGCACCATCTGGCTGTGGCAGCAGATCGCCGCACGCTACAAGGATCGCAGCGCGGTGGCCGGCTACAGCATCCTGAATGAACCGTGGGGCACCACGCCGGAAAACCTGGCGGTGGTGATGACCACCTTGTACAAGGCCATCCGCGAGATTGACCAGAACCACGTCATCATCCTGCCGGGGCATAACCAGGGCATCGACGCCTACGGCAAGCCATCCGGGCGCGATATGCATAACGTCGCCTTCGAGATGCACCCATATCCGGGTCACTTCGGCTGGGGCAAGCCGGGACTGGCCGTGCACAAGCACTGGCTGCAATGTACGGGCGAGGGTGACAACGTTTGCAAGTGGAAGGCCAAGCTGGAAGGACTGGACACCGCCTTCTTCGTCGGCGAGTTCCAGCCGTGGGCGTTCATGGGACCGGAACTGGGTGGCCAGGTGACGCGCGTGACGTACGATACCTACGTCGCCAACGGCTGGGTTTCGACCGCATGGGCTTACAAGCTGGTCACCGCCAGGGGCGGGCAAGGCAAGGGCACCTGGGGCCTGGTGACCAATGCTCCCGGCGCTAGCATTCCCAAGCTCGACTTCAACAAGGCGTCGCTGGCCGACATCGAAAACCTGTTCCGCCGTTTCGGCAGCGTTCCATATCAACCGCAGCAAACCGCTATCAAGTGGATGAATTCTCCTGTACCGCCTACTCCCTTCGCCAAATAAAAACTATGACCATGATCTTTACTGACCTGCCTACGGCGATCAAGCGCTCCGACTTTGCCAGCGACTTCCTGTGGGGCGTTTCCACTTCGGCTTACCAGATTGAAGGCGCTGCCGCCGAGGATGGCCGGGTGCCGTCGATCTGGGATACCTTCAGCGAGACGCCGGGCAAGATCCGCGACGGCGCAACCGGCGCCGTGGCCTGCGACCATTATCATCGCTGGGAAGAGGACCTGGACCTGGCGCAGTCGATGGGTTTGAATTCGTACCGCTTCTCGATTGCCTGGACGCGCATCTTCAATGGCGTGGATGCCGAGCCGAATGCAAAGGGACTGGCATTCTATTCGGCGCTGGTGGACGGCATGCTGGCGCGCGGCCTGCAGCCGTGGTGCACGCTGTATCACTGGGATTTGCCGCAATATATACAGGACCAGGGCGGCTGGAATAACCGCGCCACCATTGCGCTCTATCTGCACTATGTCGATGTTATGACCAGGCACCTGGGTGACCGCGTCAAGCATTGGATCACCCACAACGAGCCATGGTGCACGGCGATGCACGGCAACTGGGACGGCATGCACGCGCCAGGCAACAAGTCGCTGCCGCTGGCGCTGCAAGTCTGCCATAACGTGCTGGTATCACACGGCCGCGCCGTGCCGCTGATCCGCGCCAATGTGCCGGGTGCGCAGGTCGGCATCGCCCTGAGCCTGCATCCCGTGAAGGCGGCCAGCGACAGCGCGGCGGATATCGGCGCCGTATCGCGCCACGACGCGTTGCGCAACCGCTGGTTCCTGGATGCGCTGTATGGCCGCGGCTACCCGGCGGAAGCGCTGGCGCTGGTCGGTGCGGATGCACCAGTGGTGGAGCAGGGCGACATGGAGGCCATCGCCGTGCCGTGCGATTTCCTCGGCGTGAACTACTACTTCCCGGAGGTGGTCGTGGATGCGCCGGACGAATACCCGCTGCGCACCCGCATCGTTTATCCGCAAGACCGCCAGCGCACCGACTTTGGCTGGGAAGTGTCGCCGGAAGGGCTGGTCACGCTGCTGGAACGCGTGGCGCGTGAGTACCCGACCGGCGACCTGTATGTGACCGAGAACGGTTCGTCCTACGACGATCACGTCGGCGCGGACGGCGCGGTGACCGATACGGCACGGCGTGATTACCTGATTCGCCACCTGGCAGCGATGCGCGATGCGATTGCGGCCGGCGGCAAGATCAAGGGTTATTTCGCCTGGAGCCTGCTGGATAACTTTGAATGGGCAGAGGGCTATCTGCGCCGCTTCGGCCTGACCTACATCGATTACGCCACGCAGCAACGCATCGTCAAGCAAAGCGGCCAGTGGTACAGCGCCTTCGTGCGCGGCAAGAACTAAATACTAACAACGGAGAGACATGTAATGAATTCGCATAACCACATCCTGCGCCGCGCCGTCGTGGCGGCCACCCTGGTCATGACCGCCGGCGTCGGTGTCAGCATCAGCGCCAGCGCTGCACCCGCCGCCAAGCCGCTGACCGACTGGCCGCATATCACCAGCGCCGTCAAGCAGGATAAGGCCATGGAAGCGCGCATCAAGGAGATCGTCGCCGGCATGTCGCTGGCGCAGAAGATCGGCCAGATGACGCAGCCGGAAATCAAGTTCAGCACGCCGGAAGACATCCGCAAGTACTACATCGGTTCGGTGTTGAATGGCGGCGGCAGCTGGCCGCAGGGGAACAAGCACGCCAGCGCCGCCGACTGGGTCAAGCTGGCTGACTCCTACTACGACGCGTCGGTGAGCACCGACATGAAAGTGCAGATCCCGGTCATCTGGGGCATCGACGCCATGCACGGCAACTCGAATATGTATGGTGCCACGCTGTTCCCGCATAACATCGGCCTCGGCGCCGCGCATGATCCCAAGCTGGTCGGCGAGATGGCAAAGTCGGTCGCCCGCGCAGTGCGCGCCACCGGCATCGACTGGGTGTTTGCGCCAACGCTGGCAGTGGTGCGCGATGACCGTTGGGGCCGCACTTACGAAAGCTTCTCGGAAGATCCGGCCATCGTCAAGGCTTACGCCGGTGAGTACGTCAAGGGTCTGCAAGGCGACCTGAAATCGGATAACACCGTGGTGGCTACCGCCAAGCACTTCGTCGGCGACGGCGGCACGTTCGAAGGCAAGGACCGTGGCGTCAACCAGTCCAGCAACGCGGACATGATCAACATTCACGCGCAGGGCTACTTCCCGGCGCTGGAAGCTGGCGTGCAAACCGTGATGGCGTCCTTCAATAGCTGGAACAATATCCAGGGCGGCACCAATTACAGCAAGATGCATGGCAGCCGCGAACTGCTGACCGTTGCGCTGAAAGAGAAGATGGGCTTTGATGGCTTTATCGTCAGCGACTGGAACGGCATCGGCGAAGTGGCCGGCTGCACGGAAGACAGCTGCGCCGCTTCGATCAATGCCGGCATGGACATGATCATGGTGCCGGAGAAGTGGAAGGCCTTCATCGCCAACACCATCGCACAAGTCGAGAAGGGCGAGATCCCGATGTCGCGCATCGATGATGCGGTGACCCGCATCCTGCGCGTCAAGCTGCGCGCCGGTCTGTTCGACGGCAAGAAGCCTTCGCAGAACATCTACGCCGGCAAGCAGGAAGCGCTGCAGGACCGCGCGCTGGCGCGCAAGGCCGTGCAGGAATCGCTGGTGCTGCTGAAGAATAACGGCAGCGTGCTGCCGCTGGCGCGCGGCAAGAAGGTCCTGGTGGTCGGCAAGAGCGCCGACAACATGGCCAACCAGTCGGGCGGCTGGTCGCTGACCTGGCAGGGTACCGACAACAAGAATAGCGATTACCCATTCAGCGACACCATCCTGGCCGGTATCCAGGAAGTCGCCGGCAAGCACAACGTCACCTACAGCGATAACGCTGCTGGCGTCGATGTCAGTAAATACGACGTGGTGATCGCGGTGATCGGCGAAACCCCTTACGCCGAGGGCGATGGCGACATCGGCCCAGCCGGCACGCTGCGCCTGTCGGGCCGCCATCCGGAAGACCTGGCGGTGTTGCAGGCCGTCTCCGGCAAGGGCAAGCCGGTGGTGACGCTGCTGGTTACCGGCCGT
>Ga0308163_10003430_pt1 | contig 13295 bp, 10 predicted proteins | sample PhyTR1_FD_201037 | JGI IMG/M metagenome (GOLD analysis project Ga0308163, IMG submission 201037) | Phyllosphere microbial communities from UC Gill Tract Community Farm, Albany, California, United States - DLSLT.R1 | ecosystem: Host-associated > Plants > Phyllosphere > Unclassified | place: USA... | reverse complement strand
CGGCAGCGTCGACCAGTACTTCAAGCGTGCCGACGACGGCGTCGAGGCGCAGTATGTCGCCGTCCTTGATCTTGGCGATCGGCCCGCCATCGACGGCTTCCGGTGTCACGTGAATGGCGGCCGGCACCTTGCCTGATGCCCCGGACATGCGCCCGTCGGTGACCAGCGCCACCTTGAAGCCGCGATCCTGCAGCACGCCGAGCGACGGGGTGAGCTTGTGCAGTTCCGGCATGCCGTTGGCCTTAGGGCCCTGGAAGCGCACGACGGCGATGAAATCCTGGTTCATCTTGCCGGCCTTGAAGGCGTCCTGCATGTCCTGCTGGCTGTGGAACACCATAGCAGGCGCCTCGACCACATGCCGCTCCGGCTTGACGGCCGAGATCTTGATGACAGCCTTGCCAAGATTGCCGGTCAGCATCTTCAAACCGCCATTCGCCTGGAACGGGTTTTCGATGCGGGCCAGAACCTTGGGATCGGCGCTGTCTTCAGGCGAGGGCTGGCGGTCGACGGTGCCGTCGGCATTCAGATGCGGCTCGATCGTATAGGCAGACAGACCCTGGCCATAGACGGTGCGCACGTCGTCATGCACGAAGCCGGCGCGCAGCAATTGCTTGATCAGGAAGCCCATACCGCCGGCGGCGTGGAAATGGTTCACATCGGCTGAGCCGTTCGGGTAGACCCGGGCCAGCAGCGGCACGATGTCCGAAAGGTCCGAAATATCCTGCCAGCTGAGGACGATGCCCGCCGCCCGGGCCATGGCGATCAGGTGCATGGTGTGATTGGTGGAGCCGCCGGTGGCGTGAAGGCCGACGACGCCATTGACGATCGAGCGCTCGTCGATCATCTCGCCTGATGGCGTGTATTCGTTGCCAAGCGCGGTGATCGCCAGCGCCCGCTTGGTGGCTTCCTTGGTGAGCGCGTCGCGCAGCGGCGTGCCCGGATTGACGAAGGAGGCGCCGGGCATGTGGAAGCCCATGATTTCCATCAGCATCTGGTTGGAATTGGCCGTGCCGTAGAAGGTGCAGGTGCCAGGACCGTGATAGGATTTGCTTTCGGCTTCCAGCAGTTCGGCGCGGCCGACCTTGCCTTCGGCATAGAGCTGACGGATGCGGGTCTTCTCGTCGTTCGGCAGGCCTGTGGTCATCGGACCGGCGGGAATGAAGACCGAGGGCAGGTGCCCGAAGGTCAGCGCCGCGATCATCAGGCCGGGCACGATCTTGTCGCAGACGCCGAGGAAAACGGCCGCATCGAACATGTTGTGGCTGAGGCCAATGCCGGCGGCCATGGCGATAACATCGCGGGAAAACAGCGATAGTTCCATGCCGGGCTGGCCCTGGGTGACGCCGTCGCACATGGCGGGCACGCCACCGGCCACCTGCGCCACGCCGCCAACCTCTGCCGCAGCCTTACGGATCAGCGCCGGATAGGTCTCAAACGGTTGGTGGGCCGAGAGCATGTCATTATAGGCGGTGATGATGCCGAGATTGGGGACGGTGTCGCCAGCCAGCGCCGCCTTGTCCCCGGGGGAACAGACCGCAAAGCCGTGGGCGAGATTGCCACAAGCCAGCGTCCCACGGTTGACGCCCTTGGATGCTGCCCGGCGGGTACGATCCAGATAGGCTTCACGGGTCGGCTTGGAGCGCTCGACGATCCGCTTGGTGATAGCTTCGATACGATGATCGGCACTCATTGACAGCATCCTTCCTGACAAGGGGCAACAGCCGGCGGCATCGCGCTTGTCCAAGCGCTACGGCCATCCGGCGGGTCTACAGCATCGTGCCTTCGATAAAAGGCCACATGATTGTTGATACCAAAATGGATCAAGGACGTTCTGATCGAGATCAGGGCGCCCAATAAATATCGACAGGCGTCTCGGCCCGGGAGAGCACGGCGCGAATAGGCATTTCCGCTTCGTCCTCGCCAGCCAGCGCCTTTTCCAGCACTGCCTGCTTTTCCGCGCCCTCGATATGAAGGATCAGCAGACCGGCATCGGCGAGGCTGGAGAAGGACAGTGTCAGGCGCGGTTCGCCAGCGCCTGATGCCTCCATGGTGATCACCCGTGGCGGCAGCTCGAGGTCGAGCGCGTCTTCCAAATTGTCGCCGCCGGGAAAGAACGAGGCCGTGTGGCCGTCGCTGCCCATGCCGAGAATGACGACGTCAAGCGGGGTGCCGAGATCCGAGACCGCGTCGGTAGCCACTGCTGCTGCCGCCTCGATGCTGTCTTCCGGCGCATAAAGCGGCACGAATTCGGCCTCTGCCGCTTTGTTCTTCAGCAGATGCGTGGCCACCAGCAGATGGTTGGAACGTGGATGATCCTCGGGCACGAAGCGCTCGTCGACCAGCGTCACCGAGACCTTGCTCCAGTCCAGATCCTCAAGCGATAGCGCCTCGAAAAAGGCCTTGGGCGTCGAGCCGCCGGATACGGCCAGCGAAGCGGCGTCGGAGGCGGCAATTGCCGCCTTCAGCGCTTCAGCAACCCGACCGGACAGCGCGGTCGCCAATGCCGCGCCGTTTTCAAATGTATGCAGGCTATGCGTCATGATGCCGGGATCCTCAATCGTTCTCGTGCCAGGTGCGGCCGTCGCGTTCGATCAGCGCGATGGCCTGGCTCGGACCCCAGGTGCCAGATGTATAGCCCTGCGTCTTCTGGCCGACTTCTTCCCAGCTCTTCAGGATCGGATCGACCCAGTTCCAGGCCGCTTCCACTTCGTCGCGGCGCATGAACAGCGTCTGGTTGGAGCGGATTACGTCCATCAGAAGCCGTTCATAGGCATCCGGATTGCGCACGCCAAAGGATTCGGCAAAGCTCATGTCCAGAGGCACATGGCGCAGGCGCATGCCGCCCGGGCCGGGATCCTTGATCATCAGCCACTGCTTGACGCCTTCATCCGGCTGCAGACGGATGACCAGCTGGTTGGCTTCGATGCGGCCGGCAACGTCGCCGAAGATCGAATGCGGGATCGGCTTGAACTGAATGACGATTTCCGACACCCGCTCAGCCAGCCGCTTGCCGGTGCGCAGGTAGAAAGGCACGCCAGCCCAGCGCCAGTTGTTGATCTCGGCCTTGATGGCGACGAAGGTTTCCGTGTCGGAGGAATCTTCAAGTTCCTCAATATAGCCCTTGACCGCGCCGCCCTTGGAGGCGCCCGCCTTGTACTGGCCGCGCACGGTAAGCTTTTCGACATTGGAGGCGTCAATCGGCTTCAGTGCCCTCAGAACCTTCAGCTTTTCGTCACGCAGCGCCTCTGAGTTCATCGAGGAGGGGGCTTCCATGGCGACAAGGCAGAGCAATTGCAGGATATGGTTCTGCACCATGTCGCGCAGTGCGCCGGCCTTATCGTAGTAGGTGACGCGGCCTTCAAGCCCGACGGATTCGGCTACCGTGATCTGCACGTGGTCGATATGGGCGGAATTCCACAACGGCTCATAGAGCGCATTGGCAAAGCGCAGCGCCATCAGGTTCTGCACGGTTTCCTTGCCGAGATAGTGGTCGATGCGGAAGATCTGCTCTTCCTTGAACACCTTGCCGATCGTGTCGTTCAGCGCCTGCGCGGAGGCGAGATCGCGGCCGATCGGCTTTTCAACGACGATGCGGGTGGATTTGGTGATCAGCTTGTGATCGCGGATCTTGTCAGCGATGTCACCGAAGATCGACGGCGATACGGCGAGATAGAAGGCGCGAACGATGTCCTTGCCGCTATCCAGCAGCTTCTTCAGCGTGTCCCAGCCCTTGTCGGCCTTGGCATCGACGGAGACATAATGCAGCCGTTCGAGGAAGCGCTTGACTTCGCCTTCCTCCAGTTCGTCGGCCTTGATGAATTCCTTCAGCGCCTTGTGGGCAAATTCCCGGTATTCTGCATCCGTCATCGGGGAGCGCGACGCGCCGATGATCCGGGTCGGCTCGGTGAGCTGACCGGCCAGCTGGCGGTGATAAAGGGCCGGCAGAAGCTTGCGCTCGGCAAGATCTCCGGTGCCGCCAAAGACGACATAGTCAAAGGGTTCGACAGGAATAATCTGGCTGCTCATAAGGGCATCTCTCATTCATGGCCATCGGCTAGGCTGTTGGCTCAGGTTATAATTCAATCGATTTAAAAAAGCCACACCCAGTGTGGTTAATTTCCTGATAGAGGCTCGGGAGCCTCGGATTGGCGCGGATCGTGGAGGATCCTTTTTGTGTCGCGTTGTTGGTCAGCATCATGGGCTTTGCCTTCACTTTGGCCGCTAAACAGCCTCGAAATCGACCCCATGACGCTGGACAGAAAGCTCTTGCTTGCTACCGGATTTTCAACCGTCTGCGGAGCTGTCTCCAGGTCCAGGGCATCAGGTGTCTCTTCCGTTTCGGCCAGAAGATCGAAAGCCATTTCAGCTTGCGATTGTGGCACGAGAATAGCCAATCCGCCCAATCCTCTGGACAGGTGGACGCCGCGATAGTTCCCTGGATTGCCGCGCTCACCAACGATGATGCCATAGGCTTCGAGAAAGGAGCGGGTTACCAGAAATTCGTCTTCGCTATAGACAGTCGCAATGCAGACGGGGCGATCGAGGATCTCCTTCATGCTTCTTTTCCTTGGCCTTAGAACCGGTCGCGCAGCGCATACCAGCTGAGTGCCAGAAACAGAAGCGGCGAGCGCAACCGTCGCCCGCCCGGAAAGGCCGGGACCTTCAACTCCTTGAACAGATCCAGCTCGTTCGCTTGCCCCAGAACCGATTTGGCAAACATCGTACCGCAATAATTTGACAGCATCACGCCATGGCCGGAATAACCGGCGACCGAGATCACCCGGGGCATGACTTCGCGGGCAAAAGGCTGGCGGTTCATGGTGATGCCGACCGAGCCACCCCAGGCATGGGTCATCTCGATATCCTTGAGATCAGGATAGATCTCGGCGATCTGTCGGCGGATATGCACGGAAATGTCGCGCGGGCTATCGGCCGTATAGGCTTCTCGACCGCCAAACAGCAATTGCCCGTCGCGGGTCTTGCGGAAATAGCGCACCACGAATCGGCTGTCGGCCACCGCTTCCGAACCGGGCAGGATCTTGGGGAAATCGTTTAGCGGCACGGTGGCACCGATGAAGGAGCGGATCGGCATGACATGCGCAGAGGTTACCGGCTCCAACCCGCCGATGTAGGCATTGGTGGCCAGCAGGACATGAGTGGCTGTCACGGTGCCGCGTGGCGTCTCGATCATCGTCTTGCCGCCGCTTTGCGCAATCGATGTGGCCTTGGTCATTTCATGCAGGCGGGCCCCGGCATTGTTTGCCACCTTGGCAAGCCCGACCAGCAGCTTCAGCGGATGGATATGGCCGGTGCCGATATCGCGAATGCCGCAGTAATAGGCGGAAGACCCGAGCCTTGCCGTGGTTTCCTCCCGGTCCATGAATTGCATATGCGGATAGTCGAAGCGAGTGGCGGCAATCTCGATGCTCTTGCGGTAGTCCTTCTCCTTGCCGCGCTTGTGCTCGACATTGAGTTGACCGGGCATGAATTCCATGTCGATCTGGTGTTCACGGGCAAAGTCGAGAATATAGGCCTTGGCATGTTCGGCCATGTCGAACAGTGCCTTGGCGCGCTCGAATCCGAACTGTTCTTCCAGCTCTTCCGGCCAGGCGCGCTGGCCAGTGCCGAACTGGCCGCCATTGCGCCCGGACCCGCCATCGCCAAAACGCCCGCCCTCTATCAGCACGACGCTGACGCCGGCCCGTGCCAGCGTATAGGCCGCCTGCAAACCGGTATAGCCGCCGCCGACGATGGCAACATCTGCCGTGACCGAACCGTCCAGCGGCTCATATTCCGGCCTCTCGCCCACCGTTGCCTGATACCAGGAAAGGCCGGGCGCAATCGGGCTTTGCCACATGGGATTTTCTCCTTGTCGGTGTGCCGCCTCCAGCACGGTCAGCGCCTGAAGCGGTTTGCGCCGATATCAGACGTTGAGCAGCAGGAATTCCCGCTCCCAGGGGCTGATCACTTGCATGAAGGTCTCGAATTCGCCGCGTTTGACACCGGCATAGATGTCGATGAAGGCGCGGCCGAACACGGTCTCGAAATCCGGCTCGGATTCCAACAGCGCGACGGCTTCCAGAAGCCCACGCGGCAGCTCGATCGAGCCTTCGTTGGCGGTGTCTGCCGTCGGAGCGGTCGGCTCGATTGCCTTGCAGATCCCGAGATAGCCGCAGCCGAGTGAGGCAGCGAGCGCCAGATAGGGATTGGCATCCGAGCTTGGCAGCCGGTTTTCCACCCGCCGCGCCGCCGCATCCGAAATTGGCACCCGGAAGGCCGTGGTGCGGTTGTCATAGCCCCAGGCATTGTTGACCGGGCAGGCCATGTCTGGTGTCAACCGCCGGTAGGAATTCACATAGGGCGCCATCATGACAAGGGAATTCGGCACATATTTCTGCATGCCGCCGATGAAGTGGAAGAATTCCGAGGACGGCGAACCATCCGCCTTGGAAAAGATATTGCGGCCGGTCTCGATATCAACCACCGACTGATGGATATGCATGGCCGATCCCGGCTGGGCCTGCATGGGCTTGGCCATGAAGGTGGCGAAGATCCCATGCTTCAGCGCCGCTTCGCGGATGGTACGCTTGAACAGGAAGACCTGATCGGCCAATTCGATCGGATCGCCGTGACGCAGATTGATTTCCAGCTGGGCCGGGCCTTCCTCGTGGATCAGCGTATCGATTTCCAGACCCTGCTTGGCCGAGAAATGGTAGATATCGTCGATCAACTCGTCGAATTCGTTGATGCCGGCAATCGAATAGCCCTGGCCACCAATGATCGAACGGCCAGAACGGCCGGTCGGCGGACGCAGCGGATAATCCGGGTCCTCGTTCTTGGCCACGAGATAGAATTCGATTTCCGGGGCGACAACGGCTTTCCAGCCCTTCTTCTCATAGAGTTTCAGGACGTTCTTCAGCACGTTGCGCGGTGTGTAGCTGACATCTTCGCCCTCGGTGCCGACGATGTCGCAAATCACTTGCGCGGTCGGATCGGTCTCCCAGGGCACGACCGACAGGGTCGACAGATCAGGCAAAAGCTTGATGTCGCTGTCGCGGCTGTCATAGCGGAAATTGCCGGTTTCATCGGGATATTCGCCTGAAATCGTGTGGCGATAGAGCGCGGACGGCAGGGCAAGCGAGGTATTGCTGGTGAATTTCGAGCTCGGCATCATCTTGCCGCGCGGCACGCCGGCGAGATCGGGCGTGATGCATTCGATATCCTCGATGCCACGGGCGCGCAGCCAGGAAGCCGCTTCCTTCCAGGTCTTTACGCCGCGTGTCGGGCTCGTGTCAGGAGGAATGCTTGCCTTTTTGGATGCCGCGCCCTTGGGTCTGAGCATTGTCTTTTTTGCAGGCATGTCTCACCGGATCTGAGTTGATACTGTTTCTATCATATCGACCTCGCACGAATTGGCGAGGCCCATTATGGGATTGACATCGCGTTGCCGATCGAAAACACCGCCTTGCGGGAATAATATTGCCGGAGAGCAAGGCATGTGGCTGCGAAACCGCACCGATGTCTTGAGACATGACCGAAAATGATGATGGAGACATGACATTGTCGACACTTGGGCCAAGAACTGGGGCGGACACACGCGTCGACGTGGTGGTGCTCGGCGCCGGTGCGGCCGGCATGATGGCGGCGATCCGCGCAGGCGAACGCGGCCGTTCCGTCGTGCTTCTCGATCATGCCAAGGCGCCTGGCGAAAAGATCCGTATCTCCGGCGGTGGTCGCTGCAATTTCACCAATCTCCATGCCGGACCGAAGAATTACCTGAGCGCCAATCCGCATTTTGCCAAGTCGGCGCTGGCCCGGTTCACGCCATCCGATTTCGTCGCCATGGTCGATCGCCACCGGATCGGCTGGCATGAAAAGACCCTTGGGCAATTGTTCTGCGACGACAGCGCCAGGGACATCATCCGCATGCTGCTGGAGGAGATGCGCGCTGCCGGCGCCAGGCTGCATTTGCAGACGGAGACCCGCTCGGTGGAAAAGACGCTGTCCGGTTTTCGCGTCGAGACATCGGAGGCGGTTTACGACTGCCAGTCGCTGATCGTCGCCACCGGCGGCAAATCGATCCCGAAAATGGGTGCGACCGGCTTTGCCTACCGGCTTGCAGAGCAATTCGGCCTCGGCCTGATCGAAACCCGTCCCGGTCTGGTGCCGCTGACACTGGAGCCGACATTGCTGGAAGATCTGGCGCCGCTGTCGGGCGTCTCGGTTGATGCCATAGTGCGCCATGGCAAGACGACCTTTCGCGAGGCCTTGCTGTTTACGCACCGTGGACTGAGCGGCCCGTCCATTCTGCAGATATCGTCCTACTGGCGCGAAGGCGAAGCCGTCAGCATTGCCCTGGAGCCAGATCGGGACTTTCTCGAGCTCTTGAAGACCGCCCGCCGTGAAAATGGTCGCCAGGCGGTGCAGACCGTGCTTGGCCAATATCTGCCCAAGCGCTTGGCCCAGCACTGGAGCGAGCGTCTCGGCCTTGAAAAACCCTTGGCCGACCTGTCCGACAAGGTGCTTTCAAGCCTCGCCAGTGCGTTGAGCGACTGGCAGATCAAGCCAGCTGGCTCGGAAGGCTATCGCACCGCCGAGGTCACGCTGGGCGGGGTCGATACCAAGGATCTCGATTCGAAAACCATGCAGGCAAAGGCGGTGCCGGGCCTTTATTTCATCGGGGAAGCCGTTGACGTGACGGGCTGGCTGGGTGGCTATAATTTCCAATGGGCCTGGGCATCGGGCCATGCGGCCGGTCTGGCGGCTTAAAGTCGGCTTGGGATCACGACCGTCGATACGATTTCTTTACCGCGATCGGTTTTCTCTTGGCAATAAAAGCAGCACGCCGCATTCCGGCCTCTATCTTTCAATAGATGTTAATATACCTTGTTCATCGTGATCTTCGCTCGATTGTTTTCCTGTTTCTTCGGAAAGCCAATTGCGGTTACGATCAAGGTCGGGGTGATTCCCCGCTCAACTTTTGGAAAGTGCTGCCTATGAACAGACCCATCCGGAAGGCCCGCGCCATTGCCATTGCCAAGGCACGCGACGATCACAACAAACTCATGCTGCGCACCGCCGGGCTTGGCCTGATGGCCTGCTTTCTCGCTTACGGACTGATGCTTCTTGGCTGAGCGACCAGATCGCTCTTCAGGGCCAATGGTTCTTCCGTCTTGCCCGCGTCAGCGGTGACTGACGGCCGCCATCGACATAGCCGCATCGTGTTTCTCAGTATGCGTTCGATCCGGCTGAGCCGAGGCCAGAGTGGCTTAGCGTAAAAAGCATAGAATGCGTCTTCCTTTTGGGCAGATGTCATTGTGTGGCGGTTGAGCGCCCTTTTTCTCATGTCATCCTGATAGGCAAGCAATCCCAGAAGATCCATGGCACCTCTCCACTGTCCGGGAGAAGGTTAGTCTTTCGCTGCTGGTGGAAGTAGAGGCGATTTTGCGCTATATCTTTCACCTATGAAAAACCTTGCGTGGGACAGCTATCAACTCTTTATCGCAGTGGCGCGCCATGGCGGGTTGACGGGCGCCGTCCAATCAACAGGACTCAGCGCGGCAACGCTTGGCCGGCGCATGCTGGAGCTGGAGGCTGAACTCGGTCGCACCCTGTTTCACCGTGCCCAGACCGGCTACACACTGACGGCGGATGGCCAAGCGCTTCTCGATCATCTCAAGTCCTTCGAGGCTGCTGCGCGCGGTGTCGATCTTTGGCGGCGACAGTCGTCGGAGCCAGCATTGGTGAGGGTCACCGCTGGCACCTGGGTTGCCCGGCTGATTGCCCAGAACATGACGAAGCTGTGCCGCAGCACCGATGCATTTCGCGTCGAGCTGACGATTACCGAGGAGCGGGCGGCCCTTGCGCATCGGGAAACCGATATCGGCATCCGAGCCGTCGAGCCGCAGGAGAGCAATCTTGCCCGCATCGCGCTGGGTGATGTCGCCTATGCCGCGTACCGGCACCATCTGGCGGATGACCTTCAGCTCCAACCCTGGATCGCAGTTTCACTGGACGCGGCAATCTCGGCCTATCTGAAATGGCCGTATCAGCATGTGGCCGATCAGATCCGGGTCACGGTCAGCAGGCCGCGGTCGCTAAAGGATCTGGCGGTTGCGGGCGCGGGACTTGCCGTGCTGCCGTGCTTTGTCGGCGACGCCGATCCGCAGCTACAGCGTGTTGGTAGCGAGATCAAGGAGCTGCGTCATCGGCAATGGCTGGTCACCAACAATGACGATCGCCACCGCGGCGAGGTGCGCCTGTTCGCCCGCCGACTGACCAATTTGATGAGGGATCTGGGACCGGCCTTTGCCGGTAACCGGCAGGGCTGACTTCGATTGGTGCAATGCAAAAAGTGCGAAATTTCGCAAATCTCCTAAAGGTTGCATCGGACCCGAAATTTTCCCCAGTTGACTGGGCGAATAGAGTCCAAATCGAGTCTTTGTCTTCAGAATTTGTTCAGACCGACATGTAACAACAAAAAGGCGACATTTCTATTCGAGTATTCGAAATAATAATATCGCCCTAATTCCAGGGGGTTGCTGTCATGTTCGATCGTCTTCTTTCGCACTACAAAATCCAGACCAAGGTTCTGGTCTTCATCATTCCCTTCGTGCTTGCGATATCCGCTGTCGGCGCGGCGGGCTATTACGCCTCGCGCCTGTTGCAGGGTCAGATGGAAGTCACGAACAATGTGGTCAACACGTTGAGCGGGTTTAAGAACGTCTATCAGTCGATGACCGTGTTTCTGCAGCAGACCAATGACAGCACGAAGGCGGCACTGGATCGCGAGCTGGATACGCAGCTCTCGGCCTTGAAGACCATGCGCGACACTCTCGCGGATCGTGATGGCGCGGCGCGGATCGATGCGGCCATGACCGGCACTCAATCGATCGCCGGCCAGGTCAAGCGTCTATGGGACCTCGACCGCAGCGAAACCGACCTGCGCGCCGCCCTTGATAGCGATATCAAGCAGCTGTCGAGTCAGCAGGGCGACCTTCTCAGCTTCTCCACACAGGTGCGCGAAGCGCTCGCCAGCGATGAAGGCAAGGCAAAGACCATGCTGCGCGACGCTGACCGGCTGACCCGCGGCGCCAATCTGATTGCTCAACTGGTCACCGATTTTAACAGCGCCACCGTGCCACAGACGAAGATGGACATGGTCAAGACGCAGATGCCTGAGCTGAAGAAGGCCGTGGCCGATATCGTCGCCGCGCTGCCGGCCGACCAAACGGTGCTGGGCAACAATCTCAACGACAATATCGTCCAGCTGGCGGCCCAGGTCGATCTCGGCATCGTCAATGATGCGACGGTCGGCGCGACAGAGCAGGCGATCAACCTGATGCGGCCGGTCTCGATCCGTTTGCAGGGTGCCTCCACACTCAAGGCCCGTCAGGCTACCGCCGTGTTCGGCACACTCGACCAGCCGATTGCCGAAGCAACGGCATTGCTGAATGCCACCCGTCAGCTTGCCGATATCGCCGATGGCGTCGAACTGCGCGGCGTCAGATTTACGGCGGCGGCAAATGCCGACAACCTGCAGAAATTCCGGGCGGGACTCGGCAGCCTCAGCCGCCGCGCCGCCGCCATGGCCAAGGACGACAGTGTTAGCGCCGACATCAAGGCAAAGCTCGCCGGCATCGAACCGCTGACCCTGTCCATGGGCGATAAGGCAAGCAAGCTTCTCACCATGGACGGCGAGCGCGTCTCAGCCTTTACGACCGCCGCCCGCGACATCGACGTCATCTGGACCCAGCTCAGCGATTTCGCTGCCGCCCAACAGGACGTGGCCGATGCTGAGCGGGGCGTCGCCGATACGCTATCGGCCATCGCGCTTGCTGCCGGCATCGTCATCGCCGCCATTGCCGGCGTCGGCCTGATCGCCACTTTCAAGGGACCGATCAACCAGATCACATCAGCTATGCGCCGGCTTGCCGGTGGCGATCTGCAGATCGCGATCGCCGGCGAGGCACGTCACGACGAGATCGGCGACATGGCCCGCGCGCTCGGCGTCTTCAAGAGCAATGCCGAGGCGAAGATCCGTGCCGAGGCCGAAGGCGAGCGCGTCCGTGCCGAGATCGAGGCTGACCGCGCCCGCAACGACGCCGAAAAGCAGGAGACCGAGCGGCAGGTGCAATTTGCCGTTGCCGAGCTTGCTAGCGGCCTCGAACGTCTCGCCAATGGCGATGTCTCGGCGATGCTGGAAAAGCCCTTTACCGGCCGGCTAGAACAATTGCGCGTCGACTTCAATCGCTCGCTTGCCCGCCTCAAGGAGACGATTGGCCTGATCCAGGGCAATGTCACCGCCATCCAGGGCAATGTCCGGCAGATGGCCCATTCCACAGACGACCTGTCGCGCCGCACCGAAACCCAGGCCGCCTCGCTGGAGGAGACCGCAGCCGCCGTCAACGAAGTCACCGCCAATGTCCGCCAGGCCGCTGAAAGGGCCCGTGAGGTCAATGCCATCGTCGGCGAGACCCGCGACAATGCCCAGGCCTCGGCTGTGGTGGTCGGCAATGCGGTTTCGGCCATGGGCCGGATCGAAGATGCCTCCAAGAAGATCGAGCAGATCATCAGCGTCATCGAGGAAATCGCCTTCCAGACCAACCTCCTGGCGCTGAATGCCGGTGTCGAGGCTGCCCGCGCCGGTGAAGCGGGCAAGGGCTTTGCGGTCGTTGCCCAGGAAGTGCGCGAACTCGCTCAACGCTCCGGCCGGGCCGCCAAGGACATCAAGACGCTGATCAATACCTCGACGGAAGAGGTCAATGCCGGCTCGAAGCTTGTCCAGGAAACCGGGGAAGCGCTGACCGTGATCAGTCAGCAGATCGCCACGATCAGCAGCCATGTCGAAGGCATAGCGGCTGCTAGCCGCGACCAGTCGGCGGCCCTTGGCGAGGTCAACGGCGCCGTTGGCCAGATGGATAGCCTCACCCAGCAAAACGCTGCCATGGTTGAAGAAACCTCCGCCGCGAGCCGCCAGCTGGCCGAGGAAGCCGATCAACTCGTCGGTCTGCTGCAGCAGTTCAAGCTGGAGAGCAGCGCGCCGGCACAAAGGTTTGGCCGCGCAGCCTGAGGCTGTGACGGTGTGATATCAAGGCGCCCGATTGCGAGATCGGGCGCTTTTTTACTTGCGTCAGGCGACCGTTCTGCAAAAACAGGGATGCCGTATAGGCGAATGCAGCTCTGAATTTACAGCAAATATAATATCATTCTGGCTTCACTTAAATTAAGAATTCAAATGGTGGAATCTCATTCCTCGACTAATGCAGTGAGTATCAATAGTTCATATTTTTCGG
>Ga0308163_10003428_pt1 | contig 13303 bp, 13 predicted proteins | sample PhyTR1_FD_201037 | JGI IMG/M metagenome (GOLD analysis project Ga0308163, IMG submission 201037) | Phyllosphere microbial communities from UC Gill Tract Community Farm, Albany, California, United States - DLSLT.R1 | ecosystem: Host-associated > Plants > Phyllosphere > Unclassified | place: USA... | reverse complement strand
CCTCAGGTAACGCACATGCCGAATTTGAAATCGATTCGCGGGCAAGCCTCGCTCCAACAGTTTGTAGTCAGCTAAACAAGTTGCAACCCAACCAGAATCAGATCAATCAACTTGATCCCCACAAACGGCACGACAATCCCGCCCAGCCCATAGATCAGCAGATTGCGGCGCAGCAGGTGGGCGGCGCTGGCGGCCTGGACACGCACACCGCGCAAGGCCAGGGGGATCAGCACGACGATGATCAAGGCGTTGAAGACAATGGCCGACAGAATCGCGCTTTGCGGGCTGGCCAGTTGCATGATGTTCAGCACGCCCAGCTGCGGATAAATAGCGGCGAACAGTGCGGGCAGGATCGCGAAGTACTTGGCGATGTCATTGGCGATGGAGAACGTGGTCAGCGCGCCACGGGTCACCAGCAATTCCTTGCCAATCTGCACTACATCCAGCAGCTTGGTCGGATCGCTGTCCAGGTCGACCATGTTCGCGGCTTCTCGAGCGGCTTGGGTGCCATCGTTCATTGCCATGCCAACGTCGGCCTGAGCCAGCGCCGGGGCGTCATTGGCACCGTCGCCACACATGGCCACCAAACGCCCGTCGTTCTGCTCGGCACGAATGCGTTCGAGTTTTTTCTCAGGCGTTGCTTCGGCCAGCACGTCATCAACACCCGCTTCAGCCGCAATCGCCGCAGCGGTCAACGGGTTGTCGCCAGTCACCATGACCGTGCGAATGCCCAGCTTGCGCAACTCGGCAAAACGTTCTCGAATGCCCGGTTTGACCACATCCTTGAGGTGAATCGCGCCGATCAGCTTCTTGTCGACGCAGACCAGCAATGGCGTACCGCCGGTCTTGGCAATGCCGTCGATTTCCCGCGCCAGTGCGGCTGGCAGATCAGAGCGCTGCATGTCGACAAAAGCCAGCAACGAGTCCACCGCGCCTTTGCGATACACACGGTTTTGGTAATCCACGCCGGACAGCCGTGTTTCAGCGCTGAACGGCACGGCGGTCAGATCCGCAGCGCGCGGCTCGGTCATCGGGTGCAGGTTGCGCAGGTATTCAACGATGGATTTACCTTCGGCGGTGTCGTCCGCCAAAGAGGCCAGCAACGCTGCTTCGCTGAGTTCCTTAGGCGTCACGCCCGGCGCGGCATACAGGGCGCTGCAACGACGGTTACCGAAAGTGATGGTGCCGGTCTTGTCCAGCAGCAGGACATGCACATCCCCCGCTGCTTCCACGGCACGCCCGGATTTGGCGATCACGTTGAGGCGCACCAGACGGTCCATCCCGGCGATACCGATAGCCGACAGCAGGCCGCCAATGGTCGTCGGAATCAGGGTCACCAGCAGCGCCACCAGAAACACCAGTGGCAAGTTCCCGCCGGCGAAATGGGCGAAAGGCTGCAGCGTCACGACGACCAGCAGGAAGATCAGCGTCAGGCCGATCAGCAGGATATCCAGTGCGACTTCGTTGGGGGTTTTCTGGCGTTTTGCGCCCTCCACCAGAGCGATCATCCGGTCCAGAGTGGACTCGCCGGGGTTGCTGCTGATGCGCACCAGCAACCAGTCGGACACCAGCCGGGTATTACCGGTCACCGCCGAACGATCACCGCCGGACTCACGAATCACCGGCGCAGACTCACCGGTAATCGCCGCTTCGTTGACCGCCGCGATGCCTTCGATGACCTCGCCGTCACCTGGAATCATCTCTCCGGCCTCGACCCGCACCACATCGCCTTTGCGCAAGGTGCTGGCATTGACCACGCTGAAACTTCCCGAATCATCCCGGCGCCGTGCCTTCAGGCCTTCGCTGCCGGCCTTCAGACTGTCGGCACGGGCCTTGCCTCGCCCTTCCGCCAGGGCTTCGGCGAAGTTGGCAAACAACACGGTGAACCACAGCCACAGGGCGATTTGTACCGCTAGGCCCGTAGAAACCGCCGGGTCCGGAATCAGGCACAGCACCGTGGTGAGGATCGCCGTCAGTTCGACCACCAGCATCACCGGTGAACGAGCCAGTTGCCGCGGGTCGAGTTTGACGAAAGCCTGGATCAACGCCGGGCGCCACAGGGCCGACAGGCCGGTTTTAGCAGGTTCGGAGACGACCTGGGTTTCAGCTGGTTTTGGTGTGGAAACGTGAATATTCATAGTCGGTTCCTCAGAAACCCAAACTCAAGTGTTCGGCAATCGGCCCCAGCGCCAGGGTTGGCAGAAAGGTCAGGCCACCGACAATCAAAATGGTCACAGTCAGCAAGGTGACGAACAGCGGGCCGTGGGTCGGGAAGCTGTTCAGGCCCAGCGGCGCGCTTTTCTTCATCGCCAGGCTGCCCGCCAATGCCAGTACCGGCAGGATGTAGCCGAAGCGACCGATAAACATCGCCAGGCTGAGCATCAGATTATGGAACACGGTATTGGCGCTGAAACCGCCGAACGCCGAGCCGTTGTTGGCCGTGGCCGAGGTGTAGGCGTACAGCAACTGGCTGAAACCATGAGGGCCTGGGTTACTGACCGAAGCCATCGGGCCGGGCAGACTCGCCGCCAGCGCACCCAGCACCAGCACACCCACCGGCATCACTAGCAAAGTCGCGACCAGCAGCTTGACCTCGTTGGCCTGCAGCTTCTTGCCCAGGTATTCCGGGGTGCGGCCGATCATCAGCCCGGCGAGAAATACCGCGATCAGCACATTGAGCAGCATGCCGTTGAGACCGACGCCGACGCCGCCAAAGATCACTTCACCGACCATCATGTTGGCCAGCGCGACCATGCCACTCAGGGGGTTGAGGCTGTCATGCATGCCGTTAACCGAACCGTTGGACGCCGCCGTGGTAGCCGTGGCCCACAACACCGTGCCGGTGGTGCCGAAACGGCTTTCCTTGCCTTCCAGTGGTGCGGTTTGTTCGACGTTGGCGACGTTCAGCGCCGGATTCGGCTGATACTCGGCCCACATCGACACCGCGCCGCCGATCATCAGCAACACCAGCATGCAGGCCATGATCGCCCGACTCTGGCGCATGTCCTTCACGTAGTGGCCGAAGGTAAAGACCAATGCTGCCGGGATCAGCAAGATCGACGCCAGCTGAAACAGGTTGCTCCACGCCGTTGGGTTCTCGAACGGATGGGCCGAGTTGACGCCGAAGAACCCGCCGCCGTTGGTGCCCAGTTGCTTGATCGCAATCTGGCTCGCAGCCGGCCCCATGGGCAGACTTTGCTCAGTGCCTTGCAGGGTCAGGGCATCAATGTAATGGCCGAAGTTTTGCGGCACACCCTGCCACACGAGTAACAACGCCAGCGCGATGCACAGCGGCAGCAGGCCATAGAGGGTGACGCGGGTCATGTCGGTCCAGAAGTTGCCGAGATTCTGGGTCGAACGACGGCTGATGCCTCGGCAGAACGCCAGCAACACGGCGATACCGGTGGCAGCACTGACGAAGTTCTGCACCGTCAGGCCTGCCATCTGGCTCAGGTAGCTGAGGGACGCTTCGCCGCTGTAGGCCTGCCAGTTGGTGTTAGTGACAAAGCTCATGGCGGTGTTAAAGGCCAGCGACCACTCCATGCCCGGCAGTTGCTGCGGGTTGAGGGGTAAAGCGCCCTGCCCCAGCAGCATTGCGAACAGCAGCACGAACCCGGCCAGGTTGAAGGCCAGCAAGGCCCAGAGGTAAGTCTTCCAGTTCTGCTCGACTGTCGGATCTACACCGGAAAGGCGATAACAGATGTTTTCCACCGGACGTAAAACCGGCGTCAGCCAAGTTCGCTCCCCTTCCACCACCCGATAGTAGAAACGCCCCAGCAATGGCGCAGGCAACAGCACCAGCGCCAGGAAAGCCAGAATCAATAAATAGTCATAACTGTGCATGGCGGCTCCCGGCTCTTAATTTGTTAACCGGCCTGCGCGTAGCAGCGCAACCAGTAAGTAAATGAACAGCCCAGCGGCCAACAACAGCGACACCCCGTCCACAACGCTCATCGAAATTCTCCGTCTCTACGGCGATTGCCGCGTGCGGTTAATTGTCGGGACAGAGGGTGTAAAGGAACGAGAGCGATGGGGGTTGAGGGGCGTAAAGATGGCGTAAAGATGAGAGGAATACCGATGCCATCGCGGCAAAGCTCAGCTCCACGAACCTCTACTGGAGCCGGGCTTGCCCGCGAAGAACGATTACGCGGTAAACCAGAGATAACTCTGCGCCTGATTCGCGGGCAAGCCCGGCTACAACAGAGGACTCCGAGCATCTGTAAAAGCGCAGCCCCCGCGATTCAGCCGTCGAAGCTCGCAGAAGCTCTATTCGGGAAGGTCCTAAAGCAAAAAGCTGACAACCCGCTCCACGCTGAAAGGCCAGTCGAGCTCGGCCCCGGTGTCCACACGCCGCAATACCGGAATGCGCAAGCTGTAAGCCTCGAACAACTGCTCGCTGTCGGCGATATCCACCAGCTCGACCAGCAAACCGTGCTCCACCAGCGGCAGCAGTTCAGCTTCGGCGACTTCACAGAGATGACACCCCAGGGTGCCGAACAACTGGCATTCGGGAGGCATGAAAATGACCCTCAAGACAAACAACGGAAAACCATTTTAGGCCTGCGCGGGATCACCGTCGAGACAGACCCGCGAGAGAAAATCAACGCCAGGCGGCCTAAAGCGGCTCCGTCGGAACCCGCCATTCCGGGGCCCTGAAGACCTGCTCCGCACCGGAAATCCGCAAGGAAATATGATCCAGAATCGACTCGGCGGTGTACTTGGGGGTCGCGGCGGTGAACGCAATGAACAACAACCCGACCAACAACGCCGCAGAAGGAATCCGATCCGGCTGGAAATTCTCCAGCCCCAGCAGAAACAGACAGGCCGCAAGCGAGCCCAGCAAGGCGCCGGCAATCGCCTCAGGCAACGGGTGGATGAACGGCGCAACGCAGTAAATGCTGAACAGCCAGCCCAGCGTCAGGCCAAGCAAGGCAGCTGGCCAGCGCAATGCAGGATGCAGTTGCCGGACGAGCAGACTCAAACCTACGGTAAGCACCAGGCAGGTATTCATCGCATGACCGCTCAAGACATAAATACCCAGACTTTCCAGCGCCACTCCCCAGCCTTTGAAGAGGATTTTGCTGGCGGCGACGATGGCGTACACCGCGAACACCGTGGCGATCCAGAGCAGCGCCGAGCGCCGCGAGCGGGTCATCCACAGCCAGCCGGTAATGACCAGTGCAGCAGGCAGCATGACCGTGATGCCGCCATAAGGGGTGATCGAAGCGAGCTGTATATCCAACTATTACTCCAGCAGGTATCGGTGATGCGTCGCCAGGATCTTAATGCGCTCGCTCCAGGCCAGGTGAGCGAGCTCGAAAGTGTTTGCGGGCAAACGTGTTCGCCCGATCCAGCACCGGTTTTTCGAAACAACGATAACCGACCCAGCCGTAACATAGCACCGCCACCATCATCAGCGATGCGAAGAGAATATTATCCAGCAGGCTGTCCGGCCAACCGCCCAGCAACTGCCAGATGCGTCCGATAACCCCCAGCACCAGCAAGTGCGACAGGTACACGGTGTAAGACATGTCGCCGATCAGCACCAGCCCCTTCGGCATCGACACATGCTGACGCCGCTCAAGCAACGCCAGCGCAAACACCAGCCCCCCAAACACCAGACCGACGACCAGCATCCTCGCCAGGCCGTGATCTTCAAACAATCCGTATCTGCCGATTACCGGAATGCCCACCAGCAACACGCTCGCCAATAGCCCCCAGACAGCCACACTCGGGATGCGCGCGCTATGTCGGCTGTAAAACAACAGCGCAAGCGATGCACCCGCGATGAACTCCAGCGCATAGGGGTGCAGCACTACGGCCAGCAACGGCGAATAGGCCTGCCAGTCCTGCGCCATATTGAACACCAGCAGGATCAGTGCCCAGACGGCCAACAGCCACGGCAGATGGCGCTCCTTGAATAACAGCAGAATGCAGAACACCAGATAGAACCAAAGCTCGAACACCAGCGACCAGGCCACCATCACCAGCAAGACCTTGTCGCTGGGCAGCAGCAGGAATGACATCCACAGGTTCGACTCACCGTGGCCACTGTTGACCATGCCCGGCTGCACCAGATAAACGGCAAGCGTGATAAAAAAGTAAAGCCAGTAGGTCGGGTAAATACGCGAGACCCGATTGAACAGAAAGCGCCGGCTCTCGACTGCGCGCTGAAAACGCCCACGGCTGACGATCACCATCACAAATCCGCTGATGACGAAAAACAGATCTACGCCCAACTGAAAGAAATCCAGCCAGCCGGGCAAAAGACGGTCGCCGCCGGAGTACTTCAACTCCACCGACGTCATATGAAAAAGCACCACGCCCAGCACTGCCAGGCCCCTCAGCCCTTGAAGGGAATACAGCCGCTCCATGTCACTCTCCAGCCCATGCCTGCACACCGTAAGAAAGGCGACAGTACTGCCATGATTACCGGGGCATCGATAAATTTCAGCCCGTTGGCGAGTGAATCGGCAGAGTACGGCCCGAGGCGGCATTCCACGATCCAGCGTCGCGATACAGCATAGCCAAGTCTGCAGGCTGTGAAACCCGCACGTTCAAGCTGTCACTCTAAAAAGCGAAGCCAGCCTGCAGGGACATCCCACGCGACAGGGCGGGAAAAATCATAGACACTCGGGGCCAGATGCCTGCGTGCGCTCCGCATCGGCGCACGGACAATTTGCAACGCACCAACAGACCGCAAAACCTGTATCCATTGATCCGCAAATTTCATGCTGCATTGAAGTGAACCTTCAGCAAAGCACTGGACTCGAAAGCCCATACGCACTTAACGGAGAGCAACATGTCCCGCCAAACAGCACAGAACGCTCAAGAAATCTTGATGGCAGACTTTCAGGTACTGGTTGCCGATACGGAGAAGCTCCTGGAGCACACCGCGTCGCTGGCAGGGGAACAGGCTGACGAATTGCGCAGCCAGATCAACGAAAGCCTTCTGCGCGCCCGGGAAACATTGAAACTCACCGAAGAATCACTCCGCGAGCGCGGCAAGGCTGCCGTGGTAGCGACTGAAGATTACGTACAAACCAACCCATGGCAGTCAGTGGGCATCGCTGCTGGCGTTGGTTTCCTGATTGGCTTGCTGGCTACAAGGCGCTAACGATTATGGCTCTGGGAACGGAATCCGGTCCGGCAACGGACCAGACCTCATCATCGCCGCGGCGACTTGGCGCGGCGGTTCTGGGGCTGCTGCACAGTCACGTTGAACTGTTCGGCATCGAATTGCAGGAACAAAAGGCACGCACACTGAGCTTGCTGCTGTTTGCAGGTCTGGCGCTGGTTTTTGCCCTGCTCCTGTTGACCGGCCTGTCAGCGTTGCTGCTGATTGTCTTGTGGGACAGTTATCGCCTGGCTGGCATCATCGGCCTGTGCGTGTTCTACACGCTGTGTGCGCTGTTCTGCGCCCTGCGCCTGAAAGCCTCGATATTCGACGAGTCCTCGCCCTTCAATGCGACCCTCGAAGAGTTGGCCAATGACCGTGAGCGACTGATGCGATGAGCCTGCCAGAATCCCACCAGAAACACTCCCGCCGAGAACTGCGCAAGGCACTGGTTCGCCTGCGCATGGAGATGCACCGTCAGGAAATACGTCAAGAATCCACGAACCTGTTGCAGCCCTTGCGGCGGGTACGCGGCATGACCACTGACTGGCAAGGCACCCTGGGCATCAAGCATGCGCCCCTTTGGGGTATGGGCTTGGTCACGCTGCTGGGTTTCTTCAGCGGCAAGGGCGCAAAAGGCTCACGCGGCGGTGGTCTGGGTCGGCTGATCAAGCTTGGCGTCAGCGTACTGCCGATTGTTCGCCTCGCCCTGGCGTCTTCTCGAAAGCGCTAGTGGCGATTGGCTGCATTCTTGCAGACAACGTTTCTCCTCAGAAATGACTCGACTGCTTCAGGTCTCACTGAAGCGGTCGATATTGCTGTGGGATATTGTTTTTCTGACATTTTTTATTTTTTATCTCTCGTTTTCAAATCCGCCGGACTACTGAGGAGGCCACGTGATCGATGGGCAACCACTTGCCTGCTTTCAGCCGTTCATCGATACCGCTACTGGCCGTATTGCTGGTGTTGAAGCATTAGGCCGCGTTCTTCAGAACGACGGACAGCTTAAATCCGTCGGGCCGCTGTTTGCCGATCCGAAGATGCCTGCCACGGCGTTGCGACGCCTGGACCGAATCATCCGCGACGACGCCCTGAGCCGCCTGCATCAGGCTCCAGACGACTGGTTCCTGAGCCTGAACATTTCGCCCCGCTGGATTTCCAGCCTGCGCCCGGGCCAGCCGCTGCCCAGCCTCAAGCAATTGCTCAAGCACGACGTAGCGCCCGAACGTGTTGTGTTTGAGATCACTGAACTGGGGGGCGACAGCCAGCGCCTTGCTGAAGTCGTGAGTCGTTATCGCGATGCTGGTGCACGAATCGCCATCGATGATTTCGGGGCTGGATACTCGCAACTGGACCGGGTTTTGTCTTTGCAACCAGACATCCTCAAGCTCGACATGCGCCTTTTTCAGGCGGCGGCAAAGGGTGGGCCGAGCAGCGATGTGGTCAAAGCCCTCGCGCAAATGGCGGAAAAAACCGGCTGCTGGATCATTGCCGAAGGCGTGGAAACAGAGGCCGAACTGCATTTTGCCCTTGAATGCGGGTCCCGCTACGTACAGGGTTTCCTGTTCGCCCAGGGAGAACGGGAGTTCTTCGCGCCGGATGCCTTCGTGGATCAATTTGCCCGCTATCGTGACCGTTACGTTCTGCAGAAGGTTGCCGAACGTGCGCGATTGATGAGTCTGCGCCAGCAACTGGCAAAGCTGATGGCACTGCTTACCCACTGGGTTGAACACCAGAGTCCAGACAGCGAGCTGCCGCAATTGCAGGACTATCCCTGGTTGCTGCGCTTTTATCAGTGCGACCGGCACGGCACCCAGCTCACCCCCAATCTGGAGTGGCGCAACGGCATATGGCACTCCGATCCGACCTATGTCGGCCACAACTGGTCATGGCGCCCCTACTTCTACCATTTGCTCGCAGAGGGATGGCATGAACGGCGGCTGATCCTGTCCAACACCTATCGCGATGCCACCAGCAACCAGTATTGCCTGACCGCAGGACAGTTCTTCGACAATGACCAGCGCCTGCTGCTGATCGATGTGGATGCGGCCGGCTTCTGACACCCTTGCGACAAAGCCTGCGAACCCTGAAGCTAGGCCTTCTTTACCTACGGAGTGCACGCCTTGGATTGGCAAACCCTGCTCAACCGCGAACGACTTGGCAAACCCCTGCACAGCCCGGAAGAACTCGGGCGTAGCCCCTTCCACAAGGATCACGACCGGATCATTTTCTCCGGCGCCTTTCGGCGTCTGGGGCGCAAGACACAAGTCCATCCGGTATCGAGCAACGACCACATCCACACGCGCCTCACGCATTCCCTGGAAGTGAGTTGCGTGGGTCGCTCGCTGGGTATGCGGGTAGGTGAAACCCTGCGTAGCGCCCTGCCCGACTGGTGCGATCCCAGTGACCTGGGCATGGTTGTGCAATCGGCGTGTCTGGCCCACGACATTGGCAACCCTCCCTTCGGCCACTCCGGCGAAGATGCCATCCGCAACTGGTTCAAACAGGCTGCCGGGCGCGGCTGGCTGGACGCGATGAGCGAAGTGGAACGCAACGACTTTCTCAACTTCGAAGGTAATGCCCAAGGCTTTCGGGTCCTGACCCAGCTGGAATATCACCAGTTCGACGGCGGCACGCGGTTGACCTACGCCACCTTGGGGACTTACCTCAAGTACCCATGGACTGCACGCCACGCTGACTCACTGGGTTACAAGAAACACAAATTCGGCTGCTACCAGAGTGAATTGCCGATCCTTGAGCAGATCGCCCACAAGCTGGGCCTGCCACAGTTGGAAGAACAGCGCTGGGCGCGGCACCCGCTGGTTTATCTGATGGAGGCGGCGGATGACATCTGCTATGCGCTGATCGATCTCGAAGACGGCCTGGAGATGGAGCTGCTGGAGTACGCGGAGGTCGAATCGCTGCTGCTTGGCCTGGTGGGCGATGATCTGCCGGACACCTATCGCCAGCTGGGGCCTGACGATTCGCGCCGACGCAAGCTGGCGATCCTGCGCGGCAAGGCCATTGAACACCTGACCAATGCGGCGGCACGCGCGTTTGTTGAGCAGCAGGACGCATTGCTGGCCGGCACCCTCAGTGGTGATCTGGTCGAGCACATGCATGGCCCGGCCAAACGCTGCGTCCTGAGTGCCAAGGACATGGCACGCAAGAAGATCTTCCAGGACAAGCGCAAGACCCTGCACGAGATTGGCGCCTACACCACACTGGAAATCCTGCTGAACGCCTTCTGCGGTGCTGCGCTGGAACAGTTCGGCGGGCGGGCACCGTCATTCAAACATCGACGCATCCTCGACCTGCTCGGCAACAATGCCCCTGACCCTAATGCCCCCCTGCACGCTTCATTCCTGCGCATGATCGATTTCATCGCCGGGATGACCGACAGCTACGCCAGTGAGATGGCCCGGGAAATGACCGGCCGCTCAAGTCCGATGTAACGCCTCGGGAGCACCGTCATCCCTTCCGGTCGCGGAAGGGATGGCGGCAACCCGAAGCCGCTCCGTAAGCACCGGCCAATGCCGCTCATGCAGAGTAACTGGGCTACGGACCACCACAAACGCACCCAATACATATCACCACTTCGGATGCGTCCTACAAGCTTTTAGGAATCGTCTGATCGCTAGACCTCTAAACCTCCCCAATACTCCCGCCACTTTCAATCGCCGCCACTGGCACTTCTTTCTACCTGCTCATTGGCCATCGTCGCGCTGTCCGACGCCTTCAGCTTTGCGGCGATCAGCGCCCGAGCTACGCCAGCCCTGCCGGACGACACGATGTCTAAACACAATTTGCGCATTCTTCTGGTGGAAGATCATCCCTTCCAACTCATCGCCACACAGATTCTGCTGAACAGTCAGGGCTATTTCCTGCTGACGCCAGCCCTGACCGCAACTGAAGCGTTGCAAGCCATGGAGCGCACACTGGAGCCCTACGATCTTCTACTCTGCGACCAGTGCTTGCCGGACGGCGAGGGTTTTGAGGTGATCGAACAGGCCTTCAAAGTCGGCATGGCAAGGTCTGCAGTGGTTTTAAGCGGCCTGGACGCTTCCAGACTGCAGGCCATCGAACAGCTGGCGGCTCAACGTGACCTCCCGTTGCTGGGCTGCCTGAGCAAGCCACTGCATGGCCCTGATCTTGTGCGCCTGCTGGAATCGCGCTTTCCGGAACACCACCTCTGAGCTGCGGCTCGAAACATGGCGCCCCGTCGCCCCGTGAATAATAAAAGGCGGCGTGATCATTGCCAGTCTTTTACGCGACGATGGACTACCCTGATGCAATTATCCAAACATACAAAACAGGTAGGAGAGTGGCTATTGCCTGTAAAGATAATTCCTAAACGCAATAAACAGCACGTTCAACCATAACCAACCTATACAGCAAAACCTGCGGCTGCTTTTAAACATCCGGCATCAGAAATTAAGCCCCGACGTGCTCCAATACTCTAATTACTGTAGGAAGTTTCCTATATGCCGTATATGGCAGGGTCCCTTCATGTGCCTGCCTGAACATCTGAGCTAAGGTGCGCCCTTTCTCGCATCTTGTATGGATTGAACTATGAACTCAGTTTTTATCATTGATGACCATCCGGTCATTCGCCTTGCCGTCAGAATGCTTCTGGAGAACGAGAACTACGAGGTGGTGGGCGAGACCGATAATGGCGTGGATGCCATGCAGATGGTCCGTGAATGCATGCCTGACCTGATCATTCTCGACATCAGCATCCCCAAGCTGGACGGCCTGGAGGTCCTGGCCCGCTTCAACTCCATGGGCCTGGACTCGAAAATTCTCGTCCTCACCTCACAAACGCCGAGCCTGTTCGCCATTCGCTGCATGCAATCCGGGGCGGCAGGCTATGTTTGCAAGCAAGAGGATCTCAGCGAATTGCTCAGTTCTGTTAAAGCAGTATTGTCCGGCTACAATTACTTTCCAAGCCAGGCACTGGCTTCACCTGTCGGAGAAAACGGTCAACCCAGCGAAATAGAACTTTTCAAGCTCGTCAATGATCGCGAACTGATGGTGCTGCAGTTATTTGCCCAGGGACGGACGAACAAGGAAATCGCCAAGGGCATGTTCCTCAGCAACAAAACCGTCAGCACTTACAAAACACGCCTGATGCAGAAACTCAGGGTCAAAACCCTGGTTGAACTAATAGAGATGGCAAAACGCAACGAGCTAGTGTGAGGAACCGGATGTCCAAGCGCTTCAATTACTGTTTGATACTGGCCGCAAGCATTTGCCTGAGTCTGGGGGGGCAGTCGGTTGCGGCTGCGCCCGAACTGTACAGTTTGCTGGGCCGCTCAACCGTCGGCCACATGGAACTGACGCTGGACAAGACGCAGTGGCAATGGATCCGTGACAAGCGCGAACTGCTGCTTGGAACCTCGGCACCCGACTACCCGCCTTTCGACCTGACCCTTACCGGCCGGGATTACGAGGGGTTTACTGCCGACTACGCGAACATTATTTCAAGGGCACTGGACCTGCCCATCAAGGTCCGGCGCTTCGAATCCAGGCAAGCTGCCATGGCAGCTCTCGACGCCGGGCAGATTGACCTTCTGGGCAGTGCCAACGGATTCGAGGCGATCAATCGGAAAATCAGACTCTCGATACCTTATGCGATTGACCAGCCCGTGCTGGTCACCCGCATTGGAGAGACACGATCACTCACGGACGGTCTGGCCGGGATGCGCCTGAGCATGGTCTACCACTATTTGCCTCCGGCCGAAATCGAGACGCTTTACCCCAAGGCTGCACTCAAGACCTACCCTTCGTTCCAAAGCGCGATCAACGCCGTTGCATTCAATCAGGCAGATGTATTTCTCGGAGATACCATCTCCACTCAATACATGATCAACAAGGGATATCTCAACAATATACAGATGGCCAATTTCGGCAAGCACGAACCCAGCGGGTTCAGCTTCGCCGTCGATGCGGAAAACACTCAACTGCTGGACATCATCAACAGCACGCTAAAAGCCATTCCGGTCGAAGAGCGCATCGCGATTTCCAAGCGCTGGGGGGCCAGCGACCTGATGCTGACCGACCAGAAGCTACAGCTGACACATCGCGAGGAGCGCTGGATCGCACAGCATCCAGCCGTGCGAGTGGTGATCAACGAGTCCTATGCGCCGCTGACGTTTTTCGACGCCAGCGGCAATTTTCGGGGCA
>Ga0308163_10003427_pt1 | contig 13310 bp, 11 predicted proteins | sample PhyTR1_FD_201037 | JGI IMG/M metagenome (GOLD analysis project Ga0308163, IMG submission 201037) | Phyllosphere microbial communities from UC Gill Tract Community Farm, Albany, California, United States - DLSLT.R1 | ecosystem: Host-associated > Plants > Phyllosphere > Unclassified | place: USA... | reverse complement strand
CGGCCGCCAAGCCAATCGTAGAGGTACAGGCCGAGACGGACCATCCACCAGGGCCGCACCGCATTCTCGTGCGGCAGGACGAAGCGCATCGGGCGGATGATGTGCGGCGCGGCCTTCACCAGGCGTTCGCGCTCCCGCAGCGCCTCGGCGACGAGCTTGAAGTCGTAATATTCGAGATAGCGCAGTCCGCCGTGGATCAGCTTGGTCGAGGCGGACGAGGTCGCGCCGGCGAGGTCGCCCTTCTCGACGAGCAGGACCGACAGGCCGTTCAGTGCCGCCTCGCGGGCGATCGCGGCGCCGTTGATGCCGCCGCCGACGATGAGGATGTCGTAACTTTGCGTCATGTCCGTAGCTTAGCCGTTTGGTAATGGCGGGCCTACCGACTATCTCTGTACCATGTACAAACCAAAAGCCGGTCTTCCCACGCGCGAGCAGATCCTCGACTTCATCGCCACTTCCGACGTGCCTGCGGGCAAACGCGAGATCGCCAAGGGCTTCGGGCTCAGCGCGCAGGACAAGATCGGGCTCAAGGCTTTGCTCAAGGACATGGCCGACGAGGGGCTGATCGACAGCGCGCCCGGCCGCGCATTCCACAAGATGGGCGGCATCCCGAAGGTGACGGTGCTGCGGATCGCGGACGTCGACGACGGCGGCAACGTCTGGGCGGTGCCAGAGCGTTGGGAGGCGGAGGGCGTGCCGCCGCCGCGGCTTCGCGTACGCGAGCGGAAGCGTGGTGCACTCGGCGTCGGCGAGCGAATCCTCGCGCGGACCGAGGAGGCCGGAAACGGCTGGATCGCCCATCCGATGAAGGTGCTCGCGCCGGCATCCGAACAGGTGCTCGGCGTGTTGCGCGAGGAGGCCGGACGGCTGTGGCTAACCGGTGTCGACAAGCGCGAGCGGCGTGAGTTCGCCGTGGCGGATGCGGGCGGTGCGGCGCCGGGCGATCTCGTGCTGGCGGAACTTGCGGGCAAGCCGCCCAAGATCGCCGCCCGTGTCGTACAGAAGCTGGGTGATCCGTTCGCAGCACGTAGTTTCTCGCTGATCGCGATCCACAAGCTTGGAATTCCGGACGTGTTCTCGCAGGAGGCGCTTGACGAGGCGGAGCGCGTGTCGAAACTTCCGTTGGGTGAGGGGCGCGAGGATCTGCGCGACCTGCCGATCGTCGCGATCGATCCCGAGGATGCGCGCGATCACGACGATGCGGTCTGGGCCGAGGCGGACGACGATCCGTCCAATGCGGGCGGGTGGAAGGCGATCGTCGCGATCGCCGATGTCAGCTTTTACGTGCGGCCGAAGTCGGAGGTCGATCGCGAGGCGCGGCGGCGCGGGAACTCGGTGTATTTTCCCGACCGCGTCGTGCCGATGCTGCCGGAAATCCTGTCGGCGGAGGTGTGTTCGCTGAAGGAAGGTGCCGACCGTGCCGCGCTCGCGTGCCATTTGTGGATCGGCAAGGATGGCTCGCTCAAGTCGTGGCGCTTTACGCGCGCGGTGGTGCGGATCGCGGCGAACCTGGCGTATGAGGAGGCGCAGGCGATCATCGACGCCGCATCGCCGGTGGTGGACGAGCGCGGCGATATGCTGAGCGTATTGCAGCCGCTTTGGGCCTGCTGGCAGGCGCTAGCTAAGGCGCGGGATGCGCGGGCGCCGCTCGATCTCGATTTGCCGGAGCGTCGCGTGGTGCTCGACGAGCAGGGGCGGATCATGTCGGTGTCGCCGCGCGAACGCCTCGACGCGCACCGGTTGATCGAGGATTACATGATCGCCGCCAACGTCGCTGCCGCCAAGGCGTTGGAGGCGAAGAAGGCGCCGGTGATGTACCGCATCCACGAGCCGCCCAGCCGCGAGAAACTGGCGGCGCTCAAGGAGTATCTCGAGACGTTCGACGTACCGTTCGCGCTCGGGCAGGTCGTTCGGCCAGCAACGTTCAACCACATTATCGAGCGGATCGGCGATGCGGATTTCCGACCTCAGGTGATGGAGCAGATCCTCCGCACGCAGACCCAGGCCTATTACGCGCCCGGCAACCACGGGCATTTCGGCCTCAGTCTGGGCAGTTATGCGCATTTCACCTCGCCAATCCGGCGCTATGCCGATCTGCTCGTCCATCGCTCGCTGGTGTCCGCCTACGGCCTTGGCGAAGGCGGGTTGCCGGCGGACGATGCGGCCAACATGGAGTCGGTCGGCGAGATCATCAGCCGGCTCGAACGCCGCGCGATGGAGGCCGAGCGCGACACGACCGACCGCTACGTCGCGGCGTTCCTGTCGGAGCGTGTCGGCCAGGTGATGGACGTGCGGATCACCGGCGTCACCAATTTTGGCTTCTTCGCAACGGTCGAGGGGATCGGCGGCGATGGCCTGATGCCGGTGCGCGATCTGGGCGGCGAATATTTCCGCTTCGACGAGGGCGCGCGGACGCTGACCGGCGAGCATAGCGGCGACGTCTTCGCGCAGGGCCAGACGTTGGAACTGCGGCTGGCGGAGGCGAACCCGGTATCGGGCGCGCTGCGCTTCGAGATGCCCGAGGGGAAAGGGGCGGCGCAACCTCCACGGGGCGGACGCAAGCCGGTGCGCGAGATCAAGCGACGTGGTCGCCCGGCGAACGTCCGTCACCAAGGTAAGCGGCGTTAAGAATTGCACAAACCCCCCGCGTTATGCGAGATCGGCGCGGGGGGAAGAGTATGCGGGGACTTATTCTAGGCCGATCGCGCCGACGGATCGTCAAGGATTTCGTCGCGGCACGGGCCACGTCGGCTGATCGTGCGATCGGCTATGTCGCGAAGGACGCGCGAATATTTCGCCAACTTCGAGTCTATGGCGCGATCGTCGACGACGGGGCCGGGCGCTATCATCTCGATGCGCGAAAGCTCGGCGCATTTCGCGCTTCGGTGCGACTTCGAGCCGCAGCGATCGTCGGGGTATCGGGCGTGGCTGCAAGCGTTGCGGCGGCGGCAACGGTCTTCACGCTTGCCGAATAAACTCTCGCCGGTAAATCCGAGCCCATCCGGCATGCCGATGGCGTTGCGGCCGCATCGGACTCGCGGGGTTATCCCGGCGCTGTTCCTGGCACGACACGCGATCGGACCCGACGATGCGATCGCGTTCCAACCTCGTGACGCTCCGGAGCAGGCGACGTTCGATCGGCTACGCGCCAACGGCATCGTCCGCGAGACCGCACCGGGCCGCTTCTATTTCGATCTCGACGCGCATTATGCTGCCGTCGAACGACGCCGACGTCTCGCTGTGCCGATCACCATCATCGTGTCGGTGCTGATCGCCTGGATCGCCACGCGGTTCTTCCGCGGTTGATCACCCGGCCGTGAAGGTAAGCCCCGCCTTCGCCACCAGCCGATTGCGTAACGTCGCCCCCATCAGCGCACCAGGTGTCCATATCCCGCCATCGCCTTGCACGTCCTGGACGAGGCACAGTGCAGCCTCGGCGATCATCTTGCTGGTCGAGCCATAGCCGGGATCGCCGTCGCCGGTGACGACCACGTCGATCCGCTCGCCATCGGGCATGATGCCTGCGAACAGCAGGTCGTAATGGCCGGCATCGCGCTCTTCCTTCGACGGGCCTTCGCCCGGTTTCGGACCCTTGTCGCCCGAGAACGGATTGAACTTGGCGATCGCCTCGGCCGCGACCTTGCCGAGATCGCCCAGTCCCGCGACCATCATCTCGTCGTAGACGAAGTCCGCACCATAGGCCTCGCCGAGCAGGAAATTGGTGCGGTGGACGTTCTTGGTGTTGATCGGCGCCATCACGAACGGCGCGACCCAGGCCGAGATGGTCGTATCGTATTCGGGGATCAGTCCGGTCGGCTGGTGCGGTCCGCTAAAGCCAGGCGTCAGTGCGAACGGGCTGGTCAGCAGCTTGACGATGCCGGGATCGCGCGCCGCCGCTGCAAGTGTCGCCTTTAGGCTCGCCGCGGTGCCGCCGGAGAACGTCCCCTGCATTTTCCGCACGCGTCCCTTCACGCGAGGTGCTGGGATGCCGTGTTTCGCCTTCGCCGCATCCTGCAATGTCAGCACGCCGAGATCGAATGGGATCGAGTCGAAGCCGCAGGAGAAGACGATCCGCGCACCGGTCCGCGTCGCTTCGCCTTCATGCGCGTCGATCATGTGGCGCATCCAGGCTGGCTCGCCGCACAGGTCGACATAGCCGGTGCCGGTGGCGGCGCACGCGGCGGCGAGGTTGGAGCCGTACAGCTGGTACGGTCCCACCGTCGAGATGACCACGGTGGCACGTTCGGCCATCACGCGGAGGCTGGCGGGATCGTCCGAGTCGGCAGCGATCAGCGCCGTCTCGGCAGGCGCGCCGATCAGGTCGCGGACCTCTTGCAGCTTCGACAGCGAGCGCCCCGCCATCGCCCACCGAACGCCGGTGGGATAGGTCTGGACGAGATACTCCGCCACCAGCCGTCCGGTGAACCCGGTCGCGCCGTAGATGACGATGTCGAAGTCGCGCATATCCATCTCCTGTTTTGCCAAGTTTGCGCGCGCGGGTCTGGCATCGCAAGTGAAACGCCGTCGTCGGCGTGGCTCGCCAAGGCCGCGCCGATCTGCGAGGATCGCCCGATGGCATCCGATCGCAAGACCGTCGCGTTCATCGTCGACCAGCTCGCCGCGGCGGGGGAGGTGTCCGCAAAGCCTATGTTCGGCGAATACGGCGTCTATTGCGATGACAGGATGGTCGCGCTGGTCTGCGACGACCAGCTGTTCGTGAAGCCGACCCCGGGTGGCCGCGCGTTGGCGGGGGCGATCGACGAAGCGCCGCCCTATCCGGGCGCGAAACCATGCCTACTGGTCGACGCCGATCGCTGGGACGATGCGGAGTGGCTGGCCGAACTCGTCCGCATCTCGACCGCCGAACTGCCGATGCCGAAGCCGAAGAAACCCAAGGCCACGAAAATCTAGGCGGCCTCGTTGAACTGCAGGCTCGCCAGCCGCGCGTAGAGCCCGCTGTTGGTCATCAACGACCCGTGCGAGCCTTCTTCGACGATCTGGCCGTCGCTCATCACGATGATCCGCTCGGCCGCGCGTACGGTCGCCAGGCGGTGCGCGATGACCAGCGTGGTGCGGTTCGCCATCAGCCGTTCGAGCGCCTCCTGGACGAGCCGCTCGCTTTCCGCATCGAGCGCACTCGTCGCCTCGTCGAGCAAGAGTATCGGTGCATCGCGGAGGAGCGCGCGCGCGATCGTGACGCGCTGGCGCTGGCCGCCGGACAGCCGTGCGCCGCCTTCGCCGAGGAACGTATCGAGGCCCTCGGGTAGTTTGCGCAGGAACTCGGCGGCGTTGGCGGCTTCCGCGGCGGCCCAGAGTTGGTCGTCGGTCGCGGACCAGTCGCCGTAGCGGAGGTTGTCGCGGGCCGAGGCGCCGAAGATGATCGTTTCCTGCGGGACCATCGCGATGCGGGCGCGAACCTCGGCCGGATCGGCATCGCGCAGGTCGATGCCGTCGAGCGTCACGCGGCCGGCGTCGGGGTCGTAGAAGCGCTGGACCAGCTGGAAGAGCGTCGTCTTGCCCGCGCCCGAGGGGCCGACAACGGCGACCGTCTCGCCCGACTTCACGTCGAGCGAGAAGCCGTTGAGCGCGGCGACATCGCGTCGCGTCGGGTAGTGGAATTGCACGCCCTCGAATGCGAGCGCGCCGCGTGGCGGTTGGGGCAGGGCGACCGGGTTGGCGGGTGCGGCGATCTCGGGCTCCTCGCGGAGCAACTCGGACAGGCGTCCGGCCGCACCGGCGCCGCGCAACAGATCGCCATAGACTTCTGTCAGCGCGCCGAACGCGCCCGCGACAATCCCTCCGGTCAGCACGAACGCGGCGATCGCGCCGCCGCTGATCCGCCCCGCCGCGACGTCGATCGCACCTTCCCACAGGACCAATGTGATCGACCCGAACACGAGCCCTATGACGATCGCAGTCATCACCGCCCGCAACATAATCCGCGCGCGAGCCGCGGCGAAGGTCGCGGCAACCGCGTCTCCGAAGCGGATCGCCTCGCGGTCTTCCTGGCCGAATGCCTGCACGACCTTCATGGCGCCAAGCGTCTCGGTGGCGATCGAGCCGACGTCGGCGACGCGGTCCTGCGACGTGCGCGAGTAGTTGCGGACGCGCTTGCCGAGCAGCGCGATCGGCAGGATGATCAGCGGGATGCCGATCATCAGCATGCCCGCGAGCTTCGGCGAGATCGCGAACAGGTAGATCAGCCCGCCGATCCCGGTGAAGGTGTTGCGCAGCGCGATCGACACCGTGCTGCCGACGACCTGTTCGATCAGCGCTGTGTCGGAAGTGAGGCGCGAGGCGATCTCGGACGGGCGGTTCTCCTCGAAGAAGCGCGGCGTCAGGCGGAGAAGGTGGCGTTGCACGTTGGTGCGGATATCCGCGACGACGCGCTCGCCTAGCCACGACACGTAATAGAAGCGCACCGCGGTCGCGAGTGCGAGCACCACGACGATCATCAGCAAATAGTGGAACGAGTTGGCGACCGACCCGCCCGCGCCGGGGCCGAAGCCGCGGTCGATGACGCGCTTGAATCCGTAGGGAATGCCGATCGTCGCGGCCGAGGTCATCATCAGCGCGAGCCCTGCGAATGCGATTTGGCGAGGGTATTGTGAGGCGTGACGCCACACCATCGCGAGATCGCCGATCCGGCGGGACGTCTTCTCTTCGGGTATCGGCTTGGCCATGCGCGGTGCCTAGCAGTGGCGGGGATGGCGCTCAACGAGAACCGGGGGGTCGCCGAAAGCGGTGATCCGGTCGCGCGGGACGGAGCGGCGGTCGATCGCGCGTTGCACTGCGGCAAAATTGCGTTACCACCGTGCAAAGCCCGATGAGGCGAGAGGATACCGCATGCTCTACGATGCCTATGAATTCCAGCGTTCAATGATGGCCGGCGCCAGCAAGATGGCGAGCTTCGGCGCGGATATGCTCAACAATCCGGCAAACCCGTTTGCCTATTTGGGCGGCGGCACGGTGGTCGCGTCCGCGCTCGAAGTGTTCGCACACGCGAATGCAACGCGTGGAAAGCCGGCGTTCGGCCTCGACACGACGACGATCGATGGCCGCGAGGTCGCGGTGCGCGAGGAGATCGTGCTGCGGAAGGACTTCGGGCAGCTGAAGCGCTTCGTCCGCGAGGGTGTCGAGGGCGGTCCGAAGCTGCTGATCGTCGCGCCGATGTCGGGCCATTACGCGACCTTGCTGCGCGGGACGGTCGAGCGGATGCTGCCGTTCGCCGACGTCTACATCACCGACTGGCGAGACGCGCGCAGTGTGCCGCTGTCGGCAGGACGGTTCGATCTAGACGATTACATCGATTATCTGATCGAATATCTGGAGACGATCGGCGCGAACGAAGGGCAGGGGGGCACGCACATGCTGGCCGTCTGCCAGCCCTCGGTCCCCTGCTACGCCGCAGTTGCGTTGATGAGCGCGGACGAGAACCCGTGTCGTCCCAAGACGCTGACGATGATGGGCGGCCCAGTCGACACGCGCGAGGCGCCGACTGCGGTCAACACGCTGGCGACCGAGCGCCCGCATGCGTGGTTCGAGCAGAACGTGATCGCGACCGTGCCGGGCAATTATCCGGGTGCGGGGCGGAAGGTGTATCCCGGCTTCCTGCAGCTTGCCGGGTTCATGTCGATGAATCTGGGCAACCACATGGTCTCGCATTGGGAGATGTATAAGCACCTCGTTCAAGGCGATGGCGAGAGCGCGTCGCAGAGCCAGGATTTCTACGAGGAATACCGCTCGGTCTGCGACATGACCGCGGAATTCTATCTCCAGACGATCGATGTCGTATTCCAGAACCACGCGCTGCCGCGGGGGATCATGACGCATCGCGGACGGCTGGTCGATCCGGCGGCGATCACCGATATCGGTCTGCTCGCGGTCGAGGGTGAGCGCGACGACATTTCGGGTTTGGGCCAGACCAAGGCTGCGCTGACGCTGGCGACTGCGCTACCCGACGAGAAGAAGCGCTATCTGATGGCGGAAGGGGCCGGTCATTACGGCATCTTCAACGGGTCGCGCTGGCGAGACAAGATCGCGCCCGTTGTGGAAGAGTTCATCACCGCGAACGGGTGATGGAAAACGGGCAGCCCTCGCAGGCTGCCCGCATTCGTTACGCGATCGAGTTTACCACTGCGTGGCTGCTCGACTCGTCCGAACGGATCGTGCCGCCGAACAGCATCTTGAGGCGGCCGCCGATTGAGATATCGGTTTCCCACAGCTCGGCGCTGTCGATGTCGAAGCGCAACAGCGTCAGGTTGGGGTCTTCCTTGCCGCCCGGAAACCATGCTTCAACCTGGTTATTCCAGAGCTTGTCGATCTGGGTGCGGTCGTTTGACGTCGAGACGTCGCCAGCCATGCACGCGAAGAAATCATGGCCCTTTCCGACGAACTGCGCCATCGCCGCGCCGCCCTTGGCGATACGGTTGTCGCGACCGGCGAAGAAGAACAGCGTGTTGGGCTGATCGTCGTCGATCTGCGCGGTCATCGGCTCGGAATGCTGGCCATCGTTAAGGCCGATCATCACGAACGGGCTCGACTTCAGCTTGTCGATGAACTTCGCTGCGACTTCCTGCGGGGTATCCTTGTCGGCCATCGTCATTCTCCTATTGGCTTGGATTGCCACTGAGAACGGGCGGGGCGGAGGTTGGTTGCGCGGGGGCGGCCGATCGGCACACGCGCTGCTTCCGGATAAAACCGTGGCCAACGCGTCATGTCGATGATCGCTGCGGTTCTGCAGCACCACGAAAAATACGTTGAATGCGATTTGCCGATCCATGCCTCAAACAGGATTTAGTGAGGCGCATCTTACTGCTATTGCAGGACTATGGAGAGTATTCATTCCGCCGTAACGGACGTTCGTGTCGAAGAGCGTGCCGTCGTCGACGCTCAGACCTTCGCTACCGAAGTAGCGGGACGCTCTACCCCGGTAGTGTTGCGCGGGCAGGTTGCCCACTGGGCTAGCGTGCGGGCGGCGGAAGGTGGCGACGACGCGACCGCAACGTATCTGGCCGGCCTTGGTGATGGCGGCAAGCCGATGGACGTGCTGATCGGTGGTCCCGAATTCGGTGGCCGCTTCTTCTATCGCGGCGATAATCTGGAAGGCTTCAACTTTCACCGCGAGAAGGCCCCGTTGGCGGTCTTGCTGAGCGAATTGTTGCGGCTGTCCAGCGTGCTCGAGGAAAAGCGGCATTTCCTGTATGCCAACGCGGCAACCGCGCCTGAGCATTTGCCGGGATGGTTGGCAGCCAATCCGATCAACCTGCCGCTGGGCGGAGCGACGCCAAGGCTGTGGATCGGCAACGGATCGCAGACCGCGACACATTATGACGGCTCGACGAACCTTGCGTGCGTGGTCGCCGGCCGACGCCGCTTCACGCTGTTCCCGCCGGACCAGGTCGGTAATCTGTATATCGGACCACTCGACCGGACGCTGGCCGGCCCGCCGTCCAGCATGGTCGATCCGTTGGCGCCGGACCTGCACCAGTTTCCGCGGTATGCCGAGGCGCTACGTCATGCACTGGTCGCCGATTTAGGGCCGGGTGATGCGTTGTTCATCCCGGCGATCTGGTGGCATCACGTCCAGGCGTTCGGGACGCTCAACGTGTTGTGCAATTACTGGTGGGCGTTCGACCCGACGGTCTCGGCGTTTCACGCGATGGTTCATGCCATGATGGCGGTGCGCGATCGCCCGCCGGCGGAGAAGGCGGGGTGGCGAGCCTGGTTCGAGCATTACGTGTTCGGCGACGACGCGGCGGCGGCTGGCGATCATCTGCCCAAGGCAGCGCGGGGCGTGCTCGGCCCAGCCTCGCCAGATCGTACCGAGCGGATCCGCGGCTATCTGTTGAAAGCGCTCCAGCGACGCTGACCGAGTGCCGTCGATGAAGGCGGCCCAGGCAGGCGGCGGGTTCCAGTTGGTCGCCTTGCCGCCGTCATCGACGATGCTCGGGACGACCGGACGTCTTGCGTACACGTTCGGGACCGTCGAAACGCAAGGCGCGTAGGTCGAGTTTAGTCGCGGCCACAACGACGGTGAGCGGCATGGGCATCAGCCGATACTGGCTTACGCCAACCTGGCGAGCGCATGGGCATGGGATGGCATATGCGTCAGTGAGGTGGCGACTACGCGTTCGATCTGCGCCAATCGATTGGCGGCGGTATCGATCGGTATCGCGTCGCAGATCGGATCGTAGCCTGAGACGGGGGCGTTTTGTCCGGTAAACACAGCGAGCCAGCTGGTTTCGTTGAACAGTTCGTCGGCTTCTCGGAAGATGCGGCCGCCGGCGCGAAACAATGCGAGCTTTTCGGCTAGCCCCTCCGGGATCGCTGCAGCTGCGCGGTCGCGCCAGAAGGGTTCTGCGCGCGCATTCAGATGGTAGTGCGCGACGAGAAAGTCTCGGATGCGACTGAATTCCGCGGTCATGATGCGGTTGTAGCGCTCGACCACGGCCGGGGCGGGACGCGCGCCCGTCGGCAACATCCTGAGCAGATGCTGCAATCCGCTTTGCACCAGATGAATGCTGGTGGATTCAAGCGGCTCCATGAACCCGGCCGCCAGACCCAGGGCGATGCAGTTGCCGCTCCAGAAGTAATTGCGATGGCCAGTTGCAAAACGGATCACACGAGGGTCGGCAAGCGTCTCGCCTTCCACCCCGGCCAGCAACGTAGCGGTCGCCTCGTCCTCGCTAATATGGCGGCTGGAGAAGACATGGCCGTTGCCGGTGCGGTGCTGCAACGGGATACGCCAGCGCCAGCCGGCACGCTCGGCAATCGCCCGGGTGAGCGGCAGCGGTGCGGCGTCGGCAACCGAAGGCACTGCGACGGCACGGTCGCAGGGCAGCCATTCGGCCCAGTCGGTCCATCCTGCCTCCATCCCGCCTTCGATCAACAGGGCGCGAAAGCCGGAGCAGTCGATGAACAGGTCGCCTTCGATGCGGCTACCGTCTGCGAGATGGACGGCCGCGATACCCGCCGGGCTGCGTTCGACGCGGTCGACCAGCCCTTCGTGGCGGACGACGCCGTATGCCTCGGCCTGCGTGCGCAAGAACACGGCGTAGCGCCCGGCGTCGAAATGATAGGCATAGCCGATCCGCGAGAGGGGTGAGTCGCCATTGGCAATCGGGCGTGAGAAACGGCCGGTCTCCGCCGCGCGCGCCGCGAGTGAATAGGCCCCCAGCGGGGCTGCGAGGCCTGCCTGGCGCGCACGCAACCATTGCGCCGCGAACGGCACGCCGGCGATGTCGGTACCGATCTGGCCAAACGGATGGACATAGGACTCGCCCGGACGCGTCCAGCCTTCGAACCGGATGCCGAGCTTGTAGCTGCCGCCGGTCGCGCGAAGGAAGGCGTCCTCGTCGATCCCGAGCATCGCGTGGAAAGTACGGATCGGCGGGATCGTTGCTTCGCCCACGCCGACCGTGGGGATATCGTCCGATTCGATCAACGTCACGCGTGTGCCGGCGGGGCCGAGCAGTCGTCCGAACGCGACCGCGGCCATCCAGCCCGCGGTGCCGCCACCGACGATCGTCACCGATCGTAGCGCGTCGGTCATGCGCGCACACGCGTCGGGCTGGTACGGGCGAGATAGTCTTCGTGACGCGGCATCCGGGCTGCGGCGTCGGCGAACATCGCGCGCAACCGATCAAACCGTGCGTTTACGTCGCGGGTGTCAACCGCATCGGCGAGACGATCCCAGCCCTCGGGAACGATGCCCTGACCCAGCAACACTGCGACCCAGCTTGCTTCGGCGAACAGATCGTCCTCCCACCGGAACAGTCGCCCGCGACGTCGCCACAGGGCAATCTTCTCGGCCAGACTATCGGGGATCGCCCGTGCGCCGGCCTCGCGCCAGAACGGGGAATCGGTCCGACGGGTCGCATGATAGTGAAGCACGAGGAAATCGCGAACCTGGTCAAACTGCGTCTCGGCAAGACGATTGTAGGTATCGATCTCGACCGGTGAGAAACCCTGGTCGGGGAACAACGCCAGCAGCTTCGAGATGCCGGTCTGGACCATGTGGATACTGGTGGATTCGAGCGGCTCGGTGAAGCCGGAGGCTAGGCCAAGCGCGACGACGTTGCCTATCCACTGTTTTCGGCGTCGCCCTGCCGTAAAATGCAGGACGCGAGGGTCGGCAAGCGGCGGCCCGTCGATACCGTCGAGCAAGGTCGCGGCGGCCTCGTCGTCCGAGCAATGTGCGCTGCTGTAGACATAGCCGTTGCCGGTGCGGTGTTGCAGCGGAATGCGCCATTGCCAGCCGCTCGCTTGCGCGGTCGAGCGGGTGTACGGCGTGATCGCGGTGCCGGTATTCGCGGTCGGTATCGCAACGGCGCGGTCGCAGGGCAACCAGCGCGTCCAGTCCTCGTAACCGGCACCGAGCGTCTGCTCGATCAGCAAACCACGAAAGCCGGAGCAGTCGAGGAACAGGTCGCCCTCGATCCGGCGGTCGCTGGCGAGCGTGACATGACGGACGTGCCCGGTATGGCCGTCAAGCGCCACATCGCCGATCTCGCCCTCGATCCTGGTGACGCCGTCGCGTTCCGCACGACCTCGCAGGAATCGAGCGTAAAGGCCGGCGTCGAAATGATAGGCATGCGCCATCTGTGACAATATCGATGCTGGGTCGGGCGAGGGGGGGGTGAACCGCCCGGCCCGCGCGGCGACCGCGCAGAGCGAGTAGGCGTCGATGTCCTCGACCACGCCTGCGGCTCGGCGGCGTCGCCAATGTTGGTGGAAGCGTACCCCCTCGATATCGAAGCCGAACCCGCCAAACGGGTGGAGATAGCGTTCGCCGATCGCACCCCAGTCGACGAACTCGATGCCGAGCTTGAAGCTGCCTGCCGTCGCCGCCAGAAACGCCGCTTCGTCGATGCCGAGCATCGCGTTGAAGGCCCGGATCGGTGGGATCGTCGCTTCGCCGACACCGACGGTGCCGATCGTATCGGACTCGATCAGGGTCACGCTGGCGCCCGTCGGGATCAGTCGTGCCAGCGCGGCGGCCGCCATCCAGCCCGCGGTGCCACCGCCGACGATGACGATGCGACGGACAGGCGAACCCAGCGTCATGCGGCAGCCAGTTCGGCCATGGCGTGCGCGTAAGGCGGAAGCGCACGGACCTGCGCGATGATCCTCGCGCGATGATCGGCGAAATGCTGCTGAATCGTTGCCAAGGGCAGCGCATCGGCGCGCGCATCGTAACGCCGTGGCATAAGACCCATCGCGTCGAACATCGCGGCCCAGTCCTCCTCTTCGAACGGTTCGTCGTCGAACATCAGCAGACGTCCGCGGGCAGCAAATAGAGTGCGTTT
>Ga0308163_10003424_pt1 | contig 13320 bp, 12 predicted proteins | sample PhyTR1_FD_201037 | JGI IMG/M metagenome (GOLD analysis project Ga0308163, IMG submission 201037) | Phyllosphere microbial communities from UC Gill Tract Community Farm, Albany, California, United States - DLSLT.R1 | ecosystem: Host-associated > Plants > Phyllosphere > Unclassified | place: USA... | reverse complement strand
AGGGAGTATGCTACTTTTAAAGGCTTAATGGGCGGAATCAGGGATGAAAACGATCCTAACCTGCACCCGGATCTTTTACAGTTTCCTAAGAATCCAGATGGAGTCGCGCGGACCTATTCACTGGGCAGTAAACCTTATATTGAAGGCAGTATAGGCGTAGGGAATATCTTTAAAGTACTTCGTTTTGATATAGTTAAACGATTCAACTACCTGAACAATCCTGGAGTATCAGAATATGGGCTGCGTGCCAAAGTTCAGTTCGAGTTTTAAAACACTTCATTCAATCCAACAAACACGCCTCTGGCGCCATAATTGCCGATACCGTAATCAATGCAGAGGTTGCTCCGCGTATGTTTATCGAACAGTATACGTATCCCGGCACCGGCACCAGGTTCCCAATATTTAAACAGTTTCACCCCTGTCTGGTTGCTAGCAGTTTCCATATTGAAGAAAGTCACGCCGCTTAATAACTTGTTCCGGGTAATAGGGAAACGGTATTCCATCTCGTTATAGAAAAACGAAGGCCCTTTAAAGCGGCTGATCGTGTAAGCGCGACCGATACGCTGGTTGACATCACTGCCTGTTCCGGGCAATTCCAGATAGGGCACGGAGCCGTTCAGGAGGTATGATCCCCATAACCAATAGGCCAGCACCTGCTCCGGGTTTCTGCGCGACAAACTCCAGTATTTTCTGAGTTCAGTTTTAATTTGTAATGCAGCCTTTTCACTGCCCAGCCATTTCTGGTTAGCCCTCAGGATAAGATCCACATACAATCCTTTGTAGGGGCGGTATGGCTGATCCCGGGTATTGTACTGCAGATTGATCAGCAATCCATTCGCATAATAACTATGTGGTGGATAGCCGTTCTTTAAACTGTACAGGTAGTTATATGTTTTGATACCCTGTACGCCGTCGAGTTCCTCATCTATATCACCATAGTAATTAAAGGTAAGGCCCGCTCCTGCATAGAAGTTGGGCATCAGGCTGCGGTATACATATTCGCTCAGCCGCATAAACTTATACCTGATGGGCAGCTCCGGAGTTTCCCTGCCGGTGCCAAGCCCGTGATCCAGTACAATAGTTTTTCCAAGGTTGTAGGTTCCCTGGATGTTCCATTTGTTTCCAGCAGTATATATATTATGTGTCAGCTGCACCAAAGCAAGTTCATTGGTAGATATAGTGGCAAATGCATCAAAGATGGAAAGGGTAGTGCTGTCCGGATTACCAAAGTATCTTGTTCCTGATACGTCTGCACCAAAAGCAAAACCTGTACTGGGTGTATAACCAATAGTCGGCAATAAAGCCAGACTGCTGCTTTTCTTATTTCTGGGCGCTTTCTTTTTATACTTTTTTAGAATTGAATTATAAACGTCACTGAAATCAGTTTGCCCCGCGATCTCCTGGTCTACTGTATCTTTTGGTAACTTGTATTTTGGAGTAGCGATCTCCTGTGCCCGTAGCTGACCGGTGAATGCAGCAGTTGATAATAAAATAAGCGCAAGCCGGCAGCAATTTCTGAACACTGATATTTGGATTTGATGTCGTAAATATAATTAAAAAGATCACCTGCAATGTATTATACAACAAATCTCTGCCGCAAATCTCAAATATTTTGCAGTAATAAATAGGACTGTGCCCATACAATTAACACAATTGCATTATCTGTTGATTTGCGTAATTTTGGACAGTGATACTTCAACTTAAAGACCTTCCGGTTGCACTGCTGCTTATTGCCGGTATAGTGTTCAGCATCTATGCGAAAAAGCTGACGCCCGCGGCAGCATTTACAGGATTGATTTGCGGATCGCTGCTGTATTTCGGTGCTGGTTATCCAGGTATTCTGATGCTCACCATATTTTTTCTCTGCGGTACTATTGCAACATCATGGGGCAGGAGGAAGAAGCAAAAGCTCGATAAACCGGGCGAACATGAGCGTCGTGATTCCGGACAGGTACTTGCCAATGCAGGTATGGCAGCATTCCTTGCGACACTTCTCATTATAATTCCAGAGCAAAGGGTGTTATTGACGGTAATGCTCAGCTCATCGATCGCCTCTGCCATGGCAGATACGCTGTCCTCAGAACTGGGAATGATCTACGGCAAAAGCTTCTACAATTGTATCACCTGGAAAAAGGATCAATGCGGACTGGATGGAGTGATCAGTCTTGAAGGAACACTGATTGGTTTTGCGGGGGCAACAGTTATTGCAATTGTCTATGCCCTAAGTGAAGTTTTTAATAATTATTTCCTGGTTATCATTATCGCTGGCGCTGCCGGGAACTTTTCTGATTCATTTTTAGGCGCAAAGCTGGAAAGAAAGGGCATTCTCACAAATAATCTGGTAAATTTCCTGAGTACGTTATTCGCAGCAGTGGTAGCGGCGGTATTTTGCTTGGTTTTTAGGTTGTAATAGTCTTCTCTGTGTAACAAAGAAATCTATATATTGTAGACAATATGAAATTGCAGTAAAATTCATTAAAATTGCCGGATATAATGCTTGCAGAACCCGGCAGAATTGAAATTAAATTACATAGATGAACCCGACATAAATAAAATAATCATTAAATATTTGCAAATGATTATTTTATTCATCAAAGGCTCCATCTAACCGCTAAATAACGATAAAATAAATAGATGAACCCGACATAAATAAAATAATCATTAAATATTTGCAAATGATTATTTTATTCATCAAAGGCTCCATCTAACCGCTAAATAACGATAAAATAAATAGATGAAACGAATTTTGAAGATAGGTCTGGATTCAGCTGCTCCATTTCCCCTGCATAGCGATTATAACTCAGCTAAGTTTGAGGGTTTTGAGGTCGATATGATCTCAGCTGTTGCTGAAGTACTTGATCTTGAACTTCATTACGAAGTTTCATTATGGGCCACTATCCTCGAAAAATTATACAAAGGTGAATTGGATATGATCTGCTCTGCAGTAACTATGACTCCTTCCAGAAAGATGATCCTGGAATTTAGTCAGCCTTATCTCCAGTTTCAGCTTTGTGCTATTGTAAACCGTGGCGCAGTATTTACTGATCTGAGCGACTTCAGCAATAAAAAAATAGGTATCCGTATCGCAACTGAAGCGGAAAAATATGTGATGTCAGCTTTCCCTTCCAATGTGACAGTACATGCAGAAACCAATAATGAACTCTACAAAAAACTTCTGGCCGGAAGAATAGATGTGCTGATCGACGATTCACCGATCGCGGGCGGATTTCTGCATAAACACAAAACACTGGAAATAGGGATGTTCATGCCCTCAACCGAGTCACAATATGCGATTGCAATGAAGAAAGGTGATGTAACGCTGAAAGACCAGATCAATGAGACTATGGAACTGCTCAAACAGAATGGTACCTACGATAAGATCTTTAAGAAGTGGTTCAGTAACATCAGACTGGTCTGATAATTGTGTAGCATGGAACATACCTATACTGATTTAATGAGTACGTACGCCTATATATTGGACAAGAAGAAAGATAAGGACAAGGATAAGAAGTCTGATAAGAAGGACAAATCCGATAAGGACAAAAAGAAAAAAAAGAAATGCTGCGAGAAATGGAAAAAGGGCAAACGCTGTAGCAATTGCCCTTTAGGGTAGTAATAGTTAATTAACGTAATTTTCAGATTTGTGAACTGATCTTTTTCATTGCATCATACACAATTCCGTTTAACCGCTGATCTGTCCTCACATGACTATCATCGATCCATAGGTAGGTGTTCATCTCAATATCATATATTGCTGTTCTCGGACCATGTCCGGGACCCAGGCTGTCAAAATAGCTGTAACAATCCAGTACAGTGGCACATTTGCAGTACCAATCCTGATCAAGTTCGTAATTTATATTGATTGCCAGATATCTCATTTGAACTGAAATTAGGTAATTAGATCCTTACCCGGAAAAATTTTACGTGAACTCCATTATTCCCTTGGTCAACGGAAGAAATCCCCAAACAATATACCCCCATATTTTCTTATCTTGGTTTATAACCCTTAACTGGAATAGATATTATGGAAAGAATGATTCAGGCCCTGTTTGCTAATGAAGCGGACGCATTTAAAGGTTTGCTGGCTATACAGGAATTAAGTACCGTGAATGATATTTCACTGGGCGAATTTTATGTGCTGTCTAAGGATGAATATGGCTCAACCGCAATCCGTACAGCAAAAGATGAAGCTGAAGGATACAGTGCGATAGGTGGCGGTATTATCGGCGGACTTATAGGATTACTGGCAGGACCCCTCGGATTCCTCGTAGGCATTGGTGCAGGAATGGTTGCCGGAGCAGCAGGCGATACTGCCAGGGCTGAAGGAATGTCGGATTACCTCGATAAGGTCTCGGCAAATATTCCAAACGGCAAATCACTGCTGGTTGCCCACGTGTGGGAAGATTGGGAAACACCAATAGATACAGTTCTTGCACCATTGACAACTGATATACACAGGGTGAATATCGACGATGATGTGTATTCTCCTGCATTAACGGAACTGGATGAACTGAATGCTAAAATCAAACATGCAGAAACGGAGTTTCTATCTGCGGATGAAGCCCATCACCATGAAATGAACGAGAAACTCCTGCTGCTGAAGATCAAGCGTGAGGATATTTTAAGGAAACTGAGCGGCAATGCAGAACACCAGGAAAAACAATATACTACCTGGGTGGAGAACGGACATGGGCACCAGGCTGATCATATTGATCATGCGCTCCACAACAAAGAGAGGCATGACCGTCTTGAAAGCCGCATTGCTGAGCAAAAGGCAAGACTGGAGATGTTGCGCAGGAACAGGTAGTTTTTAATTTGGGAAATTGTATGGCTGCTATTTTTCGACTCAACATTTTGCGAAGGGCAAAATCTTGCAGGCCGAAAAATAGCCGCCATACAATTTTCCTAAGCAAAATATCCTTGCCTGTCTTGCGCATACCTTTCCAGAGGATAAACTTTTCTATCAGCATTGAAGTCTTTTAGGACGCATGCTGAAACCGAACAAGAATCTGACACCCGACCCAATTATAATCTTAGTTAGCTTCTTATTGTATTTATAACTTAGACCAGAATATGGCTGGCCCATGGTCTCGATATGCTATTTCTCCTTTCATTATCATATCTCGCAAAGTAGCGGCACTGTTGCCAGAACAAACCCCATCCATGCTCGCGATACGCTCTCATTTCCTGTCATTATCATACCTCACAGAAAAGCGGAGCTGTCGCCATAGCAAGCCGCATCCGTGCTATAGATCTGCTCTGAATTTCTAACTACCTTGTAACTTTATTGTGCTAAAAGGTAATGGAATCCTGTTTTTAAAGTAGAATCAAAGGCTTTGAAATTTAAATCTATTAAATTGGTAGATTTAATTGGTTTGTATAATATTATACATTACATTTGAAACAACAAAGCACAATAAATTAACTTATTATCAGCTTAACGCTATGGAATCAACTGTAATTTTTATGCATTCTAACCGGGAGACCGGATCAGAAATGATAAATGGTATTTGCAAAAAATTGCGTTGTTGTTGATCCTCATTTAATTACCGTAAATATTTATTGCCATGTGCTGTTTTCCGGAACTTAGCACTTATAATTTTGAGGTATTACCTCAGGCCAGGTAACTGTACAACCAAAATTTTGATTAAAGTAAAACGAAATTAATGACCTCTTTCAATAAAGCAACTATGACAACGTTTTTTAACAGCATTGTGCTGTATCTGATGGTAGCTACCTCTTCAGCTTCTTTCGCTCAACAACCCATTCATATTGATACAGCTTCTGTAACCAGGCATGGCCCGGAACAAGGATCTTTACTGATCATCGGAGGGAATGTCGGGAATACTCCAGCCGTATGGGATAGGTTTGTGGCACTTGCCGGAGGGAAGGACAAAGCAAAGATTGTGGTAGTCACTGCTGCGGTGGGCGATTCTGCTGCGTTTGACCAAAAGGATATCAATGAGATTAAAAAGATCACCGGGATAAAGAGTGTCACGCTTTTGCATACCAGCAGTTTATCAGAGGCCAATTCAGAACGTTTTATCAAACCTATTCATGAAGCCACAGGAGTTTACTTTTTAGGGGGACGCCAGTGGAGGATCGCTGATGCCTACCTGAATACGCTGACTCATCAGGCTTTCTTTGATGTGCTGAAACGTGGAGGAGTAATCGCCGGAAGCTCCGCAGGGGCAACTATTCAGGGTTCTTTTTTATGGAGAGGTGATACAAGCGGAGCTGAAGTGCTGGTTGGTGACCATCTGCAGGGACTGGGATTCTTGAAGAACGCCGCAATTGATCAGCATCTGATGAAACGCAACCGGCAGTTTGATCTGGTAGATTTTATCCGTTTTTCACCAAAGCTTATTGGTATAGGGTTAGATGAAGCCACAGCAATTGTGGTACAGAAAGATATACTTGAAGTTGTCGGGAAATCATATGTTGCTATCTATGATCATGATACTATCGTAAAGAAAAATACACCTTTTGTATTACTTCAGAGCGGTCAGAGTTATGATTTGAAAAACAGAAAGATCATCAATCCGGTCAGAGCACCGAGGGCCACTAACTAAAATTAAGATGTTAAAAGACCAAATCAATAGTCAGGATAATGCCTGGAAAGAATATGAGAAGATACTTTTCAGGCTATCATTTATCTATTTCTTTTTACAGGTGTTTCCGCTCGACTGGAAATATTACAGCCATTTGTTCAGTATCAACTGGTTCAATATCAGCTTCGCTGAGCTTTTTCAGGTCGCAAAATATACACCACAGTTTGTATCAGGTAGCTATCATCCGCAGGATTGGGGACTGGCAACATTTGCCGATTGGCTGTTTATCCTGGTAGTATCCCTGGTTGGTACAGCAGTATGGTCTGTAACCGATAAGAAAAGTACATCATATACACGGTTGTATGCATGGCTGAGGATTCTCGTACGTTACAGATTGGGCATCGCCGTTATCGCGTATGGATTTTTAAAATTATTTGCTATCCAGGCTCCATATCCATCTTTGAGCAGCTTGAATACACCTTATGGTGATTTTACAACATGGAAGCTTTTTTCTCTTAGTCTTGGTATTGTGCCGGGATACCAGGCATTTTTAGGGGCGGTCGAATTGATCGCGGGTATCCTGTTACTATTCAGAAGAACTACCGTGATCGGCGCCACGATTATTATCTTTTTTACAGGTAATGTTTTCATGTCAAATTTAGCCTATGAGGGCGGCGAAGTGGTTTACAGCTTCTACCTCGTTACTCTTGCATTGTTCCTGATCGTGTACGACTTACAAAGGATAATCAGTCTGATCATTTTGCATATTCCTGTGGCACCAGCAAAGCCTGCAATCGTATGGAGCAATCAGCTTAAAACCGTAAGACTAGTGCTGAAATCAGCATTGGTGCTGGTTTTCGTGGTGATCTACGGGTTCAGCGCACATGGTTCTGCGGCCAAAGGTGGTTATCATTTTACGCATCATCCGGGTATTAAAGGACTCAAAGGATTGTATACTGTTGTCGCTTTCAAACTAAACGGAGAAGACAGGCCCTATTCCCTGACAGATTCACTGAGATGGCAGGATGTAGTCTTCGAAAAGTGGGCTTCGTTCAGTATTAAGATTAATCAAGCACAACCGGTATTAAATGATAATGTAGAAAGTATACCAGTGGGAGATGCTCAGAGTTACTTCGAAGCAGCGGGTACCAGGGGAAGGGTATATTATAATTTCAAAGCTGATACGGCGAAACATACGCTGTTATTGATCAATGCATCTAAACCCTCGGCCGTCTTATCTGATGATGATGCTGCGGCTGCCTCCGGCTTTGGAAAATACACAGCTAATCCTGCTTCGACTGCTGCCGGTTCAGGAAATAATGCAACGCAAATCGCAGCTGCCGGGCTACTAAGTTATCAGAAAGGGCCAGATTCTACAATCCTGATCAGTGGAGTTATCAACGGTAATCATATCGAGGCTTTGCTGCAGAAAAACCCGAAGAAATACCTGCTGAAGGCTGCTGAGAAAGGCCGCTCTAAAGGCTTAAAACTATAATACTATTAAAATTCAAAGATATGTCTGATAGTACAACACACTCTGAATCAGTAATCAATAATGAGCCGGATACAAACTCTGAAGCACAAATTCCGACTGGCAAAAATCACACCGCGGAAGCTGAGGCCGGGACAAAACGAGATGCTGATGCTGAAAGCCGGTCAAACCGCAACGCGGAATCTAACTTACCTCCGAGGGTCTGGAAGTCCTATCAAAAGATAGCTTTCCGTATAGCATTTATCTTTTTCATCCTGATGACTATTCCTGAGAACCCCGGGTGGTACACCCAATGGTTTCAGTTCGACTGGACAAGTCTGCACTACCGCGACTTATATGATATCGCAAGGTATCAGCCCGCGTTTATTCGCGGAGCAGGATATTACGGGTATGCAGAATGGCTGGTACTTTTCGCTGTATCTATAGTTGGAGGTTTAATCTGGACAGGCTTGGATAGAAAGAGAACAGAATACAATGTCTTGTACTACTGGCTTACCGTGATCGTCCGCTACCGGGCGGCAATCGGAATCATCGGCTTTGCTTTCACTAAGGTATTGCCCGTGCAGATGCCATATCCTTCAACAGGCATATTAAACACCAACTTCGGTGATCTCACCGCGCAAAAGATTTATTGGTTATCGATCAGCATCGTACCCTGGTATCAGGTATTCGCAGGAGTGGTTGAACTGAGCGCAGGAATATTGCTGTTGTTCAGGAAAACTGCAGTCCTTGGCGCAATTATCCTATTTGGTGCATTGGGAGATATCGTGTATGTGAATTTTGCCTATGACGGAGGTGTGCATGTTTACAGCAGTTATTTCGTGCTGTTTGCAGCATTCATCCTTGCGAAGGAAATGCCTAAGATTTATAATCTGTTTATCCTCGAACGTTATACCGTACCCGTCAACTTTGATCTGAACTTCAAAGAACAATGGCTTAAAACCACGCGGATCGTGCTCAAGACTGGCGTGATATTCCTCTTCCTTTTTGTATTCTTTTATATCCAATTGAATAACTTCCTGTACGATCCATATAAACAGCCTGCTGCAAAAGGTGTTTCCAAATTAAGGGGGTACTATCAGGTTGCAGAGTTTAAACTCAACAATCAGGTAATCCCTTATTCCCCGCAGGACTCGCTGGCATGGCAGGATGTAACATTCGAAAACTGGACAACACTTACCTTCAAACAAAACAGGCCAGTGCCGCTAGACCTGTCCAATGGTGGCGGATCGCCCATGAGGGATATCAACAGAACTTTCGAAATTGCAGGCGTAGGGGGCGGAAGGAGGGTGTTCTACTATGAAGCAGATACAGTAAACCATATCCTTTACTTACAGGATAAATATCGGGATCTCTCTGCATTACGCGCTGGCGGAAAAAAGAAAAAGGGTAGAAAGCAGGCACCCGCAAATCAGCAAGAGCCTGAATCATCTCAACAAAAACATGGTTTGGTAGCTGACCAGCATAAAAAATCAAAACCTGAGCTCGGAAAGGCACAAGCCAGTTTCTTGACAGATGCGCAGGAATATGCCCAGGTAGATCCGGCAGGATTAACCGGCAGACGGCTTAAAGGCATCACAGCAGAGCGTGTCCTCGAAACCGGAAGAAAAAGAATGGTACTGCACTACAGCACAACTGACGGAAAAGAAGTGATCTTAAAAGGCATTAACGAAAATAAAGATTCAGTTTCTGTGATTTTACACCGGGTAAACAGGCAATATGCCTTAAAACCTAGTACCTTAAGTGCAGGAAAATATTAAATGAATACAAAAAACACAGCATACGATGCCATAGTTGTCGGCTCAGGACCAAACGGACTTGCTGCTGCAATCACAATGCAGCAGCAAGGACTTTCTGTACTGCTGATCGAAGGGAAGGACACAATAGGGGGAGGACTAAGATCGGCAGAACTTACGCTGCCCGGGTTTCAGCATGATATCTGTTCCGCAATTCATCCCATGGCAGTGGCTTCGCCTTTCTTTGCATCATTGCCACTTCAGCAGCACGGACTGGAATTTATACAACCAGGACTGCCGGCAGCACATCCTTTTGATGATGGAACAGCCGCATTTTTATCCCATTCACTGGAAGATACAGCGAATGCGCTGGCTGCAGATAAACAGGCTTACCTTGACCTGGTTGGACCACTGGTGCGCGACTGGGAAAAGCTGGTAGGTAATATCCTATCTCCACTGAAATTTCCCAAACATCCGCTGTTACTGGCAGGTTTTGGACTCAAAGCATTGCAATCGGCGGAAATGATTTCCAAAAGTTTCAGCACTGCAAAGGCCAAAGGACTGTGGGCAGGGATGACCGCTCATTCGATCCAGCCCTTGAGTAAGCTCACAACTGCAGCCATTGGGATGGTGTTATCAGCAGTAGGTCATGTCCATGGCTGGCCTGTCCCAAAAGGTGGATCCCAAACTGTAGCTGATGCTTTAACCTCACATTTTGTTTCTATAGGGGGCGAGATTCAGACTGGCTGGATGATAAAGTCACTCGATGAGCTTCCCAAAGCCAAATCAGTATTATTAGACCTTACGCCTAAGCAGATACTGGAACTATCGCCAGATAAATTTTCCGGCCTTTACAAATGGCAGCTGGGTCATTACAGGTATGGAATGGGTGTTTTTAAGGTCGACTGGGCCTTATCCGCTCCAATACCATTCACAGCAGAAGAATGCCGAAAGGCAGGAACCATTCATATCGGCAATACCTTTGCTGAGATCGCGCGTACCGAACAGCAATCGGCCCGCAATGTACATGCAGAAAAACCCTTTGTATTGCTTGCCCAGTCCAGCTTATTTGACGACAGCCGTGCACCAGCAGGCAAACATACAGCCTGGGCCTATTGCCACGTGCCCCATGGTTCTGTAAAGGACATGACCGAAACGATAGAAAAACAAGTAGAGCGTTTTGCCCCCGGCTTCAGGGATACAATTCTGGCTAAACATACCATGAATACTGCAGAAATAGAAGCCTACAATCCAAACTATATTGGGGGCGATATCAATGGCGGCATTATCGATCTTACACAATTATATACCCGCCCTGCGCTGCGGATCTCACCATACCGGACATCAGCAAAGGGAATTTACATCTGTTCTTCATCAACTCCTCCGGGCGGAGGTGTCCATGGCATGTGTGGTTATCATGCTGCAAAACAGGCACTCAGCGATATTTTTAATCTTAAAATCCCTAATTTCAATTCTAATGACAGTTAAAACTACCCGTTTTACATTACATGAAGACTGGACCGTGGTTATTCTCGGTTCCCTGGTCATCTTTTCTGCTCTTTTCTTTTATGTGGTTCCCGTTCCTGTATATAAATGGAGCACGCCAGCAGAACTGAACAGCAATGTGCTCAATTCCGGTAATCTGGTAGTGCTGCTGATCCAGCTCATATTCGTTATGGTCGTAGGAAGCATCGGTGCCCTCATCACAGGCAAAGAGGTAAAGAACTTCCTGATCGGTTTTCCCGCAGTTTATCTTCTCACTATACTCGCATTGGTCATAGCAGGCAATAGTTTTATCAAATCTATCAATCTCGAAGCCGTTATTTTCAGTCTCGTAATCGGCCTTATCATTGGTAACTTCTTCAAACTGCCAGCCTGGTTCCGCGATACCTTATCCACAGAACTTTTTGTTAAAATCGGACTGGTACTGTTAGGTACTACAGTGATCTTCTCAGATATTCTTAAAGCAGGTTCACTCGGACTGATCCAGGCACTGGTAGTTGTGCTTTCAGTCTGGTATTTCGCTTTCTGGCTTTGCAAGAAGCTAAAAGTGGATGACGAACTGACGATGATGATCTCCAGTGCAGTTTCAATCTGTGGCGTATCTGCAGCAATTGCAACCTCGGGAGCCATTAAAGGAGATCCTAAAAAACTATCCTACGTCATCTCTATGGTACTGATCACGGCAATTCCAATGATGATCTTTATGCCGTACATCGCTTCGTATTTCCATTTTCCGCAACAGGTAACTGGTGCATGGCTGGGTGGAAGTATTGATACCACAGGAGCTGTAGTGGCTTCGGGAACACTTGTTGGCGAAGAAGCTCTGAAGATCAGTACAATCGTAAAATTCTCACAGAATGTCCTGCTTGGGATTGCCGCCTTTGCTATCAGTATCTACTGGTCATACAATAAAACTGCAAAAGGGGCACAATCTACAGAAAAACCTACCTTAAAAGTAATCTGGGACAGGTTTCCAAAGTTCGTTCTTGCCTTCATCGGGGCATCGGTACTGTTCTCTTTCTTTTTATCTCCGGCCGCTGCCGCACCTGTTAAAGACAGTCTCAAAAATCTGCAGAATGCCTGGTTCACCCTTGCTTTTACGAGTATCGGACTGGAAACAAATTTCAAAGACCTGTTCAAGAACGAAAATAAGAAACCGCTGTATGCTTTCCTGATTGCGCAATTGTTTAATGTGTTTGTTACCCTGGCTATTGCCTGGTTCCTTTTTGGTGATGCAGCGCCGATATAAAGTATTCATTACGCTGCTGATTTTTGTCATTTCAGCGGTGGTTATGATCGTTGTTTCTATGAAGCGAAGCAGGTCGGGCCTTCCAGAGAAATTTGGAATAGGCAGGCCGGCCCCTGCCGCTGAAATTACTAAACTGGATATTGATGTAAGGTCTGATGGGAAAGGATTGCCAGCAGGCGCAGGGAACACAAGAGAGGGTAAGCTCATCTATGAGGCGAAGTGTGTGGCCTGCCACGGGAACGGCCAGAAACTGGAAAGCCCGCTCCCGGGAGAACCGTTGTTTGTTGATTATCCATTAAACGAAAAATCAGCCAGAGCTAAATCTCCCGGTCAACTGGTCATCATGAATGAAGCTAAAAAGAGTAAAGGGCAAAAAAACGCTGCTGAACAAAAGCAGGACAGAGCTCCAAAAACGATCGGGACATACTGGCCTTATGCAACTACGATCTTTGATTATGTAAGAAGGGCAATGCCTTATAATGCCCCCGGTTCACTAACTAATCAGGAAGTTTATCATTTGACAGCTTATCTGTTATACCGCAATCATATCATTTCCCAAAATACTATCATTACAGAAAAGTCGCTGCCAAAAATAGTGATGCCTGCAAAAGAAAAATACGTTAATGATGACCGTAAAGGGGGAAAAGAACTGAAATAAAGCCCTGTTCGCCAGGCTATAAATTAAAGCAAGATGAATGACGAAAATAACTTATTTACTAACCGCAAGATCAGCCGCAGGCTGTTGCTGGGTGGTGCGGCTACAGCGGCTGTTGTACTTGTACAAACTTC
>Ga0308163_10003422_pt1 | contig 13321 bp, 8 predicted proteins | sample PhyTR1_FD_201037 | JGI IMG/M metagenome (GOLD analysis project Ga0308163, IMG submission 201037) | Phyllosphere microbial communities from UC Gill Tract Community Farm, Albany, California, United States - DLSLT.R1 | ecosystem: Host-associated > Plants > Phyllosphere > Unclassified | place: USA... | reverse complement strand
TAATCAGTTCAAATATGACCGATGCCAATGGCTTTGTAGGTCTGGATGATCGCTATAACAAACTGGTTTTCCACGTCAACAGTTACACTACGAGCAATTTGCCGACCTCTTCCAATACCACTTTGTATTATGTAGATAATGCCGGAACTGTGAAATCATATAATTATGGAACTGTAAATTTACCATCATCAGGTTCTTCCAATTTCGATTTGGTTTTTGATATTTCAAGAGCTGTGCTTACGACTGGCTGTAAAGGTGTTATAGGACTTAGAAATGGGAATTTCAGCTCCATTCTCACCTTCAATTTTGGAGATGTTTATTTTAATATTTCTAATGAAAAAGCTATGAAATTCGCAGGCGTTTATTCAGACGGCGACAGCAATCTGATGGATGCTTACGAAAACAATTACTACACATCACTGGATTTTACAGCTGCGACAGATGTCAACACGTCCGCGAATTGGAGAAGCAAAATGGCAAATACCAATAGTCTTTTCTATGTCAGCAATGCGGCTGGCTTCCAGAAGGATTCCAAAGCCAACAGCGCAAATGTAGTTTCAGGAACAACTTGTGCTTCATTGGAATTGTCAGATCAGGGAGGAGATTTTAACGCACCGCTTAATTTCACTTCAACTGCAGCTTCGTACACAAAAACAGTGAACGGATATGCCGTTATTGTTCTTCCGTTTGAGGCAAATGTTCCAAATGGAGTACAGGCTTATAATATGCAGCCTTCATCATCTAAAGTATTATGTACTGCAATTTCAAATGGAAAAATTCCGGCGAATACACCAGTGTTAATAAGTGGAAATGGAACGTTTACATTTACAGGATCTGGTGCAGTTTCTACACCTAAAGCGATTGTTTCTAATCAGTTCAATGCCGACTACAGCACGATAAAAGCTTATTCCGGAGGCTATGTTTTGAAGACGGTAGGCGGAAATACGGGTTTTTATAAAGTTACTGGCGTTGCCGAAAATGTATCATCTTTCAGTGCTTACATTGCTGAAGAAAATGCCTATTCAGCTTTAATGTTACCATTGCAATTCGAAACACTTGCTGCAGAAAATACTGCCAATTCCAAAGTACAGATCTATCCAAACCCTGCTAAAAATGAAATCTTCGTTGATTGGAAATCCGCTGATGCAGTTTATTCTATTATTGATGCAAAAGGAGGCGTAGTTTCTTACAAAGCAAAATTGATCAACGGCAAAAACAGAATTGATGTTTCAAGACTTCCTTCCGGATTTTATTTTATTGAAATAACAGATTCTGGAAAAAGCTTTAAAAGTAAATTTATAAAGCAATAATCTCGTTCATATTTTTTCAAATTAATTTTTTCTAAGGTCATCGGTTTGTTCCGCTGACCTTTTTTTTCTAATATTTATAATTAAGTGTAATATGTACATTTATTTAAAATAGAATGTTATATTTGTTATTATTAGCATTTTAAATATTTTCTAATGAAAAAGATTATACTTTCCTTATCAATCTTCATCTGCGCATTTTCATCTGCACAGGATTATAACTATCCTTTCCAAAATCCAAAACTTCCTGTCGAACAAAGAATTGAAAATCTTCTCGGATTATTAACGGTTGACGAAAAAATAGGAATGATGATGGATAATTCTAAAGCAGTTCCAAGATTGGAAATTCCAGGTTATGGTTGGTGGAATGAGGCGCTCCACGGCGTTGCAAGAGCGGGAACAGCAACGGTTTTTCCGCAAGCCATCGGTTTGGCAGCAACCTGGGATGTTCCGGAACATCTCAAAACGTTCGAAATGATTTCTGATGAAGCCAGAGCAAAGTACAATAAATCTTTCGATGAATCCAGTAAAACCGGACGTTACGAAGGTCTGACTTTCTGGACTCCGAATATCAATATTTTCCGTGATCCAAGATGGGGAAGAGGTCAGGAAACCTATGGAGAAGATCCTTATTTAACCTCTGTTCTGGGTGTTGCTGCCGTAAAAGGTTTGCAGGGAAATGACCCGAAATATTTTAAAACACACGCCTGCACCAAACATTTTGCCGTCCACAGTGGCCCGGAATGGAACCGACATTCTTACAATGCAGAAGTTTCCAAAAGAGATTTGTACGAAACCTATCTTCCGGCCTTCAAAGCATTGGTTTTGGAAGGAAATGTAAGAGAAGTAATGTGTGCATACAACGCTTTCGACGGACAGCCGTGCTGCGCCAACAATACCTTGCTTACCGAAATTCTCCGTGGAAAATGGAAGTATGACGGTATGGTTGTTTCCGACTGTTGGGCTTTGGCAGATTTCTATCAGGAAAAATACCACGGAACGCATCCGGACGAAAAAACAACCGCAGCAGATGCGCTGAAACATTCAACTGATTTGGAATGTGGCGACACCTATAACAATTTAAATAAATCTTTAGCCAGCGGTTTAATCACAGAAAAAGATCTTGATATTTCGATGCGCAGAATTCTGAAAGGCTGGTTTGAGCTCGGAATGCTGGATCCAAAATCTTCCGTTCACTGGAATAAAATCCCCTATTCGGTGGTAGATTCTGATGAACACAGGAAACAGGCTTTGAAAATGGCTCAAAAGTCAATCGTGCTGATGAAAAATGAGAAGAACATTCTGCCTTTAAACAAAAACATAAAAAAAATCGCTGTTGTCGGCCCGAATGCCGATGACGGAATTATGCAGTTGGGAAATTACAACGGGACACCTTCTTCTACAGTTACGGTCTTAGATGGAATTAAAACTAAATTTCCGAATGCCGAAATTATCTACGAAAAAGGAAGTGAAGTCGCAGATCCTACCGCAAGAACTTCGCTTTACCAGAATTTCATCAGTCAGAAAAACGGACAGAATGGAATGAAAGTAGAATTCTACAACAATAATGAATTCAAAGGTCAACCGGTCAATACATCAGTCAATAATACTTCAATTACATACAATAGTTTTGGCGGGACACAACTCGCTGCAGGTGTTGCAAGAGAAAATACATCAGCAAAAATTTCAGGTATTTTTAAAAGTAATTATAGTGGCGAAGTGATATTCTCTGCGGCAACATCAGATATTTACACACTTTTTGTTGATGGAAAGGAAATCGCCACTAGAAAAGGTCCAGACGCAAGACATCCATCAGAATTTCCTGTGAAAATGGAGAAAGGAAAAGAATATCAGATAGAACTTCGCCATTCCCAAAAAGGAAAATATGTGAGTATTGTTTTTGAAGTTTATAAAAAAGATCCGGTCGATTTTGTCGCATTGAAACAGAAAGTGAAAGATGCAGATGTAATTATTTTCGCTGGCGGGCTTTCTCCAAGTCTGGAAGGCGAAGAGATGTTGGTGAGTGCAGAAGGTTTCAGAGGTGGTGACAAAACTTCGATAGAACTTCCAAAAGTGCAGCGTGAATTGCTCGCAGAATTGAGAAAAACGGGAAAACCAGTCGTTTTTGTGCTTTGTACCGGAAGTTCGCTTGGTCTGGAACAGGACGAAAAAAATTATGACGTTTTACTGAATGCCTGGTATGGCGGACAGTCCAGCGGAACAGCCGTTGCAGATGTTTTGGCGGGCGATTACAATCCTTCAGGAAAACTGCCGGTTACGTTTTATAAAAATTTGGAACAACTCGACAATAATTTATCGAAAACCAGCAAACATCAGGGTTTTGAAAATTACGATATGCAGGGTAGAACCTACCGTTATATGACAGAAAAACCATTGTATGCTTTCGGTCACGGTTTGAGCTATTCAAAATTTAATTTCGGAGATGCAAAATTGAGTAAAAACAGCATTACCACTACTGAATATCTTACGATTACGATTCCGGTTACCAACACTTCAAAAAGAGACGGTGAAGAAGTGGTGCAGGTTTATGTAAAAAGAAACAATGATGCTACCGCGCCGGTAAAGACTTTGAGAGCCTTTGAAAGGGTTTTAATCAAATCAAATGAAACAAAAAACATCCAAATGACGATTTCTCAGGAATCATTCAAATTTTATGATGAAAAAGTGGATGATCTGGCTTCAAAACCTGGAGATTACACGATTTTCTACGGTGGAACATCCGACGAATCTGGTTTGAAAAGCCTCAAGTTACAGGTTAAATAACTTCTGAAATTTAATCAAAACCTTTTAGAGTAAATCAGGAATTTAAAAATCTGTAAAATCAAAAAATCTGCGAGAGCAAATGCTGTCTAACTTAAAACTACCAATGAAAACAAAATCCAAAATATTCGCAACCGCATTTTCTTTAAGCCTAGCCTTCTTTTCCGCACAAAAAGGAAATATCACCAAGCACTTTCTCGATTTAGACGGAACGTCAACCAACATCAATATTCAGCCGACGATGTACGGGATTTTCTTCGAGGACATCAATTTTGCAGCCGATGGCGGAATTTATGCCGAACTCATCAAAAACCGGAGTTTTGAATTTGATGAACCGTTGACGGGCTGGAAACAGCAAAATACAAAAACACTTTCTCCCAATCTGGATTCAGGTTTTTTGACGATTTATTCGGATAATTCCAAAACAAATAAAAACTACGCAAGAATAACCGTTTACAATGACAAAAATTATATTTTGGGAAATGAAGGTTTCAGGGGAATCGGACTTCATCAGAATTCCAGATATGATTTTAGTTTCGACTTGGAAAATGTATACGGAAATATTTCTGCGGTAAACGCAAGTATCGTGGATGAAAACGGAAAAATAATCTCTACAGTTCCCATTCTCATTAAAGGAAAAGGCTGGCAAAAATATAACGCTGTTTTTTCGCCAACAAAAACAGTTGAAAAAGCAAAACTTCAAATCACTTTTACCGGAAACGGCGTCGTTAATATGGATATGATTTCCCTCTTTCCACAAGATACCTGGAAAGGACGAAAAGGCGGTTTAAGAAAAGATTTAGTTCAAAAATTATACGATTTACAACCGGGATTTTTACGTTTCCCCGGAGGTTGCATTGTTGAAGGAAGGACGTTAGCAGAGCGTTATCAGTGGAAAAAAACTGTAGGAAATGTGGAAGACCGCGAAAATCTCATCAATAAATGGAACGACGGATTTGCCCACCGTCTTACGCCGGATTACTGGCAGTCTTTCGGACTCGGTTTTTATGAATATTTCCTGCTTTCAGAGGATTTGGGAGCAGAACCGCTTCCGATTTTAAGTTGCGGAATGGCGTGCCAGTTCAATACAGCCGAATTGGTTCATTTGGAAGAATTAAATCCTTACGTTCAGGATGCCTTGGATTTGATCGAATTTGCCAATGGCGACCCGAATACAAAATGGGGAAAAATCCGTGCTGAAATGGGACATCCCAAACCGTTTAATATGAAATACATCGGTGTTGGAAACGAGCAGTGGGGCGAAGATTATATCGAGCGGTACAAAGTTTTTGAAAAAGCCATTCACAGTAGATATCCCAACATCCAAATCATTTCAGGAAGCGGCCCGTCGCCCGACGGAGAATTTTTCGAATACGGATGGAAAGAACTCAAAAAACTCAATGCACAAATTGTAGATGAACATTACTACAATTCACCGGACTGGTTTTTAAAAAACGCCGGCAGATATGATAAATACGACCGAAGAGGCCCAAAAGTCTTTGCCGGAGAATATGCAGCACAATCAGTCGGTGTTGTAAAGCCTGATAACAAAAACAACTGGCAGACTGCACTTTCGGAAGCCGCTTTTATGACCGGTTTGGAAAGAAATGCAGATGTCGTGACGATGACTTCCTATGCACCGCTTCTGGCGCACGCAGACGGTTGGCAGTGGACACCGGATTTAATTTGGTTTAATAATTTGCAGTCTTACGCAACACCCAATTACTATGTTCAAAAATTGTTTTCCAACAATAAAGGAACCGATTTAATTAAAATCTCTGAGAACGGAAAAGCGTTAACTGGCCAGAATAATCTCTACGCATCGGCAGTGAAAGACCGTAAAAGCGGTGAAACCATTGTCAAAATTGTTAATTCAAATGCATATCAAACTTCGGTTGAAATCACTCCTAAAAATATAAAAACGGGCAGCCAGATAACCAAAATTATCCTGACTGCGTCGGCTCTTCAAGATGAAAATAATTTCCAGACAGAAAATATTAAACCTGTCGAAGAAACATCGGTCTTGAAAAAAGGAAAAATTTCAGTGGATATTCCGGCCAGTTCTTTAGTTATTTTAAAGATTAAATAGCAGCAAATCCCCATCAATAAAAGGAATTTTAAAAATAAGTGTAAATATTACATTTATTTAAAATAGAATCTTATATTTGTTTTACCTCAAAAGCAGAAATATGGAGATTTCTTTAAGTTATACAAAAACTTACAGCCAAATCTTTGCTGACTGCCACAATAATTGAATAAATCTCTTTCGTTAATGAAAAAATACGTTATCGGCTTAGACTACGGAACAGATTCCGTTCGTGCCGTTTTGATTGACACAGAAAATGGCGCAGAACTCGCCGCTTCCGTCAGTTACTACCAAAGATGGAAAGCCGGAAAATTCTGTAAACCCGAAGTCAATCAGTTTCGCCAGCATCCGTTGGACCATATTGAAGGTTTGGAAAAAACCATTTCCACCGTTGTAAAAGAAAGTGGAGTAGCACCGGAACATATCGTCAGCATCTGCATCGATACCACCGGCTCATCACCACTTCCTGTCAATGAAGACGGAATTTCACTGGCTCTGATTCCCGGATTTGAAGAGAATCCCAATGCGATGATGGTCTTATGGAAAGATCATACTTCAATTGATGAAGCAGAAGAAATCAACCATTTGGCGAGAAACTGGGGTGGCGACGATTACACCAAATTCGAAGGCGGAATCTATTCTTCTGAGTGGTTTTGGGCTAAAATTCTTCATATCAACAGACACGATGAAAATGTAAAAAATGCGGTTCATAGCTGGATGGAGCATTGTGATTATATCACATTTCTTCTTTCCGACCATCAGGATTTGGCAACTTTCAAAAGAAGCCGTTGCGCCGCGGGTCACAAAGCAATGTGGCACGAGTCGTGGGACGGATTGCCTTCCAAAGATTTTCTCGGTCAGTTAGACCCGTCTTTAGCCGAACTTCGTGACAGATTGTACGATAAAACTTACACTTCCGATGAGGTTGCAGGAAATTTAAACAAAGAATGGGCAGCAAAATTAGGATTGACAACTAACACAGTAATCGCCGTAGGAACTTTCGACGCACACTCAGGAGCAGTCGGCGCAAAAGTGGAGGAGAACACGCTCATCCGAATTATGGGAACGTCAACCTGCGATATTATGGTCGCACCTAACGAAATTATAGGAGATAAAACTGTGAAAGGAATCTGCGGACAGGTAGATGGTTCGGTTATTCCGGGATTGATTGGTCTTGAGGCTGGTCAGTCTGCGTTCGGAGATTTGTTGGCTTGGTACAAAGATATTCTGATTTGGCCAACTCAAAATATTCTGATGAATTCTAATATTATCGATGATAATCAAAAACAACAATTAGAAGAAGAAATAGAAAACAATCTCATCCGAAATCTGACTTTGGAGGCAGAAAAAATCCCTCTTTCCGAAGCCGTTCCTATTGCATTGGATTGGGTGAACGGAAGGAGAACACCCGACGCCAATCAGGAACTGAAAGCGGCTATCAGCAATCTTTCGCTCGGTACAAAAGCACCACATATTTTCAAAGCTTTAGTGAATGCCATTTGTTTCGGATCCAAAAAAATCGTCGACCGCTTCCAAGAAGAAGGCGTGAAAATAGAAAAAGTCATCGGAATTGGCGGTGTTGCCAGAAAATCGCCTTTCATTATGCAGACTTTGGCAAACGTCCTGAATATGCCGATTGTAGTTGCCGCTTCCGATCAGGCACCGGCTTTGGGAGCAGCAATTTATGCCGCAGTTTCGGCAGGAATTTACCCGAATGTTCAGGAAGCAAGCCAGAAAATGGGCTCCGATTTCGAAGCCGAATATTTCCCGCAGACAGAACACGTGGAAAAATATGCCGAATTAATGAATCAATATCAGATTCTCGCAGATTTCACTGAAAATAATATCCAGTCAAAGAAGAAGTTGATTCTTGACAGTTTTTAGTTGATAGAAAATTACAGTCCACTTTTGCCAGCTCCGTAGGAGCGCCCTGTTAATAGCCAACGATTAGCCAGTGTAAGTAAGCCTCGTAGAGGTGACCTGTTAAATATTCAAACATTGCAAACCAACAACCAACAACCAACAACCAACAACCAACAACCATCAACCAAAAACTATCAACTAAAATAATTATGGCAGCTTAATCCGTCTTCCGCTCCCAATCTTTTTTGCCAACGCTTTTGCCAACGCAAAAAAGGATTTCCGCTCAAGCCGGGCTGCAGATTCAACATAAAACAAGAGAAGGTTATAAACAAGAAGTTTGTCATTCCGTAGGAAACCTAACTAAGTGGTTCTACGAAGTCAATGTAAACCGCTTATATTCCTACGGAATGACAAAAGAAACTTTAAAAATAAATAAAAAACTTTGCGCTCCTTTTGCGTTAAAAAATATAATAAAATGAGCATCTATAAAGAACTTCAAAGAGAATGTTACGAAGCCAATATGCAGCTCGATGCCTTAAAACTGGTCGTTTACACTTTCGGGAACGTAAGTGCCGTCGACCGTGAAAAAGGAATTTTCGCCATCAAACCAAGCGGCGTTCCTTACGAACTTTTACAACCGGAAGACATCGTGATTTTAGATTACGATGCGAATGTTGTCGAAGGAAAATTGAGACCGTCATCAGACACCAAAACCCACGCTTACCTTTACAAAAACTGGAAAAACATTGGCGGAATTTCCCATACGCATGCCATTTATTCGGTAGCTTGGGCTCAGGCTCAGATGGATATTCCGATTTTTGGAACTACGCACGCCGACCATCTTACGACAGATATTCCCTGCGCTCCGCCGATGCGCGATGATTTAATCGAAGGAAATTACGAATACAACACAGGCATCCAGATTCTCGATTGCTTCAAAGAAAAAGAACTGTCTTACGAAGAGGTAGAAATGGTTCTTATCGGAAATCACGGACCGTTCACTTGGGGCAAAAATGCAGACAAAGCCGTTTACAACAGCAAAGTTCTGGAAACGATTGCCGAAATGGCATATCGAACAAGACAAATTAATCCGAATGCACCACGCCTGAAAGATTCCCTCATCAAAAAACACTACGAACGAAAACACGGCAAAGACGCCTATTACGGTCAATAAAATTTATAATTAATCATTCATAATTCATCATTATAAAAACTATGTTAACACCTCTCAATACAAAAGAAATCTGGTTCATCACCGGAAGTCAGCATTTATACGGCCCTGAAACCTTGGCCCAGGTCGCCGAACATTCACAGCAAATTGTCGAAGCACTTAATATTTCTTCATCAATTCCGGTAAAAGTGGTTTTAAAATCAACAGTAAAAACCACTGAAGAAATCTTCGAAACCCTTACAGCCGCCAATTTTGCAAAAGACTGCATCGGAATTGTAACATGGATGCACACATTCTCACCTGCAAAAATGTGGATTCGTGGACTGACGGCTTTGCAAAAACCAATGCTGCATCTGCATACCCAGTTCAATCAGGATATTCCGTGGGCTACGATGGATATGGATTTTATGAATTTGAACCAAGCTGCTCACGGCGACCGTGAATTCGGATTTATGGTAAGCCGTCTCCGCAAAAACAGAAAGGTGGTTGTAGGACATTGGGCTGACGAAAGGGTTCAGAAACAAATTGGCGACTGGTCTCGTGTAGCTGCTGGCTGGGACGATTGGCAGGGTGCAAAATTTGCCCGTTTCGGCGATAATATGAGATACGTTGCCGTAACCGATGGCGACAAAGTGGAAGCAGAAACTAAATTTGGATTCTCGGTAAACACTTGGGGAATCGGGGATTTGGTAAGCGTTGTTAATTCTATAGGCGATGTTGAAATCAAAACTTTGATGGAAGAATATGAAGCCTCATACAAAATGGCAGATTCTCTTCTTTCAGGCGGAAGCAACAGAAAATCACTCGAAGCAGCGGCACGAATAGAATTAGGCTTAGAAAAATTTCTGAAAGACGGAAATTTCAAAGGTTTCTCAGATACGTTCGAAGACCTTCACGGTCTGGAGCAGCTTCCGGGAATTGCCGTTCAGAGGCTAATGGAAAAAGGTTACGGTTTTGCAGGAGAAGGCGACTGGAAAACTGCAGCTTTGGTTCGTGCAATGAAAACGATGGGACAAGGTCTGGAAGGTGGAAACGCTTTTATGGAAGATTATACGTATCATCTCAATCCTTCAAATCCATCAGTTTTAGGCTCTCATATGTTGGAAGTTGACCCTGTTTTGGCAGTGGACAAACCATCTTGTGAGATCCATCCGCTGGGAATAGGTGGGAAAGCCGATCCTGTTCGTTTGGTTTTCAATTCAAGAGGAAATATCGATTCTCTGAATGCTGCTTTAATGGATTTCGGAAATCATTTCAGACTGCTCATCAACAAAACAAAAGCACTGGAAATCACTGAAGAATTACCAAAACTTCCTGTTGCAAGAGTTCTCTGGAAACCGCTTCCGGATTTGTTCACGGCTGCTGAAGCCTGGATTTTGGCTGGCGGCGCGCACCACACCTGTTACAGTGAAAATCTCAGTGCAGAGATGTTGGAAGATTTTGCAGAAATGGCAGGGATTGAATCTCTTGTGATTGATGAAGATACCAAAATCCGCGATTTCAAAAATACACTTCGCTGGAATGAAATTTATTATCGCTAATCTTGCAAAATCATTCAGACTATGAAAAAAATAAGTTATAACCTGATTATTTTTGCGTTTTTAAGTATTTTCGGATGTAGTAAAACAGAAAATAATAATCAGCCTCAAAAAGAGAATATGGAAAATATACAGGTTTCAGATTACGGCGTGACTGCGAAAGGAGATTCTATCAAAAAATTTACGCTGACCAACAAGAACGGGATGAAGGTAGAAGTTATCAATTTTGGCGGAATCATCACTTCGCTCACTGCTCCCGACAAAGACGGAAAATATGAAGATGTGGTTTTGGGTTTTACGAAGCCTGAAGATTATTTCAACGGAAATCCTTATTATTTTGGAGCTTTGATTGGCCGTTACGGAAACAGAATTGCGAATGCCAAATTCACTCTGGAGGGCAAAACCTATGACATCGACAAAAATGACGGACCCAACAGTCTTCACGGTGGGAAGGAAGGTTTTCATACCAAATTCTGGAACATCGAACCTGTAAAAGATGCCAAATTTCCAACATTAAAACTCACTTATACAAGTGCTGACGGCGAAGAAGGTTATCCTGGGAAATTGTCGACAAGGGTTCTTTACACTTTGACAGACGACAATGCTTTGGAGATTTCTTACGAAGCGACAACGGACAAAGCAACGATTGTGAATTTGACTCAACATTCATATTTCAATCTTTCGGGAAATTTTACCAAAACAATTCTTGATCACGAATTGCAGATTAATGGAGATCAGTTTACGCCTGTCAACGAAACTTTGATCCCGACTGGTGAGCAGAAATCTGTGAAAGGAACTTCGTTTGATTTCACGGCTTCGAAAGCAATCGGAAAAGATATTGAAGCAAATGATGACCAGCTTAAAAAAGGAAAAGGCTACGACCACAACTGGATTCTGAGCGGAACAGGAATGAGAAGCATCGCAAAAGTGTTGCATCCGGAATCAGGAAGAATGATGGAAGTTTTGACCGATGAACCTGGTGTTCAGTTCTATTCTGGAAATTTTTTGGATGGAAAATTTGACACCAAAACCGGTGGGAAAAATGAATTCAGAACAGGTTTCTGTTTGGAAACTCAGCACTTTCCGGATTCCCCAAATCAAACGTCATTTCCTTCAACGGAGCTGAAACCCGGACAAAAATATCAGACTAAAACGATTTACAAATTCTCGGTTAAAAAATAGTTATGGGAAATTTAGCAACAATAGATATCATCATATTTTTAGTATATTTTGTGGTGGTTGCCGGTTATGGAATTTGGATTTACAACAGAAAAAAGTCTTCAGCAACAGGCAGTAAAGATTATTTCCTTGCCGAAGGATCATTGACTTGGTGGGCAATCGGAGCCAGTTTAATTGCTTCCAATATTTCCGCAGAACAGTTCATCGGAATGTCCGGCGAAGGGTTTTTCGTGGGAGTTGCGGTTGCAGCTTACGAATGGATTGCAGCAATTGCATTGATTATCATTGCTGTTTGGTTCATCCCGATTTATCTAAAAAATAAGATTTACACGATGCCACAATTCTTGGAAACCCGCTACAACAAATCGGTTTCATTAATTATGGCGGTGTTCTGGCTTTTTCTGTATGTCATTGTTAATCTAACTTCAATTCTTTATTTGGGAGCGTTAGCAATTGATACACTATTGGGAGGAGATAATCTTCACATTATTATGATTGGATTGCTTCTGATGGCCTTGTTAATCGGTCTCGGCGGAATGAAAGTTATCGGATATACGGATGTAATTCAGGTGGCTGTATTGATTATCGGAGGTTTTGCAACCGTTTATATGGCGCTTCAAATTGTTGACCAGAGAATTAATGGTGCTGCTGTAGGAAATGCTTTTGCTGGTTTCCAGACTTTGATGAACGAAGCGCCGCAACATTTTAAATTAATGCTAGACAAACCGACAGTAACTACAACAACTTTGGCAATGCCGGAAAATCTGGAAGTGCAAAAATACGTAGTTTTGCCAGGTTTAGCGATGTATTTCGCAGGTCAGTGGATTGTAAACTTAAATTATTGGGGTTGTAACCAATATATTACGCAACGTGCTCTGGGAGCTGATTTGAAAACTGCAAGAACCGGAATTTTGTTCGCAGGTTTCTTAAAATTATTTATGCCGATTATCGTGATGCTTCCCGGAATTGCAGCCTATGTTTTATACACAAAAGGACAATTGCCCGGATTCAACGGCGTGAAAGATGGTGCGTATTCTGCGATTTTAGGTTTTCTTCCAACAGGTCTGAAAGGTCTTGCAGTAGCAGCTTTGACGGCAGCGATTGTAGCATCTTTAGCAGGAAAAGTGAACAGTATTTCTACGATTTTCACTTTAGATATTTACAAAAAATACCTGAAAGCTGATGCGTCCGAAATCCAAATGGTAAGAACCGGACGTTGGGCGATTATCATCGCAATGGCCGTTGCCCTGGCATTTACGTGGACGGATGTTCTGGGAATTGGCGGTGAAGGTGGATTTACCTTTATCCAGAAATATACAGGATTTATCAGTCCGGGTGTTTTTGCGATGTTCATTCTGGGAATGTTCTGGAAGAGAACTACTGGTGCTGCGGCTTT
>Ga0308163_10003420_pt1 | contig 13327 bp, 14 predicted proteins | sample PhyTR1_FD_201037 | JGI IMG/M metagenome (GOLD analysis project Ga0308163, IMG submission 201037) | Phyllosphere microbial communities from UC Gill Tract Community Farm, Albany, California, United States - DLSLT.R1 | ecosystem: Host-associated > Plants > Phyllosphere > Unclassified | place: USA... | reverse complement strand
TGAAAAGGAAGAAACGGTGGCTATTGATGATATTCAAAAAGGAGATTTGCTTCGGGTAAAGCCGGGCGAAAAAGTGCCGGTTGACGGAAGTATCAAAATGGGAGAAGTCACCATTGATGAATCCATGATTTCCGGGGAACCTATTCCGGTAGATAAAAAGCCAGGTGATCAGGTAAGTTCAGGGACGATCAACGGAAATAAAACCTTTACCATGCTGGCCGAAAAAGTGGGATCAGAGACCCTACTTTCCCAGATTATTGAAATGGTAAATTCTGCAAGCCGTTCAAAAGCGCCCATTCAAAAGCTGGCTGATAAGATTTCGGGATACTTTGTCCCAGTTGTTGTATTTATTGCAGTGGCGACTTTTATCGTCTGGGCAATTTATGGCCCGGAACCTTCTTATGTTTATGCATTTGTAAATGCAATAGCAGTGCTGATCATTGCCTGTCCCTGTGCGCTAGGCTTGGCTACTCCAATGTCAGTTATGGTGGGCGTTGGGAAGGGGGCAAAGTCAGGCGTACTGATTAAAAATGCTGAGTCCCTGGAAAAATTGAATGCCATTGACATTGTAGTGATCGATAAGACCGGTACTGTTACCGAAGGTAAGCCTTCTGTTGAAAAGGTGGTCAGTGCAGACCCTAAGTTTACTGAAACGGATATTCTTCAAAAAATCATATCCTTAAACAGCAGTAGTGAACACCCACTTGCTCAGGCTACTTTACGTTGTGGGGAAGAGAAGCAGGTTGCAAAACTCCCGGTCGTAAATTTTGAGGCAGTTACCGGAAAAGGGGTTCTTGGTACCATTGGAGAAGAAAACCTGGCGCTTGGTAATGAAAAGTTAATGGAACAGGTAAAAGTGGCTATCAGTCCTGAATTACTTAAACAGGTTAAGGCAGAGCAACAACAAGGTAAAACAGTATCTTATTTAGCGGTCGGTGATCATGCAGCCGGGTTTGTGGTTATTTATGATAAGATCAAGGAATCAAGCAAGGAAGCTATTAGTAAACTGCAAAAAGAAGGATTAAAGGTATTTATGTTTACCGGAGACAATGAAGATACAGCCAGGGCGGTGAGCGAAACTTTGAGCCTTGATGGATATAAAGCGCAGATGCTGCCTGAGGATAAATTAAACGAAATAAAACGGTTGCAGGGGGAAGGAAAGAAGGTAGCAATGGCTGGCGATGGCATCAATGATGCCCCTGCATTGTCGCAGGCAGATATTGGAATCGCTATGGGTACCGGAACTGATGTGGCTATTGAAAGCGCTGCAATAACACTGGTAAAAGGTGATCTAAAGGGGATTGCTAAAGCACGACTTTTGAGCGATAAAGTAATGGGGAACATTAAGGGAAACCTCTTCTTTGCCTTGGGGTATAATGTACTAGGTATTCCTATTGCAGCAGGTGTTTTATATCCGTTTTTTGGTATTTTACTTTCGCCAATGATTGCGGCCCTTGCCATGAGTTTTAGTTCCGTATCCGTTATCCTGAACTCATTAAGGTTAAGAAGTACGAAGCTGGATTAAATAAAAATCATATATACATAAATGAAAAACGATAGCAATTTTAGAATCTCGGTGACATTAAATGGTACCGATCAGACGACACACTTAACGGTGAACCATAAAGATGAAACTTTTGAGGTAGAATTGGATGGAAAAACAATAGTCATATTAAACAACGGCGATAATTCATGGAGCTCAGTTGATGGAAATGCCGACCAGTTAACCATCAATTTAATTGGCGACGCAATTGAACAATTTTACAATGAACAAGGTTGGTAAATATCATCTTTTATAAGTAGGTAATAGACAAATCAATTTAAAACTTTAAACATGAAAAACGAAAATCAAAACAATAAACATGGAACAATGGAACACAGCGGCAGTCCATATAAAAAATTCTTTCTGATGCTCACCATTTCTTTCATCCTGATGTATGGAATTATGTTCTTAAATGTTGATGAGGCAAACCATATTTATTTGAGTATCACAAGGACTTACATGTCAATTCTCATGGTGTCTGCAATGGCGGTAGTTATGCTGCCGATGATGGGTAAAATGTATCCGAATAAAAGATTGAACAAGATAATTTTGGCATCAGCAGTTGTTGTATTTATTGCTGTTTTAACCTTTTTAAGGCAGCAGACATTTGTAGGAGATATCCAATATATGAAAGGAATGATACCCCACCATTCTTCCGCTATTATGACCAGCAAAAATGCAAACATCAAAGATCCCGAAGTAAAAAAACTGTCAGAGCAGATTATTAAATCACAGGAAGAAGAAATCGCACAGATGAAAGCCAAATTAAAAGAATTGGAAAAGTAAGGCAAACTGGCAGTATGATAATAAATAAGGTATCCCGTTTTACACGAAAAGTACTCAACTCTTACATTAATATTAAATATTGATTAGTAAATTCTGCTTGCAGGTATTTACTAATCTTTATAATTGCCGTATGTCAAGGGCAAATTTTGCGCAGGCCTAAGTGATGGCGGATTTTCTCCCTTCTTTAATTTACCCTAACTATCCTATTAGTCAATCTATCATAATTCCCTAATTATTTAATAAGTTTCATGAGGTAGGACTTGAGAATTTTATAGTTTGGAGAGTCGCCTTTTATTGTCCTACAGTACTTTGCTTTTTCCCAATATTATCATATACTCATTTCATTAATCAAATTCAATTTTTATTTTTTGATAATGAGTAAATGATAAACTAAAATGGCAAATTAAAAGTTCGTTTTTTGAGACCGTCGCATTCAACCTATATTTTATTGATCATGGGGCTGTTTAAATCAAGATACTATCTATAGGATTTTCCTTGACTGGCTTCTGGGAAATCGAGGTAACCATAATTGGGGTTCCAATAGTTTTTGGACGAAATGTATCGGTAAGAGATTTCCAAGTGATGAGCTACTCTTTGGCTAACCTGGATGTGTTTTCCTATTAATGGTATTTTTTCCTATCAGTGAATCAACTATTAAAGGATAATCTATTTCCAAAAGGGTCAATTACATCCATACATAAAGTTTTTGAACTCCAAGGTGTTTTGCCCAAGCCTGGTCTATTGAATTTGTATGGTTTAGCTAATAGTTGTTTGTGGTAATCTCTAAGATTTTCAAACTTATCAATGTAAGCTCTTGCGCCCGGTGAACAGTCGCCATGATGTTCTGTCAAATGAAGAATAATGCTGTCAAGTGAGATTTGCATATAAATAGGGGCATTGTCCGGCTTATCTTCCCAGTCAATTTTAAAGCCCAGTCATCCTATATAAAATTCAACTGCCTTGTTATAATCGAAAATTCTAAAAATAGGTGTTATTGTGGCCATGATTGATCTTTAAAAATGATTGCGCCTGGTATAAGGATTTGTTAAAATTAATTAATGAGGTTCGCTATATCGAGTTGAAATGGAAATAAAGCGAAAAACATATTTAAGTATTTGCTTAAATAAGAAATAACTATTACACTTGTGCTATGGAAAGTAATGATACATGTATACGGGTACTGGCAGACCCTAATCAGATAAAAGAGTGTAAACAACTATTGCAAGCGAACCAGGTCATTTTTACCGGATTAAGCAATATCCTGGCGCTTGCTGGAAATGAAGTAAGATTAAAAATACTTTTCCTTTTAGAGGAAGAAGGAGAGCTGTGCCCTTGTGACCTGGCTGATATTCTAAGCATGAGCATTCCGGCCATTTCACAACATTTGCGAAAAATGAAAGACGGTAGAATTATTAAAGCCCGTAAGGTAGCTCAAACGATATTCTACTCTATTGAGCCTAAGCATTTGGAATTATTAAAGCCTTTATTTTCACATATAACAGAGTCAAGCAAAAAAGCAGAACAGATATGAAAACAGAGAAATCAGGATTAATGGGAGCGGGATTGTTATCGGCTGTAGCAGCATCGCTTTGTTGTATAACCCCTATTTTAGCCCTTGTTACAGGAGCTTCCGGGGTAGCTTCTACCTTCTCCTGGATGGAGCCTTTCAGACCTGTATTAATTGCCCTAACCCTGGCCGTGCTTGCTTTTGCATGGTACCGGAAATTGAAGCCTAAACCAATAAACGCCGTAGATTGTGCCTGTGAGGATGAAAAAAAACCTCCCTTCTTACAGTCTAAAAAGTTTCTTGGTATTGTTACGCTCTTTGCGGTGGCCATGCTTGCTTTTCCTTATTATGGCCATGTTTTCTATCCTTCCAAGGAGGTTCCGCAGGTGAGCACTTCGACTAATATAGTCCCCAAGAATTTTCAGCAAGTAAGTTTCAAAGTAAGGGGTATGACCTGCCAAAGTTGTGGAGAGCATATCGAGCATAGTGTTAATCAGCTGCCTGGGATAAATCACGTAAACGCTGATTTTAAAGAAGGTACCACCGCTGTCCAATTTGACCCTGCTAAGACCAATAAAGAGCAGCTGGTACAGGCAATTAATTCGACAGGGTATAAGGTACAAACTGAAATTAAATAACTCTAAAAACGAAAAGTGATGATAAGTAAAGCAGTTTTAATAACGGTTGTTTCCGGATTATTCTTTGCCACCTCTCAAATGTGCGGTTGTGGATCATGTGAAGCAAAGGCATCAGAGACCCATGCCGATGTTCGTAAAACAGAAGTATTAGGGTTAAAGCTAACAGGTATAACTTGCGCAGGCTGCACAAGTCACGTATCCAAAGCTTTAAAAAGTCAACTGGGCGTACTGGAACAAACGGTGGAGTATCCGGGAGATATAGCTGTAGTAAAGTATGACCCGGAAAAAACGAGCCCGGAGCAAATTATAAGTCGATAGAAAAGGCAGGCTATAAAGCTGTAACAGTTAAATAAATCATCTTGAACTCCGATTATGGAAAATAGAAAGATAGAAGTCGATATCACAGGTATGACCTGCAGGCATTGTGCTGTAAGTATCGAGAGCCTTTTGAAAAATAAGGAAGGAATAACGATTGCCTCGGTAAACCACGAGTCCGGAAAAGGAGAAATTACCTTTGATGGGCAAATGACAACCGATGAAGACATTATCAGTACGATTAACAGTACGAAAAAGTATCAGGCTCGTGGTACAAGCTCGGTTCTTAATGCTCCTGCAGAACCTACCTTTTATGACCTGATCATTATAGGAGGTGGTTCATCAGCTTTTTCGGCTGCAATTACAGCCCATGAGCTTGGTTTATCAATTTTAATGGTAAACGCAGGATTGGCATTTGGTGGAACCTGTGTAAATGTGGGTTGCGTACCGTCTAAATTTCTTATTCGGGCGGGAGAAACGGCTTATCATGCTTCTCATTCCAACTTTGAGGGAATCAGTCCTTACGGAGCAAGCATTGATTTTGCTAAATTTATTCAAGAGAAAACGGAAATGGTATCCAGGATGCAGCAAAAGAAATACATGGATATCGTCAAAGACTTTGATAATTTCCGGATGGTCGAAGGATGGGCAGAATTCCTGGACACCAAAACCATTATCGTAAATGGAGAGACGAAATATTCAGCACTGAAATTTATCATTGCCACCGGCGCCACTACCAATATACCGAATATTGAAGGATTGCGGGAAGTAGGCTATTTGACGAATGTCACCTTGTTTGACCTGGAAGAAAAGCCTGAAAGCTTAACTATCATGGGTGCGGGTTATATCGGTCTTGAAATTGCGATGGCTTATTCCCGGCTGGGAGTAAAGGTTCGAATCATCGAATTTACAGATAGAGTCCTACGCTCCCAAGCTCCTGATATTAGCCAGGAACTTCAAAAGCAGATGCATCTTGAGGGTATTGCGGTTCTACCAAACGTTAGAGCGCAAAAATTCGAAAAACAGGGATCTTCAACCTTAATTCATTGTAAAGACCCGGATGGAAAAGAAATTACCCTGGTTGAACCTGGCCATATTGTAGTTTCAACCGGTATCCGACCAAATATAAGCAAGTTAGGCTTAGATAGAATTGGCTTAGAAACCACTAAGAACGGACATATTGCAGTTAATGAGTTGATGGAAACCAATGTCGCTAATATTTATGCTGTGGGGGATGTAATTAATACTCCCGCATATGTTTATACAGCAGCAGCAGAGGGCAAGATGGCTGTAGAAAATGCTTTTAAAGGTGCAGGAAGCAAGACCGACTATTCTTCCTTACCCTGGGTAGTATTTACCGACCCCCAAGTTGCAGGTGTTGGCCTTGATGAAGTGGAAGCAGCGGCACTGGGGCTCCCTTTTGAAGTAAGTAAGATGCCACTAACGGAGGTTCCAAGAAGTCAGGCCGCCAAAGATACACGGGGTTTTATAAAACTTATCAGGAACAAAGAAACAGATACACTGATCGGGGCACGGGTGGTAGCTCCCGAAGGCGGTGAGCTGATCATGGAGCTTACTTTAGCGGTCAAATACGGTATCACGGTCAACGATCTGGCGAAAACCTTTCACCCTTATTTAACCCTTAGCGAGGGAATCAAACTTGCAGCTATCGCTTTTGGAAAAGATATTGCAACCCTTAGTTGCTGTGCTAGCTAAATATTATTTGCAGACCACCCCCTATAGCTGTTAAACTTGCCTTATGGACATGCTACCTAAAGACTTAACACGAGACGTTAAAAATAGACTGAACACAATTAAAGGACAGGTGGAAGGCATTGTCAAAATGCTGGACGAGGGTAAAGACCCCCAGCAAATCTTAAATCAATTTAAAGCAGTTACGAAAGCCCTTGAAACAGCCCAAACTCTTCTTGTAGATGAAACCTTTCGAAAATCATTAGCTTCTAAGATTTCTGAAGTGATACAGGCCTGCCCCGGTAATTGTGGTCAGGAGCAAACGATAGAATCTTTGAGAGTTCAGTTTCCGACACTAGCTGAAGAGGAACTAACCCAAAAGATGAGGGAAATTCAATCTGCTTACGAGCTGATGAATAAATTCAAAAAAGATTTGGAGACCTCCCCGGGTACCAACCGACCTTTGATGTAGATATTTAAATGCATTATGAAAAGAAAGATAGAAGTATTTACAGCAGGTTGCCCGGTTTGCAAGCCGGTAGTAGAATTGGTTCAGTCGATGGCTTGCAGTAATTGCGAGGTAGAAGTATATGATTTATCCAGGCAGACAGACCCGGAATTTTATACAGACAAGTTAAAGCAATATAAGGTAACTGTGCTTCCAACCGTTATTGTGAATGGTGAGAAGCTAGATATAGCTGAAGGCGGAATTACCAGGGAGCAATTAAGCCAGGCAGGAGTAGGACAATCAATATAAATACATATGAAAAGAAAAGTTTTAGGATTAGTAACCGCTGTAATGTTTTTTACAGCAGGTTCAATGTATGCTTTTAGCCCCTTACAGGATAAATGCCCGGACAAAGGAACAGCTAAGTGTAAGCTGGTAAAGAACTGCCCGGATAAGGGTACTTCGAAGTGTAAGCTTGTAGATCAGAAGAAAGTAACTCTTCCTTCTTGCTGTCAAAAATCCCAAGAGACAGCTTCCGTTAAAAAAGCTTCTTCAAAGCTTAAATAAGGGAGGCAAAACCCTTTTGAGATATAGCCCGGAAAAAACTTTTTTCGGGCTATTTTCATCATCAGTTGATGAGAGTAAAACGGTCGTTAAAGTATACCTATAGAAGGGAACCGGAAATTTTCAATAAAACCCTTTGAAAGGCAAAATTTAAAAGAATCGGCTCTTCTTCGTAAGTATAAAATATTAGTATATTTAATTAATATACCGTTAAGACGTTTTATTAAACTTATGATGATCGGCTATGCCCGGGTTTCGACCCAAGACCAGAACCTAGACCTCCAGCTCGATGCCCTCAAAAAAGCAGGTTGCGAAAAGATTTATCAGGAGCAGTTGAGTGCATCAATTGAAGAACGCCCCAAATTATCAGAAATGGTTTCCAACTTAAGAAAGGGGGATACTGTTGTCGTATGGAAACTTGACCGTTTGGCCAGATCCCTAAAACACTTGCTTACGTTGGTATCGGATTTCAAAATAGCAGGCATAGGATTTCTTAGCCTTCAAGACCAGATCAATACCACTACAGCCCAAGGCCGTTTGATTTTTAATATGTTCGCTTCGCTTTCTGAATTTGAAAGAGAAATAATCAAAGAACGGACGCTTGCCGGACTAGCGGCAGCACGGAACCGTGGAAGGGTCGGTGGCAGAAAGAAAGGCCTGACCAAAGAGGCAAAGGTAAAAGCAGCTGCCGTAAAGCATTTGTACCTCGATGAAAAAAAATCCATAAATGAAATTTGTGAGGCAGTAAGCATCAGCAGGGCCACGGTTTACCACTACCTTGATTATTTAAACGTAGACCGGGCCGTCAGAAAGCCCAAGGCAAAACAAGAATAATTAATCAATGATCCTATGGCCGGCCAGTTCCTTACACATACAGAAAGAGAACGCTATGAGTACGTGCCTTCTTCCATTTCTCCGGAAGATCTGAACCGGTACTTTTATTTATCAGATAGCGATATTGCCTTAATCAAAGAACAGCGGGGAAATGAACAAAGGCTGGGCTTCGCTTGTCAGCTCTGTCTGATCCGCTTTATGGGCTTCCTTATTGATGAGTGGGAAAAGAGTATACCTAAACTTGTTTTGGAATGTTTGTCCGGACAACTTCAGGCCCTGCCATCAGACCTGAAAAACTATAGTGCCAGGCGTAACACCCGTGCAGATCACCTCCAATCTATATTAAAACACCTCCATTTTTCAAGATTTGCGCCCATGGATGCCGTTCAGCTGGAGGCCTGGCTTCTGGAACGTTCGCTGGAACATGATAAGCCGACCCTGCTTTTGGATCTGGCCTGCGAGAAGCTTATCCAAAACCGGATATTGAGGCCTGCGATCGGAACCCTTGAAAGAATGGTGGTCTCGGTACGTGCCCAGGCATATACCGAAACTTACAGGAGGCTATCCTTAATTTTAAACAATGAACTTAAAATACGGCTAGATGCCTTGCTCATTGTTGAAGAGGGAAATACTTTTACCCGTTTTGGCTGGCTAAAAGAATCTCCTAGTTCCAATACACCGTCTACCTTAAACAATGCGTTGACGAAATATCAGTACCTTATTGATATCGGTATAACAGAATGGGATTTAACGGTACTAAACCCCAATCGTAAAAAGTTTCTTTCCCAAAAAGCCCGCAGGTCTACCAATCAGGAAATCCAGCGGATGAACCCTGAAAAAAGGTATCCGATACTTATTGCATTTCTTGCCCAGAACCTCATCGACGTTACAGATTCGGTTTTAGATATGTTTGAAGCCTATCTCAATGACGTTTTTCATAAATGCAGAAGGTCACTTGAAATCTATCAACAAGAGACCGTGAACGCCAAAGACAATGCGATGGCTACCCTAAGCTTCGTAGCGACAATGGTTGCCGACGAAAAAATCCCTCCGGAACAAATCAGGACAAAAGTATTTAGCAATATCTCAAAAACCGAGCTGAACGAAGCAATCTCGGTTACCAAAGAAATTTTAAAACCTGCCAGGAACAATTTCCTGTCCTTTCTAGACAACCACTTCAATCGGCTCCGGCAGTTCAGCGGCAATTTCCTTAAAACGCTGACTTTCTTTTCTGGAATCCAGGACGATAACTTCTTGTATGCTATTGAGATTGTATTAGGGCTTCAGAACGGTTCCCGTAAGAAAATCCCTGATGACGCCCCCTTAGATTTCATAACCCCCACGTGGTCAAAATATGTTTTTAACGAGGAAGGAGAAGGAATCAAACAATCATACGAATGGTGCGTGCTTTTTAAGCTAAAAGACAAACTCAACTCGGGCGACATCTTTGTTGCCAATTCCCGCAGGTATGCTGATCTTGATGGGTACCTGATCCCAAAAGAACAATGGAAAATCAAGAAAGAGGAGATCTGCAGCCAGCTTTATATTTCACCAGATGCGTTGACGCATATAAACGGTAAAATCAAAGAACTCGAAGATTTGCTGCCTTTGGTAAATGACCTGTTGGTCGGAACCGATGAAGTACGCCTGGAAGATGGGATATTGGTAGTCCCCCGGTTGCAGGCACAGGAACTTCCGGATTCCGTATATGAACTTGAAAACGCTATTTCTTCCCGTTTGCCACTTGTAGACCTTCCAGAGATTTTGATGGAAGTCAATTCATGGACAAATTTTACAAATCACCTTACTTCGATACATGATGGAAAGTGTCCGGAAACTGGTCAGATCCACCGTGTTTATGCCTCGCTTTTAAGCAATGCCTGTAACATACCTTGGGTGGATATGGCCCGGAGTGCCAACATCGAATACTATGATCTGTTATGGTCGATCCGAAGTTATCATAGAGAAGACACGTTAAAGCTTGCCAATAACCATTTAGTGAACTATCACCACAAACAATGGCTTTCTAATCTTTGGGGAGGCGGTACCCTTTCTTCTTCAGATGGACAGCGTTTCCCGGTAAGCGGTAAAATAAGAAATGCAAAAGCCCAACTGAAATATTTTGGGTATGGCAAGGGGGTCACGTTTTATACGCACACCGCTGACCAATACTCCCAGTTCGGAAGTAAAGTTATCGCCTCGACTGAAAGAGATGCTATGTATGTACTGGATGAAATCCTAAATAATGAAACTGAACTAAATATTTTGGAGCATACTACAGATACATCCGGCTATACAGACTTGGTATTTGGGTTGTTCGATTTATTGGGAATGCAGTTTTCACCCAGGCTAAGGGATATCAAAGATCAAAAACTTTCTAAGATCAAAGGCAAGGATTTCGAATATCCCTCCTTGAAATTTACCGGTGTCATAAATCCAGATTATATCGCAGGCAGATGGGACGACTTATTGAGATTGGCCGGTTCGATGAAATCGGGATATGTTACCTCTTCATTGTTTATTGGCAAGCTGCAGTCTTATCCAAGGCAAAACAATTTAACGTATGTCCTGCAGGAATACGGCAGGCTTATTAAAACTATTTTCATTCTGAAATATCTGTTAAGCCAGACGTTGAGGCGAAAAATCAACACGCAACTGAATAAAGGCGAAGCACTTCATTCTCTCCGGAATTTCCTCTGGTTTGGAGGGGACGGCAAAATTAGGAAGAAACAAGAAGAACAACAGCAAGAACAGGCGTTATGCTTGAATGTAGCAACCAATAGTGTTATACTTTGGAATACAATTTACATGCAGGAGGTCTTGAATGAATTACGGAAAGAAGGGTATATTGTAAACCAAGATGATATCGTTCATTTGTCCCCAGCAAGGTTCTCTCATATCAACAGGCTAGGAAAATACTTCTTTGATTTTGATGAAAATGGGTTGAATGGGAACTTAAGGCAATTAAGGGTAAATGCTTAGCGATACATTTCGTCCAAATACTATTGGAACCCCTAATTTATGACTCTTAAGTGGATAATGAGGGATGTCCAAAAGAAAAGTTTGAACAATCATTGTAATATCCCCATCTATGAGAATTTCGTTGAGCTCTAAAGTCTTGCGATTATTGAGGTATAAAAGGACTGCATTTCGAAACCCATATCGTGTCGAATAACCGAATGTGCTATACCCATATATTTCAGATTTAGTAAATCTATGCCGTGACAGTAAATATCCGACTTTAAAAATACCATCTGTATAAGAAAAATAGATTGGTTTAATCAATGTGATGATTGCCTCATATAGAAATAGTATAGCTGTAATAATCAGCATGCATTGCAACCACAGGGGATAGTGCAATTTTTGCGACACAAAAATTGTAAAAAAAATTAAACCTAATGCAGCCGATACAGTATATATCGTTGCAATCAAGCGTATTATACGAGTCTTATAGCTGAAATTTTTTATTTTCATTTCAATTTAAATTAAATATTCCTTTTTTGTACCAATTTCTCTTTGCCGTAATTGGTGCAATTATACTTACAGCTGAAAGAAAGATATAAAGTAGGGGATGAATACTTTCGTTTTTTGAGACAAAATTGAATTTATGCTGTGATTAGAGACCCATGCTTGTTGACATCCACAATAGAAAACTCACTTCATAAATTCGAATCAATTCAAGTGATTCTTATAAAATTTCACAATTTCATTTATTACGATTTCTGGTTTGTCTTGAGGTATATTGTGGGAAGTGTTTCTAAGATATAGTAGTGTTGCATTCTGTTTTCTTTTAACAAAATCTCTTTGAGCAAGTTGAAATCTTTCATTTTCCTGCTGTGCATCAAATGGTCCATGTTCCGCCATTACATCTAATATTGGTATTTTTTCCTGTAGCGATATTTTTCGAACGATATTACTATTACTTTCCATTGCAGCTAAAACATAATACAGCCATAATTCTTCCTTCTTAAACTGTTTGCAATCCAGCTTTTTGTAAACATCCCTGGCAAACCTCATGTCAGCTCGTGAGGCTATCCTAGGATCGAACATTACAATACCTTTTGTTAATTGCGGATTTCTATCTGCATACAACATAGAATAAAAAGCACCAAGTGAATGACCGACCAAAAGCAATTCAGAATTTCCATAGCCTAATTTTGTCAACGCAAATTCAAGACCTTTTACTTCATACAAAATGTTGTATCGATTTGTGTCAATACCACTCTTGCCGGAACCCTGACGGTCATAGGTTATCACAGTGGCATTTAGAATTTTATGCACCCGAGTAGATATTGTATCCCATTGACTAGCATCAAGCGCTCCACCTGATTCAAATAGAATGATCTTTTCATTGCCTTTGATTACTTTGATGTGAAGACTACAGGTACCTACATCAATAAGCGTGTCAATTTTCTGAGCATAGCTTTTAATAAAACTTGCAAGTAAAATTATTGGGGCTATGATGTAGCTTTTCATTGTGGCAATATGTTGGTCTATAATTTAAGCGCGCAGCACTATTACGTATTGAAAGTACATCTATTATCGCAGATTTTAAATATTAGAAGAATTATTCCTTTTTTGAGACTAAATTTACGCTATAGATTTTTTGGCTTATCACAAATCTACCATTTTTTGATAGAAATTGAGATGAGTATTTGATAAACAGTTATAGAATTATTATGTCTTTTCTAGCAGGCCAGCGATGAAGTAAAGTCTACAGATGTTTCCTTTCAACCATCAAGAAAATGGAAGAATATAAGTTATCCTATGAGAGATTTTTAGCTATATTGTAATCACTTACATTTATTGAAATGAAAAACGACAAAACATCACAAAACTACACGTTAAACAGACGTAATTTTGTTACTGGAATTATCCCGGTGATAGCTGGTGCGACAATACCATCCTGGGCTTCCGCGAAGGAGATTCAACAAACCAGTCAAGACAGTGAATTTCCAGGACTTATTACGCGAGAGAAAAAGCCATTAAATATGGAGTTT
>Ga0308163_10003409_pt1 | contig 13351 bp, 13 predicted proteins | sample PhyTR1_FD_201037 | JGI IMG/M metagenome (GOLD analysis project Ga0308163, IMG submission 201037) | Phyllosphere microbial communities from UC Gill Tract Community Farm, Albany, California, United States - DLSLT.R1 | ecosystem: Host-associated > Plants > Phyllosphere > Unclassified | place: USA... | reverse complement strand
GACTTACGATCCTGAAACCTGGAAAAATGGCCTTCCATCTAACAATGGGTTTGTCCATCAGGGCATAACCTACTGGGCTGACGGTAACGACAAGCGCCTCATCCTTGGTACAAATACTTTTTCCTTTATGAGCTTATGAATACCGCGTATCTTAGCATAATACCGTTTTTGATAATAGAGGGGTTAACGGGTATGAACGATTAATACCGTATCAGGTACAGCTTGATTATTTTATATTTAATTTCTTATAGAGAGTTATTTATTAGTTGATTTATCTGATTCAACTTCATTATCACTAAAAACTTTTTTACGATGGCTAATTCCCCAGTCTTTCATTGCATAAATGATCGGTGTTAACGTATCGGCATAAGGCTCGTGGGTGTATAAAATTCTAACTGGATAATCCCCTACCACAGTTCTTTTAATAAGTTTGTGCAGTTCCAGATCTTTTAGCTCTTTAGCCAAAACTTTCGGAGTAATGCCTGGTATACTTTCTTGGATATCAACAAATCTATCATTGCCTACACCGATAGAGACAATTATCGGAATCTTCCACTTACCGCTCAGTACATCCAAAAAATCCCGCACTGGACTAATGGTACTAATACAATCGTTATAACCTCTTTTTACTGCCATAATAGTCTTTTGAAAATAATAATTCGCTTTCCTTTAGGAAAGGACTATACAAAGTAAAGCATATTTTTTCGAAGTTTGCATATCCGATTTATTAATCTGTAATTATGAAAATAGCAACATCAGAAAGAGTACAGCCAAATACCCAGGCCTTTAAAGAAGTACTACGCATGAGACAGTCCTGTCGGGGCTTCATAGAAACATCAGTGCCAGATGAGATGATTGCCTCTGTCTTAGATGATGCAAAATTGTCACCCTCAAATTGCAACACCCAACCCTGGGAGACGCATATCGTTTCAGGAGACAAACTTAAAGAACTGTCAGAGGCGCTTTTAAAAGAAAACGAGGCAGAGCGGTTATCTCCTGATTTTAGCTTTGATATGAATGAGTACCATGGTCGTTATCAGGAACGCTACTTCAACCTGGGCAAGACACTGTATGAAGGATTTGGTGTTAAACGTGAGGATAAAAAAGGCCGAAAAGAAGTTTCAGATCTTAATTATAAATTTTTTAATGCCCCACATATTGCTATACCATTCATGCCGTCTTTTGGCGACAATGTCCGTGTAGGTGGAGATATCGGAATGTATGGGCAAACCTTTCTGTTATCTCTGACAGCGCATGGCCTTGCTGGTATCCCGCAGACATCGCTGGGCTTTTTTGCTGGTACCGTAAGAGAAATATTGAACGTGCCAAGTGAACTTAAAATGTTGTTTGGAATTTCCTTTGGTTATGCCGACCCAAATGCACTGGGTAATTCATTCAAATTAGGACGAGATCCAATTACAAGCAACGTCACTTTTCACCAATAACGTTAAAATAAGAAAAATATGAACATAGGAATCGTTGGAACAGGTGCTATAGGCAGCCTCTTAGCAGAAAAATTATCAAAATCCGGTCACCAGGTAAAAGTGACAAACACCAGGGCAATGCCTGAATTGGAGAAAATAGCTGCCGGTTTGGGCGCAACTGCAGCAACCATACAGGAAGTGGTTAAAGACGTAGATGCCATCATTTTCTCTATGCCTTTCAATGCTTACAAAGATCTGCCGAAAGACTTACTGAAAGAGGTGCCACAGGATGTAGTAGTTATGGACACATCAAACTATTATCCATTCAGGGATGGTGAGATTGCCGAATTAGGGCAAATTGCGGAAACTGAATATATTTCTGGAATACTAAATCGCCCGCTAGTAAAAGTATTTAATAATATGCTTGAAGGCACCTTGAAATACAAAGGGAAAGCAGCTGGCGCAGAAACTAGAGTCGCAATTTCTATAGCTGGAGATAACCCCGAACATAAAGAAGTAGTTGCCCAGCTGGTTGATCTTACAGGTTTTGATACCGTTGATGCAGGAAGTCTGGCCGAGTCCTGGAGACAGCAGCCCGGTACACCGGCATATTGTACGGAATTGAATGAAGCCGAATTAAATCAGGCACTTGCTAACGCTGAAAAAGGAAAAGCCCCTGCGATCCGGGATTTTATTATGGACAATCTGAGAAAGCTGGACGCTTGGCCTTCGTATGAGGATATTTTAGCGGGAAACCGTTTATATGAAATAGGAAAAGTATAATTAAATAATATCAAAAGCAGATAACGATGAAAGTTTTGTATACAGCAGAAGCTACTGGCACAGGAGGTAGAAACGGGCAAGTTAAGAGCGATAATGGCGTTTTAGATCTACAAGTGCGAGCACCCAAAGCAATGGGTGGTGCAAATGATGATTACACCAATCCAGAACAATTATTTGCAGCCGGTTACGCTGCTTGTTTTGATAGCGCGCTGAACCATACTATTCGCTTGGAAAAGGTTAAAACGGGTGAAACCTCCGTTACTGCAAAAGTATCGATCGGTCCTCTCGAAGGTGGTGCTTTCGGATTGGCAGTAGAACTTGCAGTTAACATTTCAGACGTATCTACTGAAGAAGCGCGGCGACTTACTGAACGCGCACATCAGGTTTGTCCTTATTCCAATGCTACCAGAAATAATATTACGGTGAGTCTTGTTACCACAAATAATTAAATCCCGAGCCGCCTGGTTTGTGGTGAACTAATTACAAATAGAAAAATAAAAATAATTTAAATGGAGAATAAGCAAAATCCAATAGTACTTATTTTAGGTGCCAGCGGTACAATCGGTAGTCAGCTGGTCAAAGACCTCGAAGGTAAACCTGTCAACATCAGGATTACTTCCCGTAAACAGAATGAAGTTGAGCAAATTGTAGCAAAAGGTAAGGATTGCAGGTTTCTTGACCTTGATGATCCAACAACCTTTGCGCTTGCTCTTGCCGGTGTCGATCGCGTATTTCTGCTAACAGGGTACACAGTTGGGATGCTTACACAAAGTAAAACATTGGTGGATGCTGCAAAAAAAGCAGGCGTTAGTCACATTGTACATGTAGGTGTATTTGCGGAGTGGGATACGACCGATGCGCACTTTGCATGGCACCAGATGATCGAAAAATACATAGAGGCAAGCGGTATTGCCTGGACGCACCTTCATCCCAATATGTTTATGGAAGCCCTTACAGGTGCTTACTTACCAAAGGACCATTCCTTCACCACTTACTGGGAAGATCGAAGGATAGGTTATATTGCTTCCAGTGATATTGCTGCTGTGGCGGCGCAGGTTTTGGTAGATGGGCCAGATCGACATGCCAGTGAACATTACTGGTTAAGTGTAGAAAGCCATAATGGGAAAGAGATCGCTCAGTTGATGAGTGAGGTAACCGGACTTGATATCAAATGCGAAGAAAAAGGACTCGATGAATTTAAACAATTGATTGAAGCATGGATAGCTAACGGTGCTGATAGTTGGTATGCAAGCGCAAACATTGAATTTGTTAAGCAAATGCTTGATGGAAGAATGTCATACATGTCGATGGTCCAAAACGATATCCCGTATATCCTGGGAAGACCTGCAAAAACAGTCCGGGAGTTCCTGGCTGAAAATAAAGAAGTGCTGGTAACCTCGGCTCGTTCAAAAGGGTAGTGTGTTTTTGCACGTAACTCTTTGAGTATTGTTTTAATAAAATAGATTTCTAGTTGCCAAAATAAACATAGGAAAGCAGCTTGTCTTAATTTGCATTATATGAAAACACAAGGTATTGTATATTCTATTTTAGAATTGGCACTTGTCCCAGAGGGCAGTACCATCAAACAAACGCTGAACGATTCCCTGGCTTTGGCCAAAGAAGCAGAGGCGTTGGGTTACAAAAGGATTTGGTTTGCCGAACATCATAATTCAGAGCACGTCGGCAGCAATGCGCCCTCACTCCTGATTGGCTACGTGGCTGAAAACACCAAAGCCATCAGAGTGGGGTCTGGAGGTATCATGCTTCCTAATCATTCCCCCTTAGTGATTGCCGAGCAGTTTGGTACCCTCGCACATTTGTACCCTGGCCGTATCGATTTGGGATTGGGCAGGGCACCTGGTACAGACACAGCAACGGCTCAGGCCATCCGGTCAGATTTCATGCAAGCTGCACATGCTTTCCCGCAAGAAATTAGTAAAATACAAAAATACTTTTCTCTTGAAAACAGCGGTTCAAAAGTAAGGGCAGCTATTGCCGAAGGCACTGATGTACCAATTTACATATTAGGATCAAGCACTGACAGTGCACACTTAGCGGCACAAAAAGGCATGCCCTATGCTTTTGCCAGTCACTTTGCCTCTACGCATTTACTTAATGCGCTAGATATCTACCGGGAACAGTTTCAGCCATCTGCAGTTTTACAAAGTCCTTATATCATAGCCGGGATCAATGTATTTGTTGCAGATACAGATGAACAAGCTGAGCGTTTATTTACCACGCTGATCAGAATGTTCGTTGGCGTACTGACCGGAACTACAACCGCTCTGCATCCCCCAACGGCCATGACGGACGAACTGAGGAGTATGCTGCAATACCCTGCAGTGCATCAAATGCTAAAATACTCCTTTGTAGGCAACAAGCGAACCGTAAAAAAGCAAGTTCAGGCATTTTTGAATCAGACCAAAGTAGATGAACTTATTGTAGTAACCCCTACCCATAGTCTGGAAGACAGAATAAAGTCGATCAGGCTTTTTTCGGAAGTTATGAATAATATTAATGCAGAAGCTGCTCCTACTAATCAAACAGTTTAAAAATGAGCAATAGAAAAAAATTAAAGCTCGCTGCTAATATCGATGGCACCGGCTGGAACTTTGTGGGCTGGCAGCATCCCGACATGCCCTCGGATGCTAGTGAGAATGTAGACTTCTATATCCAGCAGGCACAACTTGCTGAGGCTGCAAAATTCGATACGCTTTTCCTGGTCGATGTCAGTCATGTTGGTCCGGGCAATATCCCGCATTATTTAAGCATGTTCGAAGGCATGACTATCATGTCTGCCCTTAGCGTAAAAACTAAAAAAATTGGTTTATCTGCTACCATTGCAACATCCTATACCGATCCTTACAACGTGGCCAGGCAGGTTTTGTCGCTCGATAAGATCAGCAAAGGCCGGGCTTCGGTGAACGCAGTAACCTCTAATCCCGGCGGTATGGTCAATTTCAGCCGTGGTCATTTAACAAAGGTTGACCAATACCCAATGAACAGAGAATTCATGGAAATACTGATCGGGCTTTGGGATACTTATGAAGATGATGCTTTCATCCGTGATAAAGAACAGGGGATATACCTGAACCCACACAAAATGCATACGCTGAATTACCGTGGCAAGTATTTTTCAGTAGATGGACCATTAAACTTAAGCCGCTCGGTGCAGGGAAGACCGGTACTCTATACTGCCGGTAGTTCGGTCACTTTTATGGATCATGCATCAAGCTATACCGATGGTGCCTTTATACACGGGCAAACGATGGAAGATACTATGCAAGTAGCGCAAGAGCTCAGGGCAAGATTGGTTGAAAAAGGACGTTTGCGGGAAGACTTTGTAGTAATCACTAATCAAAACCCTATTGTAGGCCGTACCGATGCTGAAGCTGTTGATAAATATAAAGAACTGCTTGCATATAATCCACGGAACAGTATACCGGTTCCGCTTTTCTTTGGTTCGGCAGAACGTGTTGCAGCCCAGGTGCAACTATGGTACGAATCTGGCGCAATGGATATGCTGATGATTAGGCAGGACCACCCGCACGGGTTGAGGGATTTTATCGAACTAGTAGTCCCGATCTTGCAGGACCGGGGTATTTACAAGACCGAGTATGAAGGGGACACCTTAAGAGAACATCTGGAGATTCCAAAGCCAGGATTTAGGAAAGTCGGATAAGAGTTCATTTGAGTCACCGCGTGAGCTTTAATTATGAATCAACTAATAGCAGCAATATTTGATGGCAATAATTGATTAGTATACATAAACTAATTCTGCGAATGCTCACTGACTATTTCCTTATTAAACGAGTGTCTAATTAAAGTAATCAATAAATAACATGAAGAAGAAAGCACATCAATACGAATTAACTCTGGTCCATTTAAAAACAAAAAGGGAGAGGAAATGAACACGCCTCCTTTGGAAATAGTATTTGAAAATCACGATGATATATTCTTAATTATTGAAAGGACACAGGAAAAGAACTTCTTTGGTGATATAGACCAACCGACAGATTTGCGCTCGGATTAAAGCTTTTTAGCGAAGTAATGCTAAAAAATCGCAATAACCCCTTATTTGAAGAGCTTGGCCAGCCTTTGCTTTGTTTATGAAAAGGATTAAAAGTAAAATGGAGATTACCTCTATATCGCTATTCCCTCGTTTTTGAGAGTGGCAAATAGTGAAGAAAGAGGTAGATATCCCTCATATCACTACGGTTTTCATGATCTATACGCTGCAGAGGCTGGTGCTTTTTTTTTGCCGTAGTTAACATTGAAATTAACAGCTGAAAGAAAAATAGGATAGGGGGATACCTTCGTTTTCTGAGACAGATCCTTTCTTTTTTCACCAGCTCTGTAAGATAATTTTTAAATTATTCCGTACTTTACCCGAAATATCAATTTGAAGCAATCTATAATTCATATTGCGCTTTTAGTTAAAGATTACGACGAAGCGATCGACTTTTATGTTAATAAATTAAGATTTAAAGTTATCGAAGATACCCGTCTTTCGGATATGAAAAGATGGGTATTAGTTCAGCCCCCTGGTTCTTCCGGATGTTGTCTTCTTCTAGCCAAAGCAATTAATGAACAGCAAGGATTAAGTGTCGGTAATCAGAGTGGCGGAAGAGTTTTTCTATTTCTTGATACGGATAACTTTGATGAAACGTACAATACAATGTTAGCCGATGGCGTCTTATTTGTTCGTGAGCCGATTTTTGAAACATATGGAACGGTTGCAGTATTTAAAGATTTATATGGTAATTTATGGGACTTAATTGAGAGAAATAGTTAGTCATATTATGTCGCTAAGTCAATGCTCTTTGTGATCCTTTAGAAGATATTGGAAAGTGAGCTTCGGCTTATAATTAAGCATTCGCAAAGCCTTATCTGAAGGGTATACTTGATCAATCCTTTCAGGAAGCGTCCAGTGATTACGCTCATATACCTCAATTGCCTCTGGGAAATATGTAGCTATTACACTTGAAAGCATCATGCTTTAACTCAATGAGACCTTCTTGTTGAAATGATGAACCACTTGAAATATTAAAAATCTCAGATTGCTCAAATTTATGTTTCTCGCTTTTTAAGACTAATTTTCTCTTTGCCATTTAGGATTTTAATCCTACAGCTAAAAGAAAATTAAAAAAGGGTGAGGGCCATACCTTCGTTTTTTGAGACGGATCAGTGACCTCAAAGTGGGGTTGGTACTTTTTTCTTTTGCCGTATTTAACATTGAAATTAACAGCGGAAAGAAAAATAGGGTAGGGGAGATATCTTCGTTTTCTGAGGCAACTTTTTAGGTATGATTCTATGAAAAGGTGATCAAAAGAATTTGACAGTAATATATATTATAAAATATAAGTGGGTTTTGTCTAATTATCGTTAGTGTAAATACGAACGTTTATTTTATAATAACTTCTATCATTTACTCATCATCAAAAACTAGAAAATGCTAGTTGATTAATGGAATGGGTTCTTGATAATTGATGAAAGTATCAGCGCATGGGGGAGGAGAGTGGGCAGCTTTTTATTGCAAAGTTTTTTAGCTGATCAGAAATTGAGGGAATAATGATAATCCCAATTGAGCTAATACTGTCAAGCAATCTAGTTTCGTTTCTTTAGAGAGGTTAATTATAGTTATCTTTAAAATTAATCTATGGTCTTTAGAATAAACTAAAATCTACGTAAGAATGGACATAAGAATTAATTTGGCTACAATATTAATATCACTGTTTATTTTTAATCGTGGAGATATCAGTCGGCAAGATGAGTACAAACCAGTTATTTCTGATGATTCCGATTTCAAGTTGATCAAAAATAGTGATAATTATGAGTATTGGGAATGCATATATAATCCTGGTGTATTTGTATCTACAAGATCTAAACAACAAACAATCGCTCAAATTGGAAATAAGAAATATTCCAAATATGTTAAGAAAATATTTAGCGCCAACGGCTTTTTTACAGCATGTGGTCCAGGGTTTTGTTCTTATTATATTGTAGCAGTTAGGAGAGATAAATCAATTAAAGTTATCAATACACCGAACGACTTTCGAAACTTTATTGGGAACATCGATAATGTGGAGGAAGCAAAATTAAGTGCGAGAAATGGCGGATATGTTCTCTCTGTTGATCCTAAATATATCACAATGTATCAAGAGTCAACCAACGGTTACACTTTTAAGCTCTATGACTTTGGTTTTCAATTCTGTATTCCATTGCCTGAAAGCCAGCCAAAATCTGTCACAATTAAGTTGACAAACTAGGAACCATAGCAAGACTGTAGTATCAAAAAACGGTGGAATTTTGAGAATGAATAACACTGATACTTCGTTTTCATGTAAAAATCACCATCTAAAAACTTAAGATTGTTTTTTGTCAATTTTTTAGAATCCATTTGACAGCTCTATCTAAAATGGCATCCTTTGATTGAGATTTTGCTTCGATGACTGAAATATCAGGAAGTATAGCTATAGTGTCATTCTTATTTCCATTAGCCCGAATATCAAAAGTGCTTGATGTATATACTTCAAATCCAGTATATGGAAGCTTAAAGCTATAGGACTCGCCGCCGTCATTAGCAGGGGCGCCGGTAGGTTGTCCAATTAGTTTGGCAAGCTTATAGGTTTGGGCTCCATCAGCAAGCATTGTTGCACTTGACAGGTTCTGAGGGCCAATCAAGATAGCTGTTTTAATTGGATATCGGTTGGGATTGTCTGGCATGTAGTTTTTTTCTTGGTAAGGGAAATAGAGTACCGAGTCTGGTTTTGCATTCAGATAATTAACCACTTGTGCCGTGGTCTGATCTGGGTAATTCGCCTTCATGAAAGCTTGGTACTTCGAACTGACTTTAAAGTACCTGCCTGATGACAAGCGATAAGCCCCAGCAGTAAGGTAGCTTAATAAAAGTTCTGCTAAATCTGAATTTCCGCCACCATTATATCTGAGATCAACAATTAGTCCTTTTGCCTGGTTCGTTTTTAGGGTTATAAAAGTGCTATCAAGAAAAATCTTGAATTTTTTCAAACCAGACATTGCATTAAAATTGATGTAACCAATGCGATTTGGAAGGAGTTTAAAACTAAAATTAGATATAGGTGTCAGTTGATTAGCAATTAGATAATCTGTATAGCTTACGCCCTCAAATATCTCTTTTTGTATTGCTCTGCCTTGTTGTTTATATGCGATCTCGAATGGCGCATGAATTCCAAAAAGGTATAAGTAATAGGGAAAATTATTTCTTACCTCATTTGCTTGATAAGCAGCTAAACCTCCTTGTAGACCAGTCGCCTTTTGGAAGAGTTGCCGGGCATTATAGCCATTAATCGAAATCAGGATGGCGCCTGGTTTAATAGAGCCTCCCCCGCTAAACTTATTTGTAATTATTAACGATTTATCAGTTAGTTTATATTGTATACGTAAAGGAAAAACCTTTGATTTCTTATATGATTCCACAATTGGATCATAATTATCGACGTAAGTATGGGCATCGTTGATTAAAGAGGCAATTTCGCTTAGACTAGCGAAAGCTCTGGTTTGGTCAACTCGTGCAGGAATTGTATTAAAAATACTATCCTTTTTCCTTAGCAATTCAGACTTAGATATGTGTAAATAGCTATTAACTTGTACCTCTTTAAAGTTTTTGAGCATCAACAATGCATCAGCTTGTAGCGAATCCTTTTCAAAAGTCCTGACAGGCATTTGCCCGAAGACAGGTGTAGTTAATAATACAACTCCTATCATGGAATATTTTAGGCGAGATGCTACAGTCATTTGCAATTTGTCATTGTGACGACTAATGTAATAAATTACATCCAACCCATGATTTTCATATAAACGTATTGACAGGCTATACCTTTTGATCATGAACTAGATAGAGCAAATATTTTTACTACCTCCGTCTCATTTATTCTTTGACTACCATCACTTCTAAAATAGCATTCATTTAAAATCATTACTTTGTGATATTAAATCTAATGAGCTTCCTCAAATTTGTCTGTATGAAAATGCCTACGTTTCTCTTATTACTTCTTCTATTAAATTTAAAAGGTCTAGGCCAGGATACATATAGCCCTACGCATTTGAGACAGGATCTTGATAGCTTGGTTTATCAAATTGAAGCAGCGCATCCAAATCCATATTATCGTTACTCAAAATCTAGATTCTATAAAGATATAAAATACGCAAAGGCACAATTCCATAAATCAATGAATTATATGGAATTTTACTTTGTGGCGCAAAGACTTGTTGCAAAACTGGAGGATGGCCACATTGATATGGAAATGCCTATTGGAATGTTTAAGAAAACCCAAATAAACTCATTCCCAAACCAAGTGACGGTCAACGCAAAGAAGCCATTTATCCTTGTAAAATCGCCAGGTGATCAACGTTCGACAGATATAACAGAGGGATGTGAAATTTTATCTATTAATGATATTTCTGCACAAAAAATAAGCAAAGATATTGTTAGTCTGGTTACCGGTGAGTCAGTTGAATTCAGAGCCAAATATGGTTCCAAATATTTTGACTTTTTTCTCAATCAATTGTATCCCCAAAGTGGCTTTTATAAAATTAGCTATTCAAAAAACAATGAAATAAAGTCCATTACCATTAGTGGAAAGCCGGTAGAAGTAATTAAGAAAGCTGCCGATACTTTAGTCTCTACTAAAATCTTCAAAGAGCCTTTCAATCTTAAAATTGTCAAACAAGCGACAGCACTTATGACACTTAGTGATTTTATAGATATGGGAAAATTTAAGGTTTTCGCAGATTCTGCATTTGAACATATAAAGAATCAAAAAGTTGACCATTTGATTATAGACTTACGGGATAACTTGGGCGGAGATTCAGACGTGGGGGACTATCTGTTACAATATTTATTAAATATTCCATTTAGGCAATACGATAACGTTATAGCAAAGAATAGTCAATTATTGAAAAATCGTTTATTGTCTCACCGCATTGGAAAGCAATTGTCCCACGGAGACACTCTCCTATTATCAAAACGCAATGGCACAATTGATACCTTGAAAAGTGAACCCGATGCCCTATTAAAATTGCCAAATCGTTTCTACGGAAAAGTCTCTTTGCTGATCAATACTCAAACATTTTCATCCGCTGCAGACTTTGCACAGGCATTTTCATTTTATAACAGAGGAATGCTAATTGGACAGGAAACAGGTGGTTTCATTTTAAGTTTTGGTGATATTGTTCCTGGCACACTCCCCCATACAAAGATGCCATTTGTAGTTTCTAGTAAGTTATACCTAAATATTGGCGCAAAGGTGGGGGATTGGCATGGTGTTATCCCTACTATCCCTACCAAAAGTAATGAAGCATTAGTGCAGGCTTTAATACTTAGTAGATAGCTTGTAACTGTAGTATGTCTGACTCTGTAAGCTCGATATCACTAAGGTCTTTTTATTAAACGGTCGTTTTCTGAGGTAGTCAAGCATTTCTTCTAATTTTCATTATAAAATAAAGGATCCTTTATTTTATAATTTATTCCGGTGACAACCTCAGGTAGATAATGCATTGCATAATATCACTGATTTGAAGAGGGGGATTCCTTCGTTTTTTGCGACAGATCCTTCAGTGTAGAAACAGGATTATATTTTAAACTTGATAACTTCACCTTTCAAAATAGTCCGATTTTTAGGGAGAGTTACATTAACTTAAAAGCTTGTTGTTTATATATTTTTATATCGTAATAAATTGACTTATTTTTGCAAAAAAAAGCAATGAAGCCAACAAAATTTCTTCTGGCTTTATAAATATCAGTGAGTAATTTTCGCTTGCGAGTAGTGCAGAGTTATTATGAAATTAACATTGGTCATATTACTATTAATAGCAATAGTACTATCAATTCCTATAATTGCTATACTTTTCTTTTTGAATAAGAAAAATAGAATAATAAACAGGCTACTCTCACTAGCTTTTTTTGGTATATGCTGCAATGCGCTAAGGGATCTTCTATTTTTAACAGGATGGAGCGAATGCGTTCAAGGATATCTTCAAGTGATCACTCCTATTTACTATCTTATACCTCCTTGCATTTATATATATATAATCCAATCACCTGTTTTTAGACGTGCGACTGTAAAGATTCATTGGGTACATTTTATTCCAGCTATTATCATATTTTTCAATATTGTAACGAAGTTGATATTGGATAACCCAATCGGGAGCCAGACTATTCATTCCAGTAACACCAATCCTTTTTTGCATCATATGGCTAGCTATCTTCCAGAATGGATAGTGGTATTTGCTAGACCGATACAAGGATTTATCTATGTTTTGTTACAATTTAATTATTTATACAAAGTAAGAATATTACACCAAAACCGACTTAGATCTATTCGATATCAAAAGTTTTTCGAATGGATTTTTGCTTTCACAATAATGGAAATGATGTCATTCATATCCATAAGTGCTGCAGTAGTGAATAATATATTCGACTCTTCCGCAACAAGCTCAATTGATACAAATATTATGCTTTTGAGTATACTATTTCTAATTGCAGTATGTTATCTTTTTTTAACACCAAACGTGTTATATGGATATGAAGTTAATAAAAAACAGGCTATACGTTATCTCCAGTTTGGAACGTCTGCTTATGCAGACAGCTTTATTGCTCATGAACGAAAAAATATTGAAACTGATTATACTTGCAGGCAGCAGACTAAATCATTGGAATGGCCGGTATATACAGAGGAGATGATAGAGACTTATCATCGACGTTTAGAAAAGAATATAAAAAATGAGATTTTTAGAAACAAAGGATTGACGACAACTCAGCTAGCTAAAGCAAGTGATATCCCCGTAAGAGCACTGAATTTCATTTTAAAAAATAAATATAATAAGGGCTTCAAGCAATATATTAATGAATTACGCATAGCGTATGTAATTAAGCAATTCAAAAATAATGACTGGCGTGGAAGAAGTTTAGAAGGCCTAGCCTTGGAAGCAGGGTTTTCATCTAGAACAACCTTTTATGTGTCATTTAAAAAGAGCTTTGATTTAAGTCCAACCGAGTATTTGGAGACTGTAAAGTGAACTGTGTCAACTCTAGGATATAGAGTTAAAATAAGTAATTTAGTACCACTTAGGACACAATGAAAAGTAAAGAACCATTTGATTTT
>Ga0308163_10003404_pt1 | contig 13357 bp, 15 predicted proteins | sample PhyTR1_FD_201037 | JGI IMG/M metagenome (GOLD analysis project Ga0308163, IMG submission 201037) | Phyllosphere microbial communities from UC Gill Tract Community Farm, Albany, California, United States - DLSLT.R1 | ecosystem: Host-associated > Plants > Phyllosphere > Unclassified | place: USA... | reverse complement strand
TCATATATATTTGAAGTCAAAGGCCCATTGATTATTCCAATTTTATTGCATCCGGCTTCAGCAAGATGCTGAGCGGCAAGAAAACCGCCATTAAAATCATCACCTTTAATTACTCTGGCTCTGTAGTTTCCCGGCGGGACACGATCATAAAACAAAATCGGGATCTGATGGTCAGCGAATATATCGAAGTGACTGAAATCTTCTGTCTGCAGCGTGCAGGATACGATCATCGCATCTACCCTCGAGGAAAAGAATGTCTCTGCCAGCTCTTTTTCCATTGCCGGGTCATCATTGGACTGTCCGATAATCAGGTTATATCCTTGTGCGTGTAAAAGGTTCTGCACCACTGTAACTACTTCAGCATGGAAATACATGGATATTTTCGGAATGATAAGGCCAATTGTATTGGTTTTGTTGTTCCTGAGGCCAGCGGCCATTGTGTTTTTACGGTAACCGAGTTTCAGGGCCATTTCCATTACGCGCTGCCGGGTTTCCTTTTTTACGTATGAAGTATTATTAAGCGCTCTGGATACTGTAGCTGGCGATAGTTTCAATGCCGCTGCAAGATCCAGAATGGTATGGTGCTGCTGATTTTCCTTCATAATTTGCCGAATGACGAACTCTACGAATTTATGAAAACGTTTTCATAAATTGTCAACTATAATTTGCAACGTGTTTTTTACATCGGATTTCTTTTTATATCGGCGATCATAAGTCCATTATCCGGCACCAGATCTTTGCGAAAAATTCAATTAATGTTGTTTAAACTACTTTTCTCTACATTTGTTATAAAACCGGTGGAAAATTCCTGATCCAGTAATTTCAGTCCGCCCGACAAGAGTTTCAAAAACAATAATATAGAAATCAAACATTATGAATGTAGCATTAATCGGAGCCTCCGGATTTGTTGGCTCAGCAATCTTAAGCGAGGCATTAGACAGAGGACACAAGGTGAAAGCAATCGTTAGAAATCCTGAAAACATCACCTTACAGCATGAGAATCTGAGTATTATCAAAGCCGACGTTTTGGATGCCGATCAAATCAAATCTGCTGTTCAGGGAACGGATGCAGTAATCAGTGCCTATAATTCAGGCTGGAGCAATCCGGATATTTACGAAGAGTTTTTAAGAGGATCACAGTCTATTCAGGCCGCTGTTAAAGCAGCTGGTATCAAAAGATATATTGTGATCGGAGGTGCAGGAGCCCTGGAAATAGCACCAGGGATCCAGGCTGTAGATACACCAGAATTCCCGGCAGCGATTTATCCCGGGGCTTCAGCAGCGAGAGATTACCTGAATATTCTTAAAAAAGAAGAGGAACTGGACTGGACATTTTTCAGTCCCGCTTTTGAAATGCACCAGGGTACGTCAGGAGTACGTACAGGAAAATACCGCCTTGGTTCAAATCAGCCAGTGTTTGGCGATGATGACAGATCAGTTTTATCCGTAGAAGATCTTGCTTTAGTGATCATTGATGAACTGGAAACATCAAAACATACTAAACAACAGTTTACTGCTGCTTATTAAATGACCATTATAAAGGGAGAGCTGTTTAAGTTCTCCCTGTATAACTATTTGATTAGTCTACAATCGTGATTCCGAGGCTGTCAAGAAATGAAATAGCTGCTGGCAACTGAAAAATCGCTCCCTTGATTTTATTCCCGGCCGGATCAATCTGGTAATTCTGGGCTCCTGTAAAATTTGCCAGTCTCAGGTCTGTGTCCGAAAAGGTAGAGCCCATAAAATCGGTGCCACTTAAATCCGCAGCAGTCATATTACAGGCTGTAAAATCAACCTCGCGGGCTATGCAGTTTATTAGCTTTACTTTTTTGAGGTTTTTTCCAAAAAAACTGGAATAACTGAGAATCGATCCTTTAGCCTGTAAAGAGAATGGGTTCTGGGTATCATACCACAAAATGCCAATCGCTTTACAGTTGATGAGCGTACAATCACTGATATAAGTCTCTTTCAGTTTGATCAGTGAGAGATCCGTCTCCTCGAAGGTACACTTGTTAAAAGTGCAATCCTCAAACAGGCAACCTTTTATTGTCGATTTATAGAAGACACAATTGTCAAAATACCGGCCTGCAAGGTGCTTGTCCTCATAGTTTATATTTTCAAATCGTTTATTGTAATGTGCTATCGGTTCGTCTGCTTTACTCAAAATGTATTGTATCTGAATTATCCCCATCGGGGGGCTGTAAATCTAATACATTTTAAAATGCAATGAAATGTAATAGCCAATTAAATTGTCTCTTATGGAAAGCAATAATCTCAACATTTTCTATCCTCCTTTTATAACTACGAGTGAGCGCCATCAGCAAAAAACAGCTGATTGGCTATATCAATCTCTTCATTTGTAATGGTGTGTTGTTTAGCCGGGTAAACAACAACATGCATTCTGCCGTTCATTTTTTCCATGACTGCGGCACTTTCTTTAACCCTTTTTAAGGGCACGTGAGCATCGGGATCACCTGTTGAAATCAGGATGGTAGTTTGTCCGAAGTCGCCCTTATAATTTTCCAATTCAAGCACCTGCCCAATCAGCCCGCCGGTAAAAGCGATTACCCCGCCGTACTTCATTGCATTTCTTGTGACATATTCCAGCGTAAGACATGCCCCTTGCGAGAAGCCCATGAAATAAATCTGCTCTGCCGGGATGCCCGCCTTAACGATATCCTGTACCAGTTCATCGATAATTTCCAGTGCAGAATCCAGTGCCGGCTGATTTTCTTCAACCGGTTCAATAAAACTCGTCGGGTACCAGCTGTGGCGACTTGCCTGTGGCGCAAAAATGGCCATATCGGTAGTATCAAGATAATTTGCCAAAGGCACCATACTCTGGGCCGATGCTCCCCTGCCATGAATCATAACAAGGGCGCTTTTGGCATTTTCCACTGGTATTCCTGCAGTTACTATATTTTTTGAGTGCTGGTACATATCAGATAAGGTTAGGTAAAATACGTTCTATCTCTGACCGCTGACTTTCATATTGTGAAGGCAATTTCAGATTGCTGCCCAGCTCGTTCAGTGGTTCGTCAACTGTAAACCCGGGATTATCTGTAGCCAGTTCGAACAACACACCTCCTGGTTCACGGAAGTACATAGAATAGAAATAGTTACGGTCAATCTGCTCAGTGATATTCAGCCCCATAGCCGCAATTTTATCTCTGAAGTATTTCAGTGTTTCCTCGTCTTTTACCCGAAATGCTACGTGATGTACTGAACCACCAGCAACGTGCCCGGCAGATTCTCCAGGTGCTTCAACAAGGTCCACGATAGCAGCCTCTTCAACTGCATCTGTCACAAAGCGGTAACGGTTAACATGCTGTTCCATCAGTTTGTACCCAAAGATTGCAGTAAGTACTTCAGCAGTCCTGTCAATTTTATTTGTAGTGATAGTCACCTGGTGAAAACCACGTATTGCCTGATCTGCGTTGATTTCCGGTGTTAAAAAAGGTATCCTGTTGTCTTTGTTTTTTGCAACAGTAAGCTCAAATTTAAGTCCGTCAGGATCTAGTAATGTCAGGTATTTTTCGCCGAACTTCTCAGAAGCTTTGTTATAGGTAATGTTATTTTTTTCAAGGCGTTCCTGCCAGAAGTCCAGACTTCCCTCCGGAACACTGTATCCAATTTCGGTTGCCTGTCTGGTACCCCTTCTGCCTGCGCCTATGTTTCCCCATGGGAAAAAGGTCAGGATGGTACCCGGCGATCCGGCTTCGTCGCCATAGTATAAATGATATGTTTGCGGATCGTCGAAATTGACTGTTTTCTTTATCAAACGCAGTCCCAATACCCTTGTGTAGAAATCGTAATTCACTTTTGCATTTCCTGCAATCGCTGTGATGTGGTGCAGACCTAAAATTGTGTTTTCCATAATGATCTTTCTGAATTACATCCAGGGTTATTGCCCCTGTCTGCTTTTCCTTTAGTGTTTAAACAAATCTACCACCTGGATTTTTTATAAATCTTATCCTATCGTAAGAAATTACATTGATGGTATTATCGAGAAATTTGGGTTCTACGTAAAAGCGTATGCTCAGAAGTATCTTATATAGTTGCTTAATCGGCATATAATGAAAGTTAGAAACAGCGGGAAATGCCGGTAAGAGCTTTTAAATAAAATATTCAAATAGATTTGCATTTGAATATATGTTTTCTATCTTTGCAGCCCCGCAAGGGAGAACGGACCGGTAGTTCAGCTGGTTAGAATGCCGCCCTGTCACGGCGGAGGTCGCGGGTTCGAGTCCCGTCCGGTCCGCATAATATGTAGTAAAACATTCAGAAAGCCTTTAATCGTATGATTAGAGGCTTTTTTTGATTTAGAGGATTTCAGAATTATTCAATAATTCTGGTACTTATAGTGAGTAATTCATGAGTCAATAGTTGAACAGGTCTGATTCACTGAAAGTCTTATATCGTATTGATTGTCAACTAGTTCAAAAATTGAACATCTTGATTACTCCTATCTGCAATGCTAATTTTGTTTAACTCTAATCTTAAGAAGATGAAAAACACTTTTAGCCTGCTCTTCTATCTGAAGAAGCCAAAAAATTATGTTTCCGGTGCAATGCCTATTTACATGCGTATCACGGTAGATGGAGTACCCAAAGAGCTATCTACAGGCAAACTATCTAATCCAGAGTACTGGAATACTAAGACTTGCCGCATAGACAGCAGAAACGAAAATGCGCGGATTACAAATATCTATTTTAAAGCAGTTGAGGACAAGGTCGATCAGGCGCATATTGACCTGATTAAAGCCGGTGAGTCGATCACGACGGAATCTCTTAAAAACAAGTATTTAGGATTTGTAGAGAAGCCTCATACTATAACTGTGGTATTTCAAGATCACAATGCTAAAATAGAGGCGCTAATCGGCAATGGATTTGAAAAAGGTACGCTAACCAAATATAACAGCACATTGAAGCATGTCAAATCTTTCATTATATCGAAATATGGACAAATAGATATTCCTGTAGACAAGATTGATCACTTCTTTATCTCAGAATTTGATTTTTACTACGCAGCAATTGTAAATGCGCCAATAACTCTGCTGTCAAACATCTAAAGGACCTTGGAAAGATCACCAGCATTTGCCTTGGGAACCGCTGGATAAAATATGATCCATTCCTAAACCACAAGAATAAAATTGACAAGGTGGTAAGAGTTACCCTTACCCCTGACGAACTGCAAGACATCTCTCATAAAGAATTTGCAATAGAGCGTCTACGTATTGTGAGAGATACTTTCATCTTCTGCAGCTATACGGGCTTAAGTTTTATTGATGTTCAGGAATTAACTAAATCAGAGATCAGGAAAGGATTAGATGGTGCATCATGGATTATGAAGAAGCGCCATAAAACTGCTGTAGCCTCTCATATCCCATTATTGCCAATTGCTGAAGAGATTGTGAATCGATATGCTGATCATCCTATATGCGTGAACAGTGACAGAGTTTTGCCTGTGAGCAGCAATCAGAAGATGAATGCTTACCTGAAGGAGATTGCCGATATCTGTGGTATCACCAAACATCTAACGTTTCATATAGCAAGACACACCTTCGCCACTACAATCACCTTGTCTAACGGCGTACCGATTGAGAGTGTTTCTAAAATGCTCGGGCATACCAATATTAAAACCACTCAGCACTATGCAAAAATTCTTGATACCAAGGTTGGCGCTGATATGTCAATGTTGAAAAATAAATTAACATCGGTAGGATAAATGGAAATAAGTTAGAACCAGTTTACCCAAATGTATTGGGTTCAGCATAAACATTATGGAACAACATGACAACAATGCACTTATCCCAGATGAACTTGTCGTGAACAAGATATTTCAAATTCGAGGACAGAAGGTAATGTTAGACTTTGATCTCGCAATTCTGTATCAGGTTGAAACGCGCATACTAAAGCAATCAGTGAGACGCAATATATTGCGTTTTCCGGAAGATTTCATGTTTCAATTAACCAAAAAAGAGTGGCATGAGGTTATCACAATTTGTGATAACCTACCTAGAAACGCTAAATTCGGCTCTTCTACTCCATTTGCCTTCACAGAACAAGGTGTAGCTATGCTGTCGAGTATCTTAAATAGTGACAGAGCGATCTATGTTAATATTCAAATCATCAGGATCTTTACCAAGATGCGCCTTATACTTACTGATACTACCGAAATCAAATTGGAAATTGAGAAGATAAAAGGAAAATTGGATAACCAAGATAAAAATATGGAGATTGTTTTCAGGTATTTAGATGAACTTTTGGAAAAACAGGATCAGCCACAGTCCCCTAGAGTTCGAATTGGATTTAAGCCGGATAATCTCTAAATTAAGGTTACTTGGTTTTTGCTACTTTAGGCTGATCAGCAAAGAAATCTTTTATTGACCAATCAAGTATCACAGCGATTATAATTGAAGCCAACACAATATTTAACTACATCTGACGCTTTAGTATATGAGAGCGTTAATTTAGATAAGCGGCAATGGTCATAGATCATTGCCGCTTTCTTATTTTAATGAGTTAATCATCAGACTCTTCATTCTTGAATACTTCATCAATCTGATGACGGTTAGCTTCAAGAATCCAATCTTTAGATTTGTTATATATTGGAATTAGTAAATCTATTTTGTCAATAATTAAATAGCTTCAAAAGATATATATTCATCAAAAAATTATCCATTTAATACACTTCTGTGATATTAACCATCCTGATTACAATCTTACGGACAAAAAAACAATAGCAAGAAACCTCAATAAACTTTGATAAATGCCTGGTTATGCTTAAATTAGTATCATAGCATTGCAGCTATATTGTACTATGAAATTAGTGAGTAATTCATGAGTCAAAATCGAAAAAGCTTAAAAAACGTCATTTAAAGGCCGTCAGGCTACTTTCATAAAGTCCCGTCCGGTCCGCTTAAAGCTCTTCAGATTTCTGAGGAGCTTTTTTCTTTTATAGTATTCCAAAATATTTCCCCCTGCTTATATTGTAAAATACCGTTTACGCAGCCAGAAAGCAACATTTACCAATGCAATCAGTGCAGGTACTTCGACAAGCGGCCCAATTACTCCCGTGAAAGCTTCGCCGGAGTTGATACCAAATACACCGATGGCAACAGCTATTGCCAGTTCAAAATTATTTCCTGTAGCAGTAAATGCGATGGATGTGCTTTTTGAATAATCGGCGCCGAAGTATTTACCAGCGAAAAAACTAACTAAAAACATGACGGAGAAATAAATTACTAAAGGAAGAGCTATTCTGACTACATCCATAGGAATCTGCACAATCAATTTTCCCTTGAGACTGAACATGACTACGATTGTAAATAACAATGCAATTAAAGTAACAGGCGAAATAAAGGACACATATCTCGTTTGAAACCATGTCTCGCCTTTTATATCAATCAACACATAACGGCTAATAATTCCTAAAGCGAAAGGAATACCCAGGTAAATACCAACACTTTTTGCAATCTCAATAATAGTAATATCGACAGCATACCCTTTGATCCCAAACAAAGGAGGCAGGACTGTAATAAATACATAAGCGTAAACACTATACAGCAAAACCTGAAAAATGCTGTTTAAAGCGATTAAGCCGGCAGCGTATTCCCTGTTCCCCTCTGCAAGTTCATTCCAAACCACAACCATTGCAATACATCTTGCCAGGCCAATCAATATTAATCCGATCATATATGCTGGATATTGATGCAGGAATGTAATAGCCAGTACGAACATCAGAACCGGGCCTACTACCCAGTTCAAAAACAATGAAGCGGTCAGTACTTTTGTATCCTTGAATACCGCCCCCATGTTTTCATATTTCACTTTCGCAAGTGGCGGGTACATCATCAAAATCAGCCCGAGAGCCAGCGGTATATTCGTTGTTCCGCTTGAAAAGGAATTGATAAATCCTGATGATGAAGGGATAAAATAACCTATAGTTATCCCGGTTGCCATGGCAAGGAAAATCCATAAAGTAAGAAAGCGGTCGAGGAAACTTAGTTTCTTTCTTTCTGCCGCGGGCGCACAATGCGTTACAGACATTTCAATTCAAGTGGTTTTCAGCAAAGTCAGAAGCGTAAATTTTAATCATATCCCTTACTTGCCTGAACGCGTTCATAACTTCTTCTTCGGTTCCTGTTGCTTTTGCAGGATCCGGAAAATTGTAGTGAAATTTTTGTGCTTGTGCAGGAAAGAACGGACAGCTTTCTTTGGCGTTGTCACAAACGGTAATTACGTAATCAAAATTGATATGGGCATATTCATCGATATGATTTGATGTGTGTGCAGCTATATCGAGACCGCTTTCCGCCATAACTTTCACTGCTCTGGGATTAAGTCCGTGGACCTCAATACCGGCACTATAAATGTTTGCCTTATTCTCTGCAAAATGCCTTAAAAACCCTTCTGCCAATTGACTGCGACAACTATTGCCCGTGCAGAGTACCAATACATTTTTCATATTTTTAGTTTATTCCTGCTATTTTACTTCTCCGCTCTAATAAATTGACATCGCGCCATTTATCCAGCATTTTCCCCACTTTTTCCCTGTATCCTATCAGACGGAAACCTTCATTTTCATGTAACCGCATGCTGGCAGTGTTTTCCGGAAATACACCCGATTGCAATGTCCAGATGTTGGACTTTTCACTTTCAGAAATGACATGTTTCAATAATTGTGAGCCAATGCCCATGCCCCTGAAAGTACCGGATATATAAATGCTGACTTCTGCCACTCCAGCATAAACACAGCGACTGGAGACTGGTGACAACGCCACCCATCCTGCTACTTCATTTTTTATAATGGCAACATAGCGAAGGTCTGCTAAATGTGCTTTATCCCATTCATCCCACGAAGGTGCAGTCGTTTGCAGGGTAGCCTGCCCTGTTGCTATTCCTTCCAGGTATATCCTTCTTATTTCCGGCCAGTGCGCCGGCTTCAGATTTTCAATTATTGTCATAGCTAAAACTTTAACAGCAGCCCGATCCAGGTGTACAGGTGTCGGTCACCGCAGCCAGGTTAATCAATTGTATTTTCGGTTTCTGCTCTGGTGTGCAACATTCTTCAGCACTGTCGGTAGTGCCACAACTGCCTCCTCTGCTAATTGCTTTGCATTCTACGGCGTCCGGCACAAGATTAACGACCAGGCTGGCTCCAACAGCGGATATTTCAGAAGGGAACATCTGACGGGTATCAAAGTCGCTGTTGCCAAATTCAATCTTCACTTTTCCAAGCGGATTAAGCGGTAATTTACTTTCTACAAGTTGAATGATAGACAGCGCTTTTTCAACTTTCATTGCCCGCTCATTCTCACGGATTTTTGGTTCCCAGAGCTGGACAATGATTTCAGTCCATGCATTCATCACACCACCACAATCTACCGAAGTAACCGTAGCTTGCTTGATCTCCGTGATATGGTATGAAGGATCCACAAGCCGGTCACTGCCAAACTGAAATTGAAGTTCTAAAGAAGGCTGCTCAATCAATAATTGTTTGAAAGTCTGCCAGTCCATTGCTTCATGTTTTTTCATATTGCTATCCTTTTAATTGTAATATTACGATGTATTAATTCAAAAATTTTTAGCAGCAGGTATTCCCGCCTTTATAAGAATTAAACAAAGTACCTAACTCATTTTGTAATTGCTCCCATGCCTTGGGCTCTATGCAATAACATATGCTTACCCCTTCAATTGTTCCCTGTATCAACCCAGCATTCTTCAGCTCTTTCAGATGCTGAGAAATTGTGGCTTGGGCCAGACCAAGTTCTGTAACCAGATCGCCACAAATACACGCATTTGCATTAATGATATATTCAAGAATAGCAATTCTTGCAGGATGTGCAATTGCTTTAAGCATCACTGCCAGGTGATTTTGGCGGTCAGTAAAGATTTCTGTTTTTGTAAGCCCCATAACAATCGCAATATTACGATATAATGTTGATTATTCAAATTCCTGTAAAACATTTGATAAGTAAGTTCACAATTATATCTTTGCATTTAATCAATCTAAATAAGGAGAGTAATTTCATTCAGGGTTCACTCGTTTTATTTAAGGATAACGGCTCATTATAAATCATAGTCATGTATACAATAATTGTTTTACTGGTATTTATTGCCTTTTTGTTTTTATACAATCTGTCAAAAAAAACAGAATGGTCTGATAAACCAGCCTGCGCAGCTTATTTCGAGAAAAAGCGAATACTGTCTACCGTCCTAAGTGCAATACTGATATTGATCGCCGGAGTTTTGCTTGAAAATGATAATGGAATGGTATCAGGGATCTTCAGCTTAATTGTCATTCTCATGGCAATGGGTAGTGTGATTGTTTTACTTTTCCCTTTCAGGTACGTCTCAGTCAAGCAAATGGCCCTGTTATTCCTCGTATTTATCGTTTTTGAACAGATGATTTTCTAATTATGCCGGCTAATAAAAAATACCTTACCAAATCCCCTTTTCAGAAATTCCTGAAGATTACAGCTGGTTTTGTTGGTGGATATTGTGTTATGATCTCATTTCATTGTTTGCTTTGCTGCATTTTTGAGCCCAAAAACGTAATCATTACAGCTGCTTTTACAGGCTACATCCTTTGGACTGTCCTGATGCTGGTTGCTTTTCTTGCTAAAAGCGCGTGGAAGATCTGGTTATGTTATATCGTGCTAACTGGCATCTTCTACCTTCCTTTCCTCTTTAACCTCTAACCGGACCATGAAAAATAGAAATTATAATATATATTTTAATACGCATACGATCAGCGGTATTATCATATCGGCCATATTATTTGTTATTTTTTTCGCAGGTTCCTACACCCTCTTCAAAGATGAAATATCTGCCTGGCAGAGCAATACCTCATTTAAGGCGCAACCCGACAAAAAATTAAATTACAATAAGTTACTTGATTCACTTGATCAAAAGTACAACCTGAAAGGCCGCGATGTATCTTTTTTTTTCCAGAAGGGTACCTTTGATACCTATGTAGAAGTTACTGCATCCAAAGACAGTACGCTTGTTCCGAAAAAGAAACCAGAACCAGAAAAAAAAGCGGGTAAAAGAGGCCGTCGTGGTGATGGCGACGGGGCTTACTTCAAATACAATTTTTATAAGGGCGACAGTAAGACTTATGAGCAAACGTATGACCTGGGCGAGTTCCTGTACCGCCTTCACTTTCTTGCACAACTCAATCAGGTACCTATCAGAATTGGTACCCCATTCGGATATTTAGTTGCAGGTTTAGTGTCCTTTTTCTTTTTATTTGCACTGATTACAGGCCTGCTGCTTCACTGGGACAAAATCGTATCTAATTTCTTTGTCTTCAGGCCATGGTCAAAAGTAAAAACCGTCTGGACTGATTCACATACTGCACTGGGACTAATCGGTTTTCCTTTTCAGCTGGTCTATGCTGTGACGGGTGTTGTACTCATTATAAATGCGATATTGCTGATGCCTTTTACCATGATATTGTACCATGGTAAGTCAGACAAGATGTACAGCGATCTGGAGTATTCAGATGCTAAGGTCTATACATATACGTATGAGGCCCTGCCCGGAAAAGTTGATGTACAGTCTTACATCAACCGCACTGAAAAACTTTGGGAAGATTCTCAGATAAACAGGGTGATGATCAAAAATTATGGAGATGCCTCCATGGCAATCATTGCTGAAGGTGCAGCAAATCCTCAACGCAGTTTTTCCGGTAACGGCAGGATTGTCTACGAGATTAAAAATGATAAAATAGCTTATCACCACTCCCCATTGGGCGAAAGCACCTATATCAGTAAGGTTAAAAGCCTGATCTATCACCTGCATTTTGGAGATTACAGCGGTTACGCATTAAAGATCATTTACTTTATATTGGGAATGATGGGTTGTGTGGTGATTATTTCAGGTATCCTGATCTGGCTGGTTGCCCGCGATAAAAAGAATGTTCCTGAGCGTAAGAGAAAGTTCAATCTATGGCTGGCGAATATTTTCCTGGCAATTTGTCTTTCCATGTTTCCTGTAACAGCGCTGACCTTTATTGCAATAAAAATAAGCAGCTCAGTGGATATGGGTTACATCTATCGTGTATACTTCTACAGCTGGCTGTTGCTGTCGGTATACTATATTATCAGAAAAAACCTGAACCGTACAAACCGTGAAACACTGCTTCTGGGAAGTATCTTCAGCTTAGCCATACCTTTCGCAAATGGAATACGCACAGGCAATTGGGTATGGAAAACATATGCTGCGGGCGCTACTGACATCTTATTTATTGATCTCTTCAGTTTATCAATTGCAATTGTTGGTTTTATAAGCTTTTACAAAATCAGCCAACGCCACAAAACTCAGGTAGAAATATAAAAAAACAAATTAGATACAGGATTGCATTTTTTTCTATATTTGCAGCCCCGCAAGGGAGAACGGACCGGTAGTTCAGCTGGTTAGAATGCCGCCCTGTCACGGCGGAGGTCGCGGGTTCGAGTCCCGTCCGGTCCGCAAAAAGCCTTTAATCGCAAGATTATAGGCTTTTTTGATTTAGTGACTTCCCGAAATACCAATATTTCCAGTACAAATAGTGAGTAATTCATGAGTCCATGAATCAAAAACACCGGACTCACTGAAAACCTAATATGTAATTGATTATTAGTACGTTCAAAACTTGAACATCTTGATTACTCGTACATTTTAGCTAAATCCTTGAAAAGCAACGTATTGCATTATTTTATATATGTGCGTTTACAGTATAAATGACAATAAAGATAAAATGAAATTTTAAAGTAATTGATTTTATCTTTATTTCTTCTCTTTATCCGGGATGTCTTATCTTTAACTAACCATTTATAAATAAAAATAATTGTTATGAAGGCCTTCGTTGTGGAGGCCCTGATTGACTCATCATTAAAGAGGATACCAATTTTATTTATTTACCATCTCGAATTTTCCAATTAAGTCCAAAACGTTTGTGAGTTCCGCTTCTGGAATATCAAATTCTGTAATTTCAAATGAATGTTCGTACTTTCCCACATTGAAGGGAACATTTGAGAATCTGCCTTTAGAAGTTGCATTACATATAGCCCTCGCTTTATACAGATACATATTATCCTTCCGCTGTTCTTTTAGGTTGAAAGATACCTCCAGTGGCTGCTTTCTAAAATAAAAGTAAAGAGAGTCTGGCTCCTGTATCTCCCGTCTTTTGTAAATATATTTTTCAACCATTAACCCGTTGATCTCATCCCTATCGATATTTACCGAATCTTTTCCTTTACTTCTTAATTTGTAAAAAAAAGCTGGGGCACCTAATGTGGATTGAACGATTGAGTCTACATTAGCTTTTACGGGTTTACCAGTACTAATTGCCAATGAATCGAAGGCAA
>Ga0308163_10003403_pt1 | contig 13364 bp, 20 predicted proteins | sample PhyTR1_FD_201037 | JGI IMG/M metagenome (GOLD analysis project Ga0308163, IMG submission 201037) | Phyllosphere microbial communities from UC Gill Tract Community Farm, Albany, California, United States - DLSLT.R1 | ecosystem: Host-associated > Plants > Phyllosphere > Unclassified | place: USA... | reverse complement strand
GCGGTTGCCGGGAATTCCAGCATTTCGCCTTGCATCACGTCCGACAGGCCGTGCACGCGCACGATACCGTCCGTCACCGACACCACGGTGCCCTGGTTACGGATATCGGTGCTGCCAGCCAGACCTTCGATGCGGCTCTTGATCAATTCAGAAATTTCTGCGGGATTGAGTTGCATGACTCTTTCCTTCTTTCTTTGTTTAGCCGGGACCTCAGCGCGGTTAGGCAGTGAGGGCCGCTTTCATTTGTTCCAGACGGGCCTTGACCGAGGTGTCGAGCACTTCGTCACCCACGACCACGCGAATGCCACCAATCAGCGACTCATCGGGCTGAACGGTGAGATGCAGCTTGCGGCCAAAACGCTTTTCCAACGAAGCGCTGAGCTCCGTCAGTGCGGCAGGCTCGATGGGGAAGGCGCTGTACACCACCGCATCCGAAGAGCCCGCGAGCCGGTTGACGAGACCACGAAACTGGCCTGCAACCTCGGGCAGCGCGTTCACGCGGCCGTTCTCGATGATGACGCGCAGGAAATTACGAGCGGCATCGGGGAGTGCCGGACCGGCGACACCCGTGAAAACGTCAAGCAGCTGCTCTTCGCTCACCTTGGGGTTGTCTGCCAGTTGGCGTACTTGCGAATCGGCGGCAATCGCCGCCAATTCCTCCACCCAGCCGACTGTGCTGTTCAAATCCGCACCGCTGGCGGTGCTGGCTTTGAACAGGGCTTCAGCGTAAGGGCGGGCAATGGTGGCGAGTTCTGCCATGTTTGCGTTCCTTACAGCTCAGTCTTGAGGCGGTTCAGCAGGTCAGCGTGGACGCCGGCATTGACTTCCTTGCGGAGAATCTGCTCGGCACCCTTGACGGCCAGTGCGGCGACCTGCTCACGCAGTGCTTCACGGGCTTGAATTGCTTGCTGCTCGGCTTCTGCGCGGGCGGCTGCAATCAGCTTGTTGCCTTCTTCAGTCGCACGGGCCTTGGCCTCTTCAATGATGGACTGGGCGCGGCGGTCGGCGTCCGCAAGCCGCGATGTCGTTTCATTGCGCGTCTGGGCCAGTTCCTGCTCGACGCGCTTGTTGACAGCGGTCAGCTCGGTCTTGGCCTTGTCGGCAGCAGAGAGGCCATCGGCGATTTTCTGGGCTCGTTCATCCAAGGCCTTCGCGATCGGGGGCCACACGAACTTCATCGTGAACAGCACCAGGATCAGGAAGACGATGGCCTGAACGAACAGGGTCGCATTGATACTCACGGCAACACCTTTCTATATGGGCGTTGAGGGGGAGCTTAGACCAGAGCGAACGGGTTGGCGAAAGCGAACAGCAGGGCGATGGCCACGCCGATCAGGAAAGCAGCGTCGATCAGACCGGCCAAGATGAACATCTTGGTTTGCAGTTCGTTGATCAGCTCGGGTTGACGAGCCGAAGCTTCCAGGAACTTGCCGCCCATCAAAGCGATACCGATCGAAGCGCCGATAGCGCCCAGACCAACAATCAGACCACAAGCCAGAGCGACGAGACCGAGAATGTTTTCCATGATGACTCCAGAGGATTAAAAAAGTGAAAGGAAAGAAAGAAAGGGTCAGTGGGCTTCATGTGCCTGGCCGAGATAAATCAGCGTCAGCATCATGAAAATGAAGGCCTGCAGGGTGATGATCAGAATGTGAAAGATCGCCCAGATAGAACCTGCAATGATGTGCCCCACGGGGAGCAACACACCAGAGAGAGACATGGCAGCCGCACCACCCATCAGGGCAATCAGCATGAATACCAACTCACCAGCGTACATGTTGCCAAACAGTCGCATGCCATGCGACACGGTCTTGGCAACGTATTCGATGATCTGCATCAGCAGATTGACCACGCCCAGGATGACGGCGAAGACAGGGTTCTTGCTGGTGCCGAACGGAGCGGTCACCAGTTCATGGGCCCAGCCGCCGGCGCCCTTGATCTTCACGCTGTACCAGAAGCACAGCAGCAGAACGGCGGACGACAGACCCAGGGTGGTAGAGAGGTCGGCGGTGGGCACGACGCGCAGATAGGCGTGGCTGTCACCGGTAGCACCTTGCCACAGCACGGGCAGCAGGTCGACAGGCAGCAAGTCCATGGCGTTCATCATGAAGATCCAGACGAACACCGTCAGTGCCAGGGGCGCAATGAACTTGCGGCTTTCGGCATTGTGGATGTTGGCCTTGGCCTGGTTGTCCACCATCTCGACCAGCAGCTCGACGGCTGCCTGGAAGCGGCCGGGAACGCCAGCGGTCGCCTTGCGGGCGCACAGCCAAAGAACAAAGAGGGTCAGAGCACCGACGATCAGACCGACGATCACGGAGTCATAGTTGACTACCGAGAAATCGATGATGCTCGTCTGTTTGATGTTCTGGAGATGCTGCAAGTGGTGAACGATGTATTCACTTGCAGTTGGTGCGTGCGCGTCTGCGGCCATCGGGCAACTCTTCTCTCAATATCAATCGGTTTTTCGGACACCGGAGCGCCGCATGAGCAGCGCAATCCAGTACGTTTTCATCGTTACCACCATGCCGATCAGCAAAGCCAACCAGCTCAAATTCGCAACCAGCTTGGGCGCCATCGCCAACATGGCAATGCACAGCATCAGCTTGGCCATTTCCCAGCCAAAGAACCCGACCATCGCCGCGCCCGCATTCGGTGCCGCCTGCTGGCGGGCCAGGCCACGCGCAAACAGGGCTGCGGGGAACACCACCGCCAGAGCACCATAGCCAGCCGACCAGGCCACCGCGGACTTGCCGCTCACCAGCCAGGCCAGCAGCGCGACCACGCTACCCACCAGCACCTGCCCCGCCACCACACGCCACGGCGACACCGGCGGATTGCGCTGGCGCCACTGCTGCGCTTCTTGTGCAGTCAGGGGGTTGAAGTCGGAATCTTCGGCCTCAGTTTCAGTCTCGGGTGCGTATTTTTTAGTCATTTTGGCGCCCACTGCAGACTGAAACTTTCACAAAGCCTCTGATTATAAGTAAAAACCCCTGCCTTAAGATAGGGGTTGTCACGGGTGTGGGCAAATTTATCTTCCTTCAGCAGGCTTGCGAACCCCACCCAACAATGCAGGCAAGCCTTTGCCGTGTATGGGTTTTTCGTCCTGCCCGCACCACATCGGTGCCGGCGGAACGTTACCCCATAACCGTCGTTCCCGACAAGGTATTAACCTTTGAAAGTCTCTGTCATGAGTTCGTCAACTCCCATCGCCCCTTCCGCCAACGTCCTTGGCGCCGACGACGAAGCCGCTGCGCGCAAGGACTCGCTGATCGAGTACCCCTCGCTGTTCCCGATCAAGGTCATGGGCCTGCAGCATGAGCACCTGGTCTCGTCGATCACCAAGATCGCGCGCCAGTTCGACCCGGCATTCGACGCGAGCACCGTGGAGCTGCGCCCCAGCAGCACCGGCAAGTACCTGGGCGTGACCATCACCGTGACGGCCACCAGCCGCGAGCAGCTCGACAGCCTCTACATGGCGCTCACCTCGGATCCCCACGTCAAAGTAGTGCTATGACCCCCCCTGAGACGCTGCCGCGTCTTCCCCCCGAGGGGGACGGCAGCCTCGGTGCGGGGCGGCCCTTCCTCGCTGCCTCTGGGCTGGATCGTGCCAGTTTCATGGGCTGCGCGCGATGCGCACCGCATGGAATACCGAGATGAACGACAGTGCCTTTTTGGACACGCGGCTTCTGGGCCGCACCGACTACCAGGCCACGGTCCAGGCGATGCAGGACTTCACGCAGCAGCGCACGGCGGACACGCCCGATGCGCTGTGGATCTGCGAGCATGCGCCGCATTTCACCCAGGGCCTGGCCGGCAAGGCCGACCATGTGCTGATGCCGGGCGACATCCCGGTGGTGGCCACCAATCGCGGCGGCCAGGTCACCTACCACGGCCCGGGTCAGGTCGTGGCCTACCCCTTGCTCGATCTGCAGCGCAGTGGTTATTTCGTCAAGGAATATGTCTACCGCCTGGAGGAAGCCGTGATCCGCACGCTCGCGCATTTCGGCATCACGGGCCACCGCGTGGCCGGCGCGCCCGGCATCTATGTGCGCCTCGATGACCCGACCAGCCATGCCATGCTGCCCCAGCGTCCGCAACTGCGCGAGCCCGGCAGCCCAGCGCCCGCACCCGACTTCAGCGGGCTGGGAAAAATCGCCGCGCTGGGCATCAAAGTCAGCCGCCACTGCACCTACCACGGACTGGCTTTGAACGTGGCCATGGATCTCGAACCCTACTCCCGCATCAATCCTTGTGGCTATGCGGGCCTGCCGACCGTGGATCTTTCTACAATCGGAGTCCAGACAACCTGGGACGAGGCTGCGCATGTGCTTGGCCGACAGCTGGAAATCCGGCTCGCCCCCTGACAGACAAGAGCCATGAGCACCACAGACGTCGTTCGCGAAGCGCAATCCGCAGCCACCTACAACCCGCTGGCCAAGCAAAAGGCTGCGGCCAAGCTGTCGCGCATTCCCATCAAGGTCGAACAGGGCGAAGTGCTCAAGAAGCCTGACTGGATCCGCGTCAAGGCCGGCTCGCCGACCACGCGCTTCTACGAGATCAAGGACATACTGCGCGAGAACAAGCTGCACACGGTGTGCGAGGAAGCCAGCTGCCCCAACATCGGCGAATGCTTCGGCAAGGGCACGGCCACTTTCATGATCATGGGCGACAAGTGCACGCGCCGCTGCCCGTTCTGTGACGTGGGCCATGGCCGCCCCGACCCGCTCGATGTCGATGAGCCGCTGAATCTGGCCAAGACCATTGCCCAGCTGCGCCTGAAGTATGTGGTGATCACCAGCGTCGACCGCGATGACCTGCGCGACGGCGGCAGCGGCCATTTCGTCGAATGCATCAAGAACATCCGCGAACTGTCGCCAAATACGCAGATCGAAATCCTGGTGCCCGACTTCCGCGGCCGCGATGACCGTGCCCTCGAGATCCTCAAATCCGCCCCGCCGGATGTGATGAACCACAACCTCGAAACCGCGGCGCGCCTGTACAAGGAAGCGCGCCCCGGCTCCGACTACCAGTTCAGCCTGAACCTGCTGAAGAAATTCAAGGCCCTGCACCCCAACGTGCCGACCAAAAGCGGCATCATGGTGGGCCTGGGCGAGACCGACGAGGAAATCCTGCAGGTGATGCGTGACATGCGTGCGCATGACATCGACATGCTGACCATCGGCCAGTACCTGTCGCCGTCGAACAGCCATCTGCCGGTCAAACGCTACGTGCATCCCGACACTTTCAAGATGTTCGAGGAAGAAGCCTACAAGATGGGCTTCAGCCACGCTGCCGTCGGCGCCATGGTGCGCTCGAGCTACCACGCAGACGAGCAGGCGCACGGCGTGCTCTCCAGCACACCCTGACTTCGCGGCGCCCCGTTCGTGGTGAGCAGAACCATGAACGGCCGGCCCGCCAGCCGGGCCTGGGCAGCTTCAAGCGCCTGCGCCCCAAAACAAAAAAGCCTTCCAATTCGGAAGGCTTTCTTCGTTTTGCTTCATCAAAAAATGCCTGGCTAACCGGCGAGCCGCTGGCTGGCAAAAAACGACTGAAGGCTTAACAGGCCCACGAGTCGCCCCACGATGAAACTGAACCGGCGGAGCACTGGCTCCCACCAGGAAATATGTGCTGCGTCAGTGGATGAATCATATCAGGTAAATGAGAAGCACTCGCAACTATTTTTCAAAAGAATTTTGCGGCGTTCTTTCACGGACCGGCAGCCAGCAGCGCTGCAGGGTCGTCGGCCTGCACCACTTGCTGCGCCCAGGCGCTGAGCCGGCCCGCGTTGGAACGCAGGATTTCCTGCTTGACGGCCAGGATCTGCGCCGGATGCATGGAGAAACTGCGCAGGCCCAGGCCCAGCAGCAGTCGCGTCATGGCCACGTCGCCAGCGACTTCGCCACAGACGCAAACACTCTTGCCCTGGCGCTGGCCTTCGGCGATGACCTCGGCCACCAGCCGCAGCACGGCGGGATGCAGCGGATCGTATAGGTGGGCCACGGCCTCGTCGGCGCGGTCGATGGCCAGCGTGTACTGGATCAGGTCATTGGTGCCTATCGACAGGAAATCGAAATAGCGCAGAAACATGCGCACCATCAGTGCTGCGGCCGGGATCTCTATCATCGCGCCAAGCTGCACCGCGCCATGGGGCATGCCGCGCAGATCGAGTTCGGCACGCGCCAGATCGACCTGGGCCAGGGTCTGCTCGATCTCGCGCTGATGCGCCAGCATCGGAAACAGCAGGCAAACCGGCCCATGCACGGCCGCGCGCAGCACCGCGCGCAACTGGGTGCGGAACATGCTGGGATCGGCCAGGCTCCAGCGTATGGCGCGCAAGCCCAGCGCCGGATTGAGCGAGTACTCGCGCGCCTGGGCGCGGTCCAGGGGCTTGTCCGCGCCGACATCGATGGTGCGGATGGTGACGGGCAGGCCCTGCATGCCTTCGACGGCCTGGCGATAGGCCTGGTATTGCTCTTCTTCGCCGGGCAGCGGGCCGTTGCGCCCCATGAACAGGAATTCGCTGCGAAACAGCCCCACGCCCTGGGCGCCGGCGCTGAGCGCAGCCGGGCCGTCGCCAGGCTGTTCGATATTTGCCAGCAGCTCGATGTGCTGGCCGTCCAGCGTCACCGCGGGCGTATGCCGCAGCAGCGCCAGGCCCTCGCGCTCGAGTGCGTTCTCGCGCTGGCGGGCCGCATATTCGGCCAGGATGGCGGGCGAGGGATCGACGATCACCACGCCGGCATTGCCATCGATGATCAGCCAGTCGTCGGGCCGCACCAGCTGGGCCGCGGCGCGTGCGCCGACCACGGCCGGAATATCCATGCTGCGCGCGACGATGGCCGTGTGCGAGGTCTTGCCGCCCACGGCCGTGACAAAGCCCGCAAACACGCTGGTCTTGAAATGCAGCATGTCGGCCGGCGCCAGATCCTGTGCCACCAGGATCAGCGGCAGCTCGGCCACGGCTCCGGGCAGCGTCGGACGCGCCGCCGGCACGGGGCTGGCCACGCCCTTGAGATGGCGCAGGATACGGTCCACCACCTGCTCGAGATCGGCCTTGCGCTCGCGCAGGTACTCGTCCTCCATCTCGTCAAACTGGCGCGAGATGGCCTCCAGCTGCGTCGTCAGTGCCCACTGCGCGTTGTACAGGCGCTCGCGTATCCACTGCTCGACGCCATGCACCAGCGACTCGTCCTGCAGCAGCATCAGGTGCACATCGAGCAGCGCGTCGAGCTCGGCCGGCGCGTCATGCGGCATCTCGGTCTGCAGACGCTGCAACTCCTCGATGACCGCATGGCGTGCGGTGCGCGCGCGCGCGATTTCGGCCTCCACTTCGGTGTCAGCAATGAAATAGTGCTGTACCTCGGTGCGGCTCGAGCTCACCAGCACCGCCCGCCCGATGGCAATGCCGCGGGAGACTGCCAGGCCGTGAATTGCAAACGTCATCCGGACTGTCCTTCAGTCAGTCATGGGCGGCCACTGGCACAGGCTGCGCCGGCTGCTGCCCATTGAAGTCCCTGCGCCGCTCGGCGGCGCACGCACTCATTGTCCTTCGCCAAACTTATCGTTGATCAACGCCAGCAGCGCGTCCATGGCTTCCTGCTCGCGTTCACCCGAAGTTTCCAGCTCCACCTCCGAACCGATGCCGGCCGCCAGCATCATGACCCCCATGATGCTCTTGGCATTGATGCGCCGCTCGCCCTTGGTCATCCACACTTCGCAGGGGAAGCCGCCGGCGAGTTTGGTGAGCTTGGCCGATGCCCGTGCATGCAGGCCCAGCTTATTGCTGATGGTGATGGTGGTCTTGATCATGAATGGAACGAGGAGACTGGTTCTGCAACGGAGCGGCCGCCACGGCCATCACTCCCTGGGTGCCGCCGACCACGGCACGTGCCGCGACGGCTTCAAGCGTTTCATGGCGGTAGCTGACCGCGCGCAACAGCATGGGCAGATTCACACCCGCCACGAGCTGGGCCGCACGGCCGGCCACCAGGCGCTGCGCCACATTGCAGGGCGTCGCGCCAAACACATCGGTCAACACCAGCACCGGGGCGGCGCCTTCGCCCAGCAGCGCTGTGGCGCTCGCGAGAGACGTCTCCGGACTGGCATCGGCTGCGATATCGAGCGCCAGCACATCGTCGGCGCTGTCGGCGAACACATGTATCGCACAGGCCCGCAGCGCCTGCGCCAGCGGTGCATGGGTGACAAGAAGAATGCGCGTGTTCATCCCTGGCATTATGGCGTGAGGTCAGAGCAAACCACGGCCGGGGTGAACTTTCGCGCGCGCTGCGCACTCATAATCTCTGACCGCCGGATTCCCGGCAGCTTTGGGCACAATCGAGCGATGGCAATCAAAAAATGGATAGCAGGCGTGGCACTGGCCGCGGTCGTTGGTGTCGGCGGCTTCATCTACCTGGATGCAGGCACCGGCCCGGCGCCATCCTCGACGTTCGTGCTGCTCGACGGCAGCCAGAAGACCACGGCCGATCTGCATGGCAAGGTGACGCTGGTGAACTTCTGGGCCACGAGCTGCACCACCTGTGTCGCCGAAATGCCCGAGATCATTTCGACCTACAAGAAATACCATACGCAGGGCTTCGAAACCGTGGCCGTGGCCATGAGCTACGATCCGCCGAGCTACGTAGTCAACTTCGCGCAAAGCCGGCAGCTGCCGTTCAAGGTCGCCATCGACAACACCGGCATGGTGGCCAAGCAGTGGGGCGATGTGCAGCTCACGCCCTCCACTTTCATCGTCAACAAGCGCGGCGAGATCGTCAAACGCTATGTCGGCGCACCCGACTTTGCCGAGCTGCACCAGTTGATTGAAAAGCTGCTCGCCGAGGCCTGAGCGCCACGCGGTCATGCGCGGGACGTGAGGGATTTCACCCTGCGGCGCACATGCCGCTACACTTCAGGTTCCGTTGTTTTTGCGCCTCGACTGTGGACAAGCCTTCTTTGGCCCTGCTGACAGCGACTTTTCCGCAGGATCTGGAGCTCGTGCGCCAGATCTTTGAAGAGTACGCTGAGAGTACGGGCATCGACCTGGAATTTCAGAACTTCGCGGCCGAGCTGGCCGATCTTCCTGGATCCTACGCACCGCCACGCGGGCAATTGCTGCTGGCCTGGGTCGACGGCGCGCTTGCCGGCTGCTGCGCGCTGAGGCCGCTGGATACCAGCGACTATGCGAACGCTGCTGAAATGAAGCGTCTCTATGTGCGCCGCCCATTCCGCGGCTTTGGCCTGGGCCGCGAGATCACCGCGACCATGCTCGACCTGGCGCGCCAGACCGGCTACGACCGCGTGCTGCTCGACACCCTGGACGACATGGAAGCCGCGCGCGCGCTCTATGCCGAACTCGGTTTCGAGGAAATTCCCCCCTACTACTTCAACCCCGCTGCAGGCGGCCACTACCTCAAGGCCGAGCTTTTCTGAGCGGCTGCCGCGCCGGCAACGCGCAAAAAAAAGAGCGCCAGGCGCTCTTTTCCTTTCCCGCACCGTGCGGCGCGCCAGGCACACCGCACGACGGCTGCAGGCTGATCAGCCCTGGGCTTGCGACAGCAGGGTGGCGGCATCGCTGACTTCGAACTTGCCCGGGCCTTCGACGTTGAGTTGAACGACCTTGCCGTCCTTGACCAGCATCGAATAGCGGTTGCTGCGCAGACCCAGGCCCTTGCCGTTGAGGTCCAGCGTGAGGCCCGTGGCCTTGGCGAAAGCGGCATCGCCGTCACCGATCATGCGCACCTTGCTGCCGACGTTCTGGTCACGGCCCCAGGCACCCATCACGAATGCGTCGTTGACCGACAGGCACCAGATTTCGTCGACACCGGCGGCCTTGAGCGCCTCGGCCTGCTCGACATAACCGGGCAGGTGCTTTTGCGAGCAGGTCGGCGTGAAGGCGCCGGGCACGGCGACGATGGCCACCGTCTTGCCAGCGGCAGCGTCTTGCACCTGCACCGCGTTCGGGCCGATGCTGCAGCCATTGCCTTCCACGGCAACGTATTCTGTCAGCGTGACGGCGGGCAGGGTATCTCCAACTTTGATCATTAAAAGCTCCGGTTTTACTTGAAACATGGGCCACGCAAAAGCGCGGCCCCCAAACGAAAAAACGACCCACATTGTGGGTCGTTTTTCTCAGCTTTGCAGCACTAAGGCCTGATAGGCTTTAGAGCAGGCCAGCCTTTTGCACCAAGCGGGTCGCAACCCAGTTCTTGGTCTTGGACAAAGGACGGCTTTCCGTGATTTCGATGGTGTCGCCGAGCTTGTATTCGCCATTTTCGTCATGGGCGTGGTACTTGCTGGACTTGCCAACGATCTTGCCGTACAGCTCGTGCTTCACACGGCGTTCGACCAGAACGGTCACAGTCTTCTGACGCTTGTCGCTGACCACCTTGCCAATCAAGGTGCGCTTGAGGGATTTTTTAGCTTCCGTCATGTCGGCTCCTATTACTTGGCGGCTTGCTTTTCAGCAAGGATGGTCTTGGCACGAGCGATGTCACGGCGCGTGGTGCGCAGCGTATTCGTGTTGGCCAATTGTTGCGTAGCCTTCTGCATGCGCAGGCCGAAATGCGCCTTTTGCAAGGACTTGATTTCGGCTTCCAGGCCGGTAACGTCTTTTTGGCGCAATTCAGTAGTTTTCGTCATTTTGAATTCTCCTGATTAAGCGCCAATGTGGCGAGCAACGAACGTGGTGCGCAGCGGCAGCTTGGCGGCAGCCAGGCGGAACGCTTCGCGTGCCAATTCTTCTGGCACACCCACGATTTCGTAGAGCACCTTGCCGGGCTGAATTTCAGCGACGTAGTACTCAGGATTGCCCTTACCGTTACCCATACGCACTTCTGCGGGCTTGGTCGAGATTGGCTTGTCAGGGAACACACGGATCCAGATACGACCACCACGCTTCACGTGACGGGAAATTGCACGACGTGCAGCTTCGATCTGGCGGGCCGTCAAACGGCCACGGTCCGTGGATTTCAGGCCGAAGTCACCGAATGCAACGGAGTTACCTCGCGTTGCAACACCGGTGTTGCGACCCTTTTGCTCCTTGCGATATTTGCGGCGAGCAGGTTGCAGCATGTTTATTCTCCTTTACCGTCCGCTGCTGTAGCGGGCGCGTCTGCCTTGCGAACGCGCTTAACGGCGTTGGTGTCGGCACCGGCGCCGGCAGGCTTATCGCTGCCGTCGGCCGGAGCCACGTTGCCACCCACTGGGCGGCGAGGTGCACCACGGCCGGGACCGGCGTTGCGATCGCCATTACGGCTGTCGCGACGCGGGCCACGGGGGCGACGCTCTTCTTCGGGACGCGGCGTCTCTGCCAAAGGCAGGTCGTTGCGGCCCAGCGTGTCACCCTTGTACACCCACACCTTGACACCAATGATGCCGTAGGTGGTCTTGGCTTCGGAGAAGCCATAGTCGATGTCGGCACGCAGGGTGTGAAGTGGCACGCGACCTTCGCGATACCATTCGCAGCGAGCGATTTCGATACCGTTCAAACGGCCCGACGACATGATCTTGATGCCCAGAGCGCCCAAACGCATGGCGTTTTGCATGGCGCGCTTCATGGCACGGCGGAACATGATGCGCTTTTCGAGCTGTTGGGTGATCGAGTCAGCGATCAGCTTGGCATCGATTTCGGGCTTGCGCACTTCTTCGATGTTCACTGCCACTGGCACGCCCAGGCGAGTCGCGAGTTCCTTCTTGAGGTTCTCGATGTCTTCACCCTTCTTGCCGATCACCACACCGGGACGTGCCGAGTAAATCGTGATGCGGGCGTTCTTTGCAGGACGCTCGATCAGGATACGCGACACAGCGGCGTTCTTCAGCTTGGCCTTCAGGTACTCGCGAACCTTGATGTCTTCGGCCAGCATGCCGGCGAAGTCACGGTTGCTTGCGTACCAACGGCTGGCCCAGTTCCGGCTAATAGCCAGACGGAAGCCGGTAGGATGGATTTTCTGTCCCATATTCTTCCAGGCCTTTCAGTTGCCAACCGTCACGTACACATGGCACGTGGGCTTGCTGATACGATTGCCGCGGCCTTTGGCGCGCGCGGTGAAGCGCTTGAGCGTCGTGCCTTGTTCGACGTAGATCGTGGTGATCTTCAGTTCGTCGATATCGGCGCCGTCGTTGTGCTCAGCGTTGGCAATGGCGGACTCAAGAACCTTCTTGATGATCACAGCAGCTTTTTTCTGCGTGAACGTCAGGATGTTCAGAGCTTGATCAACCTTCTTGCCGCGGATCAAATCAGCGACCAGGCGACCCTTGTCCACCGACAGACGGACGCCCCGGAGGACTGCACGTGTTTCAGACATGGTCGTTCCTTACTTCTTCTGGACTTTTTTGTCCGCGGGGTGCCCCTTGAACGTGCGCGTCAGGGCGAATTCGCCGAGCTTATGGCCCACCATCTGGTCAGTAACGTAAACCGGCACGTGTTGCTTGCCGTTGTGCACAGCAATGGTCAGACCGATGAAATCGGGCAGAACCATGGAACGACGCGACCAGGTCTTGACGGGCTTCTTGTCCTTGGTTGCAACGGCCTTTTCGACCTTGGCAATCAAGTGATGGTCAACAAACGGACCCTTTTTAAGAGAACGAGTCATTTGCTACCCCTTACTTTTTACGACGCGACACAATCATCGATTGCGTGCGTTTGTTGTTACGGGTACGGTAGCCCTTCGTCAGGTTGCCCCATGGGTCAACTGCGTGACGACCTTCACCGGTCTTGCCTTCACCACCACCGTGCGGGTGATCCACAGGGTTCATCACCACACCGCGAACGGTCGGGCGGATACCCATCCAGCGCTTCACACCGGCCTTGCCCAGACGGCGCAGGCTGTGTTCTTCGTTGGCGACTTCGCCCAGGGTTGCACGGCACTCGATGTGAATCTTGCGCACTTCGCCCGAACGCATACGCACTTGAGCGTAGACGCCTTCACGGGCCAGCAACGTGGCGGAAGTACCTGCGGAACGCGCGATCTGTGCACCGCCGCCCACTTGCAATTCGATGCAGTGAATGGTCGAGCCCACGGGGATGTTGCGGATAGGCAGGGTGTTACCCACACGGATCGGAGCTTCCGAACCGCTGACAATGGTCGCGCCCACTTCCAGGTTGCGAGGGGCAATGATGTAGCGACGCTCGCCGTCGGCATAGCACACCAGAGCGATGTGGGCCGTACGGTTGGGATCGTATTCAATACGCTCGACCTTTGCGGGGATGCCGTCCTTGTTGCGACGGAAGTCCACCACGCGGTAGTGATGCTTGTGACCACCGCCCTTGTGGCGGGTGGTGATGTGGCCGTTGTTGTTACGACCGGCCTTCTGGAACTGAGGTTCCAGCAGGGGTGCGTACGGCTCGCCCTTGTGCAGGTGAT
>Ga0308163_10003402_pt1 | contig 13367 bp, 10 predicted proteins | sample PhyTR1_FD_201037 | JGI IMG/M metagenome (GOLD analysis project Ga0308163, IMG submission 201037) | Phyllosphere microbial communities from UC Gill Tract Community Farm, Albany, California, United States - DLSLT.R1 | ecosystem: Host-associated > Plants > Phyllosphere > Unclassified | place: USA... | reverse complement strand
CATAAAGCCCTCGCAAAATTAGTGAAGCTAAAATTAGAAGCGGTAGTGCGAGAATGCTTTGTTGGCTTCAGCCATACGGTGCACGTCTTCACGCTTCTTGACTGCAGCACCTTTGCCTTCAGCAGCATCCAGCAGCTCGCCAGCCAAGCGCAGAGCCATGGACTTCTCGCCGCGCTTGCGGGCGTAGTCTACGAGCCAGCGCATTGCCAGAGCGTTACGACGGGATGGACGAACTTCGACCGGAACCTGGTAAGTGGCACCGCCGACACGGCGGGACTTTACTTCGACCAGCGGAGCGATGGCGTCGAGAGCTTTCTCGAAGATTTCCAGGGGATCGCTGTTCTTGCGTTCTTTGACCTTGTCCAGCGCACCGTAAACGATACGCTCGGCAACGGCCTTCTTGCCGCTTTCCATCACGTGGTTCATGAACTTCGCGAGGATTTGCGATCCGTATTTTGGATCGTCCAGAATCTCACGTTTTGCTGCTACACGACGTCTTGGCATGATAAGCCCTCAAACGGTCTTCAGGTTAGCCCGGGACCTGGGTCTACGACCCCCGCCCGACCTTACTCTTATCGACTGAAAAAATTGATTATGTGCAAACGGCCGATTACTTCGGACGCTTGGTACCGTACTTCGAACGACCTTGGTTACGACCTTTGACGCCGGAGGTATCCAGGGAGCCGCGAACGGTGTGGTAACGAACACCCGGCAAGTCTTTCACACGGCCGCCGCGCAACAGCACGACACTGTGTTCTTGCAGGTTGTGGCCTTCACCGCCGATGTACGAAATGACTTCGAAACCGTTGGTCAGACGCACTTTGGCGACTTTACGAAGTGCCGAGTTCGGCTTCTTCGGCGTGGTGGTGTACACACGGGTGCACACGCCACGACGTTGCGGGCAGTTCTGCAGCGCAGGTACGTCGGATTTCTCGACGGTACGCTTACGCGGCTGACGTACCAGCTGGTTGATAGTTGCCATCTACTAGCTCCACTGATTGTCTTGCGACGCTATTGTCTTGCAAGAAAGCCTAAAATTGACGAGACGGAGCCTCACCAAATTTAAGGGTACAAAAGTCTAAAGAGGTTCTTGCACCCAGTCAAGACAAGGCCCCGGCCCTCCCCGCCCGGTGATCGGTAACATTGCATGTCACCAAGCACCGCGGGGAGGGGCCGGGGCCCCGCCCTGTTACTTAATTACCGCTGGAATTCAACGCTTCGGTCAGTGCGGCTTCCACCTCACTGGCACTTACGCGCAGCGGTTTGTCGGCATCACGGCGACGCTTGCGCTCGCTGTGGTAAGCCAGACCGGTACCGGCCGGGATCAGACGGCCGACGACCACGTTCTCCTTCAGGCCGCGCAGGTAATCGCGCTTGCCGGTTACCGCCGCTTCGGTCAGTACACGGGTGGTTTCCTGGAAGGAAGCCGCCGAGATGAACGATTCGGTGGACAGCGAGGCCTTGGTGATACCCAGCAGCACACGGGTGAACTTGGAGATGAACTTGTCATCGGCTGCGAGACGCTCGTTCTCGACCAGCACGTGAGTCAGTTCCATCTGGTCGCCCTTGATGAAGCTGGAGTCGCCCGACTCGGCAATCTCGACCTTACGCAGCATCTGACGCAGGATGGTCTCGATGTGCTTGTCGTTGATCTTAACGCCTTGCAGACGGTAAACGTCCTGGATCTCGTTGACGATGTACTTCGCCAGCGCGCTGACACCCAGCAGACGCAGGATATCATGCGGATCACTTGGACCGTCGGAGATAACTTCGCCGCGGTTGACCTGCTCGCCTTCGAAGACGTTCAGGTGGCGCCACTTCGGAATCAGCTCTTCGTACGGATCGCTACCGTCGGTCGGAGTGATGACCAGACGACGCTTGCCTTTGGTCTCTTTACCGAACGCGATGGTACCGCTGACTTCCGCCAGGATCGACGCTTCTTTCGGACGACGTGCTTCGAACAAGTCGGCAACACGTGGCAGACCACCGGTGATGTCACGGGTCTTCGACGTTTCTTGCGGGATCCGCGCGATAACGTCACCAACACCGATCTGGGCACCGTCAGCTACACCTACCAAGGCGTTGGCCGGCAGGAAGTACTGAGCAGGTACGTCGGTACCTGGCAGCATCAAATCCTTGCCATTGGCGTCGACCATCTTGATGGCCGGACGGATTTCCTTGCCAGCGGCAGGGCGATCCTTGGCGTCCAGGACTTCAATGTTGGTCAAACCAGTCAACTCGTCAGTCTGACGCTTGATGGTGATGTTTTCTTCCATGCCCACGAAGGTCACGGTACCTTTCAGCTCGGTAACGATCGGGTGGGTGTGCGGGTCCCACTTGGCGACGATTGCGCCTGCGTCGACCTTGTCACCTTCCTTGACCGAAATCACGGCGCCGTAAGGCAGCTTGTAGCGCTCACGCTCACGACCGAATTCGTCGGCAATGGCCAGCTCGCCGGAGCGCGATACAGCAACCAGGTTGCCGTCAGCACGCTCTACCTGCTTGAGGTTATGCAGACGAACCATACCGCCGTTCTTCACCTGGACGCTGTCGGCAGCCGAGGTCCGGCTGGCAGCACCACCGATGTGGAACGTACGCATGGTCAGCTGGGTACCCGGCTCACCGATGGACTGGGCAGCGATTACGCCGACCGCTTCACCGATGTTCACCTGGTGACCGCGAGCCAGGTCACGACCGTAGCACTTGGCGCAGATACCGAAGCGAGTTTCACAGCTGATCGGCGAACGAACGATAACTTCGTCGATGCTGTTGAGTTCGATGAACTCGACCCACTTCTCGTCGACCAGGGTACCGGCCGGAACGATGACATCGTCGGTGCCAGGTTTGAACACGTCACGGGCGATTACTCGACCCAGTACGCGCTCACCCAATGGCTCGACCACGTCACCGCCTTCGATGTGCGGAGTCATCAGCAGGCCGTGATCAGTACCGCAATCGATCTCGGTAACCACCAGATCTTGTGCCACGTCGACTAGACGACGAGTCAGGTAACCCGAGTTCGCAGTCTTCAAGGCGGTATCCGCCAGACCCTTACGAGCACCGTGCGTCGAGATGAAGTACTGCAGAACGCTCAGACCTTCACGGAAGTTCGCGGTGATCGGCGTCTCGATGATCGAGCCGTCCGGCTTGGCCATCAGACCACGCATACCGGCCAACTGACGAATCTGAGCTGCCGAACCCCGAGCACCGGAGTCAGCCATCATGTACATCGAGTTGAAGGACTCTTGGTCGACTTCGTCGCCATTGCGGTCGATGACTTTCTCTTTCGAGAGGTTGGCCATCATCGCCTTGGAGACTTCGTCGTTCGCCTTGGACCACAAGTCGATGACCTTGTTGTACTTCTCGCCCTGGGTTACCAGGCCGGAGGCGTACTGGCTCTCGATTTCCTTCACTTCTTCGGTGGCAGCACCGATGATGCGGGCTTTTTCGTCCGGGATAACGAAGTCGTTAACACCGATCGAAACGCCGGAAATGGTCGAGTAGGCAAAGCCGGTGTACATCAGCTGGTCAGCGAAGATAACGGTCTCTTTCAGACCAACCACGCGGTAGCACTGGTTGATCAGCTTGGAGATCGCCTTTTTCTTCATTGGCTGGTTGACCACGTCGTACGACAGACCTGGTGGTACAACCTGGAACAGCAGTGCACGGCCGACAGTGGTGTCGACGATACGGGTGTTCTTGACGCTGCCGCCATCACGGTCGTTCACGGTTTCGTTGATACGAACCTTGATCTTGGCGTGCAGGGCAGCTTCGCCGGCGCGGAATACCCGGTCGACTTCCTGCAGGTCAGCGAAGACACGACCTTCGCCCTTGGCGTTGATGGCTTCACGGGTCATGTAGTACAGACCCAGTACGACGTCCTGCGACGGAACGATGATTGGCTCACCGTTGGCTGGCGACAGAATGTTGTTGGTGGACATCATCAGCGCGCGCGCTTCGAGCTGGGCTTCCAGCGTCAGCGGCACGTGCACGGCCATCTGGTCACCGTCGAAGTCGGCGTTGTACGCAGCACAGACCAGCGGGTGCAGCTGGATAGCCTTACCTTCGATCAGTACCGGTTCAAACGCCTGAATACCAAGACGGTGAAGGGTCGGTGCACGGTTGAGCAGTACGGGGTGTTCGCGGATCACCTCGGCGAGTACGTCCCAGACCTCTGGCAGCTCGCGCTCGACCATCTTCTTGGCAGCCTTGATGGTGGTCGCCAGACCACGCATTTCCAGCTTGCCGAAAATGAACGGTTTGAACAGCTCGAGAGCCATCTTCTTCGGCAGACCGCACTGGTGCAGACGCAGGGTCGGGCCTACGGTAATTACCGAACGGCCAGAGTAGTCCACGCGCTTGCCGAGCAAGTTCTGACGGAAGCGACCTTGCTTACCTTTGATCATGTCAGCCAGCGACTTCAGCGGACGCTTGTTCGAGCCAGTGATGGCGCGACCGCGACGGCCATTGTCGAGCAGGGCGTCGACCGCTTCCTGCAGCATGCGCTTTTCGTTGCGCACGATGATGTCCGGAGCCGACAGGTCAAGCAGACGCTTGAGACGGTTGTTCCGGTTGATCACGCGGCGGTACAGGTCGTTCAGGTCGGAGGTCGCGAAGCGGCCACCATCCAGTGGTACCAGCGGACGCAGGTCCGGCGGCAATACTGGCAGAACGGTCAGGACCATCCACTCAGGCAGGTTGCCCGAGCCCTGGAAAGCTTCCATCAGCTTCAGGCGCTTGGACAGCTTCTTGATCTTGGTTTCCGAGTTGGTTTGCGGAATTTCTTCGCGCAGGCGGCCAATCTCGTGCTCCAGGTCGATAGCGTGCAGCAGCTCGCGAACAGCCTCGGCACCCATGCGGGCGTCGAAGTCATCACCGAACTCTTCCAGCGCTTCGAAGTACTGCTCGTCGTTGAGCAGCTGACCCTTCTCCAGGGTGGTCATGCCCGGGTCGATAACGACGTAGCTCTCGAAGTAGAGAACGCGCTCGATATCACGCAGGGTCATGTCCATCAGCAGGCCGATACGGGACGGCAGCGACTTCAGGAACCAGATGTGGGCGACTGGCGAGGCCAGTTCGATGTGCGCCATGCGCTCACGACGAACCTTGGCCAGGGCGACTTCAACGCCGCACTTCTCGCAGATCACACCACGGTGCTTCAGGCGCTTGTACTTACCGCACAGGCACTCGTAGTCCTTGACTGGGCCAAAGATCTTGGCGCAGAACAGGCCGTCACGCTCAGGTTTGAACGTACGGTAGTTGATGGTTTCCGGTTTTTTAACTTCACCGAACGACCACGAACGGATCATCTCAGGCGACGCGAGGCCGATGCGAATGGCATCGAACTCTTCGACTTGACCCTGGTTTTTCAGCAAATTCAGTAGGTCTTTCAAGGCCTTTCCTCCTGGCGGAGCAAGGAGCGGGCTGTTACAGCCCCGCTCCCATTCGCGTCACGTGTTATTCGGTTTCCAGATCGATATCGATACCGAGCGAACGGATCTCTTTGATCAACACGTTGAAGGACTCGGGCATGCCCGGCTCCATACGGTGATCGCCATCCACGATGTTTTTGTACATCTTGGTACGGCCGTTCACGTCGTCCGACTTCACTGTGAGCATTTCTTGCAGAGTGTACGCCGCGCCGTATGCTTCCAGCGCCCAGACTTCCATCTCCCCGAAACGCTGACCACCGAACTGCGCCTTACCACCCAGCGGCTGCTGGGTAACCAGGCTGTACGAACCAGTGGAACGCGCGTGCATCTTGTCGTCCACCAAGTGGTTCAGCTTGAGCATGTACATGTAACCAACGGTCACCGGACGCTCGAACTTGTTGCCGGTACGGCCGTCGAACAGCACCATCTGGCCGCTTTCTGGCATGTCAGCCAGTTTCAGCATGGCCTTGATTTCGCTTTCCTTGGCACCGTCGAAGACTGGAGTAGCCATAGGCACGCCTTTCTTCAGGTTGTGCGCCAGAGCAAGGATCTCAGCGTCGGTGAAGTCTTCCAGGCTTTCCTGACGACCGCCGATCTCGTTGTAGATCTCGGTGAGGAAGCTGCGCAGCTCAGTGGCTTTGCGCTGCTCTTCGATCATCCGGTCGATCTTCTCGCCCAGACCTTTGGCCGCGAGGCCGAGGTGGGTTTCGAGGATCTGCCCGACGTTCATACGCGATGGTACGCCCAACGGGTTCAGTACGACGTCTACCGGAGTACCGTTGGCGTCGTGCGGCATGTCTTCGACCGGCATGATCACCGAGACCACACCTTTGTTACCGTGACGGCCGGCCATCTTGTCGCCCGGCTGAATGCGGCGGCGGATAGCCAGGTAGACCTTGACGATCTTCAATACGCCCGGTGCCAGATCATCGCCCTGCTGCAGCTTGCGCTTCTTGTCTTCGAACTTGTCGTCGAGCAGACGGCGACGATCGACGATGTAGGCCTGGGCCTTCTCGAGCTGATCGTTGAGCGCGTCTTCGGCCATGCGCAGTTTGAACCACTGGCCGTGCTCCAGACCGTCGAGGACTTCGTCGCTGACCACGGTGCCTTTTTTCAGGCCCGCGCCACCGTCCACAACCTGGCCGTTCAGCGCCGAGCGCAGACGCTCGAAGGTTGCGCCTTCAACGATGCGGAACTCTTCGTTCAGATCCTTGCGGATCTCGTCCAGCTGGGTCTTCTCGATGGACAGGGCGCGGCTGTCGCGCTCAACGCCGTCACGAGTGAAGACCTGCACGTCGATGACAGTACCTTTGGTGCCGGTTGGCACGCGCAGGGAGGTGTCTTTAACGTCGCTGGCTTTTTCACCGAAGATTGCACGCAGCAGTTTTTCTTCCGGAGTCAGTTGGGTCTCGCCTTTCGGAGTGACCTTGCCGACCAGGATGTCGCCAGCGCCGACTTCAGCACCCACGTAAACGATACCGGCTTCGTCCAGTTTGTTCAGTGCAGCTTCACCCACGTTCGGGATGTCTGCAGTGATTTCCTCAGGCCCAAGCTTGGTGTCACGCGCCACACAGGTCAGTTCCTGAATGTGGATAGTGGTGAAGCGATCTTCCTGAACCACGCGCTCCGACAGGCAGATGGAGTCTTCGAAGTTGAAGCCGTTCCACGCCATGAACGCGATGCGCATGTTCTGACCCAGAGCCAGCTCACCCATATCGGTGGACGGACCGTCAGCCATGATGTCATGACGCTTGACCACATCACCCTTGCTGACCAGCGGACGCTGGTTGATGCAGGTGTTCTGGTTCGAGCGGGTGTACTTGGTCAGGTTGTAGATGTCGACACCGGCTTCACCGGTTTCAACTTCGTCATCTGCAACGCGAACCACGATACGGCTGGCATCGACCGAGTCGATAACGCCGCCACGGCGAGCCACGACGCAGACGCCGGAGTCACGGGCAACGTTGCGCTCCATGCCGGTACCTACCAGCGGCTTGTCGGCGCGCAGGGTTGGTACAGCCTGACGCTGCATGTTCGAACCCATCAACGCACGGTTGGCGTCGTCGTGCTCGAGGAACGGAATCAGCGACGCTGCAACCGAAACTACCTGCTTCGGCGAAACGTCCATCAGGGTGACGTCTTCCGGCGCCTTGACGGTGAATTCGTTCAGGTGACGTACTGCTACCAGTTCGTCGATCAGACGCTTGTCTTCGCTCATGGTGGCCGAAGCCTGGGCGATGACGTGGTCAGCCTCTTCGATCGCCGACAGGAACACGATGTCGTCGGAAACCACACCTTCTTTCACCACGCGGTACGGGCTCTCGAGGAAGCCGTACTGGTTGGTGCGGGCATACGCCGCCAGGGAGTTGATCAGACCGATGTTCGGACCTTCAGGGGTCTCGATCGGGCACACACGGCCGTAGTGGGTCGGGTGTACGTCACGGACTTCAAAGCCAGCGCGCTCACGGGTCAGACCGCCAGGGCCGAGTGCAGAGACACGACGCTTGTGGGTAATTTCCGAGAGCGGGTTGTTCTGGTCCATGAACTGCGAGAGCTGGCTGGAACCGAAGAACTCTTTCACCGCCGCCGCAACCGGCTTGGCGTTGATCAGGTCCTGCGGCATCAGGCCTTCGCTTTCTGCCATCGACAGACGCTCTTTGACCGCACGCTCAACGCGCACCAGGCCAACCCGGAACTGGTTCTCGGCCATCTCGCCAACACAACGCACACGGCGGTTGCCGAGGTGGTCGATGTCGTCGACGATGCCTTTACCGTTACGGATGTCGACCAGAGTCTTCAGCACGTCAACGATGTCTTCCTTGCTCAACACGCCCGAACCTTCGATCTCGGAGCGACCGATACGACGGTTGAACTTCATACGGCCAACAGCGGACAGATCGTACCGCTCGGCGCTGAAGAACAGGTTGTTGAACAGGGTCTCGGCGGCATCCTTGGTTGGCGGCTCGCCTGGACGCATCATCCGGTAGATCTCGACCAGCGCTTCCAGTTGGTTGCTGGTGGTGTCGATCTTCAGGGTGTCCGAAATGAACGGACCGCAGTCGATGTCGTTGGTGTACAGCGTCTCGAGGCGAACAACCTGAGCCTTGGCGATCTTGATCAGCAGCTCGGTGGTCAGCTCGGTGTTGCACTCAGCCAGGATCTCGCCGGTAGCCGGATGCACGATTGCCTTGGCAGTGGTGCGACCCAGTACGTACTCCATCGGCACGTCCAGCTGCTTGACGCCAGCCTTCTCGAGCTGATTGATGTGGCGTGCAGTGATACGACGGCCTTGCTCGACGATGACTTTGCCATTTTCGTCATGGATGTCCATGACCGCAACTTCACCGCGCAGGCGCTGAGGTACCAGCTCCAGGCTCAGGCTTTCACCGGTAACGTGGAACACGTTGGTGGTGTAGAAGGCGTTCAGTACCTCTTCGGTGCTGTAGCCCAGCGCGCGCAGCAGTACCGAGGCCGGCAGTTTGCGGCGACGGTCGATACGCACGAATACGCAGTCTTTCGGGTCGAACTCGAAGTCCAACCAGGAGCCGCGGTAAGGAATGATACGAGCCGAGTACAGCAGTTTGCCCGAGCTGTGCGTCTTGCCACGGTCGTGGTCGAAGAACACACCCGGCGAACGGTGCAGCTGGGAAACGATCACACGCTCGGTACCGTTGATAACGAAGGTACCGTTCTCAGTCATCAGGGGAATTTCACCCATGTAGACTTCTTGCTCTTTGATGTCCTTGATCGCTTTGTTCGACGACTCTTTGTCGAAGATGATCAGACGGACCTTGACCCGCAGCGGTACGGCGAAGGTCACGCCGCGCAGGACGCATTCCTTGACGTCGAAAGCCGGTTCGCCCAGACGATAGCCAACGTACTCCAGGGCAGCGTTGCCGGAGTAGCTGATGATCGGGAAGACCGACTTGAAGGCAGCATGCAGACCGACGTCGCGGAACTGATCCTTGGATGCTCCCGCTTGCAGGAATTCGCGATACGAATCCAGCTGGATGGCCAGGAGGTAAGGCACATCCATCACGTCCGGCAACTTGCTAAAGTCCTTGCGGATACGTTTTTTCTCAGTGTATGAGTAAGCCATCAGCGTTCCCCAGCTTGGTCACCTGCTTGTTTGGCGTCTCCCGGCGGGAGCAACCAGAAAATCGTGCAAACCCCATGGTTTGCTCCACCCTCTAGGTGGCTACAGCACGTTATCGGGGCCGACCTGGTCGGCCGCCAATAACGGAAAAAGGCCGGTGGCAAAAGCCACCAGCCGTCAGCCTTAGCTCAACGCTCCGGCTGGAGTCGCAAAGTCGAAATTACTTCAGTTCGACTTTAGCGCCTGCTTCTTCCAGCTTCTTCTTAGCGTCTTCAGCGGCTTCTTTCGAAACGCCTTCAGCTACAACCTGAGGAGCGCCATCGACTTTCTCTTTGGCTTCTTTCAGGCCGAGACCGGTCAGTTCACGAACTGCCTTGATCACGTTTACTTTCTTCTCGCCAGCTTCCAGCAGAACGACGTTGAATTCGGTCTGCTCTTCAACGACGGCGGCAGCAGCAGCTGGGCCAGCAGCGGCAACAGCGGCGGTCACGCCGAAGGTTTCTTCCATTGCTTTGATCAGTTCAACAACTTCCAGAACGGTTTTCTGGCCGATTGCTTCGATGATTTGTTCGTTAGTCAGGGACATTGACTTAAATCCTGTATTGGGGTGAAGGCCTACGCAGCCATCAAATTAAACGTATGATTTTGAAAGCGCTTCGTTGCCTTAGGCAGCGGTAGCTTCTTTCTGGTCGCGAATGGCTGCCAGGGTACGAGCCAGCTTGCTGGTAGCGCCTTGGATAACGCTCATCAGCCTTGCGATGGCTTCGTCGCGGGTCGGCAGGGTAGCCAACACGTCGATTTCGTTCGCTGCAATGAACTTGCCGTCAAACGCAGCTGCCTTGATCTCGAACTTGTCCTGACCCTTGGCGAACTCTTTGAACAGACGAGCAGCAGCGCCCGGGTGTTCGTTGGAGAAAGCAATCAGGGTCGGGCCAGTGAAGGCGTCGTTGAGGACACTGAAGTCAGTGCCAGCAACAGCGCGCTTGAGCAGGGTGTTACGTACAACACGTACGTATACGCCAGCTTCACGAGCCTCTTTACGGAGTCCGGTCATTGCGCCTACAGTCACACCACGGGCATCAGCCACGACAGCGGACAGAGCGACTTTGGCAGCCTCGTTGACTTCAGCGACGATGGCCTTCTTGTCTTCGAGTTTAATTGCCACGGGTAAAACTCCTGCTTGTTACCGTTTCATCTGGCCGAAGCCGGATGTCGTTTTGGTGTCTGATTCGGTAAGGAACCGGGAGCACCATCTGCGTAGGCTGGGTGTTTAAGGCTTGCGCCGCCTACGGTCTTGGATAGCCCCCGCCAGGCAGGGACCCCAATTTTTGCAGCTGGCGCGCCTGAGCACGCCGGCTTTGTCTTACGCGTCCAGCGAGCTCTGGTCGATGACCAGACCTGGGCCCATAGTGGTGCTCAGGGTAACGCGCTTGACGTAGATACCTTTCGAGGAAGCCGGCTTGATACGCTTCAGATCAGCGATCAGGGCTTCAACGTTTTCCTTCAGCTTGTCGGCTTCGAAGCCAACCTTGCCAACGGAGGTGTGGATGATACCGTTTTTGTCGGTGCGGTAGCGAACCTGACCAGCTTTGGCGTTTTTAACCGCGGTAGCTACGTCTGGAGTCACGGTACCAACCTTCGGGTTAGGCATCAGGCCACGAGGACCGAGAACCTGGCCGAGTTGACCAACAACGCGCATGGCATCCGGGGATGCGATGACTACGTCGTAGTTCAGGTCGCCGGCTTTCATTTCGGCAGCCAGATCGTCCATGCCTACACGGTCAGCGCCGGCAGCCAGAGCGGCTTCAGCAGCAGGACCCTGGGTGAACACGGCAACGCGTACGGTCTTGCCAGTGCCGTGTGGCAGCACAGTAGCGCTACGAACGACCTGGTCGGATTTACGCGGGTCAACACCGAGGTTGACGGCAACGTCGAAGGATTCGCTGAACTTCACGGTGGAGAGTTCGGCCAGCAGCACTGCTGCGTCTTCGAAGTTGTAGACTTTGCCAGCTTCGATTTTCGAAGCAATAGCCTTTTGACGCTTGGTCAGCTTAGCCATTACACACCCTCCACGTTGAGGCCCATGCTGCGAGCAGAACCGGCGATGGTACGCACGGCTGCATCCAGGTCAGCGGCAGTCAGATCAGCCTCTTTGGTCTTGGCGATCTCTTCCAGCTGAGCACGGGTCACAGTACCCACCTTGACGGTGTTAGGACGCGCGGAGCCGCTGGTCAGGCCAGCTGCTTTTTTCAGCAGAACCGAAGCAGGGGTGCTTTTGGTTTCGAAGGTGAAGCTACGGTCACTGTAAACAGTGATGATCACAGGAGTCGGCAGGCCGGCTTCTTGACCCTGAGTACGGGCGTTGAAGGCCTTGCAGAATTCCATGATGTTCACACCGTGTTGACCCAGTGCTGGACCAACGGGTGGGCTAGGGTTGGCCTGGCCGGCCTTTACTTGCAGCTTGATGTAAGCCTGAATCTTCTTAGCCATGAGCTACTCCAATATCGGGTACGAACGCCTGAAGGCTCCCCGGATTACGTGCGTTTTATCCCAGTGACGACAAAACCCCGCAGCACATAGGGCTGCGGGGTATGGGATGCGTCGTTCGCCTAGACCTTCTCGACCTGGCCGAACTCGAGTTCCACAGGAGTGGAACGACCGAAAATGAGCACCGCCACCTGGAGCCGGCTCTTTTCGTAGTTAACTTCTTCAACGGTACCGTTGAAATCAGCAAAGGGACCGTCAACAACACGAACCACTTCACCTGGCTCAAAGAGCGTTTTTGGCTTCGGCTTGTCGCTGCCGTCGGCAACGCGACGCAGAATAGCCTCAGCTTCTTTATCGGTGATCGGTGCAGGCTTGTCTGCAGTACCACCAATGAAGCCCATTACACGAGGGGTATCCTTGACAAGGTGCCAAGTACCTTCGTTCATTTCCATCTGGACCAACACATAGCCAGGGAAGAACTTACGCTCGCTCTTGCGCTTCTGGCCATTACGCATTTCGACGACTTCTTCGGTCGGAACCAGAATTTCGCCGAAACCGTCTTCCATGCCAGCCAGCTTGACACGCTCAGTCAAAGAGCGCATCACATGCTTCTCGTAACCCGAGTAAGCATGCACAACGTACCAACGCTTAGCCACGGGACACCCTTAGCCAACAATCAAGGAAACCGCCCAGCCGAGCAGGGAGTCGAGACCCCACAGCAGCAGTGCCATAACCAATACAACGACCACAACGATAAGCGTGGTTTGCATGGTTTCTTGGCGGGTCGGCCACACGACTTTACGGATCTCGGTACGAGCTTCCTTCGCCAACGCAAAGAACGACTTGCCCTTTGCAGTCTGCAAGGCAACGAAGCCAGCAGCAGCAGCCAGAGCTAGAAGTGCGAGTACGCGGTACAGAATCGGAGAGGCGGAGTAATATTGATTACCCACGACACCAACGACTACCAGTGCAACAACAGCGAGCCACTTGAAAAGATCAAAACGCGAATCTTGGGCTTCAGTTTTGGGAGTCATCGAGGAGGATCCTGTGAGAAGAAAGCCAATCACACCGAGGTGAATGGCAGGTCAGGAGGGAATCGAACCCCCAACCTACGGTTTTGGAGACCGTCGCTCTGCCAATTGAGCTACTGACCTTTAACACTGTACCAGGCCGGCCATTATGCCGACCTGATCTTATGAAATCAACTACTTATTCAATAATTTTTGCTACGACGCCGGCGCCGACGGTACGACCGCCTTCACGGATAGCGAAGCGCAGACCGTCTTCCATTGCGATGGTCTTGATCAGAGTGACTTCCATCTGGATGTTGTCACCTGGCATTACCATCTCAA
>Ga0308163_10003399_pt1 | contig 13371 bp, 7 predicted proteins | sample PhyTR1_FD_201037 | JGI IMG/M metagenome (GOLD analysis project Ga0308163, IMG submission 201037) | Phyllosphere microbial communities from UC Gill Tract Community Farm, Albany, California, United States - DLSLT.R1 | ecosystem: Host-associated > Plants > Phyllosphere > Unclassified | place: USA... | reverse complement strand
TGGTTCGAAGCTATTGCCCTGGCGGCGCGCGACCACATGGTCGAGCACTGGATGGACCACACCCGACAGATCTACCGCAAAGGCCAGAAGCGGGTGTATTACCTCTCGCTGGAATTTCTCATTGGTCGCTTGCTCTACGACAGCCTGAGCAACCTCGGTCTGCTCGATGTCGCCCGTGAAGCGCTGACTGAACTGGGCGTCGATCTGGAGCGCATCCGCCTGCTGGAGCCGGATGCGGCACTCGGCAACGGCGGCCTCGGGCGTCTGGCGGCGTGCTTCATGGAAAGCATGTCGACCCTCGGCATCGCCGGGCATGGCTACGGCATTCGCTATGAACACGGCTTGTTCCGTCAGGCCATCGTCGATGGCTGGCAGCAGGAACAGACCGAACACTGGCTGGATTTCGGCAACCCGTGGGAGTTCGAACGTCCGGAAGTGGTGTACACCATCGGTTTCGGCGGCAGTGTCGAAACCGTCACCGATGCCAGCGGCAAATCCAGGCAGGTCTGGTCGCCAGCCGAAACCGTGCGGGGGATTGCCTACGACACACCGGTGGTCGGCTGGCGCGGAGCGAGCGTCAACACCTTGCGCCTGTGGCGCGCGCGGGCCATGGAAGATCTGCACCTGGAGCGCTTCAACGCCGGTGACCACTTGGGCGCCGTGGCTGAAGTGGCCCGAGCTGAAAGTATCTCCCGCGTGCTCTATCCGGCGGACAGCACCGAAGCCGGGCAGGAGCTGCGCCTGCGCCAGGAATACTTCTTCGTCGCCGCGTCGCTGCAAGACTTGCTGCGTCGTCATCGCAACATGCACACCTCGGTACTGACCCTGGGCGATCACGCGGCGATCCAGCTCAACGACACCCACCCCTCGATTGCCGTTGCCGAACTGATGCGGCAACTGGTCGATGTCTACGATGTGGCCTGGGATGCGGCGTGGCAAGTCACCGTCGACACGCTGTCGTACACCAACCACACGCTGCTGCCCGAAGCGCTGGAAACCTGGCCAGTAGGCTTGATGGAGCGCATGTTGCCGCGGCACATGCAGATCATCTACCTGATCAATGCCCAGCACATCGATTCGCTGCGGGCCAAGGGCATCCATGACTTCGACGTGCTGCGTGCGGTGTCCCTGATCGAAGAGGACAACGGCCGCCGGGTGCGCATGGGTAACCTCGCGTTCCTCGGTTCGCACAGCGTCAACGGCGTGTCCGGGCTGCATACGCAGTTGATGCGCAAGACCGTGTTTGCCGAATTGCACAAGCTCTATCCGGAGCGGATCAACAACAAAACCAACGGCATCACCTTCCGCCGCTGGCTGTTTCAGGCCAACTCCGAACTGACCTCGATGCTGGTCGATGCCCTCGGTCCGCAAGTGCTGGATAATCCGGAAGAACGCTTGCTCGACCTCGAACCGTTCGCCGAGAAAACCGCGTTCCGCAAGGCCTTCGCCGAGCAGCGCCTGCATAGCAAAAAGGCCTTGGCCTATCTGATTCACGAGCGGCTGGGGATCGCAGTCAATCCGGCGGCGATGTTCGACGTGCAGGTCAAACGGATCCACGAATACAAGCGCCAGTTGCTCAACCTGATGCACACCGTGGCGCTGTATCAGGCGATTCGCGCCGAGCCTGAAGTCGACTGGGTGCCACGGGTGAAGATCTTTGCCGGCAAGGCGGCGGCCAGTTATCACCAGGCCAAGCTGATCATCAAACTGACCAACGACATCGCCCGGGTGGTGAACAACGACCCGACCGTGCGCGGTCTGCTGAAAGTGGTGTTTTTGCCCAACTACAACGTCAGCCTGGCCGAGAGCATCATTCCGGCGGCGGATTTGTCCGAGCAGATTTCCACCGCCGGTTTCGAAGCCTCGGGCACCAGCAACATGAAATTCGGCCTCAACGGCGCACTGACCATCGGCACCCTCGACGGCGCCAACGTGGAAATGTGCGAGCGCATCGGTGCCGAGCACATGTTCATCTTCGGTCTCAGCGCGCAGCAGGTCGAAGCGCGCAAACAGAACCACGAGTTCAGCGCCGCACCGGACATCGCCGCGTCTCACCGCCTGAGCGACGTGCTGCAAGCGATCCGCAGCGGCGTGTTCTCGCCGGATGACACGTCGCGCTACACCGGGCTGATCGATTCGCTGGTGGACTACGACCGCTTCCTGGTCTGCGCCGACTTCGATTCCTACTGGGAAGCGCAAAAACGCGTCGATGCGCACTGGCTCGATTCCAACAACTGGTGGCGTTCGGCAGTGCTCAACACGGCGCGGATGGGCTGGTTCTCCTCCGACCGGACGATTCGTGAATACGCCACCGATATCTGGAAAGCGCTGGAGTAACTTTTCGCTCGGCTCGATATAATCGGCGCGCCGGAAAAGATCGCAGCCTTCGGCAGCTCCTACAGGGTTATGTGAACACCTGTGTAGGCGCTGCCGAAGGCTGCGATCTTTTTGGATCAGGCTGCGCTAATCTTCCCGGATTGGCCTTTGCGCTTAGGGATATCGACCATGCAATGGATGTTCATGTTGATCGGGCTGGTGCTCGGCTGGCTGCTCGATGAGTCGTTCAGTGCCGCGCTGCTCGGTGCACTGCTCGGGCTTGCGATTGGGCAAACGCTGCGCATCGCACGACTTGGCTCGCTGGCGGCGGAGCAACAGCGCCAACTTGAACAGACGAAGGTGGCCTTGCAAGGCGTCGCGCAGCGCCTGTATCTGCTGGAAGGCTCCCCCTCTCACGCGGTGCCACCGGCAGCCGCGGAACCGTTCAGCGAGCCGGTCGTCGAGCCCGTTGACACCGCTGAGGATGCCTCAGCGCCCGAATTGGTCTGGGAACTGCCGCCCGAACTCGAACCGATCTCTGCCGTCGCCAGCGAAACCAGTCAGCCGCTACCGGCCGATGTCTGGCATCTGGACGCCATCACTGACGAACCCGCAAAATCCGCCGAACCCCGTGGTCCGAACCTCATCGAACGTGGCATCAGCGCTGCGCGCAACTGGCTGTTCGGCGGCAACACTGTGCTGCGGGTCGGTGTGGTGCTGTTGTTCTTCGGTCTGGCCTTCCTGTTGCGCTACGCCACCGAAGGCATGGTGGTGCCGATCGAACTGCGTTACGCCGGTGTCGCGGCGGCGGCCTTGGCCCTGCTGGCGCTGGGCTGGTGGCTGCGTCGGCGTAACAGCAGTTATGCGCTGATTTTGCAGGGCACCGGGATCGCCGTGCTGTACCTGACGGTGTTTGCGGCGATGCGCCTGCACCCGTTGCTCGACCCGTCCGCCGCGCTGGGGCTGTTGGTGGCCGTGACGGTGTTCTCGGCGATTCTCGCCATCACCCAGGATGCGCTGGGGCTGGCCGCCGCGGCGGCATTGGGCGGTTTCGCCGCGCCGATCCTGACCTCGACCGGCGCCGGCAACCATGTCGCGCTGTTCAGCTATTTCGCGTTGCTCAACGCCGGCATTCTCGCCATTGCCTGGTTCAAGGCCTGGCGCCTGCTCAACCTGATCGGTTTTGTCGGCACCTTCGGTATCGGTTTCGCCTGGGGACTGCGTTCGTATGCACCTGAGCTGCTGTGGAGTACCGAGCCGTTCCTGATCCTGTTCTTCCTGATGTATCTGGCCATCGGTCTGCTGTTTGCCCGGCGCAAGTTGCTCGACATGCCGGATGCGCCGGCGGACGGCGACCGCGAGGCGCTGCTGCACTGGTCGGCCCGCAAGGGCGATTACGTCGATGGCACGATGCTGTTCGGGCCGCCGATCGTGGGCTTCGGTCTGCAGTTTGCGCTGGTGCAGCATCTGGAGTTCGCCGCCGCGTTCAGCGCGCTGGCGTTGGGCGTGATCTACATGGGGCTGGCCCGGGTATTGATGGGCGGACGCGCCTTGTTGCTGGGCGAAACCTGTCTGGCGCTGGGGGTAATTTTCGCCAGTCTGGCGATCCCGCTCGGCCTCGATGCGCGCTGGACCTCGGCAGCCTGGGCGGTGGAGGGCGCGGGTATTTTCTGGCTCGGCTTGCGTCAGCAGCGACCGTTCGCCCGGGCGTTTGCCCTGCTGCTGCAACTGGGTTCGGCGCTGGCCTTTCTCAGTCAGTTGCGGGTCGGCGAAAGCAGCCTGCTCGACGGTGCACCGCTGGGCGCGCTGATGCTCGGCATCGCGCTGCTGTTCAGTTTCTATCAACTGCGCAAGGCCTCGCCGGAACAGGCTTCGCCGTGGGAGCGCCAAGGCCTGCCGGTGCTGGCGGCCCTGGGCCTGACCTTCCTGTACCTGTTGGCGCCGCTGTTCTTCTTTGTTCAGGCCACGGCGATCAGTTGGGCGCTGGCCGGGTTGGCGACATTGTTCGCCGGCCTGCGCCTGCAGTCGCGCACGTTCCTGTTCACCGCGTTTGCCGTGCAGTTGCTCGGTGGTGCGTTGTTCCTGCTGCGCCTGCAAGGCGCGGGTGAGGATTCGGCGGCGGTGTTCAGCGCTGGCTGGAGCGGCTTGCTCAGCGCATCCCTGATCGGTCTCGCATTGATCGCTGGCATGCTGCTGGCGGCGCGCGACGAGATGGTGCGCGGCGATGTGCGTCTGCTGCGCGGCTTGTCGGTGGTGCTGTTAGCGGGGTTGGTGCTGATCAATCTGGCGGTGCTGTTCGTCTTGCCATGGCAAACCGCGAGCGCGGTATGGGCCGCCAGCGGATTGCTGATCATCTGGCTGAGCCTGTACCTCCAGCAACGCGTGAGTTTCGTTTTCGGCCTGTTGTTGCAGTTGATCGGCGGCGCGGCGTTTTTGCTGGCCGGTCCCGAGTTGCTCGGACCGCTGTCCAGCGAAGGTCTGCGACCGCTGGCTCATGGCGGTTTCTGGACGCCGCTGGTGTTGGGGCTGGCCGCCATGATCGGTGCCTGGCGCCTGCAACTGGGCAATCACGCTTCGGCGTTCGATGTGTTGAGTCTGCAGCGCCTGTCTGAGGTGCTGCTGGTGTGGGGCGCCGGATGGTGGGCGTTGGCGTGGGTCAGCGAAGTGCTGCGATTTGCGCCGCTGAACCTGCAGGCAACCCTGTTGCTGCTGGTCGCCGCACTGAGCGTGGCGCTGTGGACATTGCTGTCGCTGCGTTTGAAATGGTCGGCGCTGGGCCTGCTGTGCACCTTGCTGATTCCGGCGGCGGGACTGGTGCTGCTGGCAGCGTGGCATTCGCGTTATCACCCGGCGGCGAACATCGGCTGGCTGGCGTGGGCACTGGTGTTCGTCGTGCACTTCTTCAGCTTGCGGCGTCTGGCGCCAATGCTGCCGGCAAGGGCCCTGAGCACGGCGCATGTGCTCGGCTGCTGGCTGCTGATCGGCGTGCTGGCGCTGGAATTGCGCTACGGCCTGCTGCTGTTGTCCGAGCAATACAACGCTTGGCGCTGGCTGGGCTGGGCGATCTTGCCGAGCCTGTATCTGTTGCTGGCGGCAGCTGCGCGCAACTGGCCGTGGCCGGTGGCAGCGTTCCCCCGCGAATATCGCTTGTACGCCGCTGCGCCACTGGCGGTGCTGATGCTGGCGTGGTTCTGGCTGGCCAACGGCGTCAGCGACGGCAACGCCGAACCACTGCCGTACGTGCCGCTGCTCAACCCGCTGGAATTGGGCCTGCTGTTCGCCCTGTTCGGGGTGTACGTGTGGTCGCGCTATGCCGTGGCACAGTTTGCGATCCGTAAGGATTACGCCGAGTACGCCACGCAACTGATCGCCGGGGTTTCGCTGTTCGCCTTGTGCACCGCGCTGGTCACCCGTGCTGCGCACCATTGGGCAGGGATTCCGTTCGAACTGGATCTGCTGCTCGAATCGATGCTGGTGCAGGCCGGGTTGTCGATCGTCTGGACGCTGATGGCGCTGGGTCTGATGATCGGCGGGCATCTGCGTCATCGGCGCGAGGTGTGGCTGATCGGCGCGGCGCTGATTGCGCTGGTGGTGGCGAAACTGGTTTTTGTCGAATTGAGTAACCGTGGCGGACTGGCACGGATCGTCTCGTTTATCGGCGTCGGCGTGTTGTTGCTGGTGGTGGGCTACTTCGCGCCGCTACCGCCCAAACGCGTCGAAGCCGAACCGGCGGCGGACAAACCCGTCGCGGACACCGAAGGAGTTTCATCTTGAGTCGCATGCTGAATCTGGGGTGGTTGGCGCTGGGCGTGGTGATGGCTGCCGGCGCCCAGGAAAAACCGGCGGACTTCGCCACGCAGGTGCCGCTGGCGGTGAGTGGCAACGGCCCTTGGTATCGCCTCGAGCTGCCATTGAGCGCGCAATTGCAGGCACGCCAGACCGACCTGAGCGACCTGCGGGTGTTCAATGCCGCTGGCGAACCGCAAGCCTATGCCCTGGCTCGCGAGTCGGCGCAGACCCGCGACGACGGGCAGTTGCATGAGGTGAAGTGGTTCCCGTTGTACAACGCCGCCGACGCCAGTGAGCGCGCGCCGAACGTGCGGGTGCAATCGACCACCACCGGCACGCTGGTGGAGGTGCAGCCTTCCAGCCAACTGGAGGCCGGCGAAGAAGTGCTGCGTGGCTGGCTGCTCGATGCCAGCGCGATCAAGGCACCGTTGCAGCAGTTGATCCTCGACTGGACCAGCGAACGCGACGGCTTCCAGCGCTTCAGCATCGAGGCCAGTGATGATTTGCAGCATTGGCAGGCGTGGGGGGACGGGCAGGTCGCACGGCTGACCTTTTCCGACGAGCGCATCGAACAGCACGAAGTGGCGCTGCCGGGACAATCGGCGCGTTATCTGCGTCTGCTGTGGGAGGCGTCGACGTCGGCGCCGACCCTGACCTCGGCGCAGCTGAAAAGCAGCGATCCGCGTAACGTGCCGTTGCCGTTGGTCTGGTCGCAAGCGCTGACTGGCAGCAGCACCAAGGCCGGCGAATACACTTGGCAGTTGCCGATGGGGCTGAACGTCGAGCGGGTGCAGGTTGAACTCAAGCAACCGAACAGCCTGGCGCCGGTGACGCTCGCCGGCCGGCGCGAGAGCAGCCTGCCGTGGCAGCGCGTAAGCAGCGGTTTGCTGTACCGCCTGACCCAGAACAGTCAGGACGTGGTGCAGAACGAATTGCAGCTGTATGGGCAGACCGTGCAGCAATTGAAGCTGACGGTGGATGAGCGCGGCGGTGGCCTTGGTGAGCAGGCGCCGAGCCTGAAGTACGCGGTGCGGGCGACGCAGGTGATTTTCCTCGCGCGCGGCGAAGGGCCTTACAGCCTGGCATTGGGTAACCCGAGTGTGAAAACGGCGAATCTACCGCTGGCCACGCTGATTCCGGATTTCAAACCGGAGAAACTCGCGACGCTGGGCAAGGCAACGGTGCAGGGCGAAGCGATTGCTACGCAGGCTGCGCCGGCCACCACCGCGGTGGTGGCCGAGACCAACTGGAAGAAAATCGGTTTGTGGGCGGTGTTGCTGGTGAGCGTGGTATTTCTGGGGGCGATGGCGGCGAGTCTGTTGCGCAAGCCTCCGACCAACTCCTGAGTCGGCGGGTGCTGTGCACCCGATCGCGAGCAGGCTCACGCCTACAATTGGAATGCGTACCCCTGTAGGAGCGAGCCTGCTCGCGAAAGCGATCGCTCAATCGACAAAGGTCTTGAACTGCCATCCGTCTCGATTCGAACTACGCTGATTGCGGTGCCTGAACTCTCTCGACCCGATCACGTCTGATACAAGCAATTGCGCCCCAATGCACGTTACCGGGCGTCATCGCTCGCTACGTTTTCAGACTCCCTGTAAACTGCGCGGGTTTTTAGCCCCCCCCAATCCACCGGAGCCGTCCATGTCCCGCGTTACCCTGAGTCGCTATTTGATTGAGCAGACCCGCAGCAATAACACTCCTGCCGATCTGCGCTTCCTGATCGAAGTGGTGGCGCGTGCCTGCAAAGAGATCAGCCACGCCGTGTCCAAAGGTGCCCTGGGTGGTGTTCTGGGCAGCATGGGCACTGAAAACGTCCAAGGCGAAGTGCAGAAGAAGCTCGACGTTCTGTCGAACGAGATCCTGCTCGAAGCCAATGAATGGGGTGGTCACCTGGCCGGCATGGCGTCCGAAGAAATGGACAATGCCTACCAGATCCCGGGCAAATACCCGAAAGGCGCGTACCTGCTGGTATTCGACCCACTGGACGGCTCGTCGAACATCGACATCAATGCCCCGGTCGGTACCATCTTCTCGGTACTGCGTTGCCCGCACGAATACCTGAGCCAGAACGAGCCGCTGAACGAAAAAGCGTTCCTGCAGCCAGGCACCCAGCAAGTCGCTGCCGGTTACGCGATCTACGGCCCGCAGACCATGCTGGTGCTGACCCTGGGCGACGGCGTCAAAGGTTTCACCCTGGACCGCGAAATGGGCAGCTTCGTCCTGACCCACGAAGACATCACCATTCCTGAGTCGACCCAGGAATTCGCGATCAACATGTCCAACCAGCGCCACTGGGAAGCCCCGGTACAACGCTACGTCAGCGAACTGCTGGCCGGCGAAGAAGGTCCGCTGAAGAAGAACTACAACATGCGTTGGGTTGCCGCGATGGTCGCCGACGTGCACCGCATCCTGACCCGTGGCGGTCTGTTCATGTACCCACGTGACAGCCGCGAGCCATCGAAGCCGGGCAAACTGCGTCTGATGTACGAAGCCAACCCGATGTCGTTCCTGGTGGAACAGGCCGGTGGCGCGTCCACCGACGGTCACCAGCGCATTCTCGACATTCAGCCGGAAGGTCTGCACCAGCGCGTAGCGGTGTTCCTCGGCTCGAAAGAAGAAGTCGCCCGCGCTACGGCCTACCACAAGGAATAAACCATGAACGCGCCCTGGCAGCCGTTGCTCGATTGGTGGTTCGGACATGCCGAATCACCGGACGAGATTGCGGCTGACAAGGGCAAGTTGTGGTTCGGTAAGCGTGACAGCCAAGACCTCGAAGCGCGTGAGCGTTTCGGGGTCTTTGTCGATCAGGCCCTGGCCGGCGACTTAACCGAGTGGACGCAACGTCCCGAAGGTTGGCTGGCCGTGGTGTTGCTGCTCGATCAACTGCCGCGAATGATCTTTCGCGACTCCCCCAAAGCCTATTCCGGTGATCTACGTGCGCAGAAACTCGTCGCGCAAGGCATTGCTGCGGACTTCGACCGGCAGCTGAAACCGATCCAGCGGGTATTCATTTATCTGGTGTTCGAACACTGCGAAAACCTCGCGGTGCAGAACGAGGCGGTGTCCAGGTTCATGGAGCTGGTGGCTGAACAGCCGGAAACCGAGCGGGCGGTGTTTGCCGACAATCTGGACTACGCCGAGCGGCATCGGAAAGTGATTGCGCAGTTTGGCCGGTTTCCGCATCGCAATGCGGTGTTGGGGCGCGAGTCTACGGCTGAGGAGTTGGCGTTTCTTTCTAAACCGGGTTCCAGATTTTAGATCTCAGTGCGGCTGATGCCGCTTTCGCGGGCAAGCCCGCTCCCACACTGGTTTTGTGATCACCACCGATCCAATGTGAGAGCCAGCCTGCTGGCGATGGGGCCAGTGGCTGCGCTTCAGATCCTGAAACTGCCCACCAGCTGCTTCAACCGCGCCGCCTGCTGCTCAAGATCCGAGCATGCGCGCAAGGTCGCCTGCAAGTTCTCCACACCTTCCTGATTCAGTGTGTTGATCTCGTTGATATCAACGTTGATCGACTCGACCACAGCGGTCTGCTCTTCGGTCGCTGTCGCCACCGACTGGTTCATTCCGTCGATCTCGCCGATGCGCTGGGTCACGCTGCCCAGACGTTCGCCTGCCTGGTTGGCGATGCCGACGCTGCTTTCGCTCTCGCGCTGGCTCTCGGTCATGATGCTCACCGCCTGACGCGCGCCGACTTGCAGTTCTTCGATCATCTTTTGCACTTGCTGCGCCGAGTCCTGAGTGCGGTGTGCGAGGTTGCGCACCTCGTCAGCGACCACGGCGAAACCACGGCCAGCTTCACCGGCACGGGCCGCTTCGATGGCGGCGTTGAGCGCCAGCAGGTTGGTTTGCTGGGAGATGCTGGTGATCACTTCCAGAATCTGCCCGATGTTCACCGTATTACTGTTGAGGGTTTCGATGTTGCCGCAGGAGTCGCTGATTTTTGCCGACAACTGCTGCATGGCGTGGATGGTTTTATCCACAACCTGCTGGCCGTCGACCGCCAGGCTGCGCGCATCGCTGGAGTGTTGCGAGGCGAGGGCGGCGTTCTGGGCGATTTCCTGGGCGGCGGCGCCGAGCTGATTGATCGCGGCGGCTACGCTGTTAGTGCGGCTGGCTTGCTGGTCGGAGTTGTACATCGACGAGTTCGATGCCGCGACCACGCGCAGGGCGACCTCGTTGACCTGGCCGGTGGCCGAGGACACTTCGCGGATCGAGGTGTGAATACGTTCGACGAAGCGGTTGAACGACAGGCCCAGTGCGCCGAACTCGTCGTGGCCGTGGATCACCAGACGCTTGGTCAGATCGCCTTCACCTTCGGCGATGTCGTGCATGGCGCGGCCCATGGTCAGCAGCGGTTGCATCAGCACGCGGATCAGCATGCCGAGCAGGGCGATGATGATCACCACGGCAATCACCATGGCGATCAGCGCCGAAGTGCGGAATTCGCTGAGCATCGAGAACGCGGTGTCTTTATCCAGCACCAGCGCCACATACCAGTCAGCCGATGGCACGCCGTTGACGCGGGTGAACGAGACGAGTTGGGTCTTGCCGTCGAACTCGACTTCTTTCAGACCCGGGCTGACTTTCGGCGCGCCGTTCGGGTAGGCCTCGGCGAGGGTCTTGAGCACCAGTTTGCTGTCCGGGTGGATGAGGATCTTGCCGTCGCTGCTGACAATGAACGCGTGGCCGTGGCCACCAAAGTTGAGCGAGTTGATGATCGCGCTGACGCTGGTCAGGTCGATGTCGGCACCGGCCACACCAATCATCTGGCCCTGACGCTGCACCGGAGTGGCGACGGTGATCACCAGTTTGCCCGACGAAGCGGCGATGTAGGGTTCGGTGACGATGGTCTGCTGGGCACTGTTGGCCGCCTTGTACCAGCCACGGGCGCGCGGGTCGTAGTCCGGCGCGCGGTTGCCGGCGGGCACCGAGAACATCACACCGTCGACACCACCGAAGTAGCTGAGCTGGAAGTTGCCGGTGTAGGCGGGCAGGTCGATGATGCGTTTCAGGCTGGCGGGCGCACTGCCGTCCACGACGACCTGCTGCGACAGCGATTGCAGCAACTGGATGCGGCTCTCCAGCCAGGTCTGGATGTTGCTGGTGGTCAGGCTGCCCAGTTCCTGCATCGTGGCTTCGGTGCTGCTGCTCAGGGCTTCGCGTTGTCGATAGTCGTTGAAGAAAATGAAACAGGCGAACGCAACGGCCACCACGAGGGCGGCAGCCAGCAAGATCTTGTGGCTGAATTTCATGTTTCTGGTCATCGAATGAATTACCGCGAAGGGGCTGGTCGAGAAATGGCGGCAATTTGCCACACCTGGGGGCTTTGTGCTGCTCTTATTTCGACTGCGGCCCGCCAAAGATTAGGCGGTTTCGATGAAATGCGACGAAATGCTCAATAGCTGCAAAAAGTCGCTGATTTACCGGTAAATGCCAGACGAGCGGAGCAATAAATAGCCATCGTCGTGGGGAACCAGACAGGGGTTTTCTCTTCTAAGCTTCTGGTTGGCGCCATGCCATCCCCCTTCCGCTCCAGGAGTTACTTCATGTCGCTGCGATCTATCGCCCTACTGACTTTTTGCGTGCTGCTGGCCGCGTGCAGCAAGGTCAATCAGGAAAACTATTCCAAGCTTTCGGCCGGCATGGCCAAGGCCGAAGTTGAGACGTTGCTTGGCAAACCGACCGACTGCTCGGGCGCGCTCGGCATGTCCAGTTGCACCTGGGGCGACCAGAAAAGCTTTATCAGCGTGCAATACGCCGGTGACAAAGTGTTGATGTTTTCCGGCCAAGGCCTGAAGTAATCCGGGGCTACGCGCCCACGGGAGAAAAATAATGAAGCGGTTATTGTTTGTTCTTTTTGCCGGCCTGGTACTGGCCGGCTGCGCCACGCATGGTGAAGATCCGCTGGCGCCCAAGACAGTCCACAGCGTCAACCTCAAGCGTTATCAGGGCACCTGGTACGAACTGGCGCGACTGCCGATGTACTTCCAGCGCGATTGCGCGCAATCCGAAGCCCATTATTCGCTCAAGCCGGATGGCAACGTCGATGTGCTCAATCGCTGCCTGACCGCGGACTGGCAATGGGAAGAAGTCAAAGGCACGGCTTATCCACAGGTGCCGGGCAAGACCGACAAATTGTGGGTCGAGTTCGATACCTGGTTCTCGCGCCTGATTCCGGGTGTGGCGAAGGGCGAATACTGGGTGCTGTATGTCAGCGATGACTACAAGACCGCTATCGTCGGCGACCCGAGCCGCAAGTACATGTGGTTGCTGTCACGCACGCCGACCGTCAACGGTGTGGTGCGTGAAGAATTGCTGAGCAAGGCGCGGCAGCAGGGTTATGACACCACGCGACTGATCTGGCGGGCGTCTGATCGGCAGATGGCCAAGACTTCGAACTAAAGGTCACCACAAAACCAATGCAGGAGTGAGCCTGCTCGCGATGGCGGTGTGTCAGTCACATATTTATGTCTGACACACCGCCATCGCGAGCGGGCTCACTCCTACATTTTGTTATGTGTCAGCTCAGAAGGTCACGCAGGACTTGGGTGAACGCGCGGCTACTTTCCTCTTCGCCAGCATGCCGGCCATCACGCACCACCCACTGGCCGTTGACCAGCACATCACGCACCTGACGATCACCACCGGCAAACAGCCATCGATTCAGAATCCCGTCGCCCGTGGCCGTGGCCAGATACGGATCATTGCCATCGAGCACGATCCAGTCCGCACGCTTGCCGACTTCCAGTGCGCCAATCGGTTGCCCCAGCGCTTGGGCGCCGCCGTCCAGCGCCGCGTCATACAGCGTGCGCCCGACCATCGGCTGATCCGCGCCATACAAACGGTTGCGCCGTTGATCGCGCAGACGCTGGCCGTATTCCAGCCAACGCAACTCCTCGACCACGCTGAGCGACACATGGCTGTCGGAACCGATACCCATGCGCCCGCCCTGAGCGAGGAAATCCACTGCCGGGAAGATCCCGTCGCCGAGGTTGGCTTCAGTGGTCAGGCACAGGCCGGCGATGGCGCGGCTCTTGGCCATCAACGTGACTTCTTCCGGGTTGGCGTGGGTCGCGTGGACCAGGCACCAGCGCTGATCGACCTCGGTGTTTTCGTAGAGCCATTGCAACGGACGACGACCGCTCCAGCTCAGGCAGTCATCGACTTCCTTCTGCTGTTCGGCGATGTGAATGTGCACCGGGCACTGCTTGTCGCTGGCCGCCAATACTTCGCTGATCTGTTGCGGGGTGACCGCGCGCA
>Ga0308163_10003397_pt1 | contig 13389 bp, 8 predicted proteins | sample PhyTR1_FD_201037 | JGI IMG/M metagenome (GOLD analysis project Ga0308163, IMG submission 201037) | Phyllosphere microbial communities from UC Gill Tract Community Farm, Albany, California, United States - DLSLT.R1 | ecosystem: Host-associated > Plants > Phyllosphere > Unclassified | place: USA... | reverse complement strand
ACTCAACAACAACTTACAATTTTACTAATTACAATGCAATAGGCGGAATAGTAACTACACCTGTGTTTCCTTTTGAAGAACAGCAAAATAGATTATTATCTTACTATGGACGTGTTGTATATACATTAGCTGATAAATATATTTTATCTGGAACTATGCGTGCTGATGGTTCTTCGAAATTTAGTGAAGATAACAGATGGGGATATTTTCCTTCTGTAGGTTTTACCTGGAGAGCGATTGATGAATCATTCCTTAAAGAAAGTAAAGTATTATCTGACTTAAAATTGCGCTTGAGTTATGGTATTACTGGTCAGCAGGATGGTATTGCTAACTACAGTTATTTAGCAAATTATTATAACAGTACTAATGAATCACAATATCAGATAGGGGACCAATTCTATCATTTCTATACGCCAGTTGCTTACGATAAAGATTTGAAATGGGAAACTTCAGAAACCTATAATGCAGGTATTGATTACGGTTTATTTAATGGAAGAGTTAATGGTAGTGTAGATGTTTACTACAAAAAAACTAAAGACCTTTTAAGTAAAGTGCCAATTCCGGTAGGTACAAACTTTACTAATATTCTGCTTACCAATGTTGGTGATATGGAGAATAAAGGTATTGAGGCAAGTATTAATGTTGGAATCATCAAAAGTGATGACTTAAACTGGGATATGGGTTTCAATGTAACTTACAATAAAAATGAAGTTACTAACCTATCACTAAACCCAAATCCTGATTTTAAAGTTGCCGGTGCTACAGGTATTACAGGTGCAACTGGTACTAGTCTTGAATGGAATGCTCCAGGATATAACCCTAACGCATACTTAGTTTATAAACAAGTATATGATTCAAATGGTAGCCCTCTTCAAGGTGTATACGTGGATACAAATAATGATGGGGTTGTGAATGAGCTAGACAGATATTTCTACAAATCACCTGCGCCGACTGTTTTAATGGGCTTTACTACCTCCCTGAATTATAAAAAATGGACATTGAGTACAGTGCTTCGCGCTAACTTTGGTAACTATATTTATGATAATATATCATCTAATCTTGGTGTAAGCAGTAATATCCTGAGTCCGAGTGGCTTGATTAACAATACAACTACTTCATTCTATGATAGTAATTTCTCTAATAACCAATTCCTGACTGATTATTATATTCATAATGCATCTTTCCTAAAAATGGATAATGCAGGTCTTGCTTATGATTTTGGCCGCATCTCTCCTAATGGAACTGCTACTTTACGTTTTACTGCAAACGTTCAAAACGTATTCGTGATTTCGAAATATAAAGGTCTTGATCCAGAGATTACTTCGGGTATTGATTATAAAGTGTATCCAAGACCAAGGACATATAGTGTTGGTGTTAATGTAGGGTTTTAATAAATAAAAAATTTAAGAAAGAAAAGATGAAACATCTATTTAAAATATTCATTGCATCTGCTGTTGTGTTGTCTAGTTTTTCAGCTTGTAAAAAAGACCTGAATCTTACACCAACAAATGATATTACTTCTGATTTAGCGTATGCTACACCAGAAGGCTATAAACAAGTTTTAACAAAAGTTTATGCAAGTTTTGCTACGGTAGGAGGTAGCGGTGCAGGAACTGGCGGTGACCTTCAGGGAATCGATATTGGTGCTTCTGATTTTATCAGGTTATACTGGAATGCTCAGGAATTAACTTCAGATGAAGGCCTTTGTGTATGGAATGACCCTGGTGTTTATGATCTAAACTATATGACATTTACTGCTGATAATGTGATTCTTCAAGGATTATATACCAGAAGTTTATATCAAATTACAGTAGCGAATGAATTTCTTCGTGAAAGTACTCCCGAGAAATTAGCTTCTAGAAATATTACTGGAACTGATGCTGAAAATATTGCAAAATACAGAGCTGAAGCTAGGTTCTTACGGGCTTACCAGTACTGGGTGTTAATGGATCTTTATGGAAATCCTCCATTTATTACAGAAGCTGATTTGATTGGTAAAGTTTCTCCAAAACAAATTACCCGTGCAGAATTATTTAAATATGTAGAGTCTGAATTGCTGGCTATTGAACCAGAACTTTCTGCCACTAATGAATATGGAAGAATAACTGTAGGCGCTGACTGGATGTTATTATCTCGTTTATATTTAAATGCTGCTGTTTATACTGGTACTGCTAAATACACAGAGTCTATTACTTATGCGAGCAAAGTAATTGGTGGTGGGTATTCATTGCATTCGGCTTATAAAAATCTATTCCTGGCTGATAATGAGCAGAACAATCCAGAAGTAATTCTTGCGATTAATTATGATGGCAACTTTACTCAGAATTTCGGTGGAACAACTTTTATTGTTAATGCTTCGATTAATTCTGACATGAATCCTTCCTCTTTTGGTGTTCCAAATGGTGGATGGGGCGGTATCCGTTCTCGTTCTAGTTTGTCTTCTATTTTTACAGATGCGGGAGACAGCAGAAATATGTTCTTTGGCGATAAAGCTGAGAATGATGATGTAGCTGTATTTACTGATGGCCTTCGTGTAGTGAAATTTAGAAACAAAACACAGAATGACGTGACTCCATCTTCAGCTAACGGAACATTCAGCTCGATTGATTTCCCTCTTTTCCGTTTACCTGAAGCTTATTTAAACTATGCAGAAGCTGTGCTTCGTGGCGGTTCTGGTGGAACAACTGGTCAGGCTATTGCTTATGTAAACCTTCTTCGTACAAGAGCTTATGGCAATACCTCTGGTAACTTGAATTCTCTAAATCTAAATAGCATCCTTACTGAAAGAGCTAAAGAATTTTACTGGGAAGGTTACAGACGTACAGATCTTGTCCGCTTTGGCAGATTTACAGATGGTTCTTACTTATGGCCGTTCAAAGGAGGCATTAAAGCTGGTCGTGCTGTAGCATCAACTCGTAATATTTTCCCTCTTCCTTCATCGGATGTTATTGCTAATACTAATTTGACTCAAAACCCAGGTTATTAATAAGAAATTATAATTGATATGAAATCATTATTTATAAAAAGCATGATGTATAGTATGTTTATACTATTATTCGCATCGTGTAAAAAGGATGAAACTAAGACTGTAGCAGGAAATGGTACGGCTCCTGTTTTAACTGCAACACAAAGTAACCTGGTATTATTAGCAGATAATGCTGCTGATACAGCAACAGTATTTAGCTGGACAACCTCATCTTTTGGCTATAGTGGCGGTGTTTCTTATGCTTTGCAAATAGATCTAGCTGGCAACAATTTTGCAGCACCTAAAGAAGTTGCATTTGCATCGGCATTAACTGCTCCATATACAATAGGCAATTTAAATGACCTGGTTAATCAGCTTGGCCTTATTGCTGGTACTGATGGACAAGTTGAGGTACGAGTTAAAGCAAGCATTAGTGATGCTTACACACCTGCTTATTCTAATGTGCTTACTTTAACCGTTAATCCTTATTTGGTTGATTATGGGTTCCTGGATCATATCAAAACTGGACACCAGCAACAGCCTCTAAAATTTCATCTGTAGCTGATGATGGTATTTATGAAGGATACATAAACTTCCCGGATGCGACTACAGAATTTAAACTTAATCCTCAGCCTACTTGGGATGAATCATACGGTACATCTTCTCCAGGTACTTTAAATGCAACTGGAGGTGACAACTTAAAAGTTACAGGTGCTGGTTATTATTTAGTAAAAGCAAACACAAAACTACTTACCTACTCGGTAACGAAAACAACCTGGGCTATGATAGGTGACGCCACTGGGTCATGGGATAATGAAACTGCTCTAACCTATGATGCAACTAGCGGAACATGGACAATCACTAAAGATTTGTCGGTAGGTGAGCTTAAGTTTAGAGCTAATGGCAGTTATGACATCAATTTTGGTGATAATACTCCTGCTGATGGAAAACTTAAATATGGTGGTTCAAATATTAAAGTAACAGAAGCTGGAACTTATAAGATCACATTAAACTTAAGTACTCCGGGTAATTATGCTTACACTTTAGCTAAACAATAAAATACAAAAAGAGCTGCCCCATTTTTATGAGGCAGCTCTTTTCATAATAATCTCTTTAACGCACACTCCCTAATTTAACTACAGATCCCGGATAGGATTTTTCTCTTTTTAAAGCTAATTTTAGTCTTTAAGACAGAGATTTTTCATTCATATTTTATAAACCTGATATCCCTTTTAAAATGAAGAAGCTGCTTTTTATATTTCTTGTTCTGCTCTCGGCTAATGCCTGGGCACAAGCTAAGTTTGACCACGTTGAGCCAATGAACTGGTGGGTTGGAATGAAAAATCCTAAGTTACAGGTAATGGTACATGGCAAAAATATTTCTGGCTATGCTGTTAAATTGGATTATCCAGGCGTAAAGCTGGTAGAGGTTCATAAAGTTGAAAACCCTAATTACCTGTTTATCGATCTTGAAATAGCAGCGGATGCTAAAGCTGGTAAATTCCCTATTCTGTTTACTGAAAATGGAAAGAAAGTAGCTGAGTACAGTTATGTGCTTAAAAACAGAGATGATTCTCCATTACGCATCCAGGGAGTAACTAATAAAGACTTTATTTATTTACTGATGCCAGACCGTTTCTCCAACGGCGACAAGTCGAACGATATTGTTAAAACCATGGCTGAAAAAACCTTGAGACGTGATTCTATGTATTCTAGACACGGTGGTGATATTCAGGGAGTGATTAATCATTTTGATTACCTTAAATCTTTAGGTGTAACTACCATCTGGATGACTCCTGAGATTGAAAATGATATGGATAGAGCATCTTATCATGGTTATGCTGCTACTGATCATTATAAAATAGATCCGCGTTATGGCACCAATGAGTTATATAAAACTTATGTGGATAAGGCACATGCTAAAGGATTAAAAATCATTAAAGATATTGTACATAACCATATGGGAACCGGACATTGGATGTTTAAAGATATGCCAATGAAAGACTGGGTTAACCAATGGCCTGCATTTACACAAACGAGTTACCGTGATGAACCTGTAATGGATCCTCATGGAGCTGCGGCTGATGCAAAAAAAATGCTTGATGGCTGGTTTGTTACTACCATGCCTGATTATAATGAGAGAAACCCTTACGTTCAAAACTATCTTACCCAGAATCATATCTGGTGGATTGAATATGCTGGTATTGATGGATTAAGGTTAGATACTTATCCTTATAATGACCCTGAATATATGGCGGACTGGGCTTCGAAACTAAAAGCTGAGTTCCCGTCGTTATCTATATTCGGAGAAACACTAGTAAACTCTGTTGCTGCTCAGGCTTTCTTTACACAAGGCAATACGGTTAACAGAGGTTTTGATACTCAGTTGCCAGGCGTAACAGATGCGATGATGAAGGCTGCTGTTTTAGAAGCTTTGAATGGTAAATCTGGCTGGACTGATGGCATCTTCAGATTATATAATACAGTTTCACAAGATTTCCTTTATCAGGATGCTACGCGCAATGTTATCTTCTGGGATAACCATGATATGGGGCGTTTCTATTCTATGGTTAATGAGGATATGAATAAATTCAAATCTGGCTTGGCATTACTGCTTACCATGCGTGGAATTCCTCAGCTGTATTATGGTACTGAAATCATAATGAAAAACTTTTCTGATCCTGATGGATTAGTGAGATCTGATTTTCCTGGTGGATGGAAAGGCGACAAAACAGATAAGTTTACTGCTGCAGGCCGTACGCCTCAGGAAAATGAAATATGGAATTTAATCAGCACGCTGGCTAATTACCGCAAGAACAGTCCGGCGCTGCAAACTGGAAAATTGGTTCAGTATGTTCCGGAAGATGGCATGTACGTTTATTTCAGGACAGCCGTTGAAGGAAAAGGCAAAACTGTAATGGTGATCTTAAATAGTGAAGATAAAGCTAAAACATTAGCTACAGCAAGGTTTACAGAACAAATGAAAAATACAAAGTCGTTGGTAAACATTATCAGCGGAGCAAAAATAGATACGGTAACCACGATAAATGTACCTGCTAAAACAACACTGGTACTAGAACTGAATTAATATGAACAACACAACTATAGCATGCATTTTTGATCTTGATGGCGTATTAGTAGATACTGCAGTTTATCATTATCAGGCATGGAAAAAATTAGCAAATTCATTAGGTTTTGATTTTAGCCACGCACAAAACGAACAGCTAAAAGGAGTAAACAGAATGCGTTCTTTAGATATGATCCTGAATTGGGGAGGTATTACAAAAACGGATGCGGAGAAATTAGAACTTGCAACTTTAAAAAATACTTGGTATGTGGACATGATTAATAAAATGTCTGCTTCTGAGGTATTACCTGGCTCACTGGAGTTATTAGAGGAATTGAAAGCTAAGGGCATTAAAATAGCTTTGGGTTCGGCGAGTAAAAACTCTGGCTTAATCTTAGAAAGAACTAACCTTGCGCACTTTTTTGATGCTATAGTAGACGGAAATTCAGTTACGACTTCGAAACCTGATCCTGAAGTATTTCTTAAAGGAGCAGAATTGTTATCTACTGCACCAGAAAATTGTATCGTATTTGAAGATGCGGCAGCGGGTGTACAAGCGGCAATTGCGGCAAACATGCCGGTAGTAGGTGTGGGTGAGGCAGAAAACTTACCGGGCACTGATCTGATTATTAAAGATCTTGCTGGCGTTACGGTAGATGAATTGATCTCACTGGTAGCAAATAAACTGACGAAAACTTCATAACCGATTAATTAGCGAAGACAAAAATGAAGAATTATATACAAGCAGAAGAATGGAATATCATTGAGGAAGGTTTTGATCCTCATTTAAATAAAATATCAGAAAGTCTATTCAGCCTGGGCAACGGGCGGATGGGACAGCGTGCTAATTTTGAAGAAACATATACTGGTGATACCTTGCAGGGGAATTATGTGGCAGGAGTTTACTATCCTGATAAAACCCGTGTAGGATGGTGGAAAAATGGATATCCTGAATATTTTGCAAAGGTATTAAACGCTGCAAACTGGATGGGGCTTGAGCTATCTGTGGATGGTGAGATAATCGATTTACATTTAGCTAAAGTTACGGCTTTTAAGCGGGTGCTGAATATGAAAGAGGGTTACCTGGAGCGTAGTTTTACTGCAGAACTGCCTTCTGGTAAACAGATCAAAGTAATTGCTAAGCGTTTCTTTAGTATTGCTAATGATGAAGTGGCGGCATTACATTATCAGCTGACTGCACTTAATTTTTCTGGTCAACTAAAGGTGGCTTCTTTTATAGATGGCGATGTAAAAAACCAGGATTCTAATTATGATGAAAAGTTTTGGGATGAGCTAAGCAGGACACAGGATGAAAGTGGTTCTTACCTGATTATGCAGACTAAGAAAACTGCTTTTGATGTAGTTACTGGCTTAAAAACTGTAGTACTTCAAAATGGAAATTCAATCCAGTTAAAGTCTGCGGATGAAGTAAGAGATAAATATGTTGCTGAAGCTGTTTCAATTGAAATTGGAGCTAATGAGGTGATAGATATATATAAGTTTGCTACTAACCTTTCTTCTCAAAACTACGCATCTGAAGATCTTTTAGCTCAGGCTAAAAAAGTGATTGCTGCTGCGGTAGAAAAAGGATTTGACTTATTGCTTAAAGAGCAGGCTGATGCATGGGCAACAAAGTGGGAAGAGGGCGATATCATTATTGAAGGTGATGTTGCTGCGCAGCAAGCTATCCGTTTTAATATATTTCAGCTTAACCAAACCTATACTGGTAAAGATGCCAGGTTAAATATTGGGCCAAAAGGCTTTACTGGCGAAAAATACGGAGGTTCTACTTACTGGGATACGGAAGCGTATTGTATTCCTTTTTATTTATCTACTGCGCCACAGGAGGTTTCCAGGAACTTATTAGTTTACCGTTATAAACACCTGGAAAAAGCGATTGAAAATGCGCAGAAATTAGGTTTTGATAAAGGTGCGGCTTTGTATCCTATGGTGACGATGAACGGGGAAGAGTGCCACAATGAATGGGAAATCACTTTCGAGGAGATCCACAGGAATGGGGCTATTGCTTTTGCAATTTTTAACTATATCAGGTATACGGGCGACCAGAGTTATTTAAAGGAATTTGGACTTGAGGTGCTGATTGGGATTGCTCGTTTCTGGAAACAGCGTGTCAACTGGAGCGTGGACAAAAAACAGTTTGTTATGCTTGGCGTTACCGGGCCTAATGAGTATGAGAATAATATAAACAATAACTGGTATACCAATACTTTGGCTGCCTGGTGCCTTAAATATGCTGTTGAGGCGGCTGGCTTGGTTAAAGAAGAAGATGCTGCACAATATGAGGCGATTGCTGCAAAAACTCAGCTAAAAGAAGAAGAGTTTGCGGACTGGACTGAAATAGCGGAAAACATGTATTTGCCGTATGATGAAGAGCAGGGTGTTTTCTTGCAGCAAGATGGTTATATGGATAAGGAGCAAATCCTGGTGAGCGATTTACCTGCTTCATCCAGGCCACTAAATCAGAAATGGAGCTGGGATAGAATTTTGCGTTCTGTCTTTATTAAACAGGCTGATGTTTTGCAAGGGATGTATTTCTTTGAGGATGACTACGACATGGAATCTTTGCGTCGCAATTTTGATTTCTATGAATCGCGTACGGTTCATGAGAGTTCTTTATCGCCTTGCGTGCATAGTATTTTAGCGGCTAAACTGAATGATGGCAAAAAAGCTTATGAGTTTTACTTGCGTACTTCTCGCTTAGATCTGGATGATTATAATAATGATACAGAGGATGGTCTGCATATTACTTCAATGGCTGGTACCTGGATGAGTATCGTAGAAGGTTTTGCTGGCATGCGTGTACGTGAGAATAAATTGGCTTTCAATCCTTTCTTGCCAGAGGAGTGGACTTCTTTTTCTTTCAACATTGGGTTTAGAGGCATCCAATTGAAGATTAAAATCAATAAGGACGAAATCTCTATTGTAAATGGTACGAAAGAGTTGCTAGACATTAATATCTTTAACAAATCGCATGCTGTACCAGAAGGCGAAACCGTAATTTCTTATAAAGGGTTATTGGTATGAGCAACTGGCGCTGGCGTATAATCGCGATATTTTTACTTGTTTCAGGATTTATGGATGATGCTATAGCGCAGGATAATAAAAAAATAATGATTTACCAGTTGTTACCGAGATTGTTCGGTAACAAACTGCAAACTAACATTCCTTACGGGACTATTGAACAGAATGGCAGTGGCAAATTTGCTGACATCAACGATAGAGCACTAGATGGAATTAAAGAACTAGGAACTACGTACGTTTGGTACACCGGTGTACTCTCTCACGGTACTTTAACTGGGTATGAGGGGTTGCCGGCTAACAATGCCAATGTAGTTAAAGGAAGAGCCGGGTCGCCTTATGCGGTAAGAGATTACTATGATGTGGATCCAGATCTTGCTGTGGATGTGAAACACCGGATGGCAGAATTTGAAGCGCTGGTAGAAAGAACACATAAAAAAGGCTTGAAAGTTATTATTGACTTTGTACCTAACCATGTAGCACGCCAATATCAGTCAAAAGCTAAACCTAAAGGAGTTAGAGATTTTGGCGAAGGCGATGACGTACACGTAGCCTTTAGTCCGGCTAATGACTACTATTATGTGCCAGGAAAAGACTTTGTAACTCCAGCACCAAAATCAAATCAGCAGACACTACTCACAGCATTACAGCAAGAAAAATATGTAGAGTCGCCCGCCAAAGCAACTGGGAACAACGTGTTTTCAGAAAAGCCATCAGTAGATGACTGGTACGAAACTATCAAATTGAATTACGGCGTTGATTACCAGAATGGCAGCAAACAGTATTTTACGCCTACACCAGAAGTGTGGACTAAAATGAGGGATATCCTGGTATACTGGACTCATAAAGGAGTAGATGGTTTCCGCTGTGATATGGCAGAGATGGTACCTCTTCAATTTTGGTCATGGGTAATTCCTGAAGTAAAAAAGGCAAACAAGAACCTGATATTTATAGGTGAAGCCTATGATCCTTCTACCTACAGCGCATTCCTTACAGAAGGAAAATTCGATTATCTGTACGATAAAGTTGGTTTGTATGACGGACTAAAAAGATTAATAAGAAGTGAAGACAATGCTACAGTAGATGATATCAGGAAAGTGTGGCAGGTAGAAAGTGCGGGCTTTGGAGATAAAATGCTGCGGTTTTTAGAAAATCACGATGAAGAACGGATCGCCTCTGCAGGTTTTGCAGGAAGAGCAGAACTCGCGCTGCCTGCAATGGTCGTATCAGCAACCTTGAGCGGCGGGCCAGTAATGACTTATTACGGTCAGGAAGTCGGCGAACCTGGAAGGGGTGCTGAAGGTTTTGGCGGAGAAGATAACCGTACCACGATCTTTGATTACTGGGGAGTGCCAGAACATCAGAAATGGATGAATGGCGGTGCTTTTGATGGCGGTCAGCTAGGTGCAGAACAAAAGGAACTGAGAAACTATTATGCAAGGCTGCTTCAGTTTACTGGTGCTGCTGAAGCGATAGCAAAAGGAGAGTTCTGGGAAATTCCGGTTACAGGTAATATGAACACGAAGATGTATGGTTATATCAGGTACACCGCAAATCAGCGTTTACTGATCCTGGTAAACTTCGATCGTCATTATAGAATGGAAACTGAGTTGGAAATCCCTTCGCATATTCTTAAAGGAAAACCAGTTACGCAAGCAGAAGATAAATTGTCTGATCTTAAAATAAAAGATATTAAAAACAATACAATACCTATATGGGTATTGCCTATGAGCGCGCAGATCTTAGAATTTTAGGCAGGCTCATTAAACCAAATATACTCATGGAACAAATAAAGGTTGCAGCTACAAAGCCCAGATTAACAAATGCCCAGATATTTAATATGAGTGCCGGGTTTTTCGGTATCCAGTTTGGCTTTGCTCTTCAAAATGGAAATGCTTCAAGGATCTTACAGACTTTTGGAGCAGATGTAGAACATCTTTCTCTTTTTTGGCTTGCAGCACCTTTAACGGGCATGATTGTGCAGCCTATAATAGGTTATTACAGCGATAGAACCTGGAATCGTTTTGGCAGGAGAAGACCTTACTTTTTAGTAGGCGCACTTTTAACTGCCATTGCATTGATTCTGATGCCTAATTCCGCCACCATGGCTAGTATCATGCCTCCTATAATTATAGGTGCAGGGATGCTGATGATTATGGATGCTTCTATTAATGTTGCCATGGAACCGTTTAGAGCTTTAGTAGGGGATAAGCTGCCAGAAAGCCAGCGAAGTTTTGGGTTTTCCATGCAGACTTTCCTGATTGGTGCCGGGGCAATTGCGGGATCATGGCTGCCTTACATCTTTTCTGAATATATTGGAGTTTCTAAAGTAGCAGCAGCGGGACAAATTCCTGATAACGTAATTTATTCTTTTTATGCGGGAGCGGCTATTTTAATCACCACCATTTTATGGACGGTTATCAATACAAAAGAATACCCACCAGAAGAAATGGCATTATACCATGCAGGCGAACCTGTAGAAGAGGAGAAAAAAGGGGTCTTGTCGATTTTAACAGACTTTTCTAACATGCCTTTAACCATGAAACAATTAGGATTGGTTCAGTTCTTCTCTTGGTTTGCCTTATTCTCTATGTGGGTTTTTACCACGCCAGCCATCGCTCAGCATATTTACAAAGTATTGCCTGGTGATACCTCATCAGTAAAGTTTGCAGATGCTGGAAACTGGGTTGCATTTTTATTTGGTATTTACAATGGAGTCTCTGCATTATATGCACTAGTATTACCATCTATAGCTAAAGCAACAAGCAGAAAAGTTGCCCATGCTTTTTCTCTCTTAGCGGGAGGCGCAAGTTTATTATCCATCTATTTTATTAGTAATCCAGATCACCTGATCTATTCAATGATAGGTATAGGTCTGGCTTGGGGAAGTATTCTTTCTATGCCTTATGCTATTTTGTCAAGCGCCATTCCACCACGCAAGATGGGTGTGTATATGGGAATTTTTAATTTCTTTATCACGATGCCCCAAATTGTAAATGGATTTTTTGGTGGATTGATTGTAAAACAATTTTATCATGGCGAGGCGATTTATGCTATTGTAATGGCAGGTGTTTTCATGATTCTTGGAGCTGTTTCTGTATTATATATTAGAAATAACCAGGAAAATTAACGATCACCTTCTATTTATCACTCTATTACTAAAAAATACTAAATATAAAAAGTAACATTTTTAAAGTATTGAGGATTAATGCTCATCTTATATTGATATTTAGAGCATCAAACCTCAAACTTTAAAAATGAATAAACTTTACACACTTATTATTGCCGCTTCATGTGCGATTAGTACCGCTAATGCACAGAAAATGCAAATTATGAGACCTTTACCAGGTCCGAAGCCAGTAGATACGGCTTTAAACAAAAATATAAATTCCCGCAAAATCGTAACAGAAAGTGCAGTCGTAACCCAGCACGAAGTAACCATTAAAGGTAAAAGAGTTCCTTATAAAGCCGTAACAGGGACATTGCCTGTTTGGGATGAAGACGGAAAACCAATTGCCGGCTTATTTTATACCTACTACGAAAGATCTGATATTAAAGACCGTTCTACTCGTCCGCTAGTGATTTCATTTAATGGCGGACCTGGTTCTGCTTCTGTATGGATGCATATTGCTTATACTGGCCCTGTGGTATTAAATATCGATGATGAAGGTTACCCAGTACAGCCTTATGGATATAAAGAAAATAATTTCTCTATCCTGGATATGGCTGATATAGTTTACATAGACCCGGTTAATACCGGTTATTCAAGAGCAATTAACAATGAAGTACCAAAGGATAAATTTTTTGGCGTACGTGCAGATATCAAATACCTGGCAGAATGGGTAAATACTTTTGTAACCAGAAACGAGCGCTGGGCTTCTCCTAAATTCCTTATTGGAGAGAGTTATGGTACTACCCGTGTTTCTGGATTGGCACTGGAACTTCAAAGCTCACAGTGGATGTATTTAAACGGAGTGATCCTTGTTTCGCCTACAGAACTGGGTATTACCCGTGGTGGTGCAGTTGATGCTGCTTTACGTTTGCCTTATTTTGCTGCTACGGCATGGTATCATAAAGCTTTGGCTTCCGATTTACAAGCTAAAACAGTTAGTGATATGCTGCCGGAAGTGGAGAAATTTACTATGAACGAGCTTATTCCAGCTTTATCTAAAGGAAGTATGCTGAGCAACGAAGAAAAACAAGCTATTGCTGTTAAAATGTCGAGATATTCTGGAATCAGTGAAAAGGTTATTTTACAGCATAACCTGGATGTGCCTACGGACTTTTTCTGGAAAGAGCTGTTAAGGGATAAAGGATA
>Ga0308163_10003394_pt1 | contig 13400 bp, 10 predicted proteins | sample PhyTR1_FD_201037 | JGI IMG/M metagenome (GOLD analysis project Ga0308163, IMG submission 201037) | Phyllosphere microbial communities from UC Gill Tract Community Farm, Albany, California, United States - DLSLT.R1 | ecosystem: Host-associated > Plants > Phyllosphere > Unclassified | place: USA... | reverse complement strand
AGCCTGTGCCTGATCCGCAACGCGCCGAAAATGATGCGCGACATGCGCAGCTGGCGCGAGAACGTGCGCTTCGATTCGCTGCGCAACTTCCACCACAAGCTCGAATGGCAGGCGCCGCTGTCGAAAACCGCGCTGGCCGAGCAGAGCGCGCTACGCCTGCGCCACGCCGGCTACGCCACGAAAATCGTCGAAAAGGACGGCGGCACGCTGGTCACGGCGAAGAAGGGCGCCGGCAACAAATTCGGCTACATCTTCGCGCACTCGTCGATCATCGTGATCCTGGTGGGCGGCACGCTCGACTCGGACCTGCCGGTGCGCATCCAACAATGGATCTTCAACAAGACCCCGTTCACCGGCAGCGGCGCCATTGCGGACATTCCGGCCCAGCACCGCCTGGGCACGGGCAACCCGACCTTCCGTGGCAACACCGCCATTGCCGAAGGGCAGGCCAGCCGCACCGCGATCCTGAACCAGCCGACGGGCGTCCTGGTGCAGGAGCTGCCGTTCTCGCTGCAGCTCAAGAAATTCCATATCGAGTTCTATTCGACCGGCATGCCGAAACTGTTTGCCAGCGACGTGGTCGTGCGCGACCTGGAAACCGGTCACACGTTCGAATCGACCATCAAGGTCAATCACCCGCTGATCTACAAGGGCATCGCCGTCTACCAGTCGAGCTTTGACGATGGCGGCAGCAAACTGCGGCTGACGGGGTTCCCGATGAACGGCGCCGGCAGCGCCAGCTTCCCGATCGAAGGTGAAGTCAACGGCGCTACCGAACTGAAGATCGGTGGCCAGACCTATGCGGTCGAGTGGTCGGGCTTCCGTCCGTTCAACGTCGAGAACATCAGCCAGGGCAATGACGTGCGCGCAGTGAGCAAGGGCACGTCGTTCAATGAACAGTTCGCCGCCACGCTGGGCAAGGCGTCGGGCGCGGCCGCCAAGCTCGATGCCACGAAAGACCTCAAGAACGTCGGCCCGAGCGTGCAATACAAGCTGCGCGATGCCAGCGGCCAGGCGCGCGAATACATGAACTACATGCAGCCGATGACGCTCGACGGCGCGCAGGTGTATCTGGCCGGCGTGCGCGCGAACCCGTCGGAAAGCTTCAGCTTCCTGCGCATTCCCGTCGACGAACGCTTTGGCGTGGGCGACTGGATGCGCCTGCGCGCGGCGCTGGCCGATCCCGAGGCGCGCGTCGTGGCGGCGCGCCGCTATGCCGCGCGGGCGCTGGGGGGCAACCAGAGCAGCAGCGAGCTGGCCGGCCAGTTGCAGGAGTCGGCTGCGCGCACGCTCGGCATCTTCGCCGGCGGCGACGGCCGTGGCGGCTTCATCGGCGTGGCCCAGTTCCTGGAAAAGATTCCGCAGGCCGAGCAAGAGAAGGCGGCGGGCATCTTCATGAAGATGCTCAACGGCGCCCTGTGGGAGCTGTGGCAGGTGGCGCGCGAAAAGCACGGTGACGCCCCGGCCGCGCCAACCGACGCCAATGGCCGCTTCCTGCAACTGGCCACCAACGCGTTGTCGGACACGTACCTGTACGGCGCGCCGGTCTACCTGCAACTGGACGATTTCACCGAAGTGAAGGCCTCGGTGCTGCAATTGACGCGCTCGCCGGGCAAGAACGTGGTCTACTTCGGCTGTGTCCTGCTTGTCCTGGGCGTGTTCGCGATGTTCTACATTCGCGAGCGGCGCGTCTGGATCTGGGTGCGTGACGTGCCTGGCGATGCTGGGGCGGGCGCCGAAGCGCTGATGGCCATGAGCACGCAACGCAAGACGCTCGATTTCGAGCGCGAGTACGAAGACTTGTCTGTAAAGCTGCCACAACCGGCGTAAGCTGCGCGGGCCTGGAGAAAACAATGGAACTGTCACAACCCAAGACTGGCGCCCCCGCGCGCCCGACCGACCAATACCAGGAAGCGCCGGGCTATTTCCGTCGCCTGGGCGCGCTGGACTGGCTGTACGCGCTTGCCCTGTGCGCCGCGGCGCTGTTCGCGCTGAACCGGTACGGCCACTTCATGGACATCTATGAAGAGGTGATCCTGGTGTGCACGGCGCCCGTGTTTGCCGTGCTGGGCTGGTACTGGAAACCGATGCGCTGGCTGCTGCCGCTGGTCGCCGTGCTGTCGCTGGGCGCGATCGCGCTGTACGACGGCAACCTGGCCGCGGCCGAGCAGAAATTCTTCCTGAAGTACATGCTGTCGAGCCAGTCGGCCATCCTGTGGATGAGCGCGCTGTTTGTGTTTTCGACCGTCTTCTACTGGGTTGGCCTGTTAAGCCGCGGCAAGTTCGGCGGCGGCGTGGGCGCTTCGCTGTGCTGGGCTGCAGTCGTGATCGGCGCGGTCGGCATGATGGTGCGCTGGTACGAGTCGTACCTGATCGGCCCGGACGTCGGCCATATCCCGGTGTCGAACCTGTACGAAGTGTTCATCCTGTTTGCCATCATCACCGCGCTGTTCCACCTCTACTACGAAGAACACTACGCCACGCGCCAGCTGGGCCCGTTCGTGATGCTGATCATTGGCGCCGCCGTCGGGTTCCTGCTGTGGTACACGGTCTCGCGCGACGCTGCCCAGATCCAGCCGCTCGTGCCGGCGCTGCAGAGCTGGTGGATGAAAATCCACGTGCCGGCCAATTTCATCGGCTACGGCACCTTTGCGCTGGCCGCGATGGTCGCGTCGGCCTACCTGCTCAAGTCGCATGGCATGCTGGTCGACCGCCTGCCGTCGCTCGAGGTGCTCGACGACGTGATGTACAAGTCGATCTCGGTCGGGTTCGCGTTCTTCACCGTCGCGACCATCCTCGGCGCGCTGTGGGCCGCTGAAGCCTGGGGCGGCTACTGGTCGTGGGATCCGAAAGAAACGTGGGCGCTGATCGTGTGGCTGAACTACGCGGCGTGGCTGCACATGCGCCTGATGACGGGCCTGCGCGGTCGTGTCGCCGCCTGGTGGGCAGTGGTCGGCTTGCTGGTGACCACGTTCGCCTTCCTGGGCGTGAACATGTTCCTGTCCGGCCTGCACTCGTACGGCGAGCTGTAAAGACGGCGCGGGCGCTGACCCGATAGTGTTGGCCGCCTAACGCAAGCTTAAGGGAACTTCGTGTAATGTGAAGCTTCCCAAGCTCGCGAGGCCAGCCATGCTCTTCAAACGCAATCCCAACGGACTCGATCTTCCGTACCCTTCCGAAATCACGCCGCAGGAAATCTATACCGGGCGGCGTGAATTCATCACCCGCATGGCCGCCACGGCCGCTGTCGGCAGCGGCGTCTGGGAGATGGCCAACCGCGAAGCCTTCGCTCAGACCGCCGGCCAGAAGCTCGCAGCGCGCGCCAATGTGGCGCTGTCAACCGACGAAAAGCAGACCCCGTTCAAGGACGCTGCCGGCTACAACAACTTCTACGAATTTGGCCTCGACAAGGGCGATCCGGCCGAGAACGCGCACACGCTGCGCACCCGGCCCTGGACCGTGCGCATTGAGGGCGAGGTCAAGAAACCCCTCACGCTCGACATCGACACCCTGCTGAAACTCGCGCCGCTCGAAGAGCGCGTGTACCGCCTGCGCTGCGTCGAAGGCTGGTCGATGGTCATTCCGTGGGTCGGCTATTCGCTGTCGAACCTGCTCAAGCAGGTGGAGCCGACCGGCAATGCCAAGTTCGTCGAATTCACGACGCTGGCCGACCCCAAGCAGATGCCGGGCCTGCGCAGTGGCGTGCTGGATTGGCCATACGTCGAGGGCTTGCGCATCGACGAAGCCATGCACCCGCTGACGATGCTGACGATGGGCATGTACGGCCAGGTGCTGCCGAACCAGAACGGCGCGCCGGTGCGCCTTGTCGTGCCGTGGAAGTACGGTTTCAAATCGGCCAAGTCGCTGGTGCGGATCCGCCTGCTCTCGCGCCAGCCGAAGACCGCCTGGAATGACATGGCGCCGCGCGAATACGGCTTCTTCTCGAACGTGAATCCAAACGTGGACCACCCGCGCTGGTCGCAGGCCAGCGAGCGCCGCATCGGTGAATCGGGCCTGTTTGCACCAAAGCGCAAGACCCTGATGTTCAATGGCTACGACCAGGTGTCGTCGCTGTATACCGGCCTGGATCTGAAGCGATATTTCTGATGGCAGGGTTGAACAGCAAACAGGTCGGGTGGGTCAAGGCGCTGGTGTTCGTGCTGGCGCTGATCCCCTTCGCGCGCCTGGTCTGGGGCACCGCCAGCGGGAGTTTTTCGGATCCGCTGGCGGCGATCACCAAGGGCAGCGGCGAATGGGCGCTGTACTTCCTGTGCATCACGCTGGGGATGACGCCACTGCGGCGCCTGACTGGCTGGAACTGGCTCGTCAAGCTGCGCCGCATGATCGGCCTGTTCACGTTTTTCTACGCGCTGGTGCACTTCACCGCGTTCCTGTGGTTCGACCATTTCTTCGACGTGCCCGCCATGCTGGCCGACGTCATCAAGCGACCGTTCATCCTGGTCGGCTTCATCGCTTTCGTGCTGCTCATTCCGCTGGCAGCAACCTCGACCAACGCAATGATCAAGCGCCTGGGTGGCAAGCGCTGGCAATGGCTGCACCGCCTGATCTACGTGATCGCACCGCTGTCTATCCTGCACTTCTGGTGGATGAAAGAGGGCAAGAACGATTTCGCCAGACCGATCATCTTCGGCTCGATCATTGCGCTGCTGCTTGCATGGCGCGTCTGGTGGAATGTCAGGGGCAAGTCGCAACCGGTACGCCCATAAAACAAAGCCCGCATCGCGCGGGCTTTGTTTTATTTGATCCGTAGGGTGGGCGGCTATGCCGCCCACGCGTTCAAACCAATCTCGCTCAGTGGCATGCGAAGGCGGTTTGAACGCGTGGGCGGGGGATCCGCCCACCCTACGCTTGGTGCAATCTTTTTTACTTGATAAGCGTTTCGAGCGCGAAGGTTTCGGTTGGGGTTTCGCGGCGGCGTACCAGGTGGATAGTGTCGCCGTCGACGATGACTTCGGCTGCGCGGCCGCGGGTGTTGTAGTTCGACGCCATCGTCATGCCGTAGGCGCCGGCCGTCATCATGGCCAGCAGGTCGCCCTGTTCCAACGCCAGCTCGCGCTCGCGCGCCAGCCAGTCGCCGGATTCGCAGATCGGCCCCACGACATCCCACATCAGCGCTTCGCTCTCGCGCGGCGTCACTGCCTGCAGGCCCATCCAGGCCTGGTACAGCGTCGGGCGCATCATGTCGTTCATTGCGGCGTCGACGATGCAGAAGTTCTTCTCGGCGCCAGGTTTGAGGTACTCCACGCGGGTCAGCAGCACGCCGGCTTCGGCGACGATCGAGCGGCCCGGCTCGAAGATCACCTTGAGCGGCTGGCCGTCGTACTTCGCTGCGCGCCAGGCGTCGATGCGCGCGAACAGGCGGGCGAGGTAGTCGCCCACCGGCACTGGCGGCGCGTCGCCGGCCACGCCGTAGTCGACGCCGATGCCGCCGCCGATGTCCAGGTGGTGCAGGTGGATGCCTTCGGCGTGCAGCGTGTCGATCAGGTCGATCAGCTTGTCGAGCGCTTCGAGCAGCGGCGCGTCGTCCAGCAGCTGCGAGCCGATATGGCAGTCGATGCCGACCACGTCCAGGTGTGGCAGCGAAGCGGCCGCGCGGTAGGTGTCGAGCGCTTCGTCGAACGCGACGCCGAACTTATTGGCCTTCAGGCCGGTGGCGATGTACGGGTGGGTCTTGGCGTCCACGTTCGGATTCACACGCAGCGAGACCGGTGCGCGCATGCCGAGTTTGCCCGCCACGGCGTTCAGGCGGTGCAGTTCGGGGATCGATTCCACGTTGAAGCACAGGATGCCTTTTTCCAGCGCCAGTGCCATTTCGGCCTCGGTCTTGCCCACGCCCGAGAAAATGGTCTTGCCCGGGTCGCCGCCGGCAGCGATCACGCGCAGCAGTTCACCGCCCGAGACGATGTCGAAGCCCGCGCCCTGACGTGCCAGCAGGTCGAGCACGGCAAGGTTCGAGTTGGCCTTCATCGCGTAGCAGACCAGCGCGTCGCGACCGGCGCAGGCGTCCTGGTAGGCATTGAAGTTCTCGAGCAGCGTGGCCTTGGAATAGACATAGGTCGGCGTGCCGAATTCGTCGGCGATGGCGGACAGGGAAGCGCCTTCGGCGTGCAGCACGCCGTCCTGGTACAAGAAATGGGGCATAAGGTAAAAGCGAAGGTGGAAGCGGACGGTTAGCGGTACGGCGCCGGGGTGGACGCGTTGTTCGACGGGACGGGCTGGGCTGGCTGGTCGATGACGACCGGCACGGGCCTGGCGGGTGGGTTGGGCATGTACAGCGGGCCGGTCTGGCCGCAGCCGGCAAGGGCCGAGACGATCAGCGCAGCGCCGAAAGGAAGCGCGAGGGAGGACTTCACGATTAGAATCAGGGTTTGATTAGCAGATTTGGAGTGTAGCATGACCGAAACCGAATTTTTGGACCTGGCCGACCTGACCCTGAAACGGATCGAAACCGCCTTCGACCGCCTGAACGATGAAGACGTCGTCGACGTCGAGTGCAAGCGCAGCGGCAACGTGCTCGAAATCGAGTTCATCGACAACGGCACCAAGATCATCATCAACAGCCAGGCGCCGTTGCAAGAGATGTGGCTGGCCGCGCGCTCGGGTGGCTACCACTACAAGCGCGTGGGCGACGAATGGCGCAACACGCGCGACGACAGCGAGTTCTTCGCGGCGCTCGGGCGCTATGCGAGCGAGCAGGGCGGGGCACCGGTCTCGCTGGTGTAACGCAGTCTCGCAATACGACAAAGGCGGCCAGTTGGCCGCCTTTGTCGTTTCATGCCCGCGTGATCAGAACAACTCGTTCCGCACCGCGTCGCGTTCCTGCTGCTGTTGCGCCGGCGGCGGCTGGCCGACGTCGAGCGCTTCGACGCCACTGCCCGGCGGCGTCTCGGCGTAGTAGTACTCGGACCCGTACTGCACCAGGCCCGCCGGCACTTCGCGTTCGACCATCGGCTGGTCTTTCAGCGCCTTCTGCATGTAGCCGATCCAGATCGGCAGGGCCAGGCCGCCACCGGTTTCGCGCGCGCCCAGGTTGCGCGGCTTGTCGTAGCCCATCCACGCAATGCCGACCAGCTTTGGCTGGTAGCCGGCGAACCAGGCGTCGATCGAGTCGTTGGTGGTGCCGGTCTTGCCGGCCAGGTCGGTGCGCTTCAGGGCCATCGCCTTGACCGCGGTGCCGTGACGCACGACGTCCTTGAGCATGCTGTCCATCAGGAAGGCATTGCGCGCATCGATCACGCGATTCGCTTCATCGCCGGCGCGCGCCGGCCGCGCTTCGGAGAGCACCTTGCCGTCGCTGTCGGTGACCTTCGAGATCAGGTACGGGCTGACCCGGTAGCCGCCGTTGGCGAACACGGCGTAGGCGCCGGCCATCTGGAGCGGGTTGGTCGCGCCTGCACCCAGGGCCAGCGTCAGGTAGGCCGGATTACGCTCCGGATCAAAGCCGAAGCGGGCCGCGTATTCCTGGCCGTAGCGCGCACCGATCTTGTTCAGGATGCGGATCGAGATCATGTTCTTCGACTGCATCAGACCGCGCCGCATCGTCATCGGGCCGTCGTACTTGCTGTCGTAGTTCTTCGGTTCCCACGCCTGGCCGCCCGTCTGGCCGGCATCGAAACTGATCGGCGCGTCGTTGATGATGGTGGCCGGCGACAGGCCGCGCTCGAGCGAAGCCGAATAGATGAACGGCTTGAACGACGAACCGGGCTGGCGCCAGGCTTGCGTGACGTGGTTGAACTTGTTGCGGTTGAAGTCGAAGCCGCCCACCAGTGCGCGGATCGCGCCGTCTTCGGTATTGGCCGACACGAAGGCCGACTCCACTTCCGGCATCTGCGTAATGAGCCATTTCGATTCGTCATCCTGCATCACGCGGATCACGGCGCCGCGGCGCACGCGCCGGTTCGGCGCGGCCTTGTCCGACAGCCACGCTTTCGCGAACGCCAGCCCCGAACCCGACAGCGTGATCGTCTCGCCCGATGCAATCGTTGCCTGGACCTGCGTGCTCGACGCCTGCAGCACGATGGCGGCGATGATGTTGTCGCTGTCCGGATGCTCGGCCAGCTCGGCCTCGATCGCTTCGTCGGTGGCGGCCTTGCCAGATGGCAGGTCGATGAACGATTCCGGGCCGCGGTAGGGGCGGCGGCGTTCGTAATCCATCACACCGCGGCGCAGCGCCAGGTAAGCCGCGTCCTGGTCAGCCTTGGTGATGGTGGTAAACACGTTCAGGCCGCGCGTGTAGGTGTCTTCCTTGAACTGTTCGTACACCAGCTGGCGCGCCATTTCGGCCACGTATTCGGCGTGCACGCCGAACGCGGCGCTGTCGGTCTTGATCTTCAGTGGCTCGACCTTGGCCTGGGCAAACTGGGCGTCGCTGATATAACCCAGCTCGTGCATGCGCACCAGGATGTACTGCTGGCGCGTCTTCGCACGGGTCGGATTGACCACGGGGTTGTAGGCCGACGGGGCTTTCGGCAGGCCGGCCAGCATGGCCGCTTCGGCCACGGTGATGTCGCGCAGGTCCTTGCCGAAGTAGATCTGGGCCGCCGACTGGAAGCCGAAGGCACGCTGGCCCAGGTAGATCTGGTTCATGTACAGCTCGAGAATCTGGTCCTTGGACAGGTTCTTTTCGATCTTCCAGGCCAGCATCGCTTCATACGCCTTGCGCTTGAAGGTCTGTTCCGACGACAGGAAGAAGTTGCGCGCCACCTGCTGGGTGATGGTCGAGGCGCCCTGGCGCGCGCCGCCGGTGGCGTTGCGGAAGGCTGCGCGCATGATGCCCAGGTAATCGATGCCGCTGTGTTCATAGAAGCGGTCGTCTTCGATCGACAGGACGGCCTTTTTCATGACATCGGGGATGTCCTTGAAGTGGACCAGCGTGCGGCGCTCTTCGCCGAATTCGCCGATCAGGACGTTATCGGCCGTGAAGATCCGCAGTGGCATCTTGGGCCGGTAATCGGTGATCGTGTCCAGCGCCGGCAGGTTCGGGTACGCCATGGCCAGGGCGAACACGAGTACAAGCACGCCGATCGCACCCAGACCGAACAGGCTGGCGAAGGCGATCAGGATCAGGCGCTTGGGGCTGAACTTCGAGGAGGAAGAAGGTGCTGCCTGTTTCTCTTTCATGCTGACTTTCGCTTTGTTGATCCGCCTCATTATAAGACAGCAGTTTGGCACCCGATACTGGCCCGAGCTTAATCGAACCACAGAGCAATATTTAGCTGGCAACGAATCGACAAAGTGTGGTGCGCATGCCCCGCATTCTGATGTTCCCAAGTAGAAATATCTTGTCCGGCATCATCCTTTATTGCTACGATCCGAGACGGTGCTTTCACGTAAGTATCGGATTTTTATAAGAAAATAACAGGTGTTTGGTTAACGACAACGACCCTTGCAAGGGCGTCTACAGCCAGATTCTGCCCCAATCGGTGTCAAGGAGTGTTTTGGTGATCAATCTGGGTTCCTTGTTTGGAAAGTCGAGTCCGCCAATGATCGGGCTCGATATCAGCACGTCCGGCGTTCGCCTGGTCGAGCTGGCCGACGCCGGCAAGGGACTCGTGCGTCTCGAGCGCTATGCGACCGAATCGCTGCCGCGCGGCGCCGTGGTCGATGGCAATATCGAAAACATGGACCAGGTGGCCGATGCCGTGCGCCGGGTCTGGAAAAAGAGCGGCACGCGCGCCAAGCACGTCGCGCTGGGCATGCCGCCGGCCGCCGTGATCACCAAGAAAATCATCCTGCCGGCCGGTTTGTCGGAAGACCAGCTCGAAGTGCAGGTCGAGTCCGAAGCCAGCCAGTACATCCCGTTCGCCCTCGATGAAGTCAGCCTCGACTTCGACGTGATCGGCCCGGCGCTCAACTCGGCGGACGACATGGAAGTGATGCTGGCCGCCGCCCGCCGCGAAAAAGTCGAGGACCGCATCGCCATCGCCGAAGGTGCCGGCCTGCTGGCCACCGTGATGGACATCGAATCGTACGCCGCGCGCAGTGCGCTGGAAAACGCCGCCGGCCTGATGCGCGACCAGATCGTGGCGCTGTTCCAGATCGGCGCCCAGGCCACCCACGTGTCGGTGCTGTTCAATGGCGAAGCCGTCTACGAGCGTGAGCAGCCGTTCGGCGGCAACACGCTCACGCAGGACATCGTGCGCGCCTACGGCATGGCGTTCGAGGAAGCCGAAACGCGCAAGAAGGCGGGCGAACTGCCGGAAAACTACCGCGCCGACCTGCTCGCGCCATTTCTCGAAAACGCCGCGCTGGAAGTCACGCGCGCAATCCAGTTCTTCTACACGTCGACGCCGTACACGCGGATCGACCGCATCTACCTGGCCGGCGGCTGCGCGCTGCTGCCGGGGATCATGGAAATCGTGAGCGGCCGCACCCGCATCGCCACCAGCCTGGCGTCGCCCTTTGACAATATGGCGTTCGGCCCCGGCGTGCGGGAACACCAGCTGCGCCAGGAAGCGCCGGCCTACCTGGTCGCATGCGGCCTGGCGTTGCGGAGGTTCGGCTGATGATCCGCATTAACCTGTTGCCTCACCGCGAGGCAAAACGCAAGCAGAAGCAATCGGCCTTCGTGGCGCTGATGGCGCTGGGCGGCCTGGTTGGCGCCGGCATCGTGCTGCTGGTGGGCGGCTACAACGCCAGCCAGATTTCGGTCCAGAACGAGCGCAATGAAGTGCTCAAGCAGGCCAGCGCCGATCTCGACAAGAAAATCGGCGAGATCACGACGCTCAAGGAAGAAATCGCTGCGCTGCAGGCACGCCAGCAGGCAGTGGAAGATCTGCAGGGCGACCGCAACCAGCCGGTCTACCTGCTCGACGAACTGGTGCGCCAGACGCCCGACGGCGTGCACCTCAAGACCGTCAAGCAGGATGGCCAGCGCGTGATCCTGACCGGCACCGCCCAGTCGCAGGAACGGGTCGCCGAACTGCTGCGCAATCTGTCGAGCCAGTCGGCGTGGCTGGAAAAGCCCGACCTGACCGAAGTGCGCGCCGCGACCGTCACCCAGAGCAAGAGCGCGCGCAAGGTCGTCGAATTCACGCTGGCCGTGTCGATCAAGCGCGCCCGCAACAGCGATGCGCCTGAAGACGGCGCCGCAGCCAAGCCTGGCGCGCGGGAGAAATCATGAACATCGATATCAAGGCGCTGTTTGCCCAACTCGCGGCGCAATTCGAAGACCTGCAGGGCCGCCAGCCAGGCCAGTGGCCGCTGGCGCCGCGCCTGTTGTGCGCGGCCGGCGTGGTGGCGCTGGTGGTCGGCCTGGGTTACTACTTCTACTGGAGCGACCAGTTCGCCGAGCAGGAAACGCTCGCGCAGGAAGAGGTGCGGCTGCGCGGCGAGTACGAAACCAAGATGGCGCAGGCGATCAACCTGGAAGCCCTGAAGGCGCAGAAGGCGCAGGTCGACCAGTACGTGGTGCGCCTGGAGAAGCAGTTGCCGAGCAAGTCGGAAATGGCCGCGCTGCTGTCGGACATCAACCAGGCCGGCGTGGGCCGCGGCCTGCAGTTCGAGCTGTTCAAGCCGGGCCAGGAAGTGGTGCGCGACTACTACGCCGAGCTGCCGATCAGCATCAAGGTGAGCGGGCAGTACCACGACATGGGCGCGTTTGCCGCCGACATGGCGAACCTGCCACGGATCGTCACGCTCAACAACCTGTCGCTGGTGAGCGTCAAGGACGGCAATCTCGAGATGGAGGCGATCGCCAAGACCTTCCGCTATCTCGACCAGGAAGAACTGATCGCCCAGCGCGCGGCGCGCGCGGCCGAGAAAAAAGCCAACAAAGGCAAAGGCAAGGGTAAAGGCAAAGGCAAGTGATGATACGAGCTCACGTGATTGCGCTGCTCGCCGCGGCAGCCTTGCTTGCCGGTTGCGGCGATGGCGGCGTCGGCGAAACCCGCGCCTGGATGAAACAGGTCGAGGGCCGCACCGTCTCGAAGGTCAAGCCGCTGCCGGAACCGAAGACGTTCCAGCCGCACGCCTACCTGCCGGGTGGCGCGCTCGACCCGTTCAACCAGACCAAGCTGCTGGGCGAACTGGCGCGCATGGCGCAGGCGAGCCCCAACGCCAACCAGCCTGACCTGACCCGGCCGAAAGAACCGCTCGAGCACTTCCCGCTCGACACGATGCGGATGGTCGGTACGATGCAAAAAGGCGGCGTGAGCTACGCGCTGGTGCAGGTCGAGCGCGCGCTGTACCGCGTCCGGCCCGGCCAGCGCATGGGACAGAACTATGGCCGCGTCACCCGTGTGAGTGACGAGGCAATTGAAATCAGGGAATCGGTGCAGGACGCCACCGGCGATTGGGTGGAACGACTAGCCAACATCGAGCTGCAGCACAACCAGGAGAGCAGTAAATGACCCCCAATGTCCAGATTCGCTTCGCCATGCCGGCCTGGCTGGCGCGCGCTGCCACCGCACTCGTGCTGTTGACGTGCGCCGGCACCGTCCTGGCCCAGGGAAATGCGATCGAATCGATCACGGCCAACCAGCAGGGCAGCAACGTGGTCATCAACGTGACCATGCGCGATGTGCCAACCCGTGCGCCGATCGGTTTTGCGATCACCAACCCGGCGCGCATCGCGCTCGACTTCGGCGCCACCGCGAACGCCACCGGCAAGAACATGCAGGAGCTGAACCTGGGCGACGTGCGCAGCCTGAACCTGGTGCAGGCCGGCGAGCGCACCCGCATGGTCGTCAATCTGGCGCGCGCGCTGAACTACGCGACCGCCATCGACGGCAAATCGATCATCGTCACCGTCGAAGGCACGGGCGGCGTGGCGCGCGCGGTCAACGCCAGCGGCCTGCCGGTCGCAGCGCCAGTCGCACCGGCGGCGTCGGCGCGGCCGCAATTGCGCGACCTCGACTTCAAGCGCGGGGCGAATGGCGCCGGGCGCGTCGTGGTCGACCTGCCGAACAACCAGGTCGCCGTCGATGTGCGCCAGACCGGCACCGGCGTGACGGTCGACTTCATCGGCGCGCGCCTGCCCGAATCGCTGCGCCGCCGCCTGGACGTGACCGATTTCGGCACGCCGGTCACGCGCGTGGCCACGAGCGCCCAGGGCGACAACGTGCGCATGACGATCGAGGCGCAGGGCACCTGGGAGCAGTCGGTGTTCCAGAGCGATTCGCAACTGGTGGTCGAAGTGCGCCCGGTCGTGGAAGACCCGAACCGCAACAGCCCCGGCTCGAGCAACAACCCGCAGGGCTACCGCGGTGAAAAACTCTCGTTCGATTTCCAGAACGTCGAAGTGCGCGCCGCACTGCAGGCCGTGGCCGACATCTCGGGCCTGAACATCATCGCCAGCGATTCGGTGGCGGGCTTCCTGACGCTGCGCCTGAAGGACGTGCCATGGGACCAGGCGCTGGACGTGATCCTGACCGCCAAGG
>Ga0308163_10003393_pt1 | contig 13402 bp, 14 predicted proteins | sample PhyTR1_FD_201037 | JGI IMG/M metagenome (GOLD analysis project Ga0308163, IMG submission 201037) | Phyllosphere microbial communities from UC Gill Tract Community Farm, Albany, California, United States - DLSLT.R1 | ecosystem: Host-associated > Plants > Phyllosphere > Unclassified | place: USA... | reverse complement strand
CATTCCGGTCACTTGCCACTCGGTCAGGACGCGTCGGAAAAAACCGACAGACATGCTCCGGCCGAAACAGGGGCGCGATTCTCCGCGATAAATGAGCAGAAGCAAAGACTTAGCTGAGGAATGGTTGTACGGAGCAGATGACCGGGTTGTCGTTTTTGGGAAATTGGCTGTCGGCACCAGGTACGTGAGATGTCGTTTTCTGACACGTTTCACTGCAAGGTGTGATCGGGAAGACTTGATCAGATCGATCGAGCCAGGATGAATCCGAGCGACATGCAAAAAATCCCGAAACCTAGCAGTCCGAAGATTGGAAACATATCGCCTTTGTGTTTGATGCGCATTTTTTCAACGCACTCGTCGTACTCTCGATCTGCTCGCTCAATCATGGCTTGGCGGTCAAATGTGCTCATAGTGATTTCCTTATTGGGGACATGGCTCTGAATGGTAAGAAGCGCGAACACTCAAAACTTAAGTGAAAGGCCTACTACGGTCGCTGTTGCGGTTAACACCCCAGTGACTACCGCGAGGGGATAAAAATACGTCTCCCACCTCAGCTTTTTTTCTTCCGCCATGAGCTTTTTCCTTTCAGCCGCAAGTTTGCGTGTTTCGCTCATTAGCCTTTCGAGTTCCAGGTGTTCTCGATTGTTTTGAAGCATTCGCCTTCCTTGGCTGTTGGCAGTGACTGCGCGGGCTGCTTTGTGCCCACATGATTTCGCGTTCATCACCATGCCGATAGCAGACGCATCTGCCAAATTCGTAGGCAAAATCCGCGAGTTTCGTAGGTAGCCTCATACAAAAACAGCGGCGGGGTCATCACCCCAAACTTTCAATTTGGCCGATATGTTCTAGCGTAAGAAGTCCCCTGCCCCACGGAGCCGTCCAATGCCCCTCGTGCGCGTCGACATCAAAAAAAACAGCGATCCCACGTTCGCCAAACGCATCGGCGAGCAGATCTACGCTGCCATGCGCAGTACGATCAACGTGCCGGAGCACGACAATTTCCAGATCCTCAACGAGCGCGACGGCGAGCATTTCATCTTCGACCCGCAGTATCTGGGCATCCAGCGCAGCGATCAGTTGGTGATCATCCAGATCACCCTTAACGAAGGCCGGACGCTGGAGCAGAAAAAAGCCCTGTATCAGACCATCGCGCAGAACCTGAACGCACAACTGGGCGTTCGCCTGGAAGACGTGTTCATCAATCTGGTGGAAGTGAAAAAGGAGAACTGGTCGTTCGGCAACGGCATCGCTCAATACGCCAGTTGACAGCCCTTCACTGCCGCCAGCATGATCGGCGCATGAACCTTCGCCCGCTGCACCTCACCCGTACCACCACGACCGCCACCGGCGGGTCGTGGTGTTGCTGCCTGAGGTGAATCCAGCGCAGTGAACCCAAGGCCCCGCCAGCAATGGACGGGGCCTTGTTGTTTCTCCCGTCCGTGCGGCACTTGCAGCCCCCAAGGAGAAACACCATGTCCGCAGCACTGTTGATCATCGATATGCAGGTCGGTCTGTTCCATGGCCCGGAAAAACCCCACGACGGCGAACGTGTGCTCGCCAACATCCAGCACCTCATCAACCAGGCACACCAGCAACACGTGCCGATCTACGCCGTACGCCACACCGGCCCGGCAGGCTCGCCGATTGCAGCTGGAAGCCCCTTCTGGCAATTGCTGCCGGAACTCGAACTGGACGCTGACACCGACCACCTGTTTGACAAATCCAGACCCAACACCTTCCACGGCACGGACCTGGCGCAGCAGCTCGAAGCGGCAAAGATTGAAGACTTGTACCTCGTCGGCATGAAGACTCAGTTCTGCATCGACGCCACCTGCCGCGCTGCTGCCGATCTGGGCTTCAAACCGTGGCTGGTGGCCGACGCGCACACTTGCATGGACACCCCGACGCTACCCGCCCAAGCCATCATCGAGCACCACAACGCCACCCTCGGCGGCGCCTTCGCGCGGCGGATCAACAGTGCCGATGTGACTTTCTGAATCGAATCTGCGCCGTCGCACCAAAGTGCGGCGGCGTCAATGCGCAATCTGCAACTGCATTTGTTTTCCTACAAGGCTGTTTAACTCTTTACTGTTACCAATGATGTTTATCAACAGCAACAACTGATTCTTCGTGCAGACAACCACTCTTAACACCTGAAATAACTCCGACACTTCAGATTAATCCTACGCATCAAAGCAACTTAAAAAACAGCAACAAAACATTACCCAATGACAAATACAGCCAATGTGTTACAAGCAACTACCTCGCCATTGAAAACCGCTGCAAGTCGGGCCTATATTTTTCACGCTTGAAGTTAGAGCACTTGATCCGTGCATAACCTGAAAATTTTGATAACGAGGATGGCGTATGCAAAAGAGTATTCTGACCTGCCTGTTGCTTGCAGGAGCGCTGCTTCCTTTCGCCGCTGTGGCGCAACAAGTCCCGGCGAGTACCGACGTTCGCGAACTAGCCTCCTCAGCCCGCTGGCTGACTACCCGGGTTTATATCGAAGGCGCTGCCGAAACCGATGTGAAAGCCAATTATCCCGGCGTCGTTGGCATATCGACCTGGGATCCCGAACGCAATCGATATGAGTTCTTTCATGTCGATACTGGACATTCAAAATACAACAATGGCGGCGGTGGTTATTTCTTTGTCACCGGCGACCACAAGCAACATGTTCTTGTACCGGATATCGGCACCACCAAAACCATTGTCCGACGCTTGGAAACACTGAGTAAAAACGAATTCACTTACTCCCGGGAAGTGCCACGCGACATGGTGGAAGGTAACCCGCCTGTGCGCATCTACGTGGTTCACGCACCTTACACCGGAACAGTCGAAACGAAATCAGCCCTCTGACAATAAAACAGGAAGTTCACCATGCAAAAAACACTTAAAACATTACTGATGTCGTCACTGCTGATCTCTGCGGCCTGCTGCACGGCAGCCCACGCGCAATCCGCCACTCCACCGGCGAAAATTGCCGTCGCCACCCCGGACAACGCGATGATGCTCACCGTGTTCCTGAAACATGACCAGTCGCGCCCGTTGAGTGAAATAAAAGCCCAGCTCGCGCGGCAAGGCTTCTATAAAACCTTTCCACCGGCCGGCGTCGAAGTGGTGAGCTGGAACATCATGATGGGCATCGGCCAGGTGGTCACCGTGCGTTTTCCGGCTTCGCGCCTGGCGGAAGTCAACCTTGCCCTGGAAAACACCGCGTGGGGCAGTTACCGGACCGAGTTCTATCCAACCTATGATTTCAAAACGATTGCCCTGGCCGAGCAGACCAAAGCCCAGGCAGCCCAATGATCGTGCCGGCGCCCTTGCTTCTTGCGCGAAGGCGTCCAGAATCAAGTCAGCGCCGCACGAATGACGACGATTGCAACGATTGCCAAGCCGCTGCGCAATCAGCACTCTGCAACGACTTTCGCGAACCAACCCCGCCGACGATCACAGGAGCCGTGCAATGCCCGCCACCGTTCTGGTACTGGTTGAAACCATCAATGACTATCTACCGATTCTCGAGCATCAGGGCTTTCATCTGATCCTCGCGCCGACTCCTGCCGAACGGGCGCAAGCCATCGCCACCCATGGTTCGCGGATCGACGCCGTGCTGACCCGTGGCCCGCTGGGCCTGACCGCGGACGAAATCGACGCCTTGCCGGCCCTTAAAATCATCACCGTGATCGGCGCCGGTTACGAACACGTCGACCTGCAGGCCGCCAGCGACCGCGGAATTACCGTAACCAACGGCGCCGGGGTCAACGCCTCGTCGGTGGCCGACCATGCCATGGCCATGCTGCTGGCACTGGTGCGCGACATTCCGCGCTGCGACGCGGCGGTGCGCCGGGGTGAATGGCCGAAGATCATGCGCCCGTCGCTGGCCAACAAACATCTGGGCATTCTCGGCCTGGGCGCGGTGGGCATGGCGATCGCCAAGCGCGCCCACCTCGGTTTTGACATGCACATTCATTACCACAATCGGCAGGTGCGCAGCGATGTGCCGTACGCGTTCTGCTCGACACCCACCGAACTGGCGCGGGCCTCCGACTATCTGATCGTTGCGACGCCTGGCGGTATCGGCACCCAGCATCTGGTGACCCGCCCGGTGCTCGATGCGCTTGGCCCGAAAGGCTTCATCGTCAATATCGCCAGGGCCAGCGTGATCGCCACCGCCGACCTGATCACCGCCCTTGAGCAACGGCGAATTGCCGGTGCTGCGCTGGATGTGTTCGATCACGAACCGCAGGTGCCGGATGCGCTGAAAACCTTGAGCAACGTGATTCTCACGCCGCACGTCGCCGGCCTGTCACCGGAAGCCACCCAAGGCACAGTTGAACTGGTCGGCAAAAACCTCGTAGCGTTTTTCTCCGGGCAACCGGTGCTGACACCGATCACCCTCCCCCCAAGGCTCAACAACCAGCGCGTACATTGAAAAGAGCCGGCAGCGCCCTGCTGTCGGGCCTATTCGAAACGTTGATTATCCTGCAACACGCTAACCTATAAGACCGTTGCGCGCTTGTAGCTGTCTTGGCGCGCCATTAGATTAGCCAATGATGTCTGGCCTCCAAAATAAGCAGAAGGGATAAGCATGGCGCTTACTGACCAGTCCACCCGTATCCGCTCTGGCGAAGAACTCGATGCCAGCTTGATCGATCCGTACCTCAAGGCACACATTCCGGGCCTGACCGGCACGCCGCAGATCAGCCAGTTTCCCGGTGGGGCGTCGAACCTGACTTACCTTCTGGAATACCCGCAGCAGGAGTTCGTACTGCGCCGGCCGCCGTTCGGTCACAAGGCCAAGTCCGCCCACGACATGGGCCGCGAATTTCGCATCCTCAATCAGCTGCGCGACGGTTTTCCGTACTGCCCCAAGGCCTACGTGCACTGCACTGATGAGTCGGTGATCGGCGCCGAGTTCTACGTGATGGAACGGGTCAAGGGCATCATCCTGCGCTCCGACCTGCCACCGGAACTGGGCCTCGATGCGGCGAAAACCGAAGCGCTGTGCAAGAGCTTCATCGACCGCTTCGTCGAGCTGCACCAGGTCGACTACAACGCTTGCGGCCTCGGCGATCTGGGCAAACCGGAAGGCTACGTCGCCCGCCAGATCAAAGGCTGGAGCGAGCGCTACGAAAAAGCCCTGACCCCGGATGCGCCGCACTGGGAAAAGGTCAAAGCCTGGCTCAACGACAAGATGCCGGCCGACCACCCGACCTCGAGCATCGTGCACAACGACTACCGCTTCGACAACGTGATCCTCGACCCGGACAACCCGATGCAAATCATCGGCGTGCTCGACTGGGAACTGACCACCCTCGGCGATCCGCTGATGGATCTGGGCAACACCCTCGCGTATTGGATAGAGGCTGATGACCCGGCGCCGGTGCAACTGATGCGCCGCCAGCCGAGCCACGCCCCGGGCATGCTGACCCGCCGCGAGTTCGTTGATTACTACGCCGAGCGTTCGGGCATCCGGATCGACAATTTCGACTTCTACTACACCTACGGCCTGTTCCGCCTGGCCGGCATCGTGCAGCAAATCTACTACCGCTTCTACCACGGCCAGACCCAGGACAAACGCTTCGCGCAGTTCATTCACATGAACAAACTGCTGGAGCAGATGAGCCTGCAGGTCATTGCGAAATCGAGCCTCTGACGGCCCACACCAAGGAACCCTTATGTCCAAGACTCAGTTGTTCGACCTCGACGGCAAAATCGCATTCGTCTCCGGCGCCAGCCGTGGCATCGGTGAAGCCATCGCCAAACTGCTGGCCCAGCAAGGCGCCCACGTGATCGTTTCGAGCCGCAAGCTCGAAGGCTGCCAGCACGTGGCAGACGCGATCATCGCCGCCGGCGGCAAAGCCACCGCCGTGGCTTGCCACATCGGTGAAATGGAACAGATCAGCCAGGTGTTCGCCGGGATCAAGGAGCAGTTCGGCCGTCTGGATATTCTGGTCAACAACGCCGCGACCAACCCGCAGTTCTGCAACGTACTGGACACCGATCTGGGCGCGTTCCAGAAGACCGTCGACGTGAACATTCGCGGCTACTTCTTCATGTCGGTGGAAGCCGGCAAGCTGATGCGTGAAAACGGTGGCGGCAGCATCATCAACGTCGCGTCGATCAACGGTGTGTCGCCGGGCGTGTTCCAGGGCATCTATTCGGTGACCAAAGCCGCCGTGATCAACATGACCAAGGTCTTCGCCAAGGAATGCGCGCAGTTCGGCATCCGCTGCAACGCCCTGCTGCCGGGCCTGACCGACACCAAGTTCGCTTCGGCACTGGTGAAAAATGACGCGATCCTCAAGCAGGCGCTGACGCAGATTCCGCTCAAGCGCGTGGCCGATCCGAGTGAAATGGCCGGCGCGGTGTTGTATCTGGCGAGCGATGCGTCGAGCTACACCACCGGGGTTTCGCTGAATGTGGACGGTGGGTTCCTGTCCTGATACTGATCATCGGGTAACCGCAATCCCTGTAGGAGCGAGCCTGCTCGCGATAGCGCCAGTACAGTCAATATTTGCACCGACTGACCGACCGCTATCGCGAGCAGGCTCACTCCTACAGTTTTCGAACAGGTGTCCATCACCTTCGGCATCACAACCATCGCAACACCAGGCAAGCAGCCCGCGCCGACCAGATCGGCCACAACCCAATCCGCTCGACCCGAGCCCTCGACTCAAACGCCGCCCACGCTACTGCGTGACACAACGAGTGGTGGTGGTATGCCGAGTGACCTGCTCGTCAACGTACATATCGCCAGACACCTGAGTGTTTTCCAGGGTCTGACAAGTACGAACCGGCGGTGGTGGTGGAGCAGCAGGAGGCGGTGGCGGAGGACTGGCGCAGCCGCTGAGCAGCGCGACAGAGAATGCCAGCGACAAGGGTAAAAACACGCGTTTCCCAGGATTATTCATAGGACGACCCGCGATGAATGGAAGAGCCACTTCCACCATCGCGCACTACTGCAGCGGATGACAGAAGACCTGACCACTCATTCTTTATAGCCGACCACCCTGTAAGCGCCAGTGAAATGGAGGCGGATGGGGGAATGAGCTGTCGATTTTGTGGGAGATGGATAGCGCCATCGCCAGCAGGCTGGTGCCCACGGGGCAGATGAAGGGATCAACCCCCGCCCCTAAACCAAATCCGGATCCCGCGAGGACCGCAACGAATTACTCTCCAACTCATACCGCAACTCTTCAATCAACGCCTCGACCGCCTCAGCCGTACGCAACGCATTGAGCTTCAACCCACTGATCACCAGATCCACCTGCCCGGACCCCGGGTGATACAGCTTCACCGTCAGCGAATGATCCCCATCCACTGAACACTCACACGCCAGCGGCGAAAAACTCTGCTCAAGGCGGGCGCGCAACTGCGCAAGATTCATCATGGAGCCTGTTCCTTTAGCTGTTTCGAAGGGAGACGATCCCAAGCCAACAGGCTCGTATCGCACTCCACCAGACTAAGAACTGCCCCACCGCACCAGAACCTGCATTTGCACCGCATCGACTAGTGCATTTGCACCTATCGCTGCCCCTTCGTGCCGCGCTCGCCAGAAAACAAACCACGCTCCCGCGCCCAGACAATCGCCTCGCTGCGACTGTGCACATCGAGCTTGGAATACACCGTCGCCACATGATTGCGCACAGTATTGGGCGCCAGTTTCAGCCGCGCGGCGATCTCCTTGTCGGCCAGACCTTCACAGATCAACCCCAGCACATCACGCTCACGCGCCGTCAGGTCGGTGAACGACACACTGGGCAGTTGCGGCGAGTTGACCTTCTTCACGTTGGCCAGTTTTTCGATCAGCGTCCGGCTGAACCACGAAGCGTCTTTCATCACCTCTTCAATCGCCGCCACCAATTCCAGCTCGGTGCGTTTGCGCTCGGTGATGTCCATCAGCACCAGCAGATAGCACGGCGTGTCCTGAATATTCACGGTGTCGGCGGACACCGCGCACTCCAGCAGATCCGCGTCCTTCTTGCGCACCCGCACATCGACCCGGTCCACCCGCCCGCTTTTCGCCAGTGCGCTCAGCAGCTGCGCCCGGGCGCCATCGTCGTCGATGAAATTCAGCTGCGTCACGGTATTGCCGACTACGTCGTCGCTGTCGTACGCCAGGGTATCGAGGAACGCCTGATTGACATCGATCACCTGCTGCTCATCGGCGCTGCAGATCAGAATCGGCACCGGGGTCAGACGGAAGGCCTTGGCAAAGCGCTCCTCGCTCTGACGCAGCGCCACTTCGGCCTTGTGTCGCAGTTCCATGTCGACGAAGGAAAACAGCATGCAATCCTCATCGTTGAGCAGCAACGGCTGCCCGGCGACGATCACTTGTTTGCTGCCGCCATCGGGCAGGCGCAGTTCGGCCTGCATCTGCGGAATAGTCGCCACGTCGCGCAGGCGCTGGATCGCCAGGTCCTTGCGTTCGGCCTGTTCGAAGATGTCGATTTCATAGGCCGAAGTGCCGATTACCTGATCGCGGGTGTAGCCGGTCATCTCCAGAAACCCGGGATTGACCTTGATGTAACGCAAATCGCTGAGGCGGCAGATCACCGCCGGCGCCGGGTTGGCATTGAAGGTTTTTTCGAAGCGCTGCTCGGCGTTGGCCCAGTCGGTGACGTCGCTCATGATCAGCACCAGCGACTCCGGCTGCCCCTCGCGATCCGTCAGCACCATGCTGCGCACGTTGTGCACCCAGACGCGTTCCGGATCGTCCACCGCGAACATTTCGATCAGCACGTCGCTGAACACTTCACAGCGAGCGACGCGACTGATCGGGTAGCTCTCCGGCGGCAACAGATGATTATTGCGATAACGCAAGCTGAAGCGCTTGGCGTACTCATCGGCGTTGGTGCCCAGCTCACCGATCCGGCTGACGCCGTGCATGGCCAGCGCTGCCTCGTTGGCCCAGAGGATGCTCTGATCGAGCTCAAGCAGAATCACCCCGTCGGACAGCCCGGCGATGATCTGCTGCAACTGCCGACGATTGGTTTCGCGGGTCAGGACTTCCTGGCTCATTGGACCTCCACAGGGAATGCGCGTGTGAAGATTACGACCGCAGGCGCCCGTGATCGTGCCGACCCGTTCGACAACACCACAAATCCCTGCAGGAGTGAGCCTGCTCGCGATAGCGGTCTGTCAGCCACATCAACTCTGACTGATACACCGCCATCGCGAGCGGGCTCACTCCTACAGCGCTTGCGCTGCATTCGCGACTTCAGGGATTGTCGACTAACGTTAACTCCTCATCGGATTGAGCCCCTGCCAGTCACACCGGGCTCTTGATCAAGGAGAGACTGATGACGTCGCGTCGCAACATCGAACAGACTTATCGCACCTGGTCCAGCCCCATTCTGCTGGAGCTGAAAAAGCGCGAACACCAAATGGCGCCGGTTGAGCGTCAGGCACTGGAGAATGTTTTGGTCGAACGACGGTTGCTGGATGTGGGCAATCCGGACGGCCCTGACCGACGCCAGGGCACTGCGAGCAAAAATGAACGCCCGGGTTGATCAGCGCATCAGACGGGGGTGAAATTCAGCCCCAGCTTCAGCAGTTGTTTACGCAGCATCGAAGGTTTCACAACAACCATTGCCGCCTGCCATTGCAGCGCCAGCAAACGATTCAGTTTCTGCTGGCTGACCACCGGCTCAGCCAGTAAACAACTCTGGCCGTCACGGATGCCGATGACGTTCAGCAACCAGTCATCGCCCTGCCCGGCCATCCAGCCGCAGATCTCGTTGCGATGTTTGTGAAGCAACCCATCGGCGTCCCACACCGTCATCTGTGCGAAAACCTGTGGCAGGTTACTCTCCGCCTTGAAGCGTTTCAGATCCGCCGCCAACGCGCTCGGCAGGTCTGCTTCGATGGCGGCCTGACATTCGAGGAAGTACCGCTCGGGCCAGTTCGCAGCCAGTTTCGCCCGCTGAGCCAATACTGCGTAAGCCTCAATATCCAGCTCCGTGGTCATCTGCCCGGTGAGGTTGAGCGTGTTGTCGAGGATCGCCGTGGCCAGCAATGCCGCACTCTGCTCGCTGATTCGCGGTAGCAGACCGGCGGCTTGCCAGCGCCGAAAAACCAGCGTCGCCGCGGCGCCGATCGGGCGGATGTCGGCGGCCGAACCCAGTCGCTCAGCCCAGTACGGCTCATGACCGGGATGATGGTCGATGACCTCCACCACCTGATCGAGCACCACCAGCGGGTCGAAGTGGTGATAGTCGGAGACATCGACCAGCACAAATTCATCTTTTACTTGAGGTGTGTAACCGTGAAAAGCAGCGCCCCAACTCAGAACGGTCGGCGACACGCTGCTATTGGGTTTCGCACTACTGACGGCACGGGCGGGAACGCCTTGCAGGTTGAGCAATTCGGCGTAGGCAATGCAGCAGGCGTAGGCGTCGATGTCCAGATAGGATGCGCCAGAGGTGATGATTTTCATGGGGCGCAAACGTCGCACATTTCCATGACATCGGGGTGACATAAAAAGATCGCAGCCTCGTTTCACTCGACAGCTCCTACAGAGACGAACACAAATCCCATGCAGGAGCTGCCGCAGGCTCGGGCCGCGATCGGACGATCTTCTGATCTTCAGGCCGCGCGCTGCCCCGCTGCCACCGCCGCCGAAGCCGCGAGCATCGCCCGCAACAACACCGCACACCCGGCCGCCAGATCGTCCGGCGCCGCGTTTTCGATTTCGTTGTGGCTGATGCCGCCCTCGCACGGCACGAAGATCATCCCGGCCGGACCGAGTTCGGCGAGGAAGATCGCATCGTGGCCGGCGCCGCTGACGATGTCCATGTGCGACAGGCCCAGACCTTTCGCCGCGCCGCGCACGGCTTCGACGCAGCCTTTTTCGAAGTACAGCGGCGGGAAGTCGGCGGTCGAGGTCAGTTCATAGGTCAGGCCGTGTTCTTCGCAGGTGGCGTCGATGATCTGTTTCACTTCGGCGATCATCGAATCCAGGCGCGCCGGTTGCAGATGGCGGAAGTCGAGGGTCATGCGTACTTCACCGGGGATGACGTTGCGCGAGCCGGGATAGGCTTGCAGGCAACCGACGGTGCCGCAAGCGTGCGGTTGATGGCCGAGGGCGGCGCGGTTGACCGCACCGACGATCACCGAGGCGCCAACCAGGGCGTCCTTGCGCAGGTGCATCGGTGTCGGCCCGGCATGGGCTTCTACACCGCGCAGCTTGAGGTCGAACCACTTCTGCCCCAATGCGCCGAGCACCACGCCGATGGTTTTCTGTTCGTCTTCGAGGATCGGGCCTTGTTCGATGTGCGCTTCGAAATAAGCGCCGACCTTGTGCCCGCTGACTTTGCGCGACCCGGCATAGCCGATGGCGTTCAGCGCTTCACCGACGGTGACGCCCTCGGCGTCGACCTTGGCCAGGGTTTCTTCGAGAGTGAATTTCTCGGCGAACACCCCGGAGCCCATCATGCACGGGGCGAAGCGCGAGCCTTCTTCGTTGGTCCAGACCACCACTTCCAGCGGCGCTTCGGTTTCCACGCCGAGGTCATTGAGGGTGCGCAACACTTCGACGCCGGCGAGCACGCCAAAGCAGCCGTCGAACTTGCCGCCAGTGGGCTGAGTGTCGATGTGGCTGCCGGTCATCACCGGCGGCAAGTCAGGATTGCGCCCCGGGCGGCGGGCGAAGATGTTGCCGACTTCATCCACCGTGACGCTGCACCCGGCGTCCTTGCAACATTGCACGAACAGGTCGCGGGCCTGGCGATCGAGGTCGGTGAGAGCCAGACGACAGACCCCGCCCTTGACCGTCGCACCAAGCTTGGCGAGTTCCATGAGCGAGGCCCAGAGGCGGTCGCGGTTGATGTGCTGATGGGTGGATTGCAGAACGTCTACGGCTGCGTTCATGTTGATCTCCTCAGGCAGTTTCTTTGAGATGTTGCTGTGGTGTCTGGTGGACCGATATCGCGAGCAGGCTCACTCCTACAAGGGAACGCATTTCATCTGTAGGAGTGAGCCTGCTCGCGATGAGGGCCTCCCTTACACCGCTGTTTTCATGATCGAAGGCTGCGCCCGCATCACGCACAACCCGTAATAAATCACCCCACCCAGCGCCGAGCCGGTGAACCAGCCGTAGCTGTAGAACCAGCTGAACGCATCGCTACCGAGCGACAGCAGGGTCAGCACCACCGGCACGCCGAACGCGACAAACCCGGCCCAATTCCACGCCGGATACACGTCATCGCGATACAACCCGGCGAGGTCCAGTTGCTGTTTCTTGATCAGGAAATAGTCCACCACCATGATCCCGGCGATCGGCCCGAGCAGGCTCGAATAGCCCAGCAGCCAGTTGGAATACACGGTTTCCAGGCTGACGTCGGAGACGATCAGCCCGAGCTTTTTCAGCAGCTCGTGGGCCATCAGCGCCAGCCCGACAAACCCGGTGAGCAACACCGCTTTGGTGCGGTTGATCACCTTGGGCGCGATGTTCTGGAAGTCGTTGGTCGGCGAAACGATGTTCGCCGCGGTGTTGGTCGACAGCGTGGCGATGATGATCAGTGCCATGGCCACCGCGACCCACACCGGGCTCTGAATATGGCCGATCAGGCTGACCGGATCGGACACGGTGACACCGACCAGTTTCACCGACGCGGCGGTCATCACCACCCCCAGCGAAGCGAACAAGAACATGGTCAGCGGCAGGCCGAAAATCTGCCCGAGGATCTGGTCCTTCTGGCTTTTGGCGTAACGGCTGAAGTCGGGAATGTTGAGCGACAGCGTGGCCCAGAAACCAACCATCGCCGTCAGCCCGGCGGCAAAATAACTGACCACACTGGCGCCCTCAGGGCGTTTCGGTGGAATCGCCAGCAACTCGGTCATCGACACATTGGGCATCGCCCACATCAGCAAGCCGATGCCCACCGCCACCAGCAACGGTGCGGACAGGGTTTCCAGCCACTTGATCGACTCGGCGCCCCGGATCACCACCCACAGGTTCAGCGACCAGAAGATCATGAAGCCGATCACCTCGCCGGTGCCGCCAAGGGATTTCCAGCCCTCGAACACCGAGCCGAGAAACAGGTGAATCGCCAGTCCGCCAAACATCGTTTGAATACCGAACCAGCCGCACGCCACCAGCGCACGAATCAGGCACGGCACGTTGGAGCCGAGCACGCCGAACGACGAGCGCAGCAACACCGGAAATGGAATGCCGTACTTGGTGCCGGGAAAGGCGTTGAGCGTGAGCGGGATCAGCACGATGACGTTGGCCAGCAGAATCGCCATCAGCGCTTCGCCCACGCTCAGGCCGAAATACGCGGTGAGCACACCGCCGAGGGTGTAGGTCGGCACGCACACCGCCATGCCGACCCACAGCGCGGTGATGTGCCATTTGTTCCAGGTTCGTTCGCGCACCTTGGTCGGTGCCATG
>Ga0308163_10003389_pt1 | contig 13408 bp, 12 predicted proteins | sample PhyTR1_FD_201037 | JGI IMG/M metagenome (GOLD analysis project Ga0308163, IMG submission 201037) | Phyllosphere microbial communities from UC Gill Tract Community Farm, Albany, California, United States - DLSLT.R1 | ecosystem: Host-associated > Plants > Phyllosphere > Unclassified | place: USA... | reverse complement strand
CTGCGCCGTGACGACCACGACGACAGTGCGCTGTCGGCGGCCGTCCCGGCCGGTGCCGGGCTGGACGTGCTGGCCGAGCGCGCGGGTTGGGAGCAGGATGCTCGGGAGCAGGATGCTCGGGAGCAGGCCGACACCGACACCGACACCGGCACCGGGATTGCCGGCCAAGCGCCGGTGCATTTCGATCTGGAAACACCGGTAAGCGTCTCGACCGCGGCGCCGGCTGCCACGGAACCTTTCCTGGAGCCCGAACCGGTGGTTGACCCGGTGCCCGCCTACGCCCGCCATGCCGAGCAGCAGGACGCCTTCCGCGGCGTCTTCGAGCTTCCCGCCGGCGATGCGCCGGCCGCGCCGGAGATATCGGACGATGCAGCGGCGCACGCCCCCGACGCGGCCGCCGCCACGCCAGCGCATGCCGGTGGCCATGACCGCCTCGAACTGGCCATCGCCTATCTGGACCTGGGCGATGCGCAGACTGCGCGCTCACTGCTGGAAGAGGTGGCCCGCAGCGATGATCCACATCTGCAGGCGCAGGCGCGCGAGCTGTTGGCGCGCCTCGGCTGACCCCAGGGCTGTACGGAGTATCGACCATGCAACGCGACCATCGCATCGACTACATCGAATTCGCTTCGCAGGATCCGGCGGCGAGTCGCGCGTTCTTCCAGGCCGTGTTCGGTTGGCAGTTCCAGGATTACGGCCCGGACTACACCGCCTTCGACGACGGGCGGCTGCAGGGCGGCTTCTATCGTGCCGCACCGGTGTCCACCGACACCGCAGGCGCGCCCCTGGTGGTGCTGTATGCCGACCAGCTGCAGCCGGTGATCGAGGCGATCCTCGCTGCGGGCGGTGAGCTGCTCAAGCCGGTCTTCTCGTTTCCGGGAGGCAGCCGGTTCGACTTCCGCGAGCCCGGCGGCAACGCGCTGGCGGTATGGTCCGAGCGCGATCCAGCCGGCTGACGCCGGCAGCGGCGGCCGGCTTGGCGTCTTTTCACAGATTCAGAGGAAGCAGCATGCGTTACGCCTTGGGCGTGGAGTACGACGGCAGCGATTACAAGGGCTGGCAGAACCTCGGCGAAGCCGGCCCGAGCGTGCAGGCCAGCCTGGAAAAGGCGCTGTCTTCGGTCGCCGATTCGCCGGTGCGCGTGGTCTGCGCCGGCCGTACCGATGCAGGCGTGCATGGTCAGTGCCAGGTCGTGCATTTCGATACCGATGCCGTGCGTGATCCGCGCGGCTGGACCCTGGGCACTACCGCGCGGCTGCCCAGGTCGATCGCGGTGCGCTGGTGCACGCCGGTCGCCGATGACTTCCATGCGCGCTTTTCCGCGCGCGCACGACGCTATCGCTACCGTCTGTTGAACCGTTCGATACGACCGGCGCTGCAGCGGCAGACGCTCAGCTGGGAACGGCGCCCGCTGGATGCCGGCCTGATGCACCAGGCCGGTCAGGCGCTGCTCGGCGAGAACGACTTCAGCGCCTTCCGCAGCATCCAGTGCGAAGCGTTGCACGCGCGTCGCCAGATGCAGTCGGTCAGCGTGCTGCGCAATGAGGAGGTGATCGAAGTGTCGGTGCAGGCCAATGCATTCCTTCATCACATGGTTCGCAATATCGTGGGTTCGCTGATCCTGGTGGGCAGCGGGGAGCGTCCGGTCGAGTGGATCGGTGAGCTGCTGGCCGGCCAGGACCGTACTGTTGCCGGGCCCACTGCACCCCCTAAGGGCCTGGTGTTCCTAGGCCCGTTGTACCCCGACAACTGGCAGCTGCCTGCCGAGGTCACCCTATGAGCCGCTCCTACTACCGTACCCGCATCAAGTTCTGTGGCATGACCCGCGCCGGCGATGTCCGCCTGGCCGGCGAGCTCGGCGTGGATGCGGTGGGCTTCATCTTCGCCCGCGAGAGCAAGCGCCGCGTGGCACCCGCCGAAGCACGTGCGATGCGCCAGGCGATCGCGCCGATGGTCGATGTGGTGGCCCTGTTCCGTGACAACACGCGCGAGGAAGTGCGCGAAGTGCTGCGCACCGTGCGCCCTACGCTGCTGCAGTTCCATGGCGATGAAGACGAGGGTTTCTGCCGCGGCTTCAACATGCCCTACCTGAAGGCCATCGCGATGGGTGGCCGCGAAGAGGTCAACGCGCGCACCCTGCAGCTGCGCTACCCCAGTGCGGCCGGCTTCCTGTTCGACAGCCATGCGCCGGGTGGCGGCGGCGGGACCGGCGTTGCCTTTGACTGGACGCGCATCCCCAGCGGCCTGCACCGACCCTTCCTGCTCGCCGGCGGGCTGACCCCGGAAAACGTCTTCGACGCGGCCTTGGCGACCCTGCCGTGGGGCGTGGATGTGTCCAGCGGGATCGAATCCGAGCCGGGCATCAAGGACGGTTACCTGATGCGCAAGTTCGTTGAAGAAGTCCGTCGCGCGGACTGCGCCAGTCTCGATTGAGCGCACCCTGCTGCCGGTTCACCGATCAGCAAGTTCGGCCTTCAGCCAGGCCACCAATGCATCCACACGCGGATCCGCACGCGCGGCGTGCCGCGCCAGCACCCAGGCGCCGGCGGTGGCGGTGAATCCCCACGGCGCGATCAGTCGCCCGCCCGCTACGTCATCGGCAACCAGGGGCTCCGGCGCGATCGCCACGCCCAGTCCCGCCACGGCCGCTTCCAGCAGGTAGTACAGGTGTTCGAAGCCCTGTCGCGGCCTTAGTGCGCGCGCGTCCAGTGCATGCGCAGCGGCCCAGGCCGGCCATGCCTGTGGCCGCGAGGTGGTGTGCAGCAGTTCCTCTGGCAGCAATGCGGACGCCGGCCGACCCTGCAGGCGGGCCGCCGCCGGGTGCTGTGGGGAGAGCACCGCGCCGACCCGTTCCGGTGCCAGCTCGATCACCTGCCAGCCGTTCGGCCACGGCGGTTCAGCCAGCAGCAGCACCGCATCCAGCCGTGCCTGGGCTTCGCTGAAGCTGCCATCCAGCGCCGACCAGTGCACGTTGAGCGCGGGCAGGGCGGCCTGCAGCCGCGGCAAGCGCGGGATCATCCAGCGCGCCAGCACGCTGCTGCTGCAGCCCAGCACCAGGGCGTCGTGCAGGGCCGGGCGATGCAGCTGGTCCACTGCGGCGTGCAAGCGTCCAAACGCATCCTTGCAGGCGGCCTGCAGGGTCTGGCCGCTGGCGGTCAAGCGCAGGCCGCGGCCGTCGCGCTCGAACAACGCCAGGCCGAGATCGGCCTCGAGCAGCTTGATCTGGCGGCTGATCGCGCCGTGGGTGACATGCAGGGCCTGCGCTGCGCGTCCCACGCCACCCAGCCGGGCCGTCGCTTCAAAGGCGCGCAGGGCGTTGAGGGCGGGCAGCGGGCGCGTTGTCATGTGAGAAATACTGACATGATGTGGCTGAAATATCGATATTCCCCGTACAACCCGTGCGCTAGAGTGGCGGTCCACCTGCTCGACCCGGTTGCCCTCATGTCGCTCCCCCCGATTCCTGACTTCCAAGCCTATCCCGATGCCAACGGGCACTTCGGGCGTTACGGTGGCAGCTTCGTCGCCGAGACCCTGGTCGGACCGCTGCAGGAGCTTGCCGCAGCCTACGACCAGGCGCGCAAAGATCCCGCCTTCATCGCCGAATACGACCACGACCTGGCCCATTACGTGGGCCGTCCCAGCCCGATCTACCATGCGCGGCGGCTCAGCGACCACGTTGGTGGTGCGCAGATCCTGCTCAAGCGCGAGGACCTGAACCACACCGGCGCGCACAAGATCAACAACACCATCGGCCAGGCGCTGCTGGCCTCGCGGATGGGCAAGAAGCGCATCATCGCCGAGACCGGCGCCGGCCAGCACGGCGTGGCCAGCGCGACGGTTGCCGCACGCCTGGGCCTGGAATGCGTGGTGTACATGGGCGCCACCGACATCGAACGGCAGAAGATCAACGTCTATCGGATGAAGCTGCTGGGCGCGACCGTGGTGCCGGTGACGTCGGGTTCGGCGACGCTGAAGGATGCCCTCAACGAAGCGATGCGCGACTGGGTCACCAACGTGCAGGACACCTTCTACATCATCGGCACCGTGGCAGGCCCGGATCCGTATCCGCGCATGGTGCGTGATTTCAATGCCATCGTCGGCCGTGAAGCACGTGAACAGATGCTGCTGGAATACGGCCGCCTGCCCGATGCGATCACCGCCTGCGTGGGGGGCGGCAGCAATGCCATCGGCCTGTTCCATGCGTTCCTGAATGATCGTGAGGTGCAGATATTCGGCGCCGAAGCGGCCGGCGATGGCATCGAGACCGGTCGCCATGCCGCCTCCATCGCGGCAGGCCGCCCCGGCGTGCTGCACGGCAACCGCACCTATGTGCTGTGCGATGACGATGGCCAGATCATCGAGACCCATTCGGTGTCCGCTGGCCTGGATTACCCGGGTGTCGGGCCGGAGCACGCGTTCCTGGCCGACAGTGGCCGCGCCACGTACCTGGGCATCACCGATGAGGAGGCCCTGCAGGCCTTCCACCTGCTGTCGCGCACCGAGGGCATCCTGGCGGCGCTGGAGTCCAGCCATGCGCTGGCGCAGGCGATCAAGCTGGCCGGTGAGCGCCCGCGCGACCAGCTGGTGCTGTGCAACCTGTCCGGCCGCGGTGACAAGGACGTGCACACCATCGCCGCGCGCGAAGGCCTGATCCTGTGATGTCTGCCATCCCTGTATTGATTGAAGGACGTGCCTGAAATGCCTGTATCCCGACTTGATGCCCGTTTCCAGCGGCTGCGTGATGCGCAGCGCAAGGCGCTGATTCCCTTCATCACCGCCGGCGATCCATCGCTGGAGGCCACCGTCCCGGTGATGCACGCGCTGGTCCAGGCCGGCGCCGACGTGCTGGAACTGGGCGTGCCGTTTTCCGATCCGATGGCCGATGGCCCGACCATCCAGCGCAGTTCCGAGCGCGCGCTGGCGCGGGGTGCCGGGCTGCGCTACGTGCTGCAGGCGGTCGCTGGATTCCGCAACCGCGACACTGAAACGCCGGTGGTGCTGATGGGCTACCTGAATCCGGTGGAGATCCACGGTTATGTCCGCTTCGCCACCGAGGCGGTTGCCGCTGGCGTGGACGGGATCCTGCTGGTGGACCTGCCGCCGGAAGAAGCGGCGGAGGCCAATGAAGCGTTCGACGCGGCGGGCCTGGCGCTGGTGCTGCTGGCCTCGCCGACCACCAGCGATGCACGTGCCGATACGCTGCTGGGCCTGGCACGCGGTTATCTGTATTACGTGAGTTTCGCCGGTGTTACCGGGGCCTCGGACCTGCTCGACCATGATGCGGCGGGCGCCCGCCTGCAGGCACTGCGCAACCGGGCCAGCGTGCCGGTGGTGGCCGGGTTCGGGATCAAGGATGCGCCCAGTGCGGCGTCGATGGCGCGCCAGGCCGATGGCGTGGTGGTGGGCAGCGCGTTGGTGTCGGTGTTGGCGCAGGCGACCACGGTGGATGAAGCGGTGCAGGCGGCGGGGGCGTTCCTGGCGCCGCTGCGGCAGGCGCTGGACGCTTGACGCTTCTGCAGGGCTGGCGGGGGGCGGCTGTGCAGGACACGCCGTAAACCCGTCCTTGGGGGCTCGCTGTTGCCATCCATGGCAACAGACGGTCCTGCACAGCCACCCCGCCCCACCTTCGACAGGTTGCTGGTGGCCTTGGTAGCGCCGACCCATGGTCGGCGGATCATGGCGGCGGGGTGGTGGATGGCGTGGTTTTGCTGCAAACGTACGCTGGGGCACGGTTTTTGGGGGTGCACGGGTGGGGAAGGGCTGAGCTAGACTGTCGGCCTTTGCGGCCTTCGGGCCGCCCTGAACGGAAGTAGCAACCCGCATGAGTTGGCTCAGCAAGTTGATGCCGTCGGGCATCCGCACCGACAACGTCCCCAACAAGAAGCGCAGCGTCCCCGAAGGCCTGTGGGAGAAGTGCAGCAGCTGCGGCAGCGCGCTCTATGGCCCGGAGCTGGAAAAGAACCTGGAGGTCTGCCCCAACTGCGGGCACCACATGGCGATCCGCGCGCGCGCGCGGCTGGCTTCGCTGTTCGACGCCGACAGCATGACCGAGATCGCCGCCCGCCTGGGCCCTAACGATCTGTTGAAGTTCAAGGATCAGAAAAAGTACGCCGAGCGCATCAAGATCGCGCAGAAGAATACCGGTGAGTACGATGCGCTGATCGCCATGCGCGGCCTGCTCAAAGGCCGTCCGCTGGTCGCCTCCTCGTTCGATTTCGCATTCATGGGTGGCTCGATGGGTTCGGTGGTCGGCGAGCGTTTCGCGCTGGCCGCGGAAACCGCGCTGGAGATCGGTGCACCCTACATCTGCTTCTCCGCCAGCGGCGGCGCGCGCATGCAGGAAGGTCTGTTCTCGTTGATGCAGATGGCCAAGACCTCTGCGGCGCTGGGCAAGCTGCGCGCTGCCGGCCTGCCGTATATTTCGGTGCTGACCCATCCCACCACCGGGGGCGTGTCGGCATCGTTCGCGATGCTCGGCGACATCAACATCGCCGAGCCGCAGGCGCTGATCGGCTTCGCCGGCCCGCGCGTGATCGAGCAGACCGTGCGCGAGAAACTGCCGGAAGGCTTCCAGCGCTCGGAGTTCCTGCTCGAACACGGTGCCATCGACCAGATCTGTGATCGTCGCGAGCTGCGCGACCGGCTCTCCGAGCTTCTGGCGATGATGCGCCGCGAACCTGCGCCGACGGAGGCCTGATGGGAACGCGCAGGTATTTCGGCACCGACGGTATCCGAGGCCGGGTCGGCCAGGGCGTGATCTCGGCTGATTTCGTACTGCGGCTGGGCAATGCGTTCGGTCGCGTGCTGCTGGCCCAGCAGGCGGCGGGCAACCGTCGCCCGATCGTCGTCATCGGCAAGGACACGCGCATTTCCGGCTACATGTTCGAAGCGGCGCTGGAAGCGGGGTTGGTTGCTGCGGGCGTGGACGTGCAGTTGCTGGGGCCGATGCCCACGCCGGCTGTTGCCTTCCTGACCCGAACGCTGGGGGCTGACGCCGGCATCGTGATCAGCGCCTCGCACAACCCGCACCATGACAACGGCATCAAGTTCTTTTCCGCCCAGGGCGAGAAGCTGGACGACGCCACCGAAATGGCGCTGGAAGCGGGCATCGATGAGCCGTTCACCACCGCCGAATCGGAAAAGCTGGGCAAGGCGATGCGTGCGCGCGAGGCGATCGGCCGCTACATCGAATTCTGCAAGGCCAGCGTGCCGCGCGACTTCGACCTGCGCGGGGTCCGGCTGGTGCTGGACTGCGCGCATGGCGCGACGTACCACATCGCACCGCTGCTGTTCCGCGAGCTGGGGGCGGAGGTGATCGCCATCGGCGCGGCGCCGGACGGGGTCAACATCAATGACGGCGTCGGCTCGACGCACATCGACAACCTGGCTGCCAAGGTGCGCCAAACCGGTGCCGACCTGGGCATTGCCTTCGACGGTGACGGTGACCGGGTGCTGATGGCCGACGACCAGGGCAACCCGGTCGATGGCGATGACCTGCTGTTCATCCTGGCCCGCGCCTGGCAGGCCGATGGCCGCCTGCGCGGTCCCGTGGTGGGCACGCTGATGACCAACTTCGGGCTGGAACAGGCACTGGAAAAGCTGCAGATTCCGTTCGTGCGCAGCAACGTCGGCGACCGCTACGTGCACCAGGCGCTGGTGGAAGGCGGCGGCGTGCTCGGCGGTGAAGCGTCGGGGCATCTTCTGTGCCTGGATCGCGCCACCACCGGCGATGCCATCGTCAGTGCGCTGCAGGTGCTGGTTGAACTGCGCCGCAGCGGGCAGAGCCTGCGTGAAGCCCTGCAGCCGCTGTCCCGGGTGCCGCAGAAAACAGTCAATGTGCGGCTCGGCAACGTGTCGGCCAAGGCCACCGTACAGGCTGCAAGCGTGCAGCAGGCGCTCCTGCAGGCGCAGCAGGCGGTGGCCGGCCGCGGCCGCGCGTTCCTGCGCCCGTCCGGCACTGAACCGGTGGTGCGGGTGACCGTAGAGGCCGACGAGGCCACGCTGATGCAGGAAACGCTGGATCGTTTGTCCGATGCAGTGAAGGCCGCTGCTGCGGCCTGACCCCGTTCCGCGGCGCCGCCGGGCATCGGCGGCGCGCGGAGTGTGCAGGGGATGCCTCAGCGCCGGCGGAACCGGGTCAGTTCGTCCCAGGCCTCGCGCAGGCCGCTGCTGTCCGGCTGCTGCACGGGCAACGGCAGGTAGTCAGGCCCCAGTGCCGTGCTGTTGCCGAATTTATCGAACACATAGGTATCCGGACCCTGGCGGATGCCACGCTGCGACCAGCTTTCCACCAGCAGCGAACGCGGTGCCATCGGTGCCGGTGCAAGCAGGTCCTGGCCGGTGCTGAAGTCTTCCAGCGGATTCTCGCAGCCCAGTGCATGCCGCATCAGCGTGGGCACCCAGTCCTCATGCGAACTGATGCGCGCCTGCCGCGATGCCGTCATTCCCGGCCAATGCAGCACGAACGGCACCTGCAGTTGGAAGTCGGAGAAATTGCCGTTGTGGCCCCAGTAGTTCAGGCCGAGGTCGTTGAATTCTTCGGCGTGGTCGCCGGTGACCAGCACGATGGTGTTGTCCTCCACGCCGGCTTCGCGCAGTGACTGCAGCAACTGGCTGACCAGACTGTCCGCATAGTGGACGGCGGTGCGGTAGCGATTGCGCTCCGGGGTGGCATCGTGGTCCTGGTCCAGCGCCAGGAAGTTGATGTCCTTGGCCATCGGCGTGTCCAGCGCGGGGTAGCCTTTGGGCAGGTGGTAAGGCGCATGCGTGGCGTCGAGGAAGGCGAAGCCGAACCACGGCGTGCCGGAGGGGGTCGCGCTGATTTCCGCACGCAGCGTGTCGACCACGTGGCGGTCACGTTCGGCGACGCTGAGTGACGCCGGTGCGGTCTGCAGCAGCTCCCGCACGTCGGCGAAGGCGGTGCGGTCGAACTCCGGGCTGTACAGCGGCGCGCTGCCATGCAGATACATCGCATAGCCCTGTTGCTTGAGCACGTCGAACAAAACCGAGCCGCGCTGCTCGGCCAGCATCGGCTGCCAGTAGCCGCCGGGCAGGCCGTACAGCAGACCGAACAGGCCGAAACGGGTGGCGTTGCCGGTGCTGTAATGTCTCTCGAACACCTGCGATTGCCGGGCCAGCGCCCAGGTGCCGGGCATCGTCTGCGGATCCAGTGCGTCGGCGCGCAGCGATTCCAGCACTACCACCAGCACGTTCGGTCGCCGGTGGCTCTGGCAACGCAACGGGGCGCTCGGGTAGGCCAGTTCACTGAGCTTCGGATCGGTCAGCGTGGCGGCGCGATCAACCACCGGCACGCCCATCGCACGCATCTGCCGCTTGGCGGTGATCGGCTGCGCCCATGGCAGGTAGGCCCACTGGCTGACCACCGCGCGTTCGCCGCGCGCGTCGTAGTAGGCCGTGGCGATCTGGCCCGCAGTCATCAGCACGGCCGCTGCCGTCCATCCGCCCAGCACCCAGGCGCGACGCGGACGCGGTGGCAGCAGCCGCCAGCAGCCCCAGGCCAGCAGCGCCTGGGCAGCGAACACCGCCATGACCACGCTGGCGATCTGCAGCCAGTTGCTCCAGGACAGGCTGACCTGGTCCTGCATTGCGCCGCCGAACACCATGTTCAGCACCATCGCATTGAGGTGGAAGCGGTACAGCGCAAAGACCTTCGCATCCACCATCAGCAGGCACAGCCACAGGCCCTGCATGACCACCGCCGTGATCGTGAGCGGCCGCGCGCTGCGCGTCCACAGGCCGACCAGCAGCGCCGGCAGCATCACCAGCGCGCCGAAGGCAAGGAAATGGCCGGGTACGGCCAGGGCCAGGTACAGCCTGCCGAGCATTCCGCCTGGATTGGCCGTCCACGGGATGTTGGTCGCGCTGATGCCGATCGCCAGCACAGCGCCTACGGCGGTCATCAAGCTCGCCCATGCGAGGCGCTGCCACCGCAGGGAGGGGGGGGCGGAAGAGGGGCGTGCAGGCATCGAGGGGTTCATCGTGCAGGGGAGGACGGCACGCAGGCGTCTGTCGTGGCGGGGGCGCATTGTATCGGCTTGTATCGCTCCGCCGATGGCCGCTGCCGGTAGGCGGCGCTCAGGGGCCGGCGGGCAGGCCCTTGCGACGGGCCTTGAAGCCGTTGAACAGGGGGGGCAGTGCGGGCAGGTAGCTGCAGGCAATGCGCCTGCGCAGCCACCCGGCCGGGCGGTCGCGCACGGCGAAGCGATAGATGTGGCCGGCGTCGCCCCCGATGCGGTTGCGGCCGAACGGGTGCGTTGTATGCAGGTAATGGAATCCGTGCGCGCGGGCGATCTCCACGTGGTCCGCGTCGAAGTCGCCGTAGGGCCAGCACAGTGTGTCCGAGGCGCTGCCCAGTTCCTGCTGCAGCACCTGGCGTGCTTTGGCCAGATCGGCATCCAGCCCGCTTCTACGCTGGCTGCGGTCCAGGTCCTGCCGCTGCAGCCAGCGCGTGTGCGAGTGCGTGTGGCAATGCACTTCGAAGGTGCCGGCGGCGATGGCCGCGCGTGCCTCGTCCCAGCGCATCATCACCTGGTCGGCCTGCCCTTGGCGGAATATCGCGTCTTCGCATCCACGATGGTCCGGCGTGGCGGGCAGCAATGCGCCGGAATGGCCCGCGTGCGGACGTGCCGGTCCCTGGCCCATCCAGCCGGTAACGACGAAGACCACGGCGTGCATGCCATGTGCCTGCAGGATCGGGTGGGCGTACACCCAGTTGTCCAGATAACCGTCGTCGAAGGTGATGACGATGGACTTGCGCGGGACCGGCTTGCCGGCCAGGAAACCGGCGTACTGATCCAGTGTCAACGACGTCCAGCCGGTGTCGGCGAGCCATGCGATCTGGCTTTCGAAGTTCGCCGGGGACACGGTGATCATCCCCGGCGAAGGGCTGACGTGATGGTGCATCAACACCGGCACGCTGCGGGCCTTACGCATGTCCAAGTTCCTCCAACCATTGGTAGTAGCAGGCTTCCGTCGCTCGGCAGTGCCCGACGGGGCTGAATCGGTCGTCGCTGCGCATCCAGTCCCAGCCGGCACGGCCCATCCGCCTGCGCAGCCCCGGCTGCTCGACCAGGCATTGCAGGGCCGTGGTCAATGCGGTTGGATCGCCCGGCTCGACCAGCAGTGCGTTGTCACCTTCGCGCACCATCTCCGGCACGCCGCCAACGCGCGTGGCCACGATGGGCACGCCGACGAAGGCGGCCTCCAGGAATACGGTGCCGGCCGCCTCTTTGTGCGTGGCCAGGGCGAACACGTCCAGTCCTGCCATGAGACGCTGCGCATCGGAACGGTGGCCCAGCAGATGCACCTGCCGCTGCAGCCCCAGCCGCTGGCTGGCGGTGCGCAGTTCGGTCATGACCGGCTCGCCATCTCCGATCACCGCCAGGTGAAGCCTGGGATGGGCGTGGCAGAGCGGCGCGATGGCGCGCAGCAGGTCCATGTGGCCCTTCGGGCGACGAAGCACCGCGACGCAGCCGACCACCACATCACCGGTGTCGAATCCAAGCTCGGCCCGCACCCGGGCGCGGGTATCCTGCAGGCACTGCCAAGGATCCGGTCCGCGCACGCCATGCCATTGCGGCGGCATCGCGATGGGCGGTACCACGCCGATGTGCCCCTCCTGGATGCCCCGCGCCACCAGCTGCTGCTTCACGAAACGGCTGACGGTCAGCACGCGATGGGGCAGGCCGGTGTAGGTCAACAGCGAGTTCACCGGGCTCATCAGATGGCGTGAGCGCACCACCAGCGGCGCGCGCGCCAGGCGCGCACCGGCCGCGGCGATAAGGGCGTCACGGCGGCTGGTGGTGTTCACTACGTCGAAGCGATGCGACCTTACCAGCGCGGCTACCTGGTCGATTCCCCGCAGCAGCCGGACCAATCCGCCCATCCGCAGCCGGTGCACGATGAATCCATTGGCTTGCGCCAATGCGCCCAGGCGAGCGCCTGGCTGGCATAGCAGCGAGACATCATGGCCGCGCGCCCGCATGGCGATCATGTGGCGGAAGATGTAGATCTCCTGGCCACCCAGGCCCATCGCCGCTTCGGTATGCAGAATGCGCAGGGGACGTTGCATGTGGAGCCAGTGCACGCGATGGGGCAGGGAGGCCAGCGTGACGCGGAAGATGCGGGCGCTCGAGCGGCGGAACGTGGGCCGGAGATCAACGATGTTCACTGCGACATACAGGGACGATATCGGCCGGGTCGGAGGGGTGCCCGGCGTGGGCCGTCGGGCCTGATGCGACATGGTGGCGGCGCGCCTGGGGCCGCCTGGGAGGCAACGTGCCGCAGCCTGATCTGTCACAATGCAGGCGCGGAACGCGGCCCGTAGGCAGCGTGTGCCGCTGTCCAGACCCATGACCAACCAGGTACCGTTGTGAGCCAGATCCCCACCCTCGATATCACCCGCTTCGACAGCGACCGCGAGGCCTTCGTGGCCGAGCTGGGCGCCGCCTACCGCCAGTGGGGCTTCGCCGGCATCCGCAACCATGGCATTCCGCAGGCCGACATCGACGCGGCCTACGACGTCTTCAAGGCCTTTTTCGCGCTTCCGGAAGAGGTCAAGCGCCGTTACCACGTCGCCGGCAGCGGCGGCGCGCGTGGCTATACCCAGTTCGGCGTGGAAACGGCGAAGGGCTCCAGCCACTTCGACCTGAAGGAGTTCTGGCACATCGGGCGCGAGATTCCCGATGATTCCAAATACCGCGAGGTGATGGCGCCGAACCTGTGGCCGAGCGAAGTGCCGGAGTTCCGTGAGCGTGGCTATGCGTTGTACCAGGCGTTGGACCACCTGGGTTCGCGGGTGCTGTCTGCCTTGGCGCTGCACATCGGGCTGCCGCAGGATTTCTTCGCCGACAAGACCAACAACGGCAATTCGATCCTGCGTCCGATCCACTACCCGCCGATCACCACCGACGACATTCCCAACGTGCGCGCGGGCGCGCATGGCGACATCAACTTCATCACGCTGCTGGTCGGCGCCAGTGCCGCCGGCCTGGAAGTGCAGTCGCATGATGGCAAGTGGGTGCCGTTCACTTCGGATGCGGACACCATCGTGGTCAACATCGGCGACATGCTGCAGCGGCTGACCAATCATGTGTATCCCTCGACCATCCACCGCGTGGTCAATCCGCCGGGCGAGCTGGCGCGCCAGCCGCGTTATTCGGTGCCGTTCTTCCTGCATCCGAACCCGGATTACCTGATCGACGTGCTGCCCTCGTGCATCACCCCGGAAAATCCGAGCCGGTATCCGGAGCCGATCACCGCCCACGGCTTCCTCGAAGAGCGCCTGCGCGAAATCAAACTGAAGTAGTGCCGGCCGCTGGCCGGCAATCAGGCAACGTCACGGCAACGACAAAGGCTGCAGGGCTGTGTGTTGGCGGGGCGGGGTGGC
>Ga0308163_10003386_pt1 | contig 13419 bp, 12 predicted proteins | sample PhyTR1_FD_201037 | JGI IMG/M metagenome (GOLD analysis project Ga0308163, IMG submission 201037) | Phyllosphere microbial communities from UC Gill Tract Community Farm, Albany, California, United States - DLSLT.R1 | ecosystem: Host-associated > Plants > Phyllosphere > Unclassified | place: USA... | reverse complement strand
CCCTGGTTCATCGAGGAGCCGACCAGCCCCGACGATATCCTCGGCCACCAGGCGATCCGCAACGCGATCGGCGAGGTGAAGGTCGCGACCGGCGAGATGTGCCAGAACCGCATCATGTTCAAACAGTTCATGGCGGCGGGCGCGATCGACGTCGTGCAGATAGACAGCTGCCGTCTGGGCGGCGTCAACGAGGTGCTGGCCGTGCTGTTGCTAGCAGCCCGGTACGACCTGCCGGTGTGTCCGCATGCGGGCGGCGTCGGGCTGTGCGAATATGTCCAGCATCTCTCGATGATCGACTATCTCTGCTTCTCCGGGACCAAGGAGGGGCGCGTGATCGAGTATGTCGACCATCTCCACGAGCATTTCGTCGACCCCTGCGTGATCCGTGACGCAGCTTACATGCCGCCGACGTTGCCGGGGTATTCGATCGAGATGAAGCCGCAGTCGCTGATCGACTATCGGTTCGCCGGATGAAGCTCGGGCTCGACGGCAAGGTCGTGATCGTCACGGGCGGCGGGGCCGGGATCGGCCTCGCCATCTCGCGGGGGTTGGCCGAGGAAGGCGCGATCCCGGTGATCGTGTCGCGCAGCGCGCCGGAGGACTTCGCGGCGGAACACCTGTTCGTCGCGACCGAATTGTCCGACGACGATGCGTGCGCGGCGGCGGTCGAAGCGGCGGTCGCGCGCTATGGCCGGATCGACGGGCTGGTGAACAACGCCGGTGCCAACGACAGCATCGGGCTCGACCGGACACCGGCCGAATTCCGCGCCTCGCTCGACCAGAACCTCGTGCATTATTTCGCGATGACGCATCACGCGGTGCCGCATCTACAGAAATCACACGGCGCGATCGTCAACATTTCGTCGAAGACCGCGGTCACAGGTCAGGGCGATACCAGCGCGTACGCCGCCGCGAAGGGCGCGCAGCTTGCGCTGACCCGCGAATGGGCGGTCGCGCTGCGGGGCGACGGGATCCGCGTCAACGCGGTGATCCCGGCCGAAGTGATGACGCCGCTCTACAGGCGCTGGATCGACACGTTCGACGATCCGCAGGCCAAGCTCGACGGCATCGTCTCGCGCATACCGCTCGGCCACCGCATGACCGAGGACCGCGAGATCGCCGACACGGTGGTGTTCCTGCTGTCCGACCGGGCCAGCCACACGACCGGGCAATGGCTCTATGTCGATGGCGGCTATACCCATCTCGATCGCGCGATAGACTGACGAACGAAAACATAATCAGGAGTGGATCAATGCGCGGAACGACCGCCGACAGGAAATATGTGCCGGCGATCGTGCTGACGGTCGCGCTGTTCTTCCTCTGGGGGATGGCGAACAACCTCAACGACATCCTGATCGCGCAGTTCAAAAAGGCGTTCACGCTCACCGACTTCCAGACCAGCTTAGTCCAGCAGGCCTTCTACATGGGCTATTTCCTGCTCGCGGTACCGGCGGCGCTGGTGACGCGCGCGAAGGGCTACAAGACCGCGATCGTCACCGGACTGGTGCTGTATGCGGCGGGGGCGCTGCTCTTCTATCCCGCCGCGCATTACGGCGAATACCTGTATTTCCTCGCCGCGCTGTTCGTGATCGCCTGCGGGCTGGCATTCCTCGAGACGTCGGCGAACCCGCTGATGACCGAACTGGGCGACCCGACGACGGCGGCCAAGCGGTTGAACTGGGCGCAGGCGGCAAACCCGGTCGGCACCGTCGCGGGCGTGCTAATCGGCAAGTATTTCATCCTGTCGGCGATCGTCCACGACGAGAGCGCGGTCGCGGCGATGAGCCCGGCGGCGCGCGAGGCCTTCTATCGCAGCGAAGTCGTCGCGGTGCAGACGCCCTATCTCGTGATCGGCCTTGTCGTGCTGCTGTTCGCGGTCGCCGCCGCCGTGATCCGCTTTCCCGAACATCGCGCCGAAGAAACCGTCGGCGCACCCTCGCGGTTCGTCGACGTGTTCCGCCACCCGCGGCTGATCTTCGCGACGGTGACACAATTCTTCTATGTCGGCGCCCAGGTCGGCATCTGGAGCTATACGATCCGTTACGCGCAGGCGAACGTGCCCGGCATGGCCGAGCACGACGCCGCGGATTACCTGTTCGCCAGCCTCGTGCTGTTCGGAATCGGACGCTTCGCCGGCACCGCGCTGATGGGCCGGATCGCGCCCCCTCGCCTGCTCGCGATCTTCGCAGTGATTAGCGCCGTGCTCGCCGCCGTCGCGGGTCTCGTCGGTGGGCAGGTCGGATTGTACGCGCTGGTCCTCGCCAGCCTGTTCATGTCGATCCAGTTCCCGACGATCTTCGCGCTCGGCATGGACGGGCTCGGCCCGCTCCGTCGCGCGGGCGCCTCGCTGATCATCATGGCGATCATCGGCGGCGCGGTGCTGACCGGGCTGATGGGGCATATCTCCGACCTCGCCAGGATCGACACCGCGATGCTGGTGCCGGCGGTGTGCTTCCTGGTGGTGCTGGCGTTCGCGGTGAAGGCCGGGCGGACGCTGTCGGGTGAAGAGCTTCAGCCGACGATCCACTGAGCAACCTACCGCGCCACCCACTTCCTTGTTCTCCCGCGAAGGCGGGAGCCCAGTCTGGGTCCCCGCCTTCGCGGGGAAACATGCTTCTTTCGGGAGGAAAGGTGCGCGGAACCTAGACCAGAATACTCCGGTCGATCTCGGCAATCGACCGCACCCCCGTCAGCGCCATCGCCACCCGCATCTCCCGCTCGATCAGCGTCAGCAACTGGGTCACCCCCGCCTCGCCCCGCGCCGCCAGCGCATACAGCCACGCCCGGCCGAGCAGCACGCCATCCGCCCCCAGCGCCAGCATCCGCACCACGTCGAGCCCCGACCGTACGCCCGAATCCGCCAGCACCGTGAGTTGCCCCTTCACCGCCTCCGCGATCGCCGGCAGCGCCGCCGCGCTCGACAACACGCCGTCGAGCTGCCGTCCGCCATGGTTCGACACGACGATCCCGTCCGCACCGATCGCCGCCGCCTCGCGCGCGTCATCCGGATCTAGGATGCCCTTGATGATCAGCGGCCCGTCCCACCCGTCGCGGATCCACTCCAGGTCCTTCCATGCGATCGACGGATCGAAGTTGCTGCCGAGCCAGCCCATGTAATCGTTCAGCCCGCTCGCCTTGCCCAGCACCGGCTCCAGATTGCCGAGCTGATGCGGACGCCCGTGCAAGCCCACGTCCCACGCCCAGCCGGGCCGCCCCATCGCCTGCAGCATCCGGCGCAGCGGCGCGCGCGGCCCCGACATCCCCGAATGCTGATCTCGGTAGCGCGCGCCCGGCACCGGCATGTCGACCGTGAACACCAGCGCCTTCGCGCCTTGCGCCTTCGCCGTGGCGAGCAAATCACGCATGAACGCGCGGTCGCGAATGACGTAGAGCTGGAACCAGGTCGGCCCGGTCGGCGCCGCCTTCACTACCTCGCCGAGCGAACAGAGCGACACCGTCGACAGGCAGAACGGCACGCCCGCGGCATGCGCGGCCCGAGCCGCCTGAGTCTCGCCGCGGCGATGGTACATGCCTGCGATCCCGACCGGTCCAAGCCCGACCGGCAGCGCCTGATGCTGGCCGAACAGCGTCGTCGACAGATCGATATCGGACACGTCGCGCAACACGCGCTGGCGCAGCGCGATCCCCGACAGGTCGCTCACGTTGCGCGCCAGCGTTGCCTCCGCATAGGAGCCGCCATCGGCATACTCGAACAGGAATCGCGGCAGCCGCTTGCGTGCAGCCTCGCGGAAATCGAGCGTCGAGGCGATCGTCATGCGGCGTCTCCAATGGTCTGCGCATCGATCCCTAGGTCGCCGCGTACGGCGTTCCCTAGCAAGCCAACGCCCCCGCCAGCAACTTTCAGATATGAAAGATTGTTGTTCCGCGTCCGCACGCTTGCGGCATAAGGATCGCGCCCGCAATCACGTTAGCTTCGACCATGCCGCTTCCCTCGCCGCCGCCCCCGCCAGACACCAATAGCGCCAGTCCGCGCGTCTATTCGGCGCCCGCGCTGGAAAAGGCGATCGACATCATCGAACTGCTCGCGCGCGAACCGAACGGCCTGACGGTCAGCGAAATCGCAGCCCGCCTGTCGCGGTCGATCAGCGAACTCTTCCGCGTGATCGTCGTGCTCGACCGGCGCGGCTGGCTGCACAAGGATCCCGGCAGCGATCGCTACCGCGTGACTTACAAGCTCCTCGAAACCGCGCACCGCGCGACCCCTGCGCAGGAACTGACGCACGTCGCCGCGCCCCTGATGCAGGCGCTTTCCGCGATCGCGGTGCAGTCCTGTCATCTCGTCGTCGTCAACGGCACGTCGGGCCTAATCATCCTTCGGCAGGAAAGCCCCGGCCCGACCGGTTTCGCCGTCCGTCTCGGCACCAGCATAGCCTTGGCGACGAACTGCTCGGGTCACGTGCTGCTCGCCTTCATGACCGACGATGCCCGATCCACGATACTCGACCAAACGATGGCCCCGGCGGCCCGCGACGCGCTCGATGCCGCCTTCGCCGCCATTCGCGAACGCGGCTACGAATCGATCCGCAGCGCACGGATGGGCGGCATTTCCGATATCAGTTGCCCGATCTTCGGCTTTGACGGCCACGTCGTTGCCGCGCTGACCATCCCGTTCCTCGAGGTCATCGACGAGACTCCGCATATCTCCGCGGACGAAGCACTGGTCGCGCTGAAGCGCACCGCAACGCAGATTTCGCAAGCGCTCGGCTGGTATGCGCCGACCGTGACGTCCGCCTGACGGTCCGCCACGTCGTTTACGCGAGCCAGTACTGACGAGTGACGCAAGGCACTCGTTATCGTTCGCATCGATGCGGTACCGCTCAACCTCTTCGTTCTGCCATAGTGTCGCACTCCCTCGTTTGAGCTCTGTTAACCGTTCGGCTGTAAAGACTCGGTGCTGCAATGAGAGGCCGAACGTGCGCATCGATCAACTTCAGCCTACCCCCACCGTGGCGGAACCGCTCGAGATCCCCGCGGAGTTGCTGGCCAGCGTACAACGTCACCAGGCACATCTTGCCGAACTGATCGTCAGCCTGCGGGCGGCGGGACTCGGCGAGGACGTCGTCGATGCGAGCATCCGCACTCTGGTCGACAGCTATGCCGACGATCTCACCGTAGCAATCCGCGCGATGATGAAGGCACCGGATCATGGATGACGCCCTGCTGCTCGACGACGACGATGGCCGGGTCGCAGCCTTGCGTCGCCTCGACGTGCTCGACACCGCGGTCGAAGAGCCCTTCGAAAAGATCGTCACGCTCGTCCGCACCGTGCTCGCGGTACCCGTGGCGACCGTCACGCTCGTCGATCGCGATCGGCAATGGTTCAAGGCGCGACGCGGCATGGAGCAGAGAGAAACGCCCCGCGCGGTATCTTTCTGCACGCATACGATCCAGCAGCGCGACCCGTTGATCATCGAAAACGCGCTGGCCGACCCGAGGTTCGCCGATAGTCCGCTCGTCGTCGGTCCGCCCTATGTGCGGAGCTATGCGGGCATCCCCCTGCGCACGCCCGAAGGATATAATGTCGGGGCGCTGTGCGCGATGGATACCCGGCCCAGACGGTTCAGCCCTGCCGACATCGCCATCCTGAGCAATTTCGCCAACATCGTTTGCGACGAACTCGAACTGCGGCTGATCGCACAGGTCGATCACCTTACCGGCGCGCTGACTCGACGTGGCTTCGTGGATCAGGCGCAACGGGAAATGGAGCGTACGCTTCGCTACGGGCGGGCAAGTTCGCTGATCATGATCGATGTCGACCATTTCAAGCGGGTGAACGATACCTACGGCCACTCGATCGGCGATCAGGTCCTGAAGCAGATCGCCAGCCTTGCCGAAACCACGCTACGCCCTTGCGATCTGTTCGGTCGCCTCGGCGGCGAGGAATTCGCCCTCCTGATGCCGGAAACCAGCGGCGCGGCGGCTCTCGTCGTCGCGGAGCGACTTCGGAATGCCATCGCCGAACATCCGATGACGCTCCATGGCGGCGGTACGATCCACGTAACCGCAAGCTTCGGCGTGGCTGAGCTGTCCGCATCGTTCAACACGCTTACCGCCTGGCTCGAACGTGCCGACACGATGCTCTACGCAGCGAAGTCCGGCGGCAGGAACCGTACGCAACTCGCGGAGCCTATGTAGAACGGCGGCCGCGGAACGGCGACGTTCGGGACTTCAGCGAAAACGTGGAGCGGGTGAAGGGAATCGAACCCTCGTCACTTGCTTGGGAAGCAAAAGCTCTACCATTGAGCTACACCCGCTAACGGCGGTCTACGCCTGTCGGTCCGGGTCTTGCACCGGCTCTCGATGACCGGCCGAGTGCCACAGTCCTTGCGGCGACGTCAACGCCAAATCGTCCCGCGTGAGCCCGGCTGCCCTCCGGCGCATCACCTAACCGCGCAGGCCGAACACCTGCGAACGGTCCGCCTCCGGCACCAATCCCTCGAGCACCGCCCAGAACCCCGAAACCGCGCTTTGCCCCGCACTCGCATACGCGTCCGCCATCCGGACTCGCGCAGCCTCGAACAGTTCGCGCTCCATCTTCGAACCCTCGGCCGTCAACCGGAGCAAACGCTGCCGCCGGTCCCGCTCGCCGGGCCGCGTCTCGACCAGCTTGCGGTCCGCGAGTTCGTTCAGCACGCGTCCCAGCGACTGCTTGGTGATCGCCAGCAGCGACAGCAGCTCGCTTACCGTCATGTCGGGCTTTCGCGCGATGAAATACAGCGCGCGGTGGTGCGCGCGGCCCAACCCCTCTTCGGCAAGACCTTGGTCGATCGACCGCGTCAGGTGGCTATAACCGAAGTACAGCAGTTCCATACCGCGGCGGAGTTCGGGTTCGCGAAGGAACAGGGGTGAAGCAGAAGACGGAGTGGCAGGCATGTTGACCGGTTTAGACATCGCCCGTAGTCGTCGGCAACCCGCAACGAGAGAGATTTTCGATGTCCGTTCCAGCTTTTACGCCGTCTTCCGCCTTCCGCCATGAGCCGAACGCGACTCCGGTCGAGGCGAACGAGCGGGCGAAGCGGCTTATCGATCCCGGATTTGGACGGGTCTTCACCGATCACATGGCGATGATCCGCTACAGCGAGACCGAGGGCTGGCATGACGCGCGCATCACCGCGCGCGCGCCGCTGACGATCGATCCGGCGTCGTCGGTGCTGCATTACGCGCAGGAGATCTTCGAGGGGATGAAGGCGTATCGACTTGCCGATGGGGGCACTGCGCTGTTCCGTCCGGAGGCGAATGCGCGCCGTTTCCAGGATTCGGCCCGACGCCTCGCAATGCCCGAGCTGCCGACCGAACTGTTCCTCGAATCGGTCGAGCGCCTCGTGAAGACCGACGCGAACTGGATACCTGAGAGCGACGGCGGCGCGCTGTACCTGCGGCCGTTCATGTTCGCCTCCGAAGTATTCCTCGGCGTGAAGCCGTCGGCCGAGTATCTGTACATGGTGCTCGCCTCGTCGGTCGGCGCCTACTTCAAGGGCGGCGCCCCCACCGTGTCGATCTGGGTGAGCCAACAATATACGCGCGCCGCACAGGGTGGCACTGGTGCTGCCAAGTGCGGCGGCAACTACGCGGCCAGCCTGCTCGCGCAGTCCGAGGCGATCCGCAACGGTTGCGACCAGGTCGTCTTCCTCGATGCGGCCGAGCGGCGCTGGGTCGAGGAACTCGGCGGCATGAACATCTTCTTCGTGTTCGACGACGGCAGCATGGCGACCCCTGCCCTCACCGGCACGATCCTGCCCGGCATCACCCGCGACTCGATCCTGACGCTCGCCCGCGCGAACGGCATTACGGTCCGCGAGGAAGGCTACACGATCGACCAGTGGCGCGCAGACGCTGCCAGCGGCCGTCTGGTCGAGGCGTTCGCCTGCGGTACCGCGGCGGTCGTCACGCCGATCGGCACCGTCGCCAGTCCCGAGGGCCGCTTCACGATTGGTGACGGCGCCCCGGGTGCGCTGACGATGCGGATGCGCGACGCGCTCGTCTCGATCCAGCGCGGCACCGCGCCCGACGAGAACAACTGGCTGCACCATCTCGCGGATTGACGTCCGCAAGGGCTTTTCACACGCCGCTGCCCCGCTATAAGGCCGCCTCTGTTGGGGCGTCGCCAAGTGGTAAGGCAGCGGCTTTTGATGCCGCCATGCGCAGGTTCGAACCCTGCCGCCCCAGCCAAGTCTTACCATATTTCGGATCTGCCGTATTTATCGGCAAGCCGCCGCCAATAGCACGGCCGACTGTCCCAACGGCGTGGCCGCGGACTGGTCACCGCCTTCGCTTCGCTCCAGGTCGCTTATCGCCGCATCGCCTGATCGATTATGGACACCGCGAAGTGCGCCTATCGTGGTCGCGTGGCATTCCCGGGCCGGAGCATGCCTCGCCTCAAGCCAAGTTAGACCCGCGCACTTGGCATCCGCCTCCACTTCGTTACGCTGGAGGAATGCAACTGACCCGGTCTCAAGCAGAAAATCTCGCGCGCGAGGGAATGGCTGCGCTCCGCAACGGTAACGCGACACGCGCGTATGAAATGCTGTCCCTTCTACGCGACGGTGCACCGGGCATGCCGGCGCCTTGGTTCCTGATTGCACAAGCCGCGCAGTCGCTCGGCCGCGACGACGAGGCGGAAACCGCGCTGGTGCATTTCCTGGCAGCAGAACCACGCCACCTGGCTGCGCTGTTGACGATGGCCGCGCTGAAGGTTCGACGCGGCGACGAGCGCGCGGCGCAATCCTTTTATCGCACCGCGCTGAACGTGGCCACGCTGCCGGATGCCCCGATCGCGCCCGTGCTGGTGCCGATGCTGAAGGCGGGTGAGGCGTTCCTGGCGGATTGCGCGAAACGGTTTGCCGCACATCTCGGCGATGCGCTGGCGGGGACGGGTCTTGCCGCTGGCGTATCGGGAGAGCGTACGCGGTACGCGCTCGACCTGTTGCTCGGACAGCGTGAACTGTATCTGCAACAGCCTTCGATGTTCTATTTTCCCGGGCTTGCGCAGCGTGCGTTCTTCGAGCGCGACGAGTTCGCGTGGGTTGCCGCCATGGAGGCCGCGACCGCAGACATGCGTGCCGAGCTCGAAAGCATCGTCGCGGCCGAGAAGGGCTTTGCTCCCTATGTCCAGTCGACGCCAGACCGGCCAGCGCCGGCCAACCCGTTGCTCGACGATCCGAGCTGGAGCGCGTTCCAACTGTGGCGCGGTGGCGAGCGCGTAGAACCCAACGCATCCTCCTGTCCGCATACGATGGCCGCGCTGGAGAAGGCACCGATCCCGATCATCGCGGGCCGCTCGCCGATGGCGATCTTCTCGCTGCTGAAGCCAGGCACGCACATTCGGCCGCATCACGGGATGCTCAACACGCGGCTGATCTGTCATCTGCCGCTGATCGCACCCGAAGGATGCGCACTGCGGGTCGGGGCGGAAACGCGCGCATGGCGGGCCGGCGAGATGCTGATCTTCGACGATTCGTTCGAGCACGAGGCGTGGAACCGCGGCACGGAAACCCGGATCGTCCTGCTGTTCGAGGTTTGGCGGCCCGAACTGACCATCGACGAACGCGCCGCGCTGACAGATATCTTCGAGGCCATCGACACCTATCAGGGCGTGGCGATCGACACTGGCTGAGCCTTTGCTGCGGTTGGCCCGTCGCCACCGGCTTCAGTCGGCAACGTCTCCGCTATTGCCGAGCTTGCTGCCGAGCGACCCGAACAGGTGGCGCAGCATCGTCGTCTCGTCGCGCGTCAGATGGGGGTTCCAGACGTCGACGATCAGGACGGCACGGATCGTGTCGCTGTCGTTCCAGGCCTCGTGCTCGATCGTATCGTCGAACACGAACGCCTCGCCGACGCGCCATTCGCGGGTCTCGCCACCGACGCGGAAACCGCATTTGTCGGGCACGATCAGCGGCAGGTGCACGACCGAACGAATGTTGCTGACCCCGGTGTGCGGCGGCAAATGCGTGCCCGGTTTGAGGACCGAGAAGAATGCGGTCGGTGCGCGGCCGGGAATATCGGCCAGCGGCAACGCATCGAGGATCGCCGCGGTCTGCGGACACCGCGCGCAGACCACATCGTCGCGGACCCCGTAGCGCCACAGATAGCGCGCACTCCACTGGTCCGAGCGATCGAGCGGACTCCACAGATTGGCCGGCGTCCCGCGCGGCATCGCGACATAAGGCGTGAAGCCCGCCGACGGTTCGGCGAGCAACGCCTTCAGTTCGGCGAGGATGACGGGCGTCGCCGCCTCGAACTCGGCCAGCCAGGCGAAATGGTCGCGGGCGAAGAACTCGTCGGCCGGAAGGAACGGGAAATGCATCCCGTGCGGCGCGGGTGTGTAGATCGTCCGACGCCCCAGCATCGCATCGACGCACGCATCGAACCGGCGACGCTGCGCAGGGTTCGCGCCTGCTCGTAGCGGCTGCATCGCGGCATCGACATCGTCCGACAGCGCACGCGCGTGGAAGGCGATACGGTCCGACGCGCGCGACAGCAGTTGATCGAGCGGTGGCGATCGGTCCGCCATCGACTGGACGATCGTCGCCACCCCGCCCCAGCGGAACGCCGCCTGCGCCGCATCGCCGATCCTGTCGAGCAGTTCGGCGAGGCGCACGTTCGCCATCAGGTTGCGCTGATCGAGCGCCAGCGCGCGCTCCAGCGCGGTCCGCTCCGCCGTCGCATCGCCCAGACCGCGGTGCGCACTCGCCAGGTTCATCCACAGCGGCGCGGCGGCGGGATCGGCATTTGCTGCACGCGCGAAATATTCCGCCGCCCCGCGGTCGTCACGCCCCAACGCCGCCATCCCGAGGGCGTTAAGCGCGATCGGATGGTCGGGCGCGATCACCAGGATATCGCGAAACGCCGCAGTAGCCCTAGCCTTGTCGCCCGCGCGCTGCGCGCGATCGGCGTCGCGCAGCAGGCCGTCTAACCGCGAAGTAACATCGGCGTTCATAATGACCGTGAGGCTCTACTTAGTGGCCGCCAGCAGCGGACCGATCGACCATATCCTGGCCCGTCGCGCGAGCGGATTGCGCCATCTCGTTCCATTCCTCTCGCGTGTGGCAATCACGACGCGTTTCGATCATCGACCCCGCCGGGGCCGATCGCTTGCAGATCTTCGGGTGCGGCTTGCTGGCCGTCTTGTCAGCCACCTTGTCCGTGGTCGCCGGCTGCTGCGCGATAGCTGGGGCCGTCGCGAGGACGAACGCCAAACCGAACGTAACTTGCTTTATCATTGCCCACCCTTTTCGACATTTTCGATAAGACCGGCATCATGCCTTATTCGTGTCGGCGCACAATCCAAATCCGACGGTTTCGCAATGTACTTCGCCGATGGCGAACGCGAATGCGATATGCCATCCAATAGCGATGACCAGCCACGCTCGAAGCACGCCCCCCAAGAATCGAGACACGACCGGCAATGCCACACGGATCGCCGATCCTTGCTGGCTAGCGCACCGCTATGATCCGGAACACGACGCCGTGCATCTTGTCGCGGCGGATCGGGCGATGCGTGGCACAGCGACCTTCCTGACCGACGAACATCTACCCACTGCGGCGAACCCCGTCGTCGTCGCCCGACGTGAGGCCATCGCCGCCGTACAGCGTGTCGATCCGGTCCATTTCATCTTTCATTCGGCCTATTGCTGCTCGACCCTGCTCGCGCGAGCGCTTGATCGCGTCGGGTTCGCGTCGACGTTGAAGGAGCCTGTGATCCTCAACGATCTGGTCGGCTGGCGGCATCGCGGCGGCGATCCCGCCAAGATCGCCAAGGTGCTCAACGACGCGCTTACACTATCGGCGCGTGCGTTCGTTCCGGGCGAGGCAATGATCATCAAGCCGTCTAACGTCGTCAACGCGTTGGCGCCGACGATGTTGAACCTTCGTCCCGACGCCCGCGCGGTGCTCCTGTATGCACCACTTCGCGTGTTCCTGACGTCGATCGCGCGCAAGGGGATGTGGGGCCGGTTATGGGTCCGCGAACTGCTGGCCAAGCAACTCGCAGACGGCATGGTCGATCTAGGATTTGCGCCCGAGGATTACTTCCGGCTGACCGATCTACAGGCGGCTGCGGTCGGCTGGATCGCACAGGCGGATCTGTTTGCGGCGCTCGCCCGCCGCTTCCCAGGCCGGATCCGGTCGCTGCAAAGCGAGACGTTGGTCGCGGCGCCGCGCGCGGCGTTGCACGCAATCTGCGATTTATATGCCTTGCCGATAAACACCGCCACATTGGACGCGCTGGAACATAGCGAAGCCTTTGCGCGCAATGCCAAGGACGGCACGACCTATCGCGCGGCCGACCGCACTCGCGAGCAGATGGACGGCGCAACCTTGTACGCCGACGAGATCGATAAGGTCCTGATATGGGCTGAAGCCGTCGCGCGCGGTGCCGGGGTGGCGCTCGATCCGCCGGCGCCACTGCTCGGCTAAAAGCCTCGAAGCCAACTCGAGCCCCTGGTCAAACCCATATCAGACGGGCTGGCGAGCACTGTGCCGTTACCGGGTCGCTCGAGAGCAGACAAAAAAAGGGTGGCTCCGAAGAGCCACCCCAGAAGTCGGATCGCAACCGATCCTAGAAGTGCAGGCGGGCAGCGACCGAGAAGCGACGACCCAGCGCGTCGTACGTCGACGGATAGGTGTTACCGCTGTTGAAGCTGGTGGAGCCAACCGTCGAACCGACGAGCGGCGGCTGCTTGTCGAACAGGTTGGCCACCGTCACGGTCAGGTCGAAATTCTCGGCAACACCGATCCGCGTTGCCAGATCGATGTAATCGTACGCTGGAATACGCGTGAAATCGACGGCCTGACCAGCAAGCGCGCCACCCGACAGATTGCCAGCGAAGGCCTGCCCGTTGCCGTTGGCGATATCGTCCGGCTCCTGACGAACACCGTCGATATGGCGCCACAGAACCGACAGGTCGATGTTGTTGTCGACTGTGAAGGTCGCACGGGTGTTCCAGGTGAATTCCGGCTGGATCGAACCAGAGCCCCCTGCAACTGCGCTGGCAGCGCCACCGCAGTTGATCGAGTAATAGCCGATGCACTCACGATTGATGAGGCCGGGCGCTGCCTGGAAGGTGGAGGAGTTCGCCCAGCTACCCTGGAACGCCAACGCCATCTTAACGCCCTCGATCAGCGGCGTACGATAGGTCACGTTGAGATCGATACCGTCGGTCTTGACCGTCCCGAGATTCGAAATTGCCGCGACCAGACCACGGGTGGTCGCCGGATCGCCATCCAGACCGCCCGTCACCGGGTTGCGCGAGATCGCAAGGCAAGCCGGGCTAGTTGCGCTTGCAGCACCCAGATTGTCGAAGCACGCCGAGATGAGATCGCCAGGAGCATACTGGGAGATCGCACCCTTGATCTTGATGTTGAAGTAATCGACCGTGATCGACAGCCCGCGAATGAAGC
>Ga0308163_10003381_pt1 | contig 13432 bp, 13 predicted proteins | sample PhyTR1_FD_201037 | JGI IMG/M metagenome (GOLD analysis project Ga0308163, IMG submission 201037) | Phyllosphere microbial communities from UC Gill Tract Community Farm, Albany, California, United States - DLSLT.R1 | ecosystem: Host-associated > Plants > Phyllosphere > Unclassified | place: USA... | reverse complement strand
ACGGTGCCGTACGAGGGCTCGGGCAAGCGTACCCACCAGGCTGTCGCAGGCAGCGAAGTGGTGCTGCTGGAAGATGCGCCGCACGGCTGCAACACCAGCCACGCCGATGATTTCAACCTGGCCCTGCTGAACTTCCTCAAGAAGTAAGCGTTGCCACTTGCCTTCAATGACGCCCGGCCGCCACGCCGGGCGTCATTGCGTCCACGCCACGGGAACCTGTCATGCGCAAGTCGACCACGCCGCCCTGGAAGAAGCCCAATCCCAAGGGGCAGGCATCGCGTCCGCTGACGGATGCGCAGAAGGCTGCCGCACGGCAGCGGGCCGAGGAGAACGGGCGACCGTATCCGAACCTGGTGGACAACATGTGGGCGGCCAAACAGCGGTAGAGTCAGGGGCTGCCCGACTACCCGCCCGCCGTGGCCCGGTTACCACCATGACATCCCGTTTATTCGCGTTGCTGTTGCTTGCCATCGCAGGCGTAGGCCACGCGGCCGAGATCGACCGCCGTATCGCGGTCACCATCGACGACCTGCCGTGGGCGCGACTGGACGAGATCCAGCCGCCCGACCTGCAGGCACGCCATCAGGCGTTGCTGGGCCAGTTGAAGCAGGCGAACGTGCCGGTGGTCGGCTTCGTCAACGAGAACAAGCTGGAAGTGGGCGGCGTGGTGCAGCCGCAGCGCGTGCAGATGCTGCGCGACTGGCTGGATGCGGGCTATCAACTGGGCAACCATACGTGGTCGCACATGGATCTGAACGCGGAAGGCGTGGAGGCGTTTCAGCAGGATTTCCTGCGCGGCGAGCGGGTGCTGCGTCCGCTGCTGGCCGAGCGTGGACAGCTGCCGGTGTGGATGCGCCACCCGTACCTGCGCGCAGGCCGCACGGCGCAGGACCGGGCCCGAATGGACGGGTTCTTCGCAGAGCACAGCTACCGCATCGCGCCGGTCACGGTGGACAACGGGGAGTGGGTATGGGCCTTCGCCTATGCCAACGTGCTCAACGAACAGGCCGATACGCCGGCGCGCGAGGTGGTGCTGCGGCAGCTGCGGCGAGGCTACGTGCCGTACATGTTGAACAAGCTGGATTACTACGAAGCGCAGTCGGTGACGCTGCTTGGCTATGCGCTGCCACAGGTGTGGTTGATGCATGCCAACGAACTCAACGCGGCGACCTTCGCCGAGCTGGTGGCGGCGACGCAGCGGCGCGGGTATCGGTTTGTCAGCCTGGATGAGGCGATGCAGGACCCGGCGTATGCGCGTGGTACCACCGGGTATGACGGCCGCTACGGGCCGAGCTGGCTGCACCGCTGGGCAATGGCGGAGAAGCGCCCGAAGACCTTCTATGCAGGTGAGCCGGAAGTGCCGGCGTGGGTGAAGAAGTTGGCGAAGGTGGATTACGAATAGCCGCAGCGGTGGGGGGCACGGCTTCGGTAGCACCGAGCCATGCTCGGCGAGCGCGAAGCGCGGCATGCACCAGACATCGCGTTGCCGGAAGGCAGAGCCGCCGAGCATGGCTATGCCGGTCGTCCTGACCGACACCCTGCGGGCCGTCGCAGGCGACGTTGGCAGCGGCTCCTGCCGCTGCCTTCGGCGCTACCAGGGGCAGCAACAGGCTCAGCCGCGATAGGTCGCCAGCACGCCATCCAGCGCGGGTTCGGCCTTGAAACCGGCCTTTTCCAACCGCTTGGCGACTTCGCGCGGCACATCGCGGCCGCTGGTCAGCTTGTTCGGAGCGCCGGTGTAATGGAACAGCTTGCCACCGCTGCGGATCACCCGTGCAAGCTGGTCATAGAACACTTGCGAATACAGTTCGCCGGCGATGCCGAAGCGCGGCGGGTCATGCAGGATGGCGTCCACGCTGTTGCTGGGCAACGCGGCGATTTCTTCGGATACATCGCCCTGCGCCAACTGCAGGCGGCCACCGGAACCGGCCGCGTCCGGATCCGGTGACCATGGGTTGCGCGTGCGCAGCCACAGCACGTCCGGATTCTTTTCGAACGAGCGGATCTGCACCACGCCGGCGTCCAGGCAGCACGCAGCGAAGTAACCCAGTCCGCCGCAGGTATCGAGTACGGTCTTGCCCGCCGGGGCGATCAGTTCCACCTTGCGGCGCGCATCGTCGAACGGCGACAGCTTGGCGCTGGGCAGCATCTTGATGCCGTCGATTTCGAAGGTCGGCGCGCCCCATTCGGTGGGCACCAGCTTGATCAGCGATGCGCTGAAGCGTGAGATGGGCAGGAACTCCTCCCCGTCCCAGTAATACAGCGTGCGGTCCTTTACCTTGCCCGGCCACGGGTAGGACTGGCCACGGAAAATGAAGCCATCGGCAGACAGGCCGACGTCTTCTTCGCTGCGTCCCAGGTCCAGCGAACCGGCCCAGCTGGGCGCGCCGGCATCGGCCGCGCGCTGCAGGGCAGTGGCGGTTTCGCGGGTCAACAGGGGGCCGGAATAGTGGGGCACGGGGGCATTCGCGTGGCAATCAGGGGCCGCTAGTGTAGGACGCAGCGGGTGATCGCGTTACCGGTGCGGGGCTCAGTGCAGGATCATCGACACCAGGAACAGCGCCAGCGGCACCGCGGAAAAGGCCGCACCGGCCAGGGCCAGCCACGGCCAGCGCTCATCGCGCACGCGCGAGGCCAGCACCGCGCAGAACCCACACATGGCTGCAGCCAGCACGCCCACCGCGGTGGCGCTGTTGCCGCTGGCGCCCATCGCGCGGGCCGCCTGTTCGATCAGCACGCCGATCACCATGCCCAGCCAGCTGCACAGCCCGAACCAGGGCACCACGCCGCGTTTGATCGCACTTCCTCTTGCTGACATCGCCTGCGCTCCGTTGCCTGCACGGCCGGATGGCCGCCGCCTACAGTAACCGCTTGCTCAGCAATGGCGGTGACGGCGGCGCGCGTTCCACAGGTGGGTGGCGGCGATCAGCAGGCTGCCGATCACCGTGACCACCGTCTCGCTGTCGTGGCTGGGGAACTCCAGCGCGCCCGCCAGCAGCAGCGCCAGGCCGGCTGCTGCGGCCAACCAGGCCGGCACCGGCAGCGGGTGCTGGCGATGGGCGCGCCACAGTGCGAAGCCGGTGACCGGCAGGGCGATGGCCACGAACACAGCGTGTACCCACTCCGCTTCGGCCCACGCACCGAACAGCGGAAGCGCGGCGGCCAGCAGCGGCAGGGCCAGGCAATGCAGCAGGCACAGGCTGGACAGGGCGACGGCGCTGGCGTCGAGCAGGGCGGCTTGGCTGGATTTCATCGGAGGCGGGGACAGGAACTTGGTGTTACATAGTAACACTTTGCCGACGGACCTCCTGTCACCACGGCCGCAGGGTCCAGTCGGTTTCGTTCATCTGCAGCACGTGGGTGGGTCGCATGGCCTGCAGCAGGGCGAGGTCGTGGCTTGCCATGACCAGCGTGCCGGTGAACTGGCCGAGCAGGGTTTCCAGTGCGCGCAGCGCGTCCAGGTCCAGCGCGTTGCCCGGTTCGTCCAGCAGCAGCAGGCCGGGGGCCGGATCGGCATACAGGGTGCACGCCATCGCCGCCTTCAGCCGCTCGCCGGCGCTCAGCGTGGCGCTGGTCCGTTCGATGCGCGTGGCATCCAGGCCCAGCAGGGCGAGCCGGGTGCGCAGTTCGGCTACCGGCGTGGCCGGGCAGGCCGCCTGCAGTGTCGCCAGGGCGCTGCTGCCCGCGTGCAGCGTGACCAGCGCCTGGTCCAGCAGGGCTGCCGGTACGCCGATATCACAGCTGCCGGCACGCGGCGCCAGCTGGCCGGCCAGTACCCGCAGCAGGGTCGACTTGCCGCTGCCGTTGTCGCCCACCACGGCCAGCCGCTGGCCGCGCTGCAGGATGAGGTCCAGCGGTGCGCGGCAGCCGTGCGGCAGTTGCATGCCCTGCAGCCGTACGACCTGCTGGCTGGCGTGCGGGCTGGGCGGTGCGAAGGCCACCAGCTGCGTGCTCGGGCTGACTCCGGCGCTGGCTTCGCGCAGGCGGTCGGCACTGTCGGCAAGGCGCTGCGCCTGCAGCTGCGCATGCCGTCCGGCGCTGGCTTGTGCGCGCTGTTTCTGCAGTCCCAGCAGGATCGGTGCCTGGTTGGCCTCACGCGCGCTGCGTGCACCGCGCGACTGCCGTTGCTGGGCGCGTTCTTGCAGTGCGCGCGCATGCCGTTGCTGCTGCCGGTGCTGCTGTCGCGCATGGTCCAGCTGCGCCTGCGCGGCGGCTTCGTGCACTGCCTTGGCGTGAACGTAGTCCGTGTAGCCACCGCCGAAACGCTGCAGCCCGTGCGCATCCAGTTCGACGATGCAGGCCATCTGCCCCAGCAGTTCGCGGTCATGGCTGATCACCAGCAGCCCGCCGCGCCAGCGCTGCAGTGCTTGGCGCAGCTGGGCACGCCGCCGTGCGTCCAGGTGGTTGCTGGGTTCGTCCAGGATCAACCAGTCTGCGCCACTGGCCCATGCGCCGGATAACGCCACCTGCATCGCCTGCCCGCCACTCAGGCGCGCGGCCGGATCCTCCGGCTGCAGGTCGGCCGGCAGTCCGCTGCGCTGCCACTGCAGGCGCAGTTGTTCGCGCAGGTCCCAGCGCTCCCCTACGCGGTTGAAGTCTTCGATGTCGACCTGCCCTGCGCCGATCCGGTCCAGCGCATCCAGCACATCGCCGACCCCGGCCAGGTCGGCCACGCGGCCTTGGGGTGCGCCACTCAGCGCGGGCAGCAGGAACACCCGCCCACCGCCATGGCAGCGGCCGGACGTGGGCGCCTGGCTGCCGGCGAGCACGCGGGCGAGCACGCTCTTGCCGACCCCGTTGGCACCGACCAGTCCGGTGGCGAGAGGATCGAAAGTGAAAGACAGATCGGTAAACAGTGCACGCCCATCGGGCAGGCGGCAGGTCACGCGTTCAAGCGTGAGCGGATGCGTGGTCATGCAGACCTCCAACAGATGCCATCGACTCCCCCTGCGTACAGGGGCGGGAGAAGAATCAGGCCGTCGATGAAGACGGCGGCATCAGTGGCGCATTGGCGTAAGCCTCCAAGTGGATAGGCCGATTATAGGACGGCCGCATGAACCGTACGAAGACGGCTACTGTCCGGGCTGGCGCTGGGTGTTCTGCATGTCTTCGCGTGCCGCGCCATACAGTTCCTGGCGGCGCTTGTGGAAGGCGATGAATTCTTCGCGCGGCAGTGCCTTGGCGAACAGCCAACCCTGGGCGAATTCCACCTGCCGGCTGTGCAGGTAGGCCAGCTGGTCTTCGGTTTCCACCCCTTCGGCCACCACGAATAGGCCCAGCGTCTTGGCCATGTCGATGATGTGGCCGGTGACCGGGCTGGTGGCGCTGTCGGTGCCGATCGCATCGATGAACGATTTGTCGATCTTCAGCGCATCCAGTGGCAGCTGCTGCAGGTACTGCAGGTTGGAGTAGCCCACGCCGAAATCATCGATGGCTACCGCGTGCCCGGAATGTCGGGCCGCGGAGATCACCGCACGTGCCTTTTCGATGTCCATGAAGCCGCGCTCGGTGGCCTCCAGCCAGATCTGCTGGTTGGCGATGCCGGTGCCGGCCAGCTTGGCGGCGATCACCTTCAGCGCACGGCCGCTGATCATGTCTTCCGGTGCCAGATTGATGGCGATGTGCGCGCTGCGGTCGCCGACCAGCAGGTCGCGCATGTCCACGATCACCCGTTGGATCACCTCATCGGTGATCGCCCCGACCAGTCCGCTGGCTTCGGCCAACGGAATGAACAGGTCCGGCCGCACTTCGCTGCCATCGGCGCGACGCCAGCGCACCAGCGCTTCGGCGCCCACGCAGATGCCGGTTTCCAGCTCGATGATCGGCTGGTAGACCACGTACAGTTCATTGCGGCGGATGGCATGGCTCAGCTCGCCTTTCAGCGAATAACGCCGCCGCGACAGCGCGATGGTGCATGCGATCGCCGCTGCGCCCAGCAGCAGGCTGATCGGCAGCAGCACCCAGGCTTGCTGCAGGAAAATCCCGGCCATCCCGGTGCGTGGCGTGGTCACGATGGCCAGCCATGCTTCGCTGCGTGCACTGGCGAACAGCAGCGTACCGGCATCGCCGGAGCGTGGTTCGCGCAGCAGGGACTGCAGCAGCGCCTGGTCCGGGATTGACTGCTGGGCGATCAACCGTCCGTCAGGGGTGGCGATGGCGATGCGGATGTCGCGCGTATCGATCAGGTCGACGAAATGGTACGGATCCATCAACGCCTCGTAGTCGCCCAGCCGCAACGACAACATGCACCGTCCGTAGGGTGCGCGCGGTTGCTGGTCCAGCTGCAGTGTCGCGCCGTCGGCCGTGGTGTGGTCGGGCTGGCCGGGGGCAAGCGCGGCCACTGGACGGCCCCACGAGGTGCAGCGCACGCGGCCCTGCTGGAAATAGCTGATCTGGTCCACTGACGAGGTGGTGACCACCCGGGTCTGCATCAGCTGGATGTGTTCCGGGCTGCAGGGCGCCAACGGGCTGTGCTGCATGGCCTGCAGTGCAGTGAGCGCCTGCAGGTAGGAGCGGTCGGCGCGCTCCAGGGCGCGTTCGGCGGTTTCGCGCAGCTGGGCCTGGGCGGTGTTGGCGGCGTGGTGCCAGCTCAGCCAGGTCATCATCGCCAACGGCAGCGCAGCGGCGAGCAGGCCCACCAAGGCCATCAGCAGCTGCATGCGCATGCGGTTCATCGACGGCTCCGTGTCCGGGGGTAGGCGTTCGGCCAGGCACTGCCTGCAGGTGTGCCTTGCCCACCAGCGTAGCTGAACGCTGTGGTGGAGTGGGGGAGCGGTCGGCGCGGGCGCCGCCGGTGTGGGCTGCCTGCCTGGCAGGGCATCGGCCAAGGCGGCCAGAAACGTCAGCCGGCGTCTTCACTGGGGATTCCGCGCCCGCGGAACACCATGCCGCCGACCTCCCTGCCGATGCTCCTGCCGATGCGCGTGCCCGCCTGCTTCTGTGTGCTGTTGTTGGCCGTTGCCTGCGGGCCGGCGCAGGCGCGCACGGTGTACCGCTGCGTGCAGGGCAACACGGTCAGCATGGCAACCGCGCCGGAGCCCGGATCGCGCTGCACGGCCAGCGAGATCGATGACAGTGCCGTGCAGGCGCCCAACCTGTGGGGGAACATGGGGGTGTTCAGCGGCACCCTGTACGAACGCGAGCAGGACGGCAGGCTGGTCTACTCCACCCGCAACCTGCCCGGATCGCGGGTGTACCTGAAGTTCACCGTGGCCACCCCGCCTGGCGAGCCGGCGCATGCCGGGCTGGGGCGCGTCGGCGCGGCACAGCTGGCACCGCATGCGAAACAGTTCAAGGCGGCGGCCAAGGCCACCGGCGTGGAAGATGCGTGGCTGCGGGCGATCGCCCATGCAGAGAGCGGTTTCGATGCGGCCGCGGTGTCGCCGAAGGGCGCGCAGGGGGTGATGCAGCTGATGCCGGACACCGCCAGCGACTACGGCGTGCAGGACCCGCTTTCGGCGGCGCAGTCGATAGATGGCGGCGCCCGCCACATGCGCGCGCTGCTGCGGCGCTACAAGGGCGATCACGTGCTGGCGGCGGCTGCCTACAACGCGGGCATCGGCGCGGTGAGCCGCTACAACGGCGTGCCGCCGTACGCCGAAACGCTGGCCTACGTGGAAAAAGTGATGGCGTTGTACGCGCGCTACCGCGAGGCGATGGGCATCCGCAGCGAAGTGCCTGCGCGCTGAGCGTGCCGCGCGGACGTGCTGCGGGAACGCGCGCGGCGGCACCGCCTTGGCACGCGTTGCGGCAGCGGCTATCTTCCTGCCTGCGAAAAAAACGAAGGGATGCAGATGGTGCGTGTGCGATGGATCATCGGGATTGCCGCGGTCACCGCACTCGCGGTTGCGGCGACCTTCCTGCCGCGAACCGTCACCGGGCCGGTGCCCGCAGGACCGGCACCGACCCCCCTGGGCTGGACCGCGCAGCTGCAGCCATTGGCCGGCGATGGCGTGCCGGGCCTGCGCGACGGGGCGGCAATGCAGGCGCGCTTCTCCGATCCGTATGCGCTGCTTGCGCTCGACGATGGCAGCCTGCTGCTGGCCGACGCCGGCGACAACAACCGGATCCGTCGGGTGGCCGCCGATGGCAGTGTGTCCACGCTGGCCGGCAGCACCGAAGGGCTGGCTGATGGGCCGGCGCTGCAGGCACGTTTCCATACCCCTTCCGGGTTGGCGCGCGATGCGGCCGGCGTGGTGTACGTGGCGGATACCGGCAACCATGCGATCCGCCGCATAGGGCTTGATGGCCAGGTCACCACGCTGGCTGGTGGCATCCGCGGCTTCGCCGACGGGCCGGCGGCCCAGGCACGTTTCGATGGCCCGATGGGCGTGGCGGTGGATCGGCTCGGCAATGTCTACGTGGCCGATACCTGGAACGACCGCATCCGGGTGATCAGCCCGGATGGCAGGGTGCGTACCCTGGCCGGCGGCGGTGAGCCGGCGCACATCGATGGCTTCCCCGGCGTGGCCCGCTTCGATACCCCGGTGGCCCTGGCGTGGGACGGCGACGGTGCACTTCTGGTGGCCGATTTCCACAACAACGCGATCCGCCGGGTCGGCATGGACGGGCAGGTGGATACGCCGGTGCCGTCCTCCAACGTGATCAATGGTCCGCTGTCGCTGGCGCGCAGCCATGACGGCGTGCTGTACGTGGGCGACCGCAGCGGGCGCATCGTCCAGGTATCGGCGCAGGGCCACCAGATCGCACTGGTCGGCACCGGCCAGGTACCGCGCCTTGCCCGCCCCAGTGGCATGGCGGTGGCCGCTGATGGCAGCCTGCGGGTGGCCGATGCCGCGGCGTGGCGCCTGCACCGGGTGGCCGTGCTGGATCCGGGCCAGGCGCCTGCACCGGCACGGGTGGGACCGGCTGATGATGCGCCGTTGCCGCGCACCGAGGGCCGCTGGCCGCTGGCGCCGCAGCAGGGCTGGCACGAGGTGGTGGGCACGCTGGGCGAGGTGCGCGGCAGCTTCAAGGGCGACAGTCGCCACCACCTGCACGATGGCTTCGACGTGCGCGGCGATGTCGGCCAGACCGTGCTGGCGATCGCCGATGGCAAGATCGACAGCCCGTTGTCCAGTTGGACCGTGGGTGGACAGGCCGAAGGGCTGGAGGTCGGGCCGCTGCGTTACCTGCACATGCGGGTGGGCCGCGATCCGCGCGGGGTGGCCTTCGACGAACGCTGGCAGCAGCTGTTCGATGCGGAGGGCAAGCTGGAGCGCATCCGCCTTCGCCGCGGTACGCGGATCCACGCCGGCGACCGTCTGGGCAGCATCAACAGCCAGGCACACGTGCACCTGAGCGTGGGCAGCAGTGGCTTCCAGCGCAATGCCGCGCTGCTCGGGTTCAACGGCTTCGTGGACAGCGTGGCGCCGCGCATTACCGATGTGGCGCTGCTGGACGACGCCGACCAGCCGCTGCGCGCCGATGCCCAGGGACGCGTGCCGGTGTCACGCAGGGGGCGCGGCGTGCAGATCGTGGTGGAGGCCTGGGACCAGGTGGACGGCAACCTGCCGCGCCGACGGCTGGGCCTGTACCAGGTGGGTTACCAGATACGGGATGCGGCCGGGCAGCCGCTGGCCGGCTACGAGCAGCCACGCTGGAACATCGTGTTCAACCGCATGCCTCCGCAGCAGCAGGCGGTGCGCGTGGCGTATGCGCCGGACAGCGGCATCACCGTGCACGGCAGCGCGGTCACCCGCTTCCGTTACCTGGCGACCAACACCGTGCGCGATGGACTGATGGCGGCGGGACGCTGGCAGCCGGCGGCCTTGCCCCCGGGTGAGTACGTGATCCAGGCGCACGCGCGCGACCACAGTGGCAACGATGCGCTGGGCGGGCGCGATCTGCGCGTGGTGCTGGTCGACTGAGTCGCGGCGCGCGGGGGCTGCCGCCTCGGCTCAGGCGCCGACGCGCAGCCGTTCGGCGTCGAGGTCTTCCAGCGGACGCACTTCGATGCTGCCAAAGCGTGCCCAAGGGAAGCCGCGGGCGATGCGCAGGGCGCTCTCGTGGTCGGGTGCCTGGATCAGGTTGAACCCGGCCAGCAGTTCGCGGGTTTCAGCGAAGGGCCCGTCCAGAACGCGTTCCTCGCCACGGCGTACCCGCAACGTGCGGGCTTCTTCGATCGGCTGAAGTTTCTGCGATGCCAGCAGCGTGCCTTCGGCCTGCAGGGCATCGGCATGCTGCAGGCATGCGCGCATCAGCGCATCGAATTCCTCGCCGGGCAGGGCACCCAGCAGGGCGGGGTCGATGTAGATCAGCAGGGCGTACTGCGGCATGGGGGGACGTCCGTTGGCGGCGGGTGCCCATGATCGCGCAGACCCGCGCCAGGCTGTGTTGCGGCGCCGCATCGAGGCGTGCTGCATGGCCCTGCACGTGACCGGATGGCGGGTGATCCAGCGTTTGCGGGGGATGTCGATTTCCCTGCCCGTGGTTCGTCGACATCATGAAGGCCGGGCACTACCGGCTGCTTTGGGAGCGTAGACATGAAGGTGATGGTTTTCGTCAAATCCAATGCCAGGATCGAGGCGGGCACCCTGCCCAGCACCGATGAAATGATCGCGATGGGCAACTTCAACGAAGCGCTTGTGCGCGCCGGGATCCTGCTTGCGGGGGAAGGCCTGCATGCCAGCGCCCGAGGCAAGCGCGTGCGCTTTGGCGATGCGACGCCGCCGCAGGTCGAGGCCGGTCCGTTTGCTGATCCCGGCTCGCTGGTGGCCGGCTTCTGGCTGTGGCAGGTGCGCTCGCTGGACGAGGCGCTGGAGTGGGCGCAGCGCGCTCCCTTTGCGCCGGGCGATGTGCTGGAACTGCGGCCGATCATGGCAGAAGAAGATTTCGGCGAGGCCTTCACCACCGAACTGCGCGAGAAGGAACAGCGCCTGCGCGAACAGAGCGCCGCGCGCTGAGAGCATTCCATCCATCCACGCTTGCACGGGAGTATCGAAGATGAAACTGATTCCATTCCTTGGCTTCAAGGGCCAGGCACACGAAGCGATGGCGTTCTATGCACAGGCGCTGGGCGGCAAGGTCACTGCGGAAATGCAGTACCGCGACATGCCGCCTTCCGACGGTTCGCCCGGCTGCAACGAGATGCCGCCGGAGACCCTGGATCATGTCGCGCATTCGCAGCTGGAGGTGGGCACGGCGGTGCTGATGGCCGCCGACGGCCCGGGCGAGGAGGGCGGTGGCAGCACCACCATCAACGTGGACGTGGATACCCCGGAGGAAGCCGAGCGGGTATTCGCCGCGCTGGCCGAAGGCGGGGTGGTGCACATGCCCATGTCCGAAACGTTCTGGGCGCATCGCTGGGGCATGCTGCAGGACCGCTATGGCAAGCCGTGGATGGTCAACTGCATGAAGACGCCCTGAGCATGCAGGAGCGGCTGCAGGCATTGTGGCGGATGGAGTCGCCGGGACTGATCGCGCGCCTGGCACGGATGCTGGGCGGTGACATCGGCCGGGCCGAGGAGCTGGTGCAGGACTGCTGGCTGGCCGCGCTGGAGCGTTGGCCGCTGGAGGGCATGCCGGACAATCCAGGAGCCTGGCTGATGACCGCTGCGCGCAACCGTGCCATCGATGTGCTGCGCCAGCGCCAGCGGATTGCCGGGCAGCATGCGCAATGGGGCGAAATGCTCCATCCAGCCACAGCGTCAGCGCCGGATGACGACGATGCGCTGGGCGATGACATCGGCGATGACCTGCTGCGACTGGTGTTCGTGGCCTGCCATCCGGTGCTGTCGGCCGATGCGCGGGTGGCGCTGACCCTGCGCCTGCTGGGCGGGCTGACCACGCAGGAAATCGCCCGCGCGTTCCTGCAGCCCGAGCCGACCATCGCCCAGCGCATCGTGCGCGCCAAACGCGCGCTGGAACGCAGCCAGGTGGCCTTCGAGGTGCCGCGCAGCGCGGAGCTTCCGGGGCGTCTGCACTCCGTGCTGGAAGTGGTCTACTTGGTATTCAATGAGGGCTACGCGGCCAGCCACGGCGAAGACTGGATGCGCCCGGCGCTGTGCGAGGAGGCGCTGCGGCTGGGGCGGGTGCTGGTGGCGCGGCTGCCTGCGCATGCGGCGGTGCACGGGCTGCTGGCACTGATGGAACTGCAGGCCTCACGCGGCGGCGCGCGCACCGATGCGGACGGGCGTGCAGTGCTGCTGGAACAGCAGGACCGCGCGCGCTGGGACTGGCTGCAGATCGAGCGTGGGCTGGCGGCACTGCAGCGTGCGCGGGAGTTGCGAGGTGACGACGACCGCTATGTGCTGCAGGCCGGCATCGCGGCCTGCCATGCACGTGCGCGGGCTGCCGCGCACACCGATTGGGCGGCGATAGCGGCGCTGTACGACCGTCTGCTGCAGGTGCAGCCGGGCCCGGTGGTGGCGTTGAACCGGGTGGTGGCGGTGCTGCGCGCGGAGGGCCCGCTGGTGGCCTGGGGGCAGCTGCAGCCGCTGCTGCTGGAACCGAGGCTGCAGGCACATGCGCCGTTGTGGGTAGTGCGGGGAGAAGTGCTGGCCCGGCTGGGGCGTGATGAGGATGCGCGTTCTGCGTTCCTGCACGCGGCTGGGTTGAGTGGAAACGCGCGCGAACGCGAGGCGCTGGTGGCGCGCGCGGATGCGTTTGGGTGACGCCTGGGATTGACGGCCAGCGGCCGTCACTACCGGGGCATGCAGCGGCTACACTCGAGGTCTTGTCGCAGTCCCTGCTGGAGAGAGCAATGAAGCGAGTGGTAATGAGCGTGCTGGCCCTGTCGGTGTCCACCGCGGTGATGGCGGCGACGCCCAAGTTCGATGGCGCGCGGATCTCCGCCGACGTCAAGGAACTGGCCTCCGATGCCTACGAAGGCCGCTCACCGGCCACCGCCGGCGAGGCGAAGACCATCGCCTTCCTGAGCCAGCAGTTCGCTGCCGCCGGCCTGCAGCCCGGTGGTGACCTGCAGGACGGAAAGCGCCTGTGGACCCAGGCCGTGCCGTTGCTGAAGGGCGACATCGTCGGCACCCCGCAGCTGTCCCTGCAGCAGGGCGGCAAGACCGTGCCGCTGGAACAGGGCAAGCAGATCGCCGTGCGCGCGGCGATGAACGGTGCCCACCAGGTCGACATCAGCAAGGCCCCGCTGGTATTCCTCGGCTACGGCGTGAAGGCACCGGAAAAGAACTGGGATGACTTCAAGGGCGTGGACCTGAAGGGCAAGATCGCGGTGGTGCTGATCAACGATCCGGACTTCGAGACCGGCCAGGGCGACTTCGACGGCAAGGGCATGACCTACTACGGTCGCTGGACCTACAAGTACGAAGAAGGCGCACGCCAGGGCGCGCTAGGCGTGCTGATCGTGCACGAGACCGCGCCGGCATCGTATGGCTGGGCCACCGTGGCCGGATCCAACACCAACACCATGTTCGACGTGGTGCGTGAGACGCCGGCCGAAAGCCACCCGTTGCTGGAAGGC
>Ga0308163_10003380_pt1 | contig 13433 bp, 12 predicted proteins | sample PhyTR1_FD_201037 | JGI IMG/M metagenome (GOLD analysis project Ga0308163, IMG submission 201037) | Phyllosphere microbial communities from UC Gill Tract Community Farm, Albany, California, United States - DLSLT.R1 | ecosystem: Host-associated > Plants > Phyllosphere > Unclassified | place: USA... | reverse complement strand
TGCGACATGAACTTTCATCGAGGCGCGGGCGGCCTTTTCCACTGCCTTCGGGTCGCTTTCCTGTTTCGCGCGCCATTCGGCAACCGTCCAGCCGGACGGCAGATAGCCATGGATCGGATCATGGGCGGAGGTCTGGTCGGTGACGATGTCAGGTTTTACGCCGCGGCGAACGAGTTCCGGGAAGATGTCGGCGGCATTGCCGACGAGGCCAACGGATTTCGCTTCGCCCGCCTTGGTCCATTGGTCGATCATGCCGAGCGCCTCGTCGAGCGTGTGCGCCTTGGCATCCACATAGCGGGTGCGCAGCCGGAAATCGATGCGGGTCTCGTCGCATTCCACGGCGAGGCAGCAGGCGCCGGCCATGACGGCGGCAAGCGGCTGGGCGCCGCCCATGCCGCCAAGCCCGCCGGTCAGGATCCACTTGCCCTTGAGATTGCCGCCGTAATGCTGGCGGCCAGCCTCTACGAAGGTTTCATAGGTGCCCTGCACGATGCCCTGCGTGCCGATATAGATCCAGGAGCCCGCGGTCATCTGGCCATACATGGCCAGGCCCTTTTTATCCAACTCGTTGAAATGGTCCCAAGTGGCCCAATGCGGCACAAGGTTGGAATTGGCGATCAAGACGCGCGGGGCATCCTTGTGGGTGCGGAACACGCCAACGGGCTTGCCGGATTGGACGATGAGGGTTTCTTCCTCGGTCAGCGTCTTCAGCGTCGCGACGATCCGGTCAAAGTCCTCCCAGGTGCGGGCAGCGCGGCCAATACCGCCATAGACCACCAGTTCATGCGGACGCTCGGCGACATCGGGGTCGAGATTGTTCATCAGCATTCTGAGCGGCGCTTCGGTCATCCAGCTCTTGGCGGAAAGCTCGGTGCCGGTGGCGGCGCGCACGTCGCGAATATTGTGGCGTGGATTGGTCATGCCGGTTTGCTCCCGTCCTTGAGTTGAAAAGCGATCATTTCGATTTTTTGCAGAATGGTTTTCAGATGTGCCCTGAGGCTGTCTGCTTTTGCGGAATCATAGGCAAAGGGCGGCGCTTCCTCAGCCAGATGCGTAGCCTGTGCCAGTTCCATCTGGATGGCGTGGATGCCGGTTTCCGGTTTGCCGTAATGGCGGGTGGTCCAGCCGCCTTTGAAGCGGCCGTTCAGCACCGATGTATAGCCGGCAGCCGAAGCCGCCACATCCACGGCCGCTGCTTCGATGGCAGGGACGCAGGTGCGTCCGCCATCCGTACCGATGTTGAAATCCGGCAAGCGCCCTTCGAACAGGAAGGGGATATGGCAGCGGATCGAATGGCAATCATACAGGACCGCCACGCCATGCAGTGCCTTCACGCGGGCGACTTCGGCTGCCAGAGCGGCATGATAGGGGGCGTGGAAGGTTGCGAGCCGTTCGGCGATATCGCTTTCCGATGGCGCCTGACCTTCGTTCCAGATCGGCTTGCCGTCGAAATCGGTATCTGGAATGAGACCCGTGGTGTTCTGGCCCGGATAGAGGCTGACGCCCGCCGGATCCCGGTTGGCATCGATCACGTAGCGATGGAAGGTGGCGCGCACCACAGTGACGTTATCGAGCAGGCCGCCATAAAGATTATGGATGTGCCAATCGGTATCGGCCAGCAGGCGGCCATTGTCGTTGAGGCGCGACCAGATTTCGGGCGGAACGTCCGTCCCAGTATGCGGAAAGGCGAGGATGACGGGCGAGGTGCCCTGAGTGATTTCAAATGGCTGCATCGCCTTATGCCTCCAGTTCCGGCAGGAGCCCGGTCGAAACGCTGTTCACCAATCTACCATCCGCCACCAGCCGGCCGGCCGCTTCCAGATCGGGTGCCATGAACCTGTCTTCTTCAAGGGTGTCGACAACGGAGCGCAGTGCGGTAATGGCCTTCTGAAGTTCCGGGCTGGTGGTGAGCGGCGACCGGAATTCGACGCCTTGGGCGGCGGTGAGCGCCTCGATGCCGATAATGGAGAAGAGATTATCCGTCATCTGCAGCAGGCGCCGGGCGCCATGGCAGGCCATGGACACGTGGTCTTCCTGATTGGCAGAGGTCGGCGTGGAATCCACTGAGGCAGGATGGGCCATCTGCTTGTTTTCGCTCATCAGCGCCGCGGAGGTCACTTCAGCGATCATCAGGCCGGAATTGAGGCCCGGCTTCTTGGCGAGAAAGGCAGGCAGGCCGTAGGACAGGGCGGGATCAACCAAAAGCGCGATACGCCGCTGGGCAATCGCCCCAATCTCGCAGACAGCAAGCGCGATCTGGTCGGCGGCGAAGGCCACCGGCTCGGCGTGAAAATTGCCGCCTGACACCACGCTATCGTCGGACAGGACCAGCGGATTGTCTGTCACCGCATTGGCTTCGATGGTCAGCGTACGCGCCGCCATGCGCAGGATATCTAGGCAGGCGCCATCGACCTGCGGCTGGCAGCGGATGCAATAGGGGTCCTGCACCCGCTCGTCACCATCGAGATGGCTCTGCCTGATCACGGAGCCCTCGAGCAGGGCGCGCAGTGCCGCTGCGGTGTCGATCTGGCCCTGATGGCCGCGCAATGTGTGGATGTCTGCGGTGAAGGGGGCAGACGACCCCATGGCGGCATCCGTCGACAGGGCACCGGTGATCAGCGCAGCCTGAGCGGCGCGATGGGCACGAAACAGGCCGGCCAGCGCCAGCGCGGTCGAGGCCTGGGTGCCGTTGATCAGCGCCAGTCCTTCCTTGGCAGCAAGCGTCACCGGCTGCAGGCCTGCGCGCTTCAGCGCTTCGGAGCCCGACAACCGTTCGCCCTGATAGAAAGCTTCAGCCTCACCCATCATAACGGCAGCCATGTGGGCGAGCGGCGCGAGATCGCCGGATGCACCGACCGAGCCCTTTTCCGGGATCAGCGGGATCACCCCTTTGTCCAGCATGGCTTCGATCAGCCGCACGAGCTCAAGCCGTACGCCTGACGCGCCACGGCCGAGCGAAACGAGCTTTAAGGACATGATCAGCCGGACGATGTTTTCGCTCAAGGGCGCGCCGACACCGCAGCAATGCGACAGAATCAGGTTGCGCTGCAGCTTTGCCGTATCGGCGGCATCGATCTTGATCGAGGCGAGTTTGCCGAAACCGGTATTGACGCCGTAGACCGGCTCGTTACCGGCGGCGATCGCCGCGATGCGGGCCGCAGCTCTTTCAATGCCGGTATCGAAAGTCCGGTCAAGGGCAACAGGCTCGCCGGTCCAGTAGATCCTGGCGAGATCGGACAGCGGCACTGCGCCGGGATGAAGGGTTATGGTCATGAAAGGCCCCTGCTGTTGCTTGGCGTGTTCACGCTCAAATCTTGTGTTCTGATGGGAAACCGATTCCCACTTTTCAGTCCGATGCTTTAGTTGCCGCGATAGACCCGCCGATAGAGCGGATTGGAGCCCATGCGGTAGACGAGTTCGGCCGGTCTCTCGATGTCCCAGATCGCGAAATCGGCATATTTTCCGGCCTCCAGCGTGCCGACATCGGAGAGGCGGTCAAGTGCGCGGGCTGCCTCCCGGGTTACGCCCGCCAGGCACTCTTCTACCGTCAGGCCAAACAGGGTGGCGCCCATGTTCATGGTCAAGAGCAGCGAGGTGAGCGGCGAGGTGCCGGGGTTATTGTCAGTCGCCAGCGCTATCTTGGTGCCGGCTTCGCGAAAGAGATCGACCGGCGGCTTCTTCGTTTCGCGGATGAAATAGAAGGCACCGGGCAAAAGCACGGCAACGGTGCCGGCCTTGGCCATCGCCTCGGCGCCGGCAGCATCGGTATATTCCAGATGATCGGCCGACAGTGCCCGGAATTCGGCGGCAAGGGCGGCGCCCGAGAGATTGGACAACTGGTCCGCATGCAGTTTTACCGACAGCCCAAGCGCTTTTGCTTCTTCGAAAACCTGGCGGATCTCGGCAGGCGAAAAAGCGATGCCTTCGCAGAAGCCGTCAACAGCGTCGACGAGGCCTTCTTCACGGGCTTTATGTAAGCCAGGAAGCACGATGTCGCGCAGGAAATCGCCATTGCGGCCCTTGTAATCCACCGGTGTGGCATGCGCGCCGAGATAGGTGGTGGTGACGGAAACGGGGCGCGCTTCGGCAAGCTTGCGGGCGGCGCGCAACATTTTCAGCTCGTCTTCGACCGTCAGGCCGTAGCCGGACTTGACCTCAACCGTGGTGACTCCCTCAGCAATCAAGGCATCCAGACGCGGCAGGGTCTGGCGCAGCAGATCGCCCTCCGTTGCCGCGCGAACCTGGGTGACCGAGGAAACGATGCCGCCGCCGGCTCGGGCAATCTCTTCGTAGCTGGCGCCCGCCAATCGCAATTCGAATTCATGGGCGCGGTTGCCGGCATGGACGAGATGGGTGTGGCAATCGATCAGGCCCGGCGTAATCCAGCGACCCTCGCAATCGAAGGCTTCGGCAGCGTGACGGTCGGCTGCGGGAATATCGGCCAGAGGGCCGGCATAGGCGATACGCTCGCCGCGCACCAGAATGGCGCCGTCTTCGACGAGGCCAAGTCCCTGTAAGCGCGGATCAAGCGTCGCCAGCCGCGCATGGGTGAAAATGCGGTCCCTGTTCGCCATGCTGCATCCCTTATTATCCGGTCGGGGCGGCATTGCTCCCGACCGATTTTCCTATTATGTATATACTTAATGAGACGCAGGCAAGATGAAAAAAGGGGAAGGCGATGACGGTTCTCTACGCGAAGCAGGCGCTGCTGCCTGAGGGCTTTGTCCGCGACGTGCGGTTGACCCTCTCGGGACGGACGATTGAGGCAGTCGAGACCGGTGCTGCGCCTGAAGCGGGCGACGAACTTCATGACATGCTGCTGCCAGCCATGGCGAACCTGCACAGCCACGCCTTTCAGCGCGGCATGGCGGGTCTCGCTGAATTGCGCGGGCCGGATAGCGATAGTTTTTGGAGCTGGCGCACGGTGATGTATCGTTTCGCGCTGACCATGAGCCCGGATCAGATGCAGGCGATTGCCGCCCAGCTCTATGTGGAAATGTTGGAAGCTGGTTTTGGCCGGGTCGGAGAGTTTCATTATCTGCATCACGACCGCGATGGCCGGCCTTATACCAACCGGGCGGAAATGGCCGAGCGCATTGCCGGTGCCGCGGATGAGACCGGCATCGGTCTGACGCTGCTGCCGGTGTTCTACGCCCATTCCGGCTTCGGCGGCCTGACGCCCAATGAGGGGCAGCGACGGTTCATCAACGATCTCGATGGCTTTTCGGCCCTGCTCGAAGGCGCCCAAAAGGTGGCGTCAAGCCTGCCGGGTGCCGTTGTTGGCATCGCCCCTCATAGCCTGCGCGCCGTGACGCCAGAGGAGTTGACTGCTCTGCAGCAGCTCACTTTCGATGGACCCGTCCATATCCATGTCGCCGAACAGGTGAAGGAAGTGGAAGATTGCATTGCTTGGTCCGGCAAGCGGCCCGTGCAGTGGCTGCTGGAAAACGCGGATCTTTCGCCCCGCTGGTGCCTGATCCACGCGACGCACATGACCGATGACGAGACGGTGCGGATGGCCAGAAGCGGTGCGATTGCCGGCCTTTGCCCTGTTACGGAAGCCAATCTCGGCGATGGTACCTTCAATGCCAGCACATTCCTGGACGCGGGTGGCCGTCTCGGGATCGGGTCCGATTCCAATGTGCTGATTGGCCTTGGCGATGAATTGCGCCAGCTGGAATATTCCCAACGGCTTGCCCACCGCGCCCGCAATGTCATTGCAGCACCTGGCGGCTCGACGGGGCGGCGTCTGTTTGACGAAGCGGCAGCCGGCGGGTCGGTGGCCTTGATGCATGACAGCGGGCTTGGAGCCGGCAAGCCGGCCGATCTGGTAAGCTTCAAGCCGCGTCACGACCTTGGCTATGCCGGCGAACAAGTGCTTGATGGCTTCATCTTTGGCAACAGTGCCGCGGTGGATTGCGTTTGGGTGGCGGGCGTTAAGCAGGTCGAAGCCGGCAGGCACAAGGCGCGTGAGCGGATCGGCGCGCGTTTTGCGGCCGCCATGCGGGACGTGATGGCGGCGTTTTAGCCTTTCCGCGCCGCTGCATAGCGATTGACCGGCATCGACAGCCCCAAATTCTCCCGCAAGGTCTTGCCCTCGTATTCGTCGCGGAACAATCCGCGACGGCGCAGTTCCGGCAGCACGAGCCTGACGAAGTCGTTGAGGCTGGCGGGCAGGGTCGGCAGCATCAGGATAAAGCCGTCGGCGGCACCTGCTTCGAACCACTCCTCCATGAAATCGGCGATTTCGCCTGGCGTGCCGGTGATACCGTTGCCGGTGCTCTTTTCGGCGTAGAAGCGGATCAGCTCGCCGACCGTATGGCCTTCCAGAATGAAATCCCGCAGCCATTCAAACATGGCCTTCGAGCCCTTCGGCTCGCTCGGCAGCCGGTCGAGCGGGAAGGGTTTGTCGAGCGCGACGCCGGACAGATCAGCTTCGAGAAACTCGCCAAGCATCCAGCGGCCGACATCCGGATGCAGATTGTCGATCAGGAAGTCTACCTTGGCCTGGGCCTCTGCCTTTGTCTCCCCGACATTCACGACAAGGCCGGGCATGAGTTTCAGGTCACTTGTGGAACGGCCGTACTTGGCCATGCGGCCTTTGATGTTCTCGGCAAAGGCCTTGTTGCGCTCGAGATTGGAGGCGAGGCTGAACACGATCTCGGCAGTGCGGGCGGCGAGTTCCATGCCGGCTTCCGAGCCACCTGCCTGGGCAATGACCGGACGGCCCTGCGGTGAGGCGGCGATGTTGAGCGGTCCGCGCACCTTGAAATGCTTGCCCTTGTGGTCGAGCGTGTGCAGCTTGGTTTTGTCGTGGTACAGGCCGTTTCCCTTGTCGAGCACCAGCGCATCCGGCTCGAAACTGTCCCAGAGGCCGAAGACGACATCGACGAATTCCGAACCTCGCTCGTAGCGCTCCGCGTGCGGCGGCAGGCCCTCGAAACCGTAGTTGTAGCCGGTCTCGTCATGGTCTGATGTCACAACATTCCAGCAGGCCCGGCCGCCGCTCAAATGATCGATCGAGGCGAAGATCCGGGCGATGTTGTAGGGCTCGTAATAGCTGGTGGAGGCGGTGGCGACAAAGCCGAGCTTTTCCGTGAGCACCGACAGCGCCGAAATCAGCGACAGCGGCTCGAAACGGTTCATCTTGGTCGGTGAGCGCGCCAGCGCATCGGCATCGCCGACGGCAGCGGCGGGCGAATCCGCCAGGAACATGAAATCGAATTTTGCGGCTTCCGAGATCTTCGCCACGTTCAGCAGATGGTCGATCTTGTTGGCACCATGCACATCCGCCTCCGGATGGCGCCAGGCGGCGGGGTTGAAGCCGAAGGTGTAGACAAAGGTTCCGAGTTTCAATTTGTCCTGGCGGGCCATGGTCTGTTTCTCTTCGATCAGGCGGCATTGGGCCGTTGCGATGGGGTGAAGCGAGCCGTCAGCGCGTGCTGGCCGCCGGGATAGGTGAGCCGCACCTGGGTGACGGTTTCGTCCAGGCGCCAGGTCTGGCGCTCGACAACAAGAACGGGCACTTCAGGGGCGATATGCAGTAGATTGGCTGCCGTGGGGCTGGCGGCCTCGGCAGCGATTCTGTGTTCGGCGGCATTCCACGGTACATGGTCGAGCAGCCAGGGGCCGGGGGCGAGGTCGGCGAAATCGGCCTCAGCCGCCTCGGGCACGATGGAGAGGTTGATCAACCGCTCCTCAAGGCAAAAAGGCCTGTCGCCAGCATAGTGCAAACAGGTGACGGCGAGCAGCTTGCGGCGCGGCGGCAGTCCAAGCGCTGACAGTTCCGTCTTGCTGGCCGCTCTTGCCGTGCGCGCCAGGATATCGTGGCGGTAGGCCAGATCCAGCGCCTCGACCTCGTCTCTGATGTCGTAGATTTCAAGAATGGCGCTTTGCGAATTCTGCGGCATGACGATGCTGCCGGTCTTGCGCCGGCGCAGCACCAGGCCCGCGCGGGCAAGCTGGGTCACCACCTTGTTCACGGTCATGCGCGAGCAGCCATAGTCCTCTGCCAGCACCTGCTCGGATGGGATCTTGTGGCCGGGCGGCCAGCGGCCCGACAGGATATTGTCCTCGATATCCTCGAGAATGCGCTGGTGCAGCGATTTCGATGCTTGTGTCGCTGATGTCATCGGGGCTGATCCGTCACATCATGCCAGCATCGAGGCGCCGCGATCCAGATAGGTATCGAGGAATTGCTCGAGGCGCGGATGGCGGGGCTTGGCGAAGATCTCCGTCGGGGTACCGGTAAACAACAGCTTGCCCTGATCGAGAAAGCTGATTTCGTTGCCAACGGTCGCGGCAAAGCCGATCTCGTGGGAGACGACGACCATGGTCATGCCTTCGGCTGCGAGATCGCGCATGACGTTCAGCACTTCGCCGGTCAGTTCCGGATCGAGCGCCGAGGTCGGTTCGTCGAACAGCATGATTTTCGGCTGCAGCGCCAGCGCCCGGGCAATCGCGACACGCTGCTGCTGGCCGCCTGACAGTTGCGAAGGATAGTGCCCGGCGCGGTTTTCCAACCCGACTTTCTTCAATTGTGCCATGGCCTGGTCCTCGGCCTCGCGCTTTGGCAGCTTGTGCACCGTCTTCAGTGCTTCCGAGACATTGCCGAGTGCGGTCATGTGCGGCCAGAGATTGAACTGCTGGAACACCATGCCGATCTTGGAGCGCACGGAGCGGATCTGGGCTGCGGGCAGGCGCTCGCGCTGGCCATCCGGCTTTTCGAAAAAGCCGAGTGCCTCGCCATTGACTGTTATCATGCCTTCGCTGGCTTCTTCCAGAAAGGCCATGCAGCGCAGCAGCGTGCTTTTGCCGGAGCCTGACGGGCCGATCAGGCAGGAGACCTTGCCTTCCGGTACTTGCAGATTGATGTCCTGTAGAACGGTGGCGGTGCCGAAGCGCTTGACGAGCCGGCTAACAGAAATGGCGGGTAGCGTCATGGCGCGGCGAACCTCAGTTTGTTCAGGCGGGTCTCGGCCATCCGGCCTGTCCAGGCGGCGGCCTCGACGATGACCCAGTAGATGACGGCGAGCACGAAGATTGCCTCCAGGAAGGCATATTGCTGCGAGCCAATAGCACTGACGGTCGCCGTCAATTCCGGCACCGTGATAATAGACAGGACGGCGGATTCCTTTAGCAGGATCACCGCCAGATTGACGAAAGGCGGCAGGACAATCAGCGCCATCTCCGGCAGCAGGATACGGCGAACAATCTGAAAGCGTGAAAGCCCAAGGCATTCGGCCGCCTCCACATGCCCATGCGGCACGGCGGCAAAGCCGGCGCGGAAAATTTCCGAGCAATAGGCAGCGGCATAGATGGTCAGGCCGATCAGCCCGCAGGGGATCGGGTCGAGCGACAGGCCGACATAGGGCCCGCCATAATAGACCAGAAAGATCTGGATCAGAAACGGCGTGCCGCGCAGCACTTCGACGGCAAGACCGAGTGGCAGGTCGAGGAGCCTGCCGCCATAGCGGCGGCCGGTGGCGACAAGAAAGCCGAGGGCTGCGCCAAGCAGCATGCCGACGATCCAGATCCACAGCGTGGTCAGCGCGCCGGACGCGATTTCGGGCAGATGGTCGAGGATGACTTTGGGATCGAAGATCATCGGCTGGCTCCCGACCCCGCGGGCAAGGCGCCTGGCAGGTGGCGCTCGCTGAAACGGCCGATCAGCGCCATGGTCCAGCAGATCACCAGGTAGATCAAGCCGGCACTGGCAAACAGCGGGATCGGTAAATAGGTGGAGGAAGCAAGATCCTGCGACATGCGTGTCAGCTCGACAATGCCGACGACCGACACCAGCGACGAGGATTTGAGGATCATGATCGCCTCGTTGACGAGCGCGGGAAAGGTCAGGCGGAGCGCAATCGGCAGCTTGATGCGCAAGAAGGTCTGGCGGGCGGAGAAGCCGGCCATATCAGCTGCCTCGACCAGACCAGGCGCAACGCTCTCAAAGCCACCGCGCAGGTTTTCCGCCTGGTAGGCGGCGGTGCAAAGCGAGAGGCCGATAATGGCTGCGACCACGCTTGGCACGTTGATACCGATGAAAGGCAGGAGATTATAGATCAGCAGCAATTGGACGAGGAGCGGCACGCCGCGAAAGAAGCTGACGAAGAGCCGCGTGGGTACCGTGAACAGCGCTTTGCCCGACAGCATGGCCGCGCAGAGCAACACGGCAAGCGCAAGGCCCGCGGCAATCGACACGAGGCTGATGCCGAGCGTCCATCCGGCGGCCTTGACCAGCAGAAAGAAGAGTTTGAATGACATCGGCCGCTATGTCCGCCCTGTAATCGGAAAAGGAAGGCGCTGAGCCGCGCCTTCCTCCGACATTCCTATCAAAATGCGGGATCCTTGACGCTATCAGGCGTATCGAACTTGGTGCCGAACCATTTTTCCTGGAGCTTTGCCATGCGGCCATCGCCCTTCATCTTGATCAGGGCAGCGTCGACGGCATCGATCAGGCTGGCGTGATCGGCGTCCTTGGTGCCGATAAAGCCGAAATAGCTCTTCTTGCCGAAGGGCGGCAGCACCACTTCGAAGGCGCCGTTGCGCTGCTTGGCGACGAAGGCGATGTTGGGCAGAGAATTGGCGACGGCCACAACGCGGCCGGCCGCCATATCGGCATATGCGTCGTTGAAGGAGACATATTCACGCACGTCGATCTTCTTCGGCAGCGTTGCCGAAAATTCCTGCAACTGGGCGAGCTGTGCTGTCGCCTTGCCGACGCCGACGGCCTTGCCGGCCAGATCTTCCGGCTTGGTAATGGTCTTGTCGCCGGCCTTTTTCAGGATGGCAACGGTCGCTTCGGCAATCGGCGCCGTGAAGCGGTAGCGCTCCATGCGAGCCTTGGTGATGGTGGCGGGACCGGCGACGATATCGAACTTACCAGCTTCAAGACCGGGCAAAACGCCATCCCAGGGCAGGGTGACCCATTCGATCTTCACGCCCAGTTCTTTGCCGATTTCATCGAACAAGTCGACGTTGAGACCAACATGATCACCGGCATCGATGAAATCGAAAGGCGCAAACGCGGTCTCGGTGCCGACCTTCAAGGTGCCGCCGGCCTTGATCTTGGCCAGGGCGTCTTCGGCATGGGCCGAAAGGCTCGCGCCAAACAGCATGGCGGCCCCAAGCGCTGCCTTCAGGAACAGTCTTTTCTGCATCGCGATTTCTCCAGTTGCCCGTTCCGCCGAGTTTTCTCAGGCGGATTTCCCCTTAGCCGTTGATCGGCTTTTGACTATACAAATAGAGCGGGGAAGGGGGCGACTGTCAATGCTATTGTGCATCAAAAGTGCATGCTTATTTTATAAGCACGCACCTCCGATATGTCGAGGAAAAAGCGGCGGCTTGCGCGTGATTACGCCAGATCGATGACGTCGACGGTGATGTCTGCCGGTCGCGAAGCTTCGATCACCAACCTGCCGTTGGGAAGGTCGTTGCCATTCAATTTCCAGGCGATGCCAGCTTCATCCAGACCGTAATGGACCCAGCGCTCCCGAAGGCGCTCTTCAAGGACATCGAGTGGCGGACCCACAAACAGCGTGAGGTCAAAACTGCTCGCGAGTCTTGTCCATGGCGTGCGGTTCAGAAGCAGATAATTACCTTCAACCAGGATGAAGCGCGTTTCGGGCGAAATCGGCCGGGCCGAGGCGATCGCAAGCTCGCGCGAGCGGTCGAAGACCGGAACCAGCACTTCCTCATCGGCGCGCCGTACTGCGGTAACGATATCGAGAAAGCCGCGCACGTCGAAGGTCTCAGGAGCGCCCTTGCGTTTCAGCAGGCCGCGCTCTTCAAGAATGCCGTTGTCCATGTGAAATCCATCCATTGGAAGGATCTCGGCGCTTTCGCCCTTGGCGATCAGCGCGGCGCGAAGTGCTTCGGACAGGGTGGATTTGCCGGCGCCGGGTGGGCCGGCGACAGCCAGCATGAAACGGCTGGCCCCTTGGGCCAGCCGGATAACGTCATCGGTGAGCGAAGCGACGGAGACCGTCATGCGGCCATCACTTCCGCCGGGGCCTCCTTGGCGCCGGTCATGAAGGCAACAGCATCCGACATGGTGTAATCCTTCGGATTGATCACGCAGAGGCGACGACCGAGCCGGTGGATATGGATGCGGTCGGCCACTTCGAACACATGCGGCATATTGTGCGAGATCAGCACGATCGGCATGCCACGTGAGCGCACGTCCTGGATCAGTTCCAGCACGCGACGGCTTTCCTTGACGCCGAGCGCTGCCGTCGGCTCGTCGAGGATCACCACTTTCGAGCCGAAGGCGGCAGCACGGGCCACGGCAACGCCCTGACGCTGACCGCCAGACAGGGTTTCAACCGCCTGGTTGATGTTCTGGATGGTCATCAGGCCGAGTTCCGACAGCTTGTCGCGGGCGAATTTTTCCATCGCCGGCTTGTCGAGAGCGCGGAAGACGCTGCCCATGATGCCTGGCTTACGGATTTCGCGACCGAGGAACATGTTATCGGCAATCGACAGGGCCGGCGACAAAGCCAGGTTCTGATAGACGGTTTCGATGCCGGCCTTGCGCGCGTCGATTGGCGAGCGGAAGTTGATCTGCTGGCCTTCCAGCTTGATCTCGCCTTCGTCAGGCGTAACAGCACCGGAAATCGCCTTGATCAGCGAGGACTTGCCCGCGCCATTGTCGCCGATCACGGCGAGGATTTCGCCGGGATAGAGGTCGAAATCGGCACGGTCGAGAGCGGTGACGCGGCCATAGCGCTTCACGAGGCCACGGGCGGTGAGAATAGGGTCCTGAGCCATTAGCCTGCTACCTTTCTGATCCATTGGTCGATTGCCACAGCAGCGATGATCAGCACGCCGATCAACATATAGGTCCACTGCGGGTCGGTGCCGGCCATGCGCAGGCCGAGCTGGAAGACGCCGACGATAAGAGCGCCGAACATCATGCCGAGGATGGAGCCACGGCCGCCGAAAAGCGACATGCCACCAATGACCACGGCGGTGATCGATTCGATATTGGCAAACTGGCCGGCGGTCGGAGAAACCGAACCGATACGGCCTATCATCGCCCAGCCACCAAGCGCGCAGATCAGGCCAGACAGCGTATAGACCGAGATCAGCATGCGCTTGACGTTGACGCCCGACAATTCGGCAGCAGCCGGATCGTCGCCGACCGCGTATAGATGACGGCCCCAGGCGGTGTTGTTCAAGACATACCAGAGGACGGCAACCAGCACGGCGAGCGCGATGACGCCATAAGTAAGCACTGCGCCGCCGACGCGAATATTCTCGCCAAAGAGCTGCAGGATCGGTGCATTGGTAACCAGATCTTGCGAACGAATGGTTTCATTGGCCGAGTAAAGGAAGTTCGACGCCAGTACGATCTGCCACATGCCGAGTGTCACGATGAAGGGCGGCAGCTTGATGCGGGCGACGAGGACGCCGTTGATGAAGCCGCAAAT
>Ga0308163_10003378_pt1 | contig 13441 bp, 10 predicted proteins | sample PhyTR1_FD_201037 | JGI IMG/M metagenome (GOLD analysis project Ga0308163, IMG submission 201037) | Phyllosphere microbial communities from UC Gill Tract Community Farm, Albany, California, United States - DLSLT.R1 | ecosystem: Host-associated > Plants > Phyllosphere > Unclassified | place: USA... | reverse complement strand
AACTGCTGCCGGGCGCTGGCTCCGTCGACCGTCGCCGCCTCGTAGAGGTCCTTGGGGATCCCCTGGAGCCCTGCGAGCAGGCTGATCATGTAGAAGGGGTAGCCGGCCCAGATGTTGATGAAGGTCACGGCGAACAGCGCGGTCGACGGCGAGGACAGCCACTCGACGTTGTGGTCGATGATCCCGGCGAGGTCCAGCAGGTAGTTGACGACGCCGTTGGGGTTGAGCATGAGGCGCCACAGCACCGCGATGATCGCGACGGTGAACAGCCACGGCAGCACGTAGATCACGCGGAACAGGGCCTTGACCTTGTTGCCGAGCAGCTTGGTGTTGAGCAGCATCGCGAAGCCGAGCCCGAGCAGCAGGTGGGCGACGACGCTCGAGCCCGTGAACACCAGGGTGTTGCGGACCGCGACGAGGAACGTCGGGTCGGTGAGGATGTCGACGTAGTTGCCGATCCCGACGAACACCGGGTTCTTGTTGGTGATGACGTTGTCCATCAGCGAATAGCTGATGACCATGATGATCGGCACCAGCAGGAGCACGATCATCAAGATGCCTGTGGGCGACAAGAACGCGTAGGGGACGAGGGCCCTCTTGAGGGACTTCCTCCGTCGCGGTGTCGGCGCGACCTCCGTCGACCGGTCGAGACCGGTCTTCGCGTCACGGTCTGCGAGTGCAGGCCTCATGGCGCTTCCTCCTCAGGTTTGCGGTCGCGCCGCCGGGTTCAGGGGGGTTCCCCCGACGGCGCGACCTGCTAGATACCAGGAACGGTCTAGAACTCAGCCGTCCAGGCGTCTTGCGACGCCTGCAGCATGTCGTCGACCGACTGGTCACCGGTGAGTGTCTTCTGCAGCTGCTCGTCGAAGAGGCGCATGAGCTGCTCTGCGACGGGGAGCCCGACGAACTCGTTCGCGGGGTACCCGGACTTGTAGATCTCGAAGGCGGCCGCGAAGGTCTCGTCGTCTTCCACGAAGTCGGGTACGGAGGTGGTGTTGCCGGGGAAGGCGTTGGCCATGGACGAGAGGTCCGAGTTGGTCTTCTCGCTCATGAGGAAGTCCACGAGCTTCCAGGCCTCTTCTTTGTGCTCGGAGTTCTCCGAGACGCCGATGCCCCACGACGCGTACGGGATGCCCCGCTCGCCTGTGAAGTCGTCTTCAGCGGGGACCGCTGAGACGGAGAAGTTGAGGTCGGGGTTGGACTCGCGGATGAGGTTGATGTGCGCGAGGGAGTCGATCATCATGCCGACGCGGCCGTTGGTGAACTCTTCGACCTTGTCCTGCTCCTTCATGGTGAGGGAGCCCGGTGCGACGACGCCGGCGTCCCAGAGGGACTTGACGTAGTCGACCGCGGAGGTGACGTCGGGGTTGGTGAGGTCCGGCTTGCCGTCGGCGAGCATCGTGCCGCCCGAGGCCCAGGCCCACGACATGACGTCGTTCTGGATGCCGTTCGGCGCCTCGAGGGACAGCGGGACGATCCAGCCGTAGGTGTTGTCGCCGAGGGCGGTGACGGCCTCGGCCGCCTCCGTGAACTCGGTGCGGGTCGACGGCGGGGCGTCGACGCCGGCCTGGGCGAGGAGGTCGTCGTTGGTGAACATCGGGTAGACGAAGTTCACGACCGGGATCATGTACGTCGAGCCCTCGATCTGCACCTGGCTCGCGAGCTGGCTGTCGTCGTACTTGGCGTCCGTCATGAGCTGGGACATGTCGGCGAGCGCGCCCTGCTTGGCGAAGTCGCTCACCCACGCACCGTCGAGACCGACGACGTCGGACATGGTGCCTGTCGCGGCTCCGGCGACGACCTGCTCCTTGGTGGAGGCGTAGGGGCCGCTGAGGAGCTCGACCTTGATGCCGGGGTTCTCGGACTCGAAGGTGTCCATGAGGGCCCGGAGCTCACCCTCGGGGAGCTCGGGCTCCCACCACTGCGCGAACTCGATGGTGACGCTGCCGTCCGCCGAGGCGTCGTCTCCGCCTCCCGAACAGCCCGCCGCGAGCAGTACTGCCATCGTCGCGGCGACAGCGCCGACGACCTTTGTCGAACGAGCGTCGTTGCTCATCTCTCTCCCATCAGACACGTGCTGGATTGCGCCGACTTCTGCGTCTTAGTGCACGATTAGCAGCACTGTAGGCGCGTCTCTGACCAGCCGTCAAGCAGTAGATGCCTGGGAAGTTGCTGAGATCGTGACGCAGGTCACCCGGTTTGGGCCGACTTGAGAGGCTCTGAACCGCAGATTCGTGCATGTGAGTGCGGTTTTCTTCGGCTCTTCGCGGCCAGGGACTCCCCAGAAGACGCATGGACGTGCTAGAAACGGGGGATGGTAGCCATCACAACGACGGGCAGCGATCGTGCCGGCACACCCCGCCGCTTCCCCGCTGGCCGCAAGGCAGAGCTCGCGGCATACGTCTCCGAGGCAGGTCAGGTGACCGTCGCGGAGATCGCCGAACGCTTCGACGTCTCCACGGACACGATCCGCCGAGACCTCGACCGCCTGGCCGAGGACGGACTCCTCGTGCGCACCCACGGGGGCGCGATGAGCAAGACCGCGCTCCCCCAGATCAACACCGGCTTCGACACCCGGCTCGGGTACCAGTCCGAGGCCAAGGAGAAGATCGGGGCCCTCGCCGCGACGCTGGTCGACGACAACTCTGTCGTCATGATCAACGCGGGGACCACGACCGTGGCGCTCGCGCGGGAGCTCAAGGACCACCGCGGGCTGACCATCGCGACCAACAGCCTGCGGCTGCCGCCCGAGCTGTCGACGGACTGCTTCCGTGGGCTGTACGTGTTCGGCGGGGCCGTGCACATCGCCGACCAGAAGACCATCGGACCAGTGAGCTTCCACTCGTCGACCGGCAATCACGACCTCGATGTGCAGTGCGATCTCGCTCTGCTGGGGGTGGGAGCGGTCTCAGCAGAGACGGGCTACTCCACGAGCAACCTCGAGGAGGCGACCATGATGAGCGAGATGATGGCGCGGGCTTCACGGGTGGCGATCTTGGCGGACTCGTCGAAGTTCGGGCGGAGGTTGTTCGCGCAGATCGCGAGCCTGGGGCGGGCGGACTACTTCGTGACTGATGCGGAGCCGCCGGCGGAGCTGGCGGGGGCGTTGCGGGAGAGTGGGGTCGAGGTGCTGGTTCCCTAGAGCACCGGGCAGCCCTGGGCGACCCGTCCGAAAACGGCTAGCCGCCCCCGAGCCGCACTATCGTTTTGCGGCCATCAACTCGTCACGCACGGCAAGCAGTTCCCGATCTGGCCGGTCCGCGCGCCGGAGGGGTAGCGAGATCTCGCGCCCATGCATCTCTTGGAGACCGTGCTTGAGCATGGGGCCGTCGACCTCGAGCAGGAGGTCTCGATCGATCTCCACGATGTAGTCGGCGGTGATGTTGAGCATCCCCTGGTCGTACGCAGCGTGATGGATCTTGCACAGTGCCAGACCGTTATTCGCGGTGGGCACGCCTCTCTCATGGGAGTCCGGGACGATGTGGGCTGCGTCGAGCAACGAACCGTGCTTCAGCTGACATACCGCGCACTGGACGTCGTACGCCACGAGGACGCGAGTCCTGAAGGCAGGTTGATGGAGACGTTGCTTCGCGAGGCGGACGGCGTACTGACGCTGCGGCGCAGAGAGGTCGCGGGCCCTCGGCATGAAGGTGAAGGACTCATCGAGGGCGATGAGGAAGGCGCTCTCTTCGGGCACGTCATCGACCACGTAGACCGGCGCGATCGGCGTGTAGATGTTCTTGACCTCTTTGCGGAACAGGATCAGTGGCTGACCGCTCTCGATGGCATTCCGCAGTTTCCGGTTGTCGCCGCCCCAGGGGTCCCCGGTCCGGTATGCGTAGTGGAGAAGACCATCCTCGGACTCGGTGTCGTCGTACGGCCCACTCACGGACGACACGATTGACAGGGTCGAGGAGAACGCCTGGGGGTTACGGATCCCTCGTGAGTAATCGATGATTGGCATGTCCGTGCCATCGATCTCAAAGTTCAGAAGTTCGTGTCGGTGGAGGAAGCCACCGTTGGCCTCCGCTCGCTGGTGAACCCACTCGATGATCCGTAGCCTCAGCGCTGTCTCGAGGGGTGTGTCCATAGCCGAAGTTGATCATCTTCAGGAGGTTGACGCAAAGGACTCAGTCGAACCGCGTGCTCCTGGTTGGCGCAGGACGAGGTATGACGTCGACGAGCTCGGGATCGTAGCCATCCAGATCCTCACCGTAGGCATCAACCCAGGGAGCCCACGCGGTCAGCCAATCGCTGGGATCGTGACATCCGTCAGCGTCGAGGATCAGCCCGGTAGGAGACTGAACACCGGCGTGCACCCATCCGGCGACTCCACCGTTATCCCCGATGACAACGACTGGCCACCCAGTGAGCGCGTGCAAGGCATCCGCTAGCAGTTCGCACTCTCCCTCGGTATAGACCTCACGGAGTCGTTCGGGTAGGCCTGGCCCGAGGTGGGTTGGGTCGGAGTGAGCATTCAGGACTACGGCGGCAGCCGCGAGCGCTAGCGCACGACGGTCCCCCTGCGGCTCGAAATCACCGGAGTCGCAGGGGGATCGCATGCACTGCACGGTACAGAGCTGCAGACCCTCAGGTCTGCGCCCGTCAACCAGATCTACTTGTCGTCAGCCTTCAGGTTCTCGATCGCCGCGTCAGTTTCCGCCGACTCGATGTTCTCCGCGACAGCTGCCTCTTCGTTGACCTCTTCCTCCGAGGCATCGCGAGGCTCGTCGGCGTGCGGGTTGACGTCCTGATCTTCCTTGAGGTTCACGGGGACCAGGGGCACGGGGTAGCCGCCCTGTCCACCGAATGCGTTGGTCGTCATGGTGTCCTCCTCAGCGTCGTTGCGGATCGGTCCTCTCTCATCCTCGCCGACGGTCGGAGTGCTCACATCTCGAGGACGACTCAGTCCTGTGGACGCGGAGCGTCAGGTCGAGCAGAGGGCAATGCTGCAACACCGATCCATCCGCGCCCAGCCCACCCACCTCAGCGGCACACCGTCGTGCCTATCCCACACCATCCCCAGTGCTCATCCTCCGCACCCCAGCCCCGCCCGAAACGCCCCACGTGCTCAACCCCACCCCCACCGCCCCTGAGCACCGCCCCTCCCGCCGCACCGTGAATTCATCGCACGACACGATGGAGGTGGGAACGATGTACCAGCTAGGAAGTGCTCAGACAGCACCGCTCCTCGCTGCAACGGGAGCCATGGCGACCGGGTACTACGCGGTCGGCGCGTGGACGTTGCTCGTCGCGGGGCTCGCGGCCCTCACGACGGGGCGTGTCCTCGCGCGCCGCCGGGCGGGACGTTCGTGAGCCGGGGCCTGGGCGCGACCACGCCGCGCGTGGTCGCGCTCGTGCCCGCGCACGACGAGGCGGACGCCCTCCCCGCGACGCTCGCGTCGCTGCGCGCCCAGACCCGCCCGGTCGACCGCGTGGTCGTCGTCTCGGACAACAGCACCGATGCGACGGTCGACGTCGCCCGTTCCCTCGGGGCGGACGTCGTGTGCACCGTGGGGAACACGGGCCGCAAGGCCGGAGCGCTGAACCAGGCGCTCGCGCTGATCGAGGCGGAGAACGTGCTGTTCCTCGACGCGGACACGTCGATAGCCCCGACCTTCGTGGAGGAGGGTCTGGCACTGCTCGACGCGCGTCCAGCCCTCGGTGCCGTCGGCGTGGTGTTCCGGGGCACGGAGCCGACGTCGGTCCTCGAGCAGCTGCAGCACAACGAGTACGAGCGCTATGCCGTGCAGATCGACGTGACGGGCCGCACCGCGGTCCTCACCGGGACGGCTGCGCTCGTCCGGACGGAAGCCCTCGCCGCTGTCGCCCGGGCACGCGGCGTGACCCTGCCCGGCCCACCGGGGGCGGTCTGCGACCCTGGGGCGATCACGGAGGACTCGGAGCTGACGCTCGCGCTGCGCACGCTCGGGTACGAGCTCGCCTCGCCGCTGAGCATGTCGTGCACCACCGAGCTCATGCCGACGCCCCGTGACCTGCACCGTCAGCGGGTGCGCTGGTACAAGGGCATGCTCGACAACCTGCGCGCCTACGGGCTGACGCGGGTCACCGCCCGGTACTACGGGCAGCAGGTCATGCTCGCTATCAGCACGCTCATGCTCATGAGCCTCGTGCTGCTCACAGCCCTGACCATCGTCACCGGGACCTTCCAGCTGGTGCCGTTCTGGCTGGGTGTCGGCGCGGTGATCGTCACCGAGCGGCTCGTGACGGTGTGGCGCGGCGGACTCCGCGGGCGGCTCCTGGCGGCGGCTGTGCTGCCGGAGCTCAGCTACAGCATGTTCCTCCAGCTCGCGTTCGTCCGGGCGTGCTGGCTCACCGCCACGTCGCGGGACGCCGGGTGGAACCACGTGCACCGGAGATGCCGGCCACCGCTCACCTCCCCGCCGAGAGTGCACCCAGTAGGTTCGACTCATGGGACTACAGCTCCGGACAGACCTGTCGCCAGCGGGATGGATCGTCCGGTCGACGGTCCCGTGGGATCTCCTGGTGACGTGGGGACCAGAGAGCTTCAGTTCGTACGCCCGCCTGCGCTACATCCCCGACCCTGTGAGGCCGGGTCAGGAGGAGGCGGACGCGACGCTCCCGGACGACCATGTGAGCGACCAGATGCAGGCACGTCGAGCGATCACGTTGCTCTCGGCCTTCACCTCGACCCCCGATCAGGCGTATTTCTGCTGGTGGGAAGGCGACCCGGACTACTCAGCGCCACCAGACCTTCCGCTGGTCACCCTCGAGCATCGCCGGTTCGCCCTGCTCAGCGGACGAGTGGCCGATGTCGGCGCATGGCCGTCCTCATCGGGTGGGTCTCTTCCTGCGTTCGCCTGGCCGGCAGACCGAGCCTGGTGCTTCACGAGCGACGTGGACCCGCACTGGGCCGGGATCGCCGGGAGCGACGAGGCGATCAGCGCCTTGGTCGATGATCCCCACCTCGACGTCGTGCGAGCCAGCTTCGGGGAGGCGGCTCCGTCGTTCTACTGAGTCGCTCGGGGCTCACCCTTGACTGACAGACAGCGGGGACGACCATCGTCGCCAGCCGAAGTACATGCAGCGAGTGGACGGGCGGTCCTGACTCCAGATTCAAGACCCAGGACATTCCTGGTTGATGGTTCACAAATGCTCTCTCTTCGCCGGCGCTTGTGTTACGGGACGGACAGTTCTGCTTCGCACGAACGTCTGGTCAATCACTGCTGCAGGGCGGCATGGCCTGCGGTACGGTTCCACTCATGTTCCAGCAGTCGCACTAGAAGTGGCCTCGCGTCTCGGCGCGATCCTGCCCTCAACTGTTAGGCAGCCCTGCAACCAGGGCTGCGGCTACTGCATGGAGAATTCCGATGAAGCTCGTTCGCCACGGCGCATACATACGCGTCCTCCGCCACCCTCGCACGACGTCGACCTTTCTGATCTCTCTGGTCGGCAGATCCGCATACGCGCTCGTCTTCTTGCCGCTCTTCTTCTCGGCCCAGAGTGCTTCGTCATCTATCGCGTTCGCCGGAGTCGCCGTGGCGACGTACGGAGCTGGCGCAAGCTTCCTCGCACCGGTCCGGGCATGGTTCATCGATCGCTACGGGGCAAGGTCGGTCCTGAGCGTCCTTGTCCTGAGCTTCAGCATGGCCCTCTTGCTTCTCGCTTACTCGAGCATGACTGCTGGCCCGACGTGGATGATCCTGGTATTCGCCGGCCTTGGGGGTGCGGTCGCGCCGCCGCTCGGTCCGACGATGCGTGTGGCGTGGGGCCGTCTGCTCCAGGACCCGGAGGATCGAAAGACTGGTCTGAGTCTCGATGCCGTGGTCGAAGAGCTGCTCTATCTCGCCGGACCGGCTGCTGCGGGTCTCCTGCTCGTGTGGTTCAGCCCCGGTCAGGCACTGCTCCTGCCCGCGGTCCTTGTCGCGATCGGCGGCATCGTGTTCGCCAACACCAGCGTCGTATCGCAGATGTCGGGCGACGCCCCCTCCACACACCGCCGGCCACGTGAGCGCTCGCTCATCCTGCGGTCGGAGTTCGCAGGCGTCCTGGTTCCAGCGCTCGTAGCAGGTGGCACCGCAGGGCTGATCAGCATCGCCGTCCCCGCCGCAGCTGAGGCCTTGGGGAGCACGGCGTCTGTCGGTCTTGCTCTTGGTGTGTTCGCCGGGGGGAGTGCGGTCGGTGGGCTCGTCTACGGCATGGTCACGATCCCTGCTTCGCCGGCACGTCAGCTGACGCTCCTGAGTGCCTTGTTCGTCATCACCACGTCGTTGATCGCCGTCGCCGACGGCCGTCTGACGCTCATGATCATCCTGGGATGTGCAGGGCTCTTCTTCTCACCGGTGATGATCGTCGCCTACCTCGCGGCCCCTGCGCTGGCTGACCAGCATCAGCAGAACGCAGCGACGACGTGGGTCAACACAAGCCACAATCTCGGTTCGGCCGCCGTCAGCGCCACCGCCGGGATCTTGATCGAGAGCTTTGGAACTCCGACGAGCGTGGCGCTGATCTGCGGCTCAGCTCTGCTGCTCGTGGTCCTGAGCTCTGCGCTCGTGACGTGGCGCGGGGTGCCGGACGTCAGGACGGCCGACCTCGAGCGTCAACCCGGTTCGCCCGGGGTCAAGAGCTAGGTCACGCTCGCCATTCCTCTGAGGTTCGTCCAGTACGGACCAGCGCGTATCGGCCGTGCGGGACGCTGCTTCCGCACGGCCGACGCGCATGCCACCTCGTCGTGGGCAGCAAGTGGTGACTGGTGTCAGCCGACAGTGCGACCCACCAGCTCCGCGAGTGCCTGGTCCCGCGCGAACACCGGGATGACATCAAGCGGAGCCTCAACCTCGACCCACGCCCCACCGTCGAACCGCTCCCCCGTCGCCAGCGACGTCCAAGCTGCCCCAGCCGGCAGGTACACCCGCCGCGTCCGAGCCCCAGCCTCCAACACCGGCGCCACCAGCAACGAAGGCCCGTACAAGAACTGATCCGACACGTCCCACGCCGCAGCATCCTCCGGGAACTCGTGGAACAGCCCCCGCATCACCGGCTGCCCGTCGACGTGCGCAGCCTCCATCAATCCCCGTGTGTACTCGCGCATCTCCTCGCGCAGGTGCACGTACCGCGACAGGATCTCGTAGACCTCGTCCCCGTAGGACCACAGCTCGTTGTCCGCCCCGGAGTTGCACCGCCGCGACCCGTCAGCCGCGAGCACCTCGTGCGACGGCCCCCGGTCCCCGTGCAACCGCATCACGGGCATGAAGGTCCCCATCTGGAACCACCGCACGAGCAGCTCGTGGAAGGCGGGGTCGTCGACCCGCCCTCCCCCGAACCCGCCGATGTCCGTGGTGAACCACGGGATCCCCGCGACCCCCATGTGGATCCCGGCCGTGACCTGTCGCCGCATCGACGGGAAGGACGAGTGGATGTCTCCCGACCACACGAGCGCCCCGTACCGCTGCGACCCAGCCCACGCGCAGCGCACGAGGTTCACCGGGTCGCTCTGGCCGTCCTCGACCTGCCCGTCATACACAGCCCGTGAGAACAGCTGTGGATAGACGTTCCCCACCTCGAGCACCTGCCCGGCGTAGTACGAGTACGCGCCGAACTCGAAGAAGGCGTACTCCGGTTCTGCCTCGTCGAGCCAGAACAGCTTCACGCCCGGGTAGTTGACCCGCAGCTTCGCCCACAGCCACTCGCGGGCGGCAGGGTTGGTCACGTCGAGGAACCGGCTCGGACCCTCGAAGCTCATCTGGATGTCCACACCCCGGTTCGACCGCACCAGGTACCCGAGACGATCGAGCTCGGCGAAGTTCTCGGACTCGAGGGACACCTGCGGCCACACCGACACCATGAGCTCGATGCCCATCCCAGCCAGCTCGGCGACCATCGCCTCCGGGTCCGGCCAGAACTCGTCCTCGAACCTGAAGTCGCCCATCTTCGGCCAGTGGAAGAAGTCCGCGACGATCACGTCCATCGGCAGCCCGCGCCGGTGGTGCTCCCGCGCGACCGTGAGCAGCTCCTCCTGCGAGGAGTACCGCAGCTTGCACTGCCAGAATCCGAGACCGTGCTCGGGCATCATCGGCGCGTGCCCGGTGGCGTTCGCGTAGTTCCGGGCGATGTCGGTGGGTGTCCTGCCGGCTGTCACCCAGTAGTCGATCTGGGTGGTCGACTCGGCGACCCACTCGGTGCGGTTGGTCGCGAAGGTCGCGCGCCCGATCGCCGGGTTGTGCCAGAGGAAGCCGTAGCCCGCGCTCGACATGACGAACGGCACGGAAACCTGCGAGTTGCGGTGCGCGAGCTCGACGGTCGAGCCCTTGAGATCGAGCAGGTCTTGCTGGTACTGCCCCATGCCGTAGAGCTTCTCGTCGCGCGCACCGACCAACGACACCCGCGCCCGGTGCGTCCCACCGGGCAGCGCGTCGTAGTCGCGAGCCCGCAGCTTGAGCGCCCCACCGTCCTCCTCCTCCGCGAAGAGCAAGGTTCCACGTGAATCGAAGAACTCGAGCCGGCACCGCGACCGGCTGTACTGCGCCTGCCAGTCGTAGTACTCCCGCGCCGTGGCAACCACCCGGATCCCGCCGTGGGTGAGCGTCGCGACGTCACCGTCGACAGTAACGCTCACCCCGGACGAGGCCTCCTGCGGCAGCAGCGCCCAGTCGGTGTCGACCACCGGCCCGCCGAGCGCGGCGCGCACCCGCACCGAGTCGGGTCCCCAGGGTTCGATGACGACAGTCTCGCCGCTCCCCCGCCAGACGAGACGATCGGATTCGATGACGAACGCGTCAGACACGTGAGGTCTCCTTGCTGAGATCTGTGGTCGCACCCGCACCGTCGCGGGAGGGAGGAAGAGGAACCGCATCAGCCGACGCCCGCGGTAGCACGCCCGTCTGCCACACGTACCCGACGATCGCGAATGCCGGGGCGACGACCCCGAACACGATCCCCAGACCGGGCAGCAGGTAGTACAGCCCGAGCGCGACAGCGAGCACAGCGGCGCACATGAGCGCGAGCACAGGCCGCGCGATGGTCAGCACGGCGCTGCGCCGCAGGATCCGCCCGGGGCTCTCGGCGAAGTGCGCGTGCAGCACGAAGACCGTCGAGCTCATGACGAGCAGCAGCAGCGTGAGCAGCCACAGCACACCCTGGAGCGCGGGCCCCGCGACACCCATGTCGACGGCCCGGAGCAGCCGGTGGTCGTAGACGACCACCGCCCACCCCGCGGTGAGCACCACGCCGATGACGTTGGCGCTCACCAGCTCGGACCGCCACGCGTCGTGGAACTCCCGCCAGACGGACGGGCGGTCAGCCGCGCCGGCCCACCCGTCGGCCTCCATGCGGTCCCGCCGCAGCACCGCGAAGACAGCGGCTGTGGCCGGGTAGGCGCCGAAGACCACGGCACCGAGCAGCGTGTGGATGATCCACAGCAGCTGGAGGTACGCGAGCCGCAGACCGGCGTCGCCGATGCGGGTGTGCCACCCGAGGACGCGGTTCATCCCTTCACCGACCCGATCATGACGCCCTTCTCGAAGTACTTCTGCAAGAAGGGGTAGAGGATGATCACCGGCAACGTGGACACCACGATCACGCCGTACTTGATCTGGTCCGCGAACTGCTGCCCGTACCCGCCACCCGTGCCACCGGCCCCACCGGCACCGCCCGCGAAGGCGGTGTTCGAGATGAGGATGTCGCGCAGCACGATCTGCAGGGGCTGCTTGTCGTAGTCCCGGATGAAGATCAGACCCGTGAAGAAGTCGTTCCAGTGCTGGACGATGTAGTACAGCATGATGACCGACAAGATCGCCTTCGACAGCGGGATGGCCATCTTGAAGAAGAACTGGAAGTGGTTGGCCCCGTCGAGGGTCGCCGCCTCGTACAGCTCCTCCGGGAGGGAGTTCTCGTAGAACGCCCTCGCGATGATGAGGTTGTACACGTTGAGGGCCGACGGCAGGATGAACACCCACATGTTGTTGAGCAGGCCGATCTCCTTGTACAGCATGTACGTGGGGATCAGACCGCCGTTGAAGAACATCGTGAAGGCGAAGAACAGCATGAGCGGACGCCGTGCCGCGAAGTCGCGACGCGACAGCGCGTACGCCGCCGGGATCGTCACGAGCATGTTCACGGCCGTGCCGAGCACCGTGTAGATGAGCGTGTTCTTGTAGCCGTTCCAGATGCGGGCGTCGTTGAGGATCTGCTCGTACCCGAACCAGTTGATGCCCTTGGGGATGAACGACACGTCGCCCGACTGGACCAGCGCGGGGGCGCTGACCGAGGCGATCATGACGAAGTAGATCGGGTACAGCGTCACGAAGACGATGACCACGAGCGAGACCGTGACGAGGACCGTGAAGGCGATGTCGCCGGGCGTGCGGCTCCGGAGCCGTGTGAGCGTGCTCATGGGTTTCCCTTCACCACAGGCTCGTGTTGGAGACGCGCTTCGCGATCTGGTTGGTGATCACGAGGAACGCGAAGTTGATGGCCGTGTTGAACAGCCCGATCGCCGTCGAATAGCTGAACTGCGAGCCGATGATGCCGATCTTGTACACGTAGGTCGAGATCACCTCGGAGACCGGCAGGTTCAGCGTGTTCTGCATGAGGAAGATCTTCTCGAAGCCCGCGTTGAGCACGCCGCCCATGTTGAGGATCAGCAGCACGACCATCGTCGGCACGAGCGCCGGGAAGTCGATGTGCCGGATCACCTGGAACCTGTTGGCCCCGTCGATCCGCGCCGCCTCGTACAGCTGGGTGTTCACGCCGGCCAGCGCCGCGAGATAGATGATCGAGTTCCACCCGCAGTGCTGCCACACCTCGGAGATCACGTACACCGGCACGAAGGTGCTCGTACTCCCGAGGAAGTTGACCCCTTCGATGCCGAAGAACCCGAGGAACCGCGTGATGAGCCCCGTGCTCGGCGACAAGAACACCTGCAGCATGCCGACGATCACGACGATCGAGATGAAGTGCGGCAGGTACGTCGCGGTCTGCGTGAAGCGCTTGCGGCGTCGGCTGATCACCTGGTTGACGAGGATCGCGAGGATGATCGGCGCGATGAACCCGAACACCAGCGTGGTGAGGCTGATGGTCGCGGTGTTGCGCATGAGCGTCCAGAACTGGGGCGACTCGAAGAACTTGACGAAGTACTTCAGGCCGACCCACTCACCACCGGTCAGACCCTTGGTGAAGTCGAACTCCCGGAACGCCAGCTGGATCCCGTACATGGGCCCGTAGGCGAACAGCGCCGTGAACCCGATCGCGGGGACGAGCATGACCCACAGCTGCCACTGCCGGGAGAAGTGCCGCCTCATCCGCGGGCCGGCCCCGGTCGGCTTCCCGACGACGGTGATCTTCCCTGCCTTCGGGGGCTTGTCGAGCGTCAGTGCCATGACGCGCTCCTACTTCGACGCGATGTAGTCGTCGTAGTACTTCTGGTGCAGCTCGTCGTTCTGCGTCACGCCGAGGCCCTCGA
>Ga0308163_10003377_pt1 | contig 13441 bp, 25 predicted proteins | sample PhyTR1_FD_201037 | JGI IMG/M metagenome (GOLD analysis project Ga0308163, IMG submission 201037) | Phyllosphere microbial communities from UC Gill Tract Community Farm, Albany, California, United States - DLSLT.R1 | ecosystem: Host-associated > Plants > Phyllosphere > Unclassified | place: USA... | reverse complement strand
CTTTGCCGGGAATGCAGCCTGGATCTGCGCACGATCGGCAACATGCTCAACATCGTGATCCCATCACTGCAGCGCGAAGCGGCAGCGATTCGGGGCGCAGTGAGCGAATTTGCCGGGGAATTCCCTGAGCTTGAGCAAGACGCCGAACTGCTGGAGTTGGCAATACGCGCCGGACTCCAGCGCTGTTCGCCTCAGCCACACCAGCAAGAGCTGTTCGCAGCATGACGGACCTTTTCACTGATGCCCATCCAGAGCGGTGGGCATCGGGAAAATCACCGAGGGTAGGATGATGGCCTGCAAGATCTGCAGCTCAGGAAACACCACATCGTTCGGCGGTCAGACGCCGCACATCTACTGCCACGGATGCGGCGGCCATGAGTACGAAGGCCTGCTGATCGAAAAGAAAGACTGGGAGGATTGGATAAATGAGCGAGTTGATACCCCGAGAAGCCGCCCAGCAAATGCAGATGTTCAGCGTGACCGGCAGGCTGCCTTGCCCCTGGTGTAAGGGTGTGAAGCTCTGCCAGGTAACGCATGTTGCTGAAGGTGGAGTGCTGACGCCGATATCGCTCATCTGCGACACGTGCGGCGCATCAGGGCCGACCGCCGCCACTCACGAACAGATGGCCGCGCTCTGGGATGCACGCAACTGAACAACCAGCGCCACGACAGCCTGTCGTTAACTGCCCGATCCTCTCTATGAGAGCGCATCGGGGTGTGATCTACAGCGGAGCAAGGCACCTGACTCGTAATCAGACCAGCCACTGAGCACCGTCGACAAAGCGCGGCGGCAGGCAAAGCCAGAGGTGACGACCTCGCGTAGATCACACCCCGATGCGGACGAAACTGCGGCCTATAACCGCCCACCTGCATCACCATTCATTCCCAGTGCACTAACAACGGAGGGCTTCATCATGGACTAGCCAATAGCTGCCCGACGCCTCATGCGCCCGGCAGGCTTGTTACATACGAAGGTAAAAGCCCGGTTTCGACTGGGCTTTTTTACGCCTCGCCTCTACCCGTCAGCACTCCCCGGCGCCCATCGGCAAACAGCCGTGCGTGAGTGTTGAGCGAATACAGGTGAACCAAGTCTGGAGGCAATCATGGAACACGAAATAGTTGTTGAGGGGTTTGTCCTCCAGGTGGAGGTGACCCACTGCGTGAATGAGCCGCCGTGCTATGGCAGCTGGAACAGCGACTGGGACGCCCAGGGCGACCGGGAACTGGAGTTCAAGCTGGTGTCGGGCGTCTGCTACGACGAGGACGGTGTTCGGATGGATGTGCCGGACTATCAATTGCCGGTGCTGGCCCATCAGTACGGGCCGCAGATCACCGTGGCCCTTTGGCATGAAATTGATTCCCGCAAAAGCCGGGAAAGGCGGTGTGCAGCATGAGCCTCAGTGAGCATTCACCATCCCAGCACGACCTCGCTGTCGGCATGCTGGAAAGCTACATCGCACGGGTGATTGATCCCGAGTGCAGCCCGATAGCGGTCAAGGCTTCGGCCACCACCGCGATCCTGATCTTCCGCACCCTTGGCGTTATCAACGCTGCCGAGGATGTCCACTACACCGAGCGCCTGCACCGTATCTACGAGCGCAGGCAAGGAGAGGCGGCATGACCATCATCGCCGGATCATTCAAAGGTATCGCCGAGGCCCTGAGAAATCAGGGCTTCTTGTTTCTGGTAGACGTGAAATGGATCGAGCAGCCTTGCAAGTGTGCGGGCCGCTGGACTTGCAAGGTGGCGATGTGAGCATGCGCGATGAGTTTGAGGCTTGGGCCCTTGAAGGATGGGCGGAAGAAAGCCTGTCCAGGTTCTCGAATGGGGATTACTGCGGGCATACGCTGAATTTCTGCTGGATAGCATGGCAGGCCTCGAGGAAAGCCATAGTTATTGACCTTCCCACCGAGTACGACTGCTGCGGAGGGACCACCTCGTACGAAATCCGAGATATGGCAATCGAGGCTGTAAAAGAAAAGGGTCTGGGAGTCGCTAATGAATAAGTCAATGGATGTCCAGTTCGAAGCGTGGGCGCGGAAAATGTCCATGGATCTTGAGTATCGAAACATCCCCGGGGTCGGACAGTTTTACGAATGCCCAAGGACTCTACTTGCTTTTGAGTCCTGGCAAGCCTCCCGCGCAGCCATTGAGGTGGATTTGCCTAAGATTTTCGATAAGGAATGGGCAAACACTCACGCGGAGCGCTCAGCAATGCGCGAAGCAATCGGGTGGTGCAAGAAGCGAATCGAATCCATCGGTCTGAAGGTGAAGCCATGACCTCCTACCAAAGAGCCAAGCGCTACTGCTTCTGGCGCGGGTCTGCCATAGCACTCGCATTGTTTACGACCTGGATGATGCTCAGCGCATACGCCGGGGCAATTACTCAATAGGTAACCGACATGAACGAAGTCAAGCACACGCCTGGGCCTTGGACGTTTGAAACCGTCCAAACTCAATCAGGCATTTGCCACAAGATCGGCCCGTTCCCCTGGAAGAACGGCAAGCACAATCACGCGTGCATCTATGTGGACTACGCCAGCGCTGGCCCCATTGAAAGAGAGCTTAGGGCAAACGCAAGGCTGATTGTCGCTGCGCCTGACCTGCTGATCGCCCTCAAGCTTGCCCTTGATGCGCTAGCCCACTGCGCGGCTGATAAAGGCTATCAGAGCCTCCAGAACAACGCAGCCCACGCCGCGCACCGCGCCATCGCCAAAGCCACCCAATAACCCCCTTCACAGCGCCCCTCTCCGGTGGCGCGGAGAGCAATCGTGTCCAACGAATCGAAAACCCACTTCAAGAAGGCTTTCAACAGCCCGTACTTGAGCAGTGCCGACATCGTCGGCCACATGACCTTTACCGTCGCCCGCGTAACGCTGGAGGTGGACAAGACGAAGAAAACCAAAGACCTGTTCAACACGGCCTACTTCGTCGAGCGCGAGATCCGCCCGGGTGAAAAGCTCAAGCCGATGATCCTCAACGTCACCAACAGCAAGACCATGAAGGCGCTGACCAACTCGCCGTTCATTGAGGACTGGCAGGGGATCAAGATCACGGTCTACGTGGATTCGAACGTGAAGTTCGGCCGCGAGGTGATGGAAGGTCTGCGGATCAGCCCCAAGGCCCCCACTGTTGCCTGGCTAACTCCAGAGGTAGTAAGGCCATGGACCAATGCCAAGGCGGCATACAAGCGCGATGGCAACCTCGACGCAGTGCTGGCCCGCTACTCCATGACCGACGAACACCAGCAGCAGCTGATCAAGGAGTGCAGCGATGAATCGGCAGTGGCATGACGTCGAGCAGAACACAGAGGCTTGGCAGGCGCTGAGACTCGGCAAGGCAACCGCTTCGAACTTCGGCTGCATCATGGCGAACGACGGTGGTGCATTTGGCGAGCCAGCCAAGAAGTACGCACTGCAACTGGCGCTTGAGTTGGCTACTGGGCGAAAGGCTGAGTTCAGTTTTTCGACGGACCATATGGAGCGTGGGCATGAGCAGGAACCAGTTGCCCGCATGCTCTACGAAGACGCCGAGTTCGTAACTGTAACCAACGGCGGGTTCTTCGACTGCGGCGATTACGGAGATTCGCCTGATGGGCGAGTGGGTGAAAAAGGATTGATCGAGATCAAATCCGTAACGGCAGCGGTGCATTACGCCACGCTAAAGCGCGGATCGTTCGATCCATCCTACCGCTGGCAGCTGGTCGGGCATCTCGACTGCGCAGACTGCGATTGGGTCGACTTCATCAGCTTTTGCTCTGAATTTCCCGAGGCAAGCCAGCTCATCGTGTACCGGTCTGATCGGGACTATTTCAAAGAAGAGCTGAAAAGACTGGCCGAGCGCCGCGCCAAGTTCCTTGAGCTGGTTCAGACCACACTGAAAAGCATCCCGAGGTAGCCATGTCCTACGTCAGAAACCACCTGAGCCTGGTAGAGCAGCACCGCCAGCACGCCGACTCGATATCGGAACGCACCGCGCAGTTCCTGGCTGCCGGCGGGAACGTCGCCCAGGTGCCGAGCCTGGCGGGCAATCCTATCCCGCCCAAGCGATCTACGAAGATCGATCCCGAAACCATCCTCAAGCGCCGCAAGCCGCCCATTACCCGAGCAGAGCGTGAAGCGCTGCGCAAATTGGCGGAGGCATTATGAGCAAGCGCAAGCCTCACAACCTGCAGGCACGCATCGCCAGGTCATGCCGGTCACTGCTGGCATCCAACCACGTCGCGGTGGTGAACATCGATCCAAGCGGCCGCCAGGGCATGATCAATTACAAGTCACTCAAGAACATTGCGCCCGGGAAGATTGGCCAGGCCGTATGCGGCATTCCTCACCGCTGGACGATCTACATGAGCACCATGTGCATTGACGCCCGGGGCGACCGCTACAGCAAGTCGGTGGAACTGGCACCGGACGGTATTTATCTGTCAGACCACCTGGAAGACGTGATCGAGCATTGCTACATGAAGCTTCGCGCCGAGGCCAACCAAAGCCAGATGGTGGCTTCCGGCTGGATCGCCATACCCGACACGCTGTCGCTGGACGTGGAACACGCCGCGCGAATCTTCGAAGCGGTCGGTGCTTGGCGCCAGGTGAAGGTCGATTCATGCGCCGCATAGCCCGCACCCAGCAACGCAAACGTCAAACCTGGCTCGCACTGCCGGCCAGCGGAATAGAAGAGGTAGGCCATGGCTGCAGTACCGCAGAAAGAACGATCGGCCAAGTCTGCCATGAAGCGCGTGGCGAATGCCGAAGAGGAATTGAGGCTCAGGGTTCGCCCAGGAACGCGCCAGGCCCTGGCCGACCTGATGGAGTGGTCAGGCATTACTGAGCAGGGCGAGGCGATGACGCTGATGATTCATCACCTCCATGCGATGGGCTCCGCGAAGTGCCAGCCGCTGTTGAATCCGCCGCGCCACGAAATCGAGATATCGCAAAACGTGGCGCGGGAATTCCGCAATAAAAGCCTGCTCGCCATCCAGAAAGACCCGGGCGACGAGATCATCGAACCCGCATAACCCACCCTACTCGCTGCATCCGGTAACCCGGAGGGCGGCGCCTATCTGAGGTAACCGCATGAAAAACGAAATGATCACCCTGAAGCACGGTGACGCGTCTATCAAGATGCCCGCGTCGTCCCTGGCAAAACTGGCCATGGCCAGCGTGTTCGCCCAGGTGCTACCGCCGGCGGCGAACGTTCAGCCGGTAGCGCACTGCGCCACCCCGGAAATCGGCCAGCCATGGCCAGGCCAGGGCGGCATCAATGGCGGCTTCGTCGCTGCCCGTGGCGATGTTCCAGCCCACTACCTGATCCTGGGCGACAAAGACCTGGGCGAATTCAAGTGGGGTCGCTATCAAGAAGAGTCGGCAGCCACCAGCAAGTGGGACGGCAAAGCCAACACTGACGCACTGATCGCTGCAGGTGGTCACCCAGCAGCCGAAGCGGCGCGGGCGCACACTGCTGACGGTCATTCTGACTTCGACCTGCCAGCGGCCACTCAGCTGCATCAGGCCTGGGCTCACGACTTGGTCACCAAGGGTGCTTACTGGTCGAGTTCGCAGCGCTCAGCCTACTACGCATTCACCATGGACTTCGGTGATGGCCATCAGGGCTACTACGGCAAGGCCCACGAGCTCCGTGTCCGCCCCGTCCGCAGATTCTTTATTTAATCCTTCATTCATTCGTTCTTGATCCGGCACACCAGGGCGCACTGCGCCTTTTTTGTTGCCTTCGAAAAGAGGAAGCATCATGTCCGCAGTTGAGAAATCAGAACCAGCAGTAACCACCCCAGCCATCGGCCAGGCCTACGGCGGCGGTTTCATCACCGGCATTACCTGCGACCCGGCCACCGGCAAGCGGTCCCTGCACATCACCGCCGGCGCAGCGCATGAGCTGGTCGGAAAGTGGGGCGAGTACGGCGTCAAGATCGAAGGTGCCGACAGCTTCACCGACAGCCTGGCCAACACCCAGGCCATGGCGGCGGCGGGCAGCGAGCTGGCATCGAAGGTGCTGGCCCTGAGCGTTGGCGGTTACAACGACTGGGCGATCCCGGCGCGTGACGTGCAGGAGCTGCAGTACCGCCACTTCAAGCCGACCACCGAAGAGAACTGGGAAAGCTCGCGCAACGGTGACAACCCGCACAGCGAGCCGGTAGGTCAGCTGTACAGCGCTGAAGACCCGCTGCAAACCGTTCATGCTGCATTCCAAGAAGGTGGCGCCGAAGCCTTCCGTGACACCTGGTACTGGTCGAGTTCGCAGCGCTCAGCCTACTACGCATTCCTCATGTACTTCGGTGATGGCGGTCAGTACGACAGCGTCAAGTACCGCGAGCGCCGTGTCCGCCCCGTCCGCAGCGAATTTATTGATTAATTCGATTATTTAATCCGCCCGCTTGCGGGCGGTTGCTCTTGGAGAGCGTGCCACATGGCAATGCATACGGACTTGCAGATATACAAAGCCTCGATGGGCTTGCTGCAAATGGCGACAACGTTGACCCGCAACATCCCGCGAGATCTGAAGCAGTCACTGGGAAAGCGGGTGATAGACGAGTGCATCGAGGTCGTAATGCTGATCGGCCGCGCAAACGCAACACAGGACAAGCGCCCACATCTGACTCTGCTGGTCGAGAGGGTTCAAGTAGTCGAGTTCCTGATGCGCCTCTTCAAGGACAGCCGATTCATCAGTGTCGAACAGCATGCCAAGGCGATAGAGGTCACAGCCTCCGTCGGCAAGCAAGCCAACGCCTGGAAACGCTCCACCCCAACCGCGCCCGCTACCTGAAGGTTACGGCTTTCTGGTCTGTGCGAATTGAATCTGGTCGTGCCGCTGACCTGAATGGTCACCGCCATGCGCACAAGGGATACCGACGGTCTAAAGCGTCCGTGCAGGTCTCGCGCAGTTTCCTTGCTGATCGGCTATGCCTTCGGCTCGGTGACGTAGATAGCACGATAGGTCGCAGCGCTCAGCCAACAACGCATTCAACATGAACTTCGATGATGGCAATCAGAACAACAACGACAAGACCCACGAGCTCCGTGTCCGCCCCGTCCGCAGATTCGACTTTGGGTCCCTACCCGTTTCAGGATCTGGTCCAGGCCTATTACGACTGCCGGCGCACCAAGCGCAACAGCGACAGCGCGCTGGCTTTCGAGATCGACCTGGAGCGGAACCTGATCCAACTACACGACGACCTGGTCAGCGGCACTTACCGGCCAGGCCGATCCATTTGTTTCGTGGTCACCCGACCGAAAGCCCGCGAAGTATGGGCAGCAGCCTTTCGAGACCGCGTCGTCCACCACCTCATGTACAACCATGTGGCACCGCGCTTCTACGCCAGCTTCATAGCGGACAGTTGCGCATGCATCCCAGGGCGCGGCACGCTGTACGCCGCCACCCGGCTTGAATCGAAGATCCGCAGCGCCAGCGAGAACTGGTCTAAGCCGATCTTCTACCTGAAGTGCGACCTAGCCAACTTCTTCGTTGCCATCGATAAGGCCGTGCTGCGCAAGCAACTGGAAGCCAGGATCACCGAACCCTGGTGGCTGGCCCTGGCCACGCAGATCCTCATGCACGACCCGCGCGAGGATTACGAGACCCGAAGCCCGGCGCACCTGTTCAATCGGGTGCCGCAGCACAAGCGTCTGGTTGCGCAGCCCGCCCATCTCGGCCTGCCGATCGGCAACCTGTCGTCGCAGTTCTTCGCCAACGTCTACCTAGATGCCCTGGACCAGTTCGCCAAGCACACGCTGCGCGCCAAGCACTACATCCGGTACGTTGATGACTTCGTGTTCCTGCATGAGTCGCCGCAGCAACTCAACCAGTGGTTGGCCCAGGTCGAAGCATTCCTGCCTAAACTTGGCGCCAGGCTGAACCCCACCAAGACGATCCTGCAGCCCGTGGATCGCGGCGTCGACTTCGTGGGCCACGTCATCAAGCCGTGGAGGCGCACAACTCGTAAGCGATCACTGGCCCAGGCACTGAAGCGCACTGCCGCGGCGCCCGCCGAGGATCTGCGCGAGACAGCCAACAGCTATTTCGGCCTGCTCAGTCAGGCCAGCCACAGCGAGAAAGACCGGGCCGCACTCGCCCGCGTCGTGCTGAAGCGCGACAATAGCGTCAACGCCGCGCTGACAAAGACCTTTCAGAAGAAGTAACCCCCCCCCACTCCACCGCCCGGGCATGGCCCGGCAAGGACTCCCCATGCTTACAGAAAGCAAATACTTCGCCGCTGGCGTCACCCTCCAGGCCGCCAGGGCCAACCGCGTCTACGTGGCCGGGCCCATGACTGGTATCGCTGAATTCAACTACCCGGCCTTCAACGCCGTCGCCGATCAGCTGCGCGACCAGGGCTACGAAGTCGAGAACCCAGCCGACCACGGCATCATCGAGGGTGCGCAGTGGGCCGACTACATGGCCTACGACCTGACCCGCTTGGGCCTATGCGGAATGATCGCCCTGCTGCCGGACTGGGAGAAGTCGCAAGGCGCCCGCCTGGAAGTCCTGATCGCCGAGAAGCTCGGCATGACCGTTGTGGATGCCCATGATCTGGTAACGAAGGAGGCTGTATGAGCCACAACCAAACGATTGACAGCGTGCCGCGTGAGCTTCTGGAGCGGATCAGCTCACGACTAAACGACACCGGTCAATTCTTGCTATCAGAAGAATTGCACGCCGCCCTCACCGAATCCGCGCCCATCATTGGCGGTGAAGTCGCTCGACTGAACGGCATGCTAGACGCCGCTAGCGAATTGCTCCGAACAAAGCAGCGCGTAAATCGCGAACTCCGATCAGAGCTAGAGCGGATCAAGGCCATCAATGGCAATAACTTCAAGCCTGTATTGGATCGACTGTTCGAGCCCGTCGCCCCAGTCGTCGAGGGTCAAGACGATCAGCAGATGGCATGCATGCCGGTTGAGCGCTGCAACGACGTACGCACGAAGATGATCATTGCCTTCAATGAGGAAAAGAAGGCTGGTGGCGACCTGGATGACGCGCTAAACGCCGCATACAAGTCAGCCTTGCGCTATTCACCTAACTCACTGAATGCCGCCCAGCCCCAGGGCGAGCCGGTGGCGTGGCAGCACCGCGTAACTGCCGGGCCCCAAACCGGCTGGAGCCTTTGGGCGCCTGGAAGGGGCAAGGAGTATGCCGAGCATTACACGGTCGAAGTTCGCCCGCTCTACGCCGAGCAGCCCGCGCCGGTAGCGGTGCCTGAGCGACTGGTCATGACCGACGGCCTACACACCTACGAGTACGTCACCGGCCACAACGCCGCAATCGACAAGATGCTGGGCGTCAAACCCTGAAAGAGTACGGATGTACTCTTTTGACAAAAGCCGCATTCGCGGCCATGGAGATACCATGCCAGAAGAAATATGGAAGGTGGTGCCCGGACGCGAGCGATATGAAGTGAGTGACGCCGGAAATGTTAGGTCGGCAGGTCGTTATGATCATTTGGGAAAGTGGCGAGAGCCAAGACTGATGATCAAAAGGCGCGACAAGGACGGCTATCTATCTGTGATCATGTCGGGTAAAGACATGCGAGTCCACAGGGCAGTTGCCCTGGCATTCCTTGGACCTTCCTTACTGCCCCAAGTCAATCACCGAAACGGAATTAAATCGGACAACCGCCTGGCCAACCTTGAGTGGTGCTCCATCAGCGATAACGTGAGGCACGCCATTGATACCGGCCTGATCGTGTACGGCAAAGACTTGAATGCCAGAAGATCAAAAGGCTGGATTCAGGCAGAGAAGTCGGGCTTCGGCCTGATGCTGCGAGGCAGGCAAGACCTGATCGCCGCCGGAATGAACCCTTCGACTGTCAGTTCCTGCCTCAAGGGCAGGCGCAACACGCACCGCGGCTTCACGATCACTCGAATTTCCCCCCAAAACCTGTAACCCCTCCCCCTTCAAAGTCAGCCGCTATAGCGGCAAGGACGAAGTCATGCCCGAAGAAAAGGTAGTGATGTACGAATCGCCCGAAGCCGCCAGCATCCAAACCGTAACGGGCTGGGTAGGCGCTGATGGCCGCTTCTGGGGCAAAGATGAGCATATGGCGCGCTGGTGTGGCGCCACCCATCGCCAATGCGAGAAGAATCCGGATCACCCGATCCATGAGATTCGGAGCTACTGCCAGCAGTGTCACCAGGAAAGCCGCCAAGCGAAGTTCGCAGCGATGCCCATCAAGGAGTGGTCCGGCGAACCTTTGGTTATATTCGATGGTGACCAGTATTTCTTTGACGAAGACGGCCTGCGTGACTTCCTCGTCGACAGCGATATCGACCTGGCAGACCTGCAGCTTTGCATCTGCGAGCCGAACATGCCCCGCGAGATAGATCCTTCGGACGTCTTCAGTGACGATCTACCTGAAGACGGCGAGATCCGCGACCAGCAGCTTGTCGCAGCATTCGATCTGTTGAACGAAATGATCCGCCAGTCCGAGCCCTTGTCGTGGTCCGAAGGCGAGTACGCCGCATCTTTGCCGCAATCGCTCATCGATGAAATCGCGGCGGCACGGGTGACGCCATGATCGCCACCCTCTGGTTCGCCTACTTCTTCATCTACAAGGGGCCAAGGCCATGAGAACTGTGACCCGAATCGTTGACGACCCGGCCGCGCGCTGGGGTTTCAGGCGAGATCCAGCGACCTATGAGGACGCAGAGAAGATCACTGGGTTTCGTCTGGATCGCCGGTCAAGCTACTTGATCACTAGGGATGATGTGGTGGAGCAAGAAGCCCGGTGCACTGTGGAGTGCTCTGGTTGCAGCTGTGACTGCTCCAGTTGCAGCTACGGATATAGCGCCCATAAAGCCAGTGGCTGTCGCGAATGCGGCGGCACCGGAAAGCGCCGGATGTACTTCGGCTTTCCACCCTCCCCGCCGGAAAAGGGGCAAAGGCCGTGACGGACCACGAACTGCTAAAGCTATCGGCCAAGGCCATGGGCTTTGAGCTGGAGTACCGCCACGGCAGCGATGCCTTCTATTACGACGATCCGGAATCCGGCCGCGAGCAATGGCAGCCACTCAGTGATGACGTCCAGGCCATGCGCCTGGCGGTAGACCTTCAGCTCAGCATCCCCTGGTTCACCAACCTGCAGTACGTGATGGTCGAGCGTCGCGGCTTTGGCGAGAACATCGGCTGGACCGACGACGCGGATCGAGGTGGCGCGCTCCGCCAGGCAATCACAGTCGTAGCAGCGCAAATCGGCTCCACGCTTCCCTAACCCCAATCCCCCTACATGCCTGCCGGTGAGCGGCGGGCGAGGTATTTCTATGTCTGAACAAATCATTAAGTCGATGGAGCAACTTATCGAAATCGCTCAAGAGCATGCCGCTCTGAAAGGGCAAGCTGCAGTGCTCACCAGTGCAAGTTTGGATGCAGTAAGGATCTGCGCCGACCACATGGATGAAAACCTGAAATTGAAAAAAGCCTTGAGCGGGATGCTGTTCGCCTTCGATGACGGCGTAGGTCGGGACTGGTCTGCGGACCTACTGGACTACGCCAGAAAACTCACCCCAGGCGCCGAATTCAAAATCTAACCCACCTTCTGCCGCCCAGCGCGGCAAGGACACCCCATGTTCGCTATGAAACTCACCCTGACTGTACTGGGCGCCCTGTTGTACCTGGTAGGAACACTCGGCTGGTTCGGCTGGTTCGCTATCGACCTGCTGGACACCGGCACCACCGAGGCACTGCTCTACGCCTTCGCCGGCACATGCGCCTGGCTGCTGATCAGCTTCGGCTTGGCAATCCACATCATCAAGACAGCGCGGCCCACGGTGGGCGGGAGGTAGGTATGGGCGCGCAGCAACTGATACCTCGATTCATCCGAGCAAAGGAAGCGCCTGGATACCTGGGCATGTGCCGGGCAATTTTCGACGAGACCGTCAGGCCCTTCGTCAGCGAGTTCCCCATTGGCGGGCGCGGCGTTGGCTTTGATCGACAGGAGCTGGACGACTGGGCCACGGCGTACGTCGAGGCAAAGTCGATTGATAAAAAAGGCGCAACGGAGCAACAATCGCCCCGCAGCGAGCGCCAGAAAGGAGATAAATCATGGCGCGAAAATCGATCACAGGCCTCTCCCAAAGGAAAGGTATCTGGCATATCGACAAGAAAATCAACGGAGAACGACTTTACGAAAGCACTGGAACTGGTGACCGGGAAGAAGCGGAGCGCTACCTGATCTTCAGGTTGGAGCAGATCCGGCAGCAGAAGGTGTACGGTGTGAAGCAGGTCAGGACCTGGCGGGAGGCGGCGACTCGCTTCCTGCTGGAATTCAAGGATCAGCCTTCAATCAAGCTATCCGCGCACCACCTTTCACAGCTCGACCCATTCATTGGCGACATGCCGCTTACCCACATAGATGATCAGGCCCTGGTGCCGTTCATCAAAGACAGGTTGGCGACGAAAAAGCTTGAAGGTGGGAGGGTAAAGAAAGGTGTCAGCAACAGAACGGTGAATATCTCGATCGAGCGTGTGGTTCGTGTTTTGTCGTTGTGTGCCAGGAAGTGGCGAGACGATGAGCGCAGGCCGTGGCTGGATAGCGTGCCGATGCTCACAAAGCTGGAAGAGAAGAAGTCGAGCCGCAAGCCTTACCCGATTTCATGGCCGGAGCAGTCGATTCTTTTCGGAGAGTTGCCGGCTCACCTGCAAACCATGGCGCTGTTCAAAGTGAACACCGGCACGCGGGAGCAGGAGGTCTGTAAGCTGAGGTGGGATTGGGAGATTGCGGTACCGGAACTGGGCACCAGCGTTTTTCTGATACCGGCCGATTTTGGTGGCAGGCATGAGCGCTCGGGCGTGAAGAACGGTGACGAGAGGCTGGTGGTGCTGAACAGCGTGGCCAGGTCGATCATCGAAAAGCAGCGCGGTATAAGCAAGGAATGGGTTTTCCCATACAACGGCACCGCGATGCACCGCATGAACGACTCGGCCTGGAAGAAGGCGCGGGTGAGAGCGGCGAAACTCTGGCAGGAGGAAAACCTTCGCCCCGCTCACCCTGGGTATGCATCCATCAGGATCCATGACCTTAAACACACGTTTGGCCGTCGGCTACGCGCAGCAGGCGTAACTGAGGAAGACCGCAAGGCCCTTTTGGGGCACAAGAACGGCAGCATCACCAGTCACTACTCGGGCGCTGAGCTCGGGCATCTGATTGAAGCTGCGAACATGGTATCAGCAACCGATTCTCGCGGACCGGTGCTGACAATCTTGAAGAGGAAGCAGGCGTGAAAAAACGAGAAGTCACGCAAATGTCACGCACATGAAAAAGGCCAATGCTGTGAACATTGGCCTAAGTCATTGAATAATATGGTCGGGACGGAGTGATTCGAACACTCGACCCCTAGCACCCCATGCTAGTGCGCTACCGGACTGCGCTACGCCCCGACTAGGCGTGTTACTGGGTTCGCTTCTTAACGAAGCGAACCGGAATATACCGCAAGCT